>JGI11705J14877_10000060_pt1 | contig 63832 bp, 63 predicted proteins | sample Etolaghawater15m_FD_14877 | JGI IMG/M metagenome (IMG submission 14877) | reverse complement strand
CTGATAATACTGCAGGTTACACTTGTGGGAATGTAGGTCGCTGCCTAGTTCGTCAATCTTCTTACTTTACTCCTATTTTACAACTAATTTAATTACTTTTTCACTTTATTTATTATATTTCTTTACAATAAAATTAGCCATAATTGCCAGATGATCAGAATAACCTTTACCTTTATGTTTAGGAGGTTTATTTCGCGTTGTTTGCCATCTATATATACGTTTACCTTTAAAAAGGTAATCTGGTGTATAGGCATTTATAGAATTATATTTATAATAGATGTTTTTTTGTTCTAAAAGAGATTGTGATATAAGTATATTATCTAAGGCTTCTTTTTTGCCTCTAAAAATATACGAGAATCTCGCATCCTCTTGTGTATCATACCAGAGATTATAAAAGTTGTTGCCTCTGTATTTTACTTTTGAAGCCTCCATGGTTTGATCTTTTGTATGTAGCACATGGTTTAGACCGGTTTTTCCATTTGTATTATTATGTTTTCTTTTTCTTTTGAATTTTATATACTCTTGATAATCGGAGTTAAAATCACCTAATATTATTATATTTTTATCCTGACCTATCGTATTTACTCTTTTTTTTAACTCTTTTGCTGCAATTATTCTCATACTTTCAGGTCCTGATTTTGCCTTCCAATGATTGATAAAAATATATAAATCTTGATTGTTTATTTTAAATTTTGCTTCTAAAATATTTCTATATTTGTAGGATGAAGTAACTGCTATTTCTTTTGTATAGAGAAATGGAATTTTACTCAGTATTGCTACCTTTGTTGTTGTGTTTTTTTTATCTGCAATTTGAAAGTATTGATAATATAAGCCTTTTTGTTTAAGAGTGAATCTTAAGTCTTTAAGTGCCTGTTTGGATTCTATCTCTTGAAGTGCAATTATATCTGCGTTTATCTCTTTAATAACCCTAGAAATATTATCTAGTTTTGTTTTATAGGTTTTATGATTCCAATTAGATGCTGTGTTTGGAATATACTCATTATATTCACGACCACTTTTTTTTAAATCAAAAAGGTTTTCAATATTGTAGGTTGCTATTTTCAAAGTTATATCTCCAAATAAGTTTATATTTAAAATAATAAATATAAAAAGTGTTTTCACTAATGAATTCCGTTTAAACGCAAGAGTTTATCTGTATCTGCTTCTCGACCCATCAGTTGATAAAAAAGGATTTCCATACTTTTTGAACCACCACCTTTAAGTATTATGTCAAGATATTTTTGAGCAGTTTGTGACTCGAAAATTCCTTGATCTACTACACTATAAAATGCATCTGCACTGAGGACTTCCGCCCATTTATAACTATAATATCCAGCAGCATATCCACCCGAAAATACATGCGTAAATCCATTTTGAAATTTATTGTACTCAGGAGCTTTTATAAGTGAAGTTTCTTTTCTGATTTCATTGAGTAGATTTTGAACCTCTTTGCCTTTATAAACTTTTGAGTGAAGTTTAAAATCAAATATTGAAAACTCTAATTGTCTTAACATTCCCATTGCTGATAGAAAGTTTTTACTTTTTACAAGTTTTTTTATCATTTCATCCGGAATTGTTTCTCCAGTTTTATAATGCAATGCAAAAAGTTTTAAAACTTTTGGCTCATAAGCAAAATTTTCTAAAAATTGAGATGGAAATTCTACCGCGTCCCATTCAACTCCATTTACTCCACTGACTTCATTTTCATTTACAGTGCTTAATAAGTGATGGATTGTGTGTCCCATTTCATGAAAGAGGGTTACAACATCATCATGACGGAGTAGAGAGGGTGTTTTTTCATTAGAAGGGGGAAAGTTACAAACTATAAACGCAGAGGCTAATTGTTCATTTCCTTGTTCATCTTGACAATGAGATTGCCAGTTATGCATCCATGCACCACCGCGTTTATTGTCTCTTGCTTCTAAATCAAAATATAACCTTGCAATAAGTTTTTTATTTAAATGCAAGTCATAGGCAGAGGCTTTATCATTCCACAGTTTTTCATCAACTTTTTTAAACTTTAGACCAAAAAGTTTATCTAAAAATTTAAACATACCATCTGTGACACTTTTTTGTTCAAAATATGGACGGTATTCTTCTTCATCTATATCATAGGATGCTTTTTTAAGTATCTCTGAATAATATGCAGTGTCAAAACTTTTTAACTCACTTGGTGCTATAGCTTGGAGTTCTTTTAGCTCAATCTTTGCTTGGTCTTTTGAACTTTCGACTAGTTTATTTAAGAAACTTAGTACACTCTCTTCATTTTTTGCCATTTTCGAAGCCAGAGAGTACTGTGCATAATTATCAAATCCAAGCAATTTGCTCATTTCATCTTTTAGCGCTAATAACTCATCAATAATAGCTGCGTTTTGAGGTGCTCTTGTCACATATGCTCTGTATAATTCTTCTCTAATTACAGCATTTTTTCCATAAGTCATATAGGCAATATATGAAGGCAGTTGGAGTGTAAACTTATATTTTACCACTCCATCTTCTTCAAAACTAGCATTTTCTTTATCACTCTGGGGAATACCTTCTACATCTTTTTCATCTGTGATAATATATTTGTATTCATTAGTAGCATTTAGAACATTTTGAGAGAAGTCATTTAATAATTTGCTCGTTCTTATATTTATCTCTTGAAGTTTAACCTTTGTTGCATCATCTAAGTGTGCACCACTTAATTCAAAGTGTTCTATATTAAGTTCTAAAACTCTGTTTTGCTCATAATTTAAAGACTCTTTTTCATTTTTAAATATCTCTTTATATGCATTGTAGATTTCTAAATTTTGTGAGAGTTTTGTTGAGTATTCTGTAATAATAGGAATAGAATCACTATACACTTTTTGCGTTTTCGTAGAATTATTTACTGCGTTTATGTGAGATATTGGTGTGAAAAAATGGTCTAAATACTCATCCATCATCTGTAGTGGTTTTACAAAATTCATATAAGTTTTTTTAGGAGTTTTTAATAACTTTTCTACTTTTTGATTATTCTCTTCGAGTTTTTTGTTTAAGTTTGGTACAAAGTTGTCTAAATCAACCTTGAATTCTAAAAATTTTGACATCTATTTATTCCTTTTTTGCATAAAATTTGTTTTAATCTTCTTCATCGCGTTTTTGTAATATAGCACCAAATTTATTAATTAAAATATCATCATATTTATTTGAGTACTTTAAGAGTCTTTCAATAGCTGTTCTTCCCTCTTTTTGAGTTAATGATGAGTCAACTATTAAGTATGAAAGATATATACTGTTTTCATTTATCGAAAATTGTAAATAGGATAAATTTGAATTTTCTTCTAAAAGATAATCATATATTTTATCTATATTTTTACTTGGAATTGCACAGAGTTTTGTATCTCCTATTATTATTCCATTTTCATAGTAGTTTATATCTATTCTTGCACTTCCTTTATCTATTCTCCAAGATGATTGACTTCTTCTTGCTAAAGTTACATTGATATCCAGAGATGTTAAAATTTCTTCTAAAAGTTTAGTCGGCCCTGTTGGGGTATATCCTTTGCGCCGTAGACGTGCTACTTCTAACTTTACACCACATTCTGGACAGTAATCTTTTTTAATATCTTCTTCACAAATAAGATTTTTACATGAGGGACATTTTATGATTTTATCATGTTCTTTTTCTTTAAAATTATCTAATGCTTCTTGAATATAAAAGTAGGGAAGCGAAAAGCCAAGATTGTTAGCATTTTCAATTATAAAAGTATTTACACCTATTACTTCACCCGCTATATTTAAAAGTGGACCACCACTGTTTCCAGGATTAATAGCTGCATCAATTTGAATATATTCTAGATCGTCTTGAAGTCTTGATGCTCGAGATACTATTCCTTCTGTTGCGGTATAGTTTAATCCATAAGGATGACCAATAGCGATTGTTGTATCCCCATCTTCTACTTTTGTTTGAGAGAGCTGAAGTGGCAATAATGGCAGAGGAAAATCAAATTTTATAAAGGCTAAGTCATAGTAAGGATCATCATATACTACATTCGCAATGACTCTTTTAACTTTTTTTGCACTTATTACAACTTCTTGAAGACCACCTACAACATGTGAGTTTGTAACTATTAAATCATCAACAATAAAGCCTGTCCCACTTCCATAAGGAGTCATTACTTGTATAATATTTTCTATATATTTTTCTAAAATTATTTGAGTATTCATTTATATATCCTCAAAATTTAAATTTTGTAAATGCAGATAAAAACTGTTGCTAAACTCATTCATTGAACTGAAGTTTAACTCATCCGAAAATGCTTCTAAAGATTTATATTTTCCTTTGTGAGAAGAGATAGTAGCATCTATTCTAGACATTATTGTGCGTTTTGAAAAGCTTTGATTTTTGCTGTCATAGAGTGGAGTGTAGTCTAGAGATTCAAAAAATTCAGAATTTTGAATCTCTACTAAAGTGTGTAAAAGTTCTCTAACTACGGGATAAAGCCCATAATTATAAAGTATGTAAAATGCTATATATCTGTATAAGGTAGGAATAATTTGCAAATACCTATTGTTTTTATACCAGCGGATTTTAGTTAAAGACTGGCTAATGAAGCTCGTTATCTCTTCATAAGATGTTTTTTCTGTTGGATTAAAAGTATATTTTGCATTATAAAAATTAAGGCTAAAACTCTCAAAAGACATCTCTTTTAAGCTCACAATATAGTGTTTTAGTTCTTCGTTTTTCGCTTCGATGAGTAAGTTTTCTTCACTAAAATACTCTATGATTTTTGTATTCATTTTTTGATACATCTTGTATTTTGGAACAAGAAGATAGTCAATTTGAAAAAGAATTTTGAGATATAAAAATGCTTGCATAGAAGCGTTGTCGTTCGATGGAAGCGATTGTACTTTTACATTCAACTCATCTAACCACTTGTGAAGATACTTATATTTTATTCTTAGTTCAGCTTCATCTATTTTTTTTATATGCTCAATATCTTCAAGTGAAATATCTGAAAATTCACTCTGTATATGCTCTTTATCAAAATCAGCATTGAGTGCTAATTCTCTTAATGGATAAAATACTTTTTGAGGGCTCATAGTAATATTGTCATGATAAAGTTTTAGCATGATATTTTCACTATCACTAAAATAACAAGCGTATGTAAGCTGATAGTTTCGCTCAAGAATATATCGCTTGAGAGCTACATCTGCGTTTTTCTTTTTTATGATGACTGCTTGAGCGTAGAGACTCTCTTTTGTTAATGTTCCTGTTATCTTTGCGGAGCCTTGATAAATGATGAAATTTAATTCGTCTTCATCTCTAGTAAATGTTATGTTTTCATTAGACTCTTCATTACTAAAGTTTATAAGAGATTTAAAAAAAAATTCATATCCATTGAGTACTTCTTTTTTTTCAAATGCTTCATAGGACTCTATAAATAATTCTTCTTCATTCTCAGGTATACTTGCGTTTATGCCTCTACCAAAGGTATGTCTTAGGTCATGCTTAGTATGAAAAAAATTTAGCCAGTTCATAAACTCACTTTATAAAATAAATTATGTATTTACCCATATAATGAGGATAAGATTTACAAGTGTCATTATAATAAAAGCAGCCTTATAAAAAGCCAATGGTGAGCGTTCAATCAGAGAAGCATTTTTTGAAAAAAATGCTTTTACTTTTTGAGGGTATTGTAACTCATAGGACATCTCTGAATAGTGTTCATATCTTCTATCTTTACCTATGGCAATAGAGCGTAGTATTACACTGTCTAACCAATCAGGAATATTATTATTATAAAAACTAGGCTTTTTAGCTTCTTTAAAAGTAGGATTTTGAAATGGTTCTATCTCTCCATAAGGATGTTTACCCGTAAGCGCCAAGTAGATAGTAACACCAATAGCAAAAATTTCACTTGCCTCACTTATTGCTTCGTTGTGAAATCTCTCTGGAGATAAAAAACTAGGAGTTCCCGCTTTAGAATCACTTGAAAAAATCTCTGTTATGCTTCCAAAGTCTATTATTTTAAATTTTAAATTTTCATTATCATCTTTTGCTATCATAATATTTGGAGGTTTGATATCACCATGCACCAAATCATACTTAAGTAAAAACTGCGACATTTTTAAAAGAGTTTTTGCTAACTCAATGCCATCGTCTATACTCATTTGCTTGTAAGATAAATAAGCATCTAAGTTTTCACCTTGAAATAATTGCATAACATAATATCTTTGTGTTCGATTTTTTGGAATTACTGCTTTTGGAAAAAAATCTGCCTTTAAACGTTTTGCATTCCAAGCTTCTTTTACAAAGAGATCTAGTATGGGTTCATCATCTATGGCCTCTAAGGGTGCGAACTTGAGAACATACTGTTTTGTTTTTTTAGAACAAAGCCATGTTCTATCGTTTTGAATTAAAGACTTTTCTAGCTGGTAGCCATCAATGTTTTGACCAACTTTTAAGTTTTGGGCTATTATAAGGCTTTGCTGTTTGAGTATAGATACTTCATCTGCTTTTAATATTTCAATTACAACTGCCGTTGTATCATCAGGAAGATTGTCATTTACGAGCTTACTTGCTTTTTTTACTAATGAATGAGCGCCTAAATATATTTCATCTTCAAGACGATTTTCATTTATAAGGGAATATAAACCATCACTACACAATAGAATTTTGTCATCTTTTTCGATTGTATTTTCAAAGTAAAATGGCTCTACTTCTTTATCTATGCCTATTGCCTGTGTCAGTACATTTTCATAACCACTCTCTTGCAATGAATGATCTAATGAAAGTTGACTTAGACGAGAGTTTCTATGTAAGTAAACGCGACTGTCACCTACATTTGCACCATAAAGACGAGTTCCTTCTATAACTACAATTGTCAAAGTTGTAACAAGTTCACTGCGTTCATAGTTAATTTGAGATTCTTGATAGAGTATAGAGTTAATAGATTTTGCAAATGAGATTATTGATTTTTCAATACTCCAAGTTTTAGGGCGTATTTTAAAATTGTTCATCAGATAGTTTGTAGTTCTTTTTGCCGCCTGGGCGCTTTCATCAGCACTGCCTACTCCATCACAGACTATGGCAACAGTTAAGTTGCCTATAGTTTTAACATCATAGAAATCATCGCCAGTTAATTCTTTGCGTTTTGCTAAAGAGAACCCACTGCTTTTTATATTGCCGTGTGACATATTAAGCTTTTTGTTTTGTAAAATATATAAAAAGTCCTAGGGCTACCATCAGTATAGAAACTCCTCCAATTAAAAAAAGAGCGTGAATCATGTGATTGTAGTTGTCTATGGCTATTTTAAACACAACCATTAATGATTCTATGAGTAGGGCTATAATGATTGTAATAGAAAACTTCACTAAAACCTTGTATTCATTACGACTATTTTTTGAATAAGATTTAAACACCACTTCTTGTTCCATAACAGTTTTTGCTAAGTCAAAGATTGCGAGTCCTAAAGTAAGGGCTATGACCGGTTTAAAAATCGATTCAATGGATAGATTTGATTCTAGAAAAATAGACTGTATAAAACTAAAAAAAGCATATCCGATAGTAAAGAGAGCTAAGATAATCATTACATTTGCCGTTATAAAATAAAAAGATTTACTCACAACGTTAAAGTATTTGTTCACTTCTATTAGACCCAATCTTTGTAAGAGAATATTTAAATCAAAATCCAGCATATATATTTTGTCATTTTCCTCTTTAGCTACTGTTATACAAGTTCCTCCAGTAGCACTACTTATGTAGGGTTGTGAGATGCATATTTTAGAAGAATCAAAATTGATTTTTGTAAGTAGATACTCTCTGCTACTACCGATTTCAGCATTAGTTGTTCTGTCTCTATAAATATTTTTGGATATTTGAGTATAAGTACTGTTGTCGCAAAAATAGACGAGTTCAAGAGAGGGAAAAGCTTCGTAAAGTCTTTCAAAATTATCATCTTCTTGAAAAGATAAGTCGCCACTATTAGAGATAGTCTCTTCTAAAAAATTTTCTATATCAGCTTTATTTATTTTATATATGCTCATGAATTCATGCATAACTTATCCTTGATTTGTCTATATTTGGTATAGATTATAATCTAAATTTTTTATTATATATCCAAATAGCTGATTATTATTTATCCATATCCCAGAATACAATGCGAGGTATAAAGCATAAAGGCCTAAATGTATAGAGAAAATTTATACTATAATTTCTTCAGAAGGATTACTATGCAAGATGAAGTGAGCTTAACTGTTAAGCCAGAATATATAAAAGAGTATGAAGCGGGATATCCATTAATAGCGAAAGAGTCTATTCGTGATTGGAGCAAAATAACTGACGAATGCATTGTAAACTTATTTGATGAGAAAAAAAAGTTTATCGCAAAAGGATATCATGGAATTCAGAACAAAGGCTATGGCTGGATACTCTCTTTAGATAAAAATGAAAAGATAGATAGCAATTACTTTTCTAAAAAAATAAAAGATGCACTTCTTTACAGAGAAGATTTTTTTAAGGATGAGTCCACTACTGCGTTTAGAGTCTTCAATGGTGAAGGCGATGGAGTTGGTGGTTTAACAATTGACTATTTTGAAGGCTATTATTTAGTTACATGGTACTCTCGAGGTATTTATGAACTGAGAGAGGATACTTTAGAAGCCTTAAAAAAGAGTGTAGACTACAAAGGAATATATCAAAAAAAGAGATTTGATACTAAGGGTCAATATCTTGATGATGCAGATGATTTTCTTTTTGGAGAGAGAGCGGCTGAGCCTTTAATCGTGAAAGAAAATGGTGTAAATTTTGCGATATATTTAGACGATGGGGCTATGGTTGGGATATTTTTAGACCAAAGAGATGTTAGACGTACCATTCGTGATAAATATGCAAATGGCAAAACGGTTTTAAATACCTTTTCTTATACGGGTGCATTTTCAGTTTTTGCTGCACTTGGCGGTGCAACTAAAACAACAAGTGTTGATTTGGCTAAACGCAGTTTACCTAAAACGCAGGAGCAATTTAGTATAAACGCAATAAATGTAGAGAAACAGGAAATTATAGTCGAAGATGTTTTTGATTACTTTAAATATGCAGTGCGTAAAAAGTTATCATTTGATGTTGTAGTTTTAGATCCTCCTAGTTTTGCAAGAAGTAAAAAGCGTACCTTTTCCGCTTCAAAAGATTATGTAAAACTTTTAAAAGAGGCCATCCAAATTACAAACAAAGGCGGACTAATTCTTGCCTCTACAAACTCTGCAAACTTTAGCATGATGGCATTTAGTGATTTTGTAGCTAAAGCCTTTAAAGAGTTGAAGGGAAAATATAAGGTAGAGGAGAGTTTCTCCTTACCTAAAGATTTTAGAGTCAATGAAAAATTTAGAGAGGGTGATTATCTCAAAGTGATGTTTATTAGAAAACTTAGATAGTATTAAGACTCTAAAAGATGAAATACTCAACTCTGGTTTTTTAAAAAATAATTCCTTTAATTCAATGCTATTAATAAAATATTGAGATTTTTTAGTAGATTTATATACATAAAGCAAGCGTATATATATTATTAGATAGGATTCAGAAAATATAATTTAATGGTGTTATTATGAAATTAAAATGTTATCCATCTAAAGAGGGTCTTTATGATCCTGAATTTGAACATGATGCTTGTGGTGTTGGTTTTGTTACACATCTAAAGGGTGAGAAATCACACTTTATTGTAAGCAAAGGCTTAGAACTTTTAGTAAATCTTGAGCATCGGGGTGCCGTAGGTGCTGAGAAAAACTCAGGTGATGGTGCTGGAATTCTTACTCAAATGCCAGATAAATTTATGAGAAGAATTGCAAAAGAGCAAGATATAGATTTGCCTGATTTTGGCTCTTATGCTGTTGGTGTTGTATTTTTACCGCGTGATCCTAATGCTTATATTGAGTGCCAAAGTATAGTTGAGAGATGTATAGAAGAGTTAGGACAAGAGTGTTTAGGCTGGAGAAAGGTTCCGACTTCAAATGAGACTCTTGGTGAAATGGTAAAAGCTGTAGAGCCATTAGTTCAGCATGTTTTTGTCAAAAAAGCGGACAATATTGATAGTGATGCGTTTGAGCGAAAACTTTTTGTTATTAGAAAATATGCACAGTCGGTTGTAACTGCATCTCCAACTCAAGGAACTGGTTATTTTTATATGCCATCAATGTCATATAAGACTATCTCCTATAAGGGCCAGTTGATAACTGAGCAGCTTCCTCTATTTTTTCCAGATTTGGATGAAGATGATTTTGAATCTGCAATAGCTTTAGTTCATAGTAGATTTTCAACAAATACTTTTCCAACATGGGCATTAGCACAGCCATTTAGATACATACATTGCACACAATGGTGAGATAAATACTCTAAGAGGGAATATTAACTGGATGAAGGCTAGAAAGTCTCTTCTAAAATCTAAACTATTCAGTGATGATGAACTTGATAAAATATATCCATATCTCATAAATGAAGCAAAAGGGAGTGATAGCTCCGTTTTAGATAATGTTATAGAGCTTTTAGTACTTGCTGGTCGCCCACTTCCACATGTAATGATGATGATGATTCCTGAAGCATGGCGTGATGATGAGATGGATGAGGATAGAAAAGCATTTTATGAGTATCATGCAACTTTTATGGAACCTTGGGATGGTCCGGCTTCAGTTGCGTTTACTGATGGAAAATTTATAGGTGCCACCTTAGATAGAAATGGCTTACGACCCTCTAGATATTTTCTTACAAGAGATGATATTTTAGTAATGGCTTCAGAGCAGGGTGCATTGGAGTTTCCTAGTGAAGATATAGTTTTAAAAGGAAGACTGCAACCTGGGAAAATGTTCTTAGCAGACTTAGAAAATGGCAGAATTATAAATGACACAGAGATAAAAGCTAGTATTTCAGGCGTGCATCCATATAAGCAATGGTTGGATAATCAAAAAATAAACTTAGATGACCTACCACTAAACTGCGAAGTAAAACAACCAAATCATAAAACAATTTTACAAAGACAAAAGTGTCATGGATATTCGCAAGAAGATTTAAAGACTATTTTAACTCCAATGGCAAATGATGCTTATGAAGCAACTGGGTCTATGGGGAATGACTCTTCACTTGCAGTTCTCTCGCACAAATCAATCAATCTTTATAACTATTTCCATCAACTATTTGCTCAGGTTACAAATCCGCCGATTGATCCAATTCGTGAAGAGTCTGTAATGAGTCTTACGTCCTATATAGGTTCACAAGGAAATCTTTTTCAAGAGGTAGACGAAAACAGAAATTTTATAAAATTATCGTCCCCAATTTTAACCAATATACAACTTGAAAAGCTAAGAGGCGTTAGCAAGTTTAACTTTAAGGCTAAAACTATAAATATCCTCTTTGATGCAAACAAAAAGGGTTCTATGGAAGTTGCTTTAGAAAAAGTAAAAGATGAAGCAAGTAGGGCCGTAGAAAATGGCTATCAAGTTATTATCCTATCAACTCGTGGTATTTCTAAAACAAAGGCTGCAATTCCTACACTTTTGGCAACGAGTGCTGTCCATCATCATTTGATTGATAAAGGTATTAGAACAAGTTGTGGCTTGGTTGTTGAGAGTGGTGAAGCGAGAGAGATTCATCACTTTGCAACTCTGATTGGTTATGGTGCAAATGCTATAAATCCATATTTAGCATTCGAGAGTATTGAAGATATGCGCAAAAGAAAGATGATAAATGAAGATATCACTCCTCAAGTAGCAGAAGCAAATTATATTACAGCTATTGGTAAGGGTATATATAAAATTATGTCCAAGATGGGAATTTCAACTATTCGTTCCTATACAGGTGCTCAGATATTTGAAGCAGTTGGTTTAGGTGATGAGGTGATTGAAAAATACTTTAAAGGAACTCCATCAAGACTTGGCGGTATTGATATCAGTACTATAGAAACAGAAACAATGTTATGCCATTCTATAGCATATCCAACTCAGATAATAGAAGCAAATGATTTAGGTGTTGGTGGTCAATATGCATATAGAAAAAGAGGTGAGAATCATCTCCTCTCGCCAGAGAGTATTTTTCTGCTTCAACAAGCAACGAAAAATGATAGCTACGAGACATTTAAACAGTATACAAAAATTATTGATGAGCCAAATGAAGAGTTTATAACACTTAGAAGTCTGTTGGAGTTCACAAAGAAAACTCCTGTTGACATAAGTGAGGTTGAACCTATTGAAAATATCATGAAAAGGTTTGCAACTGGAGCAATGAGTTATGGTTCAATTTCAGAAGAGGCACATACAACTTTAGCAATCGCAATGAATTCTATAGGGGCAAAATCAAATACTGGTGAGGGTGGTGAAGATGCTTCGCGTTTTGGAACTAACAAAAACTCTAAAATCAAACAGGTTGCATCTGGAAGATTTGGTGTAACGGCAAACTACTTAATAAACGCACAAGAGTTACAGATAAAATTAGCTCAAGGAGCAAAACCTGGTGAAGGAGGGCAACTTCCTGGTCATAAGGTAGATGAGATTATTGGTGCAACTAGACATTCAACTCCTGGAGTTGGACTTATCTCTCCGCCTCCACATCATGATATTTATAGTATTGAAGATTTGAAGCAACTGATACATGACCTTAAAAACTCAAATAAAGATGCAAGAATTAACACAAAACTGGTTTCTGAAGTTGGTGTTGGGACAATTGCTGCAGGTGTTGCAAAAGCACATTCGGATGTTGTACTTATTTCTGGTTTTGATGGTGGAACTGGAGCTTCTCCTCAAACTTCCATCAAGCATGCTGGGCTTCCTTGGGAACTTGGACTTTCTGAAACGCATCAGACCTTGGTTAAAAATGGTCTTAGAGGAAGAATAGTCGTTCAGACAGATGGTCAGCTCCGTACAGGTAGAGATTTAGCGATAGCTACACTTTTAGGTGCTGAAGAGTGGGGAATTGCTACTAGTGCTCTTGTAGTAGAAGGTTGTATTATGATGCGAAAATGTCATCTCAATACTTGTCCCGTTGGAATTGCAACACAAGATAAAGATTTAAGAGCCAAATATACAGGAAAGGCTGAACATGTAGTAAATTTCGTTAAATTTTTAGCACAAGATTTAAGAGAAATCATGGCTGAACTTGGATTTAAAACCATAAATGAAATGGTTGGAAGAGTAGACAAATTAAAAGGCAAAGAAAATATTAAACACTATAAAGCAAAATATCTTCAAGTAGATCGTTTGTTATACAAGATGCATCTAAGAAGTGACGATACCTCTTATAAAACGATGGAGCAAGATCATGGTTTGGATGGAGCGCTGGATAATAAACTCATAGAGCTGGCAAAAGATGCTATTGAAAATAAAACTCCTATAAAAGAGCATATCAAACTCAGAAATATCAATAGAACAGTAGGGACTATGCTTTCTGCTGAGGTAACAAAAAGGTATGGAGAAGATGGACTGGGTGAAGATACAATTTATTTTAAAGCAGATGGAAGTTGTGGACAGAGTTTTGGTGCATTTTTAAATAGCGGAATCACATTTGAAGTTGAGGGAGATGCGAATGATTATTTTGGTAAAGGTCTTTGTGGCGGTAAACTTATACTATACGCTCCAAAAAACGCAAAATATATAGCAAATAAAACTACTATTTTAGGTAATGTCGCATTTTATGGTGCTACAAGTGGAGAATCTTACATTTATGGTCAAGCTGGAGAGAGATTCTGTGTAAGAAACAGTGGTGCTAAAGTCGTAGTTGGCAGTATTGGTGATCATGGATGTGAATATATGACGGGTGGACGCGTTGTTATTTTAGGCGATATTGGTAAAAACTTTGGAGCTGGCATGAGCGGTGGTATAGCTTATATCTACAATGCAGAAGATAAAGCTGCACAGAGAATCAATAAGGGAATGGTGGATTTAGACAAGATAGAGACAGATACAGATGAAATAGAGCTTAAATCTATGATAAAAAACTATATCAAATATACTGATTCTAAGGAAGCTCGTGAAATTTTAGCAGATTGGGAAAACAACAAAGCTAAATTTATTAAAGTTATGCCAAAAGATTATAAACGGGTTTTGGCAAATTTGCCTAGAGTTAAAGATGAGCAGGATGTTACTGCTGTAGTAAGCGCTTAGAAGGAGTTTGGTTATGGGAAAAATAACAGGATTTAAAGATTATGAAAGAAAAAACTTTACATTAGCACCGGTCAGTGAGAGAGTTAAACATTATAATGAGTTTATAACACCTCTAAGCAAAGAAGAAACACAAGAACAGGGTGCTAGATGTATGGACTGCGGTATTCCGTTTTGTCATAGCAACTATGGCTGTCCTGTGGGAAATCTTATACCTCAGTTTAACGATCAAGTCTATCGAGGAAAATGGAAAAATGCTTTTAGAACTTTAATGAGTACAAATAACTTTCCCGAATTTACAGGTCGTGTTTGTCCTGCTCCATGTGAGACAGCGTGTGTTCTAGGAATGAATGAAACTTCGGTAGGGATTAAAAATATAGAGTACTCTATAATTGAAAAAGCGTATGCAAAAGGTTGGATGAAAGCACAGATCCCTAAAAGACAATCTGGTAAAAATGTTGCGATTATAGGAAGTGGGCCGGCAGGGTTAGCCGCTGCTAATCAACTCAATAAAGCTGGACATACTGTAACTGTATATGAGAAAGACTCTAGAATAGGCGGACTTGTAAGATATGGAATTCCTAACTTTAAACTAGCTAAAAAAGATGTGGTTCAAAGAAGAGTTGATTTAATGTCTCAAGAGGGTGTGAAGTTTATAACTAATGCAAATATCGGTGTAGATATTCCTCTAAGTGAGATTCAAGCAGTAAGTGATGCGGTTATAATATCAACAGGAGCAGGAAGTCCTAGAGACCTGCCTATAGAAAATAGAGATGCAAATAATATACATTTTGCAATGGAATTTTTATCTCAAAGCAATAGTAGAATTGAGGGTGAAGTGATTCCTGAAGATAAAAGTATCTTAGCAAATGATAAACATGTAGTAGTTATTGGTGGCGGAGATACAGGAAGCGATTGTGTTGGTACTTCTATTCGTCAGGGTGCTACAAGTGTTACTCAGATAGAGTTAATGCCAAAAGCTCCACTCCAAAGAACAGAAGATATGCCTTGGCCAACGTACCCAAGAGTCTTTAAGCTATCAACTTCTCAAGCCGAAGGTTGTGAGATGAATTTTAATGTACTCTCAAAATCGTTTATAAAAGATGAAAATAACAATGTTACAGGGATTAACTGTGCAAAAATAGAGTGGCAAGGCAGAGATTTTAAAGAGGTAGAGGGAAGTGATTTTGTATTAAAAGCAGATTTGATACTTCTTGCTATGGGATTTTTAGGGCCACTACAAGATGATGTTATAAAAGAGTTAAGCCTTGAGACTGATGAGAGAAGTAATATAAAAACAGATGGGTACAAAACATCTTTGAATGGAGTTTTTAGTGCAGGAGATAGCAGAAGAGGACAATCTTTGGTTGTATGGGCAATTCATGAAGGTAGAGAGTGTGCTATAGAAGTGGATGAGTATTTAACTTCTTCAAAAACGATGTTGAATTCTAGAGATAAATCTCTTTGTGAGATGTAGATAATAAACATATATTTTAGTTTTAAAAGATTTTGAAGGATAAAGTGTAAGGCAAAGGAGAGTTTCTCCTTACCTTATATGAGAAAGATGCAGTAGATTAAATTCTGCCACCAGCCTGAACTCCCCATGTAGTTCTCCATCTAGTTTTAACAAAAGAGATACCAGCAAGTGCTACGAGAACAACAGCTGCAAATATCATAAAACCAGTTGAGTAGCCGTCAAACGCACCTTTACTCCAACCAAGAGTTTTAATCAATGCTGTTCCACCAAGACCGCCAGCAGCACCAATAATACCTGTCATAATTCCAATGTCTTTACCAAATCTTTGTGGAACCAACTGAAATACCGCACCGTTTGCCATACCAAGATTAGCCATGATTAAAAACAGTACAAATATAGCAACACCAAAAGGCAGAGTCACTGATGCGTTTAATATAGCTAATAGAGTGACCATTCCAAAGAAAATATACAGAGATTTGATTCCGCCAAGTTTATCTGCAATTGCTCCACCTACAGGACGAAGAACAGCTCCTGCAAATATACATAAAGCGCCAAAATATCCTGCAATAACTTTTACATTTTCTTCATGAAATATATCTGTACCAAACGCAGACATATCTGCTTGATATGTATTCATCAGGTATACTTTCATATATCCGGCAAAACCAACGAAACCACCAAAACTTACAGCATAAAAAAGATTAAACCACCAAGTGTCTTTATCTTTAAGAAGTTTCAAATAATCTTTTAACTTTTTAGGATTCGCTTTATATACATCTTCTGGCGCATTTTTTGCAATAAACGCATAAGCAATTAGAACAACAATAGCCATCGCTGCACCAACACCAAATACTGCATCCCATCCCCAAATCTCAGCAATTTTTGGAGCAAATAAAAAGTCAATTACAACACCGATGTTACCAGCTCCTGCAATACCCAAAACTACACCTTGAAGTTTTGGTGGATACCACTGGCCAGCCTGTGGAAGCGCTACAGCAAATGAAGCNCCTGCAAAACCAAGTCCAAGAGCCACTAAAAGAAGTGTGTCATAAGTAATACTATTCCCTTGAAGATATGCAGTTAAAAGTGCAACTATTACAACTGCTTGTGCCATTAATGCAGTAAATTTGGCACCTAGTTTATCAACACCAAAGCCTAGTAAAATTCTCAGAATTGCACCTGAAAGAATTGGGAGTGAAAGTAAAGTCGCTTTTTCACCGGCTGTCATTATATGACCACCAAGTGCAAGAGCTTCAGCTATCTCTGTACTTAGTGGCCCCAACATTGTCCACACCATAAAACTCATATCGAAATATAAAAAAGCCATGAACAGCGTTGGTGCATGTCCTTGTCCTTTTAAATCTTTTAATCCTGCCATATTCTTTTCCTTGTTTCCTTGAAATTACATTATTTAAATATTGTTTAAGAATTATACTTTTTATATTTTATTAATTAATCAATCAATTGTATAAAATTTATACAGTAAAGTCTTAAAATTACATAAAATCTGATATAGAATACATTTAGAAATAAAATATGGATAAGAATTATGATTAAGTCGGTTTGTGGATATTGTGGTGTTGGATGCGGTATAGAATATGATAATAATAGTTTAATTGGTGATTTGGCATATCCAATTAACGAAGGTAAATTATGTTCTAAAGGTGTATCTGAACTTGTAAGTATAGATACATCAACAAGATTATTAAGACCATATGTAAGAGATTCGATTCAGAGTAAGTTTGTGATCAGTTCTTGGGATGATGCAATATCTAAAGTAGTAAGTAAAATCAAGAACACTAAAAAAGAGAAAATAGGTTTTTATCTCTCAGGTCAACTTTTAACAGAAGATTACTATATAGCAAATAAACTAGGAAAAGGTTTTATAGGGACATCGCATGTTGACACAAATTCGCGTACATGTATGTCAAGTGCAGTTGTTGCGTATAAAAAATCGATAGGTGCTGATTTTGTGCCTCTTAGAATGAATGACATTTTTAGCTCGGATTTGCTTATTTTAGCAGGTGCAAACACTGCTGAAGCTCATGTAGTTTTTCATAATCAAATAAAAAAAGCAAAAAAGAATGGACTTAAAGTAGTAGTCATTGATCCGAGGTTTACAGATACCGCAAAGAGTGCTGATATTTATTTACCTTTAAGAGCCGGCAGTGATATTGATTTTTTTAATCTCATCTCTAAAAGGATTATAGATGAGAACTTATATGATGAGAATTTTGTCGCAAATCATTTAAATGGCTTTGAGGGTTTAAAAAATAAGTTCAAAAGAGTTCCGGTTACCAAAATGCTTAAAAGAACAGGTTTATCAAGTGAGCAGTTTGAAGAGTTCTGGAATATGTATAAAGAGAGTGAAAATATAATCACAGCTTGGACTATGGGTTTAAACCAATCAGTTCAAGGTGTTGATAAAAATCTTGCACTTATAAACACACATCTTTTGAGTGGAAAAATCTTTAAAAAAGGAAACGGGCCGCTTAGTTTAACCGGTCAGCCAAACGCGATGGGCGGTAGAGAAGTTGGTGGACTCTCAACTATGCTCGCTGTTCATTTAGGTTTTGATGAAGAGTCTGTTAAAAAAGTATCTCAATTTTGGGGTAGTGATAATGTCGCTGATAAAGCTGGTTTGACAGCTACACAAATGCTTGATGCAGATTTAGATGTATTGATTATATGTCATACCGATCCAGTTTATCATCTTCCTAATAGGCATAAAACAGAAGAGTTAATAAAAAAAATACCATTAGTGGTAGAGATAAATGCTTATGAAAATTCTGAAACATCTAAGTTCTCACATATAAAGCTTCCCGCTGCACCATGGGGAGAAAAAGAGGGCACACAAACAAACCTGGACAGAACAATAACTAAACAAGAAAAGCTAACGAGAACATCTATTGATTGTAAAAGTGATTGGGAAATATTTCAACTCTTAGCATGGGGCTTAGGATTTAAAAAAGAATTTAATTATACAAACGCAAAAGAGATATTTCAAGAGTACCAAGAGATGACAAAGTTGAATGAATATATGGATATTTGTGATGCAAAGTATGATGAATTGTCACATAAGCCATTTGTATGGGGAGAGAATATTAAAGAGTTTTTAACAGTAGATAAAAAGGCTAATCTGCACTTTGTAGAAAATAAACTGCTCAGTGAAAAAATAAATTTAGAGTATCCCTATGTTCTTTTAACAGGCAGAACAAGAGACCAATGGCATAGCGGGACAAAGACTAATCTACCAAAGACATTGCTTAAATACAAAGAACTTGAATTCGTGGAGATCAATGATGAAGATGCAGATGAGATGGGGATAAAAACTGATGACTTGGTGAAAATCGAATCACTAAGAGGTGAATTGACTACAAAGGTTGTTGTTACAAAAAACATAAATAGAAAAAATATATTTATACCCATCAGTAACAGGGATGTAAATTATCTTACCAATGATTTATTGGATAAAGAATCACTTGAACCAGACTATAACCATAGTGCTGTAAAAATTACAAAGGCTAATTATGAAAACTAATACAGAGAGTACAAACAGAGGAATGAATGCTTTAGAAAAAGCTCACAAGGCAAGAAGTAGCAAACGCAACAAAATGGAACAAGTAAAAGAATTAAAAACGCCACAAGAAGCCTTTGATAAACTAGAAGAGTATGCAAAAAATGGCTATGCATCTATTCCAGATGAAGACAAATCTTATTTTTTAAAATGTTTTGGTATCTATGACAGGCCTGCTACACCGGAGAGATTTATGATAAAACTGAGAATTCCAGGTGGCTTTGTGAATGCAGTACAGGCCAAAGTTATAGGAGAGTGTGCAAAAGAGTATGGTCAAAACTATATAGATCTTACTACAAGACAACAATGTGAACTTAGATATCTCAAAATTGAAGATTTACCAAGTTTAGTTAGAAGATTGAAAGAGGTTGGTATTGATGCTTATCAGACTGGTGTTGATAATATTAGAGGAATTATGTGTGATCCCTTAGATGATATGGGATTTGACAATGTTTTGCCATCTCACAAAATCTTGCTAAAACTTCAAGAGCAGTTTCTATATTCTCCAGAGTGGATTTCAACACTCCCTAGAAAGTTTAATACTTCTATCTCTGGCTCTTTGTCTAATAGATGCAATATTCTTGGTCATGACTGTTGTTTCGCATTGGCTCAAAAAGATGGTCTCTTTGGGTATAACTTATACCTTGGTGGCAAGGTGGGAAAAATCGCTCAAAATGCAGATATATTCTTAGCGAATGAAGCTGAAGTGATACAAGCGTTTAGCTCAGTCATAGAATTATTTAAGAGATTTGGTTTTAGGGACAACCGTAATAAAAACAGACTTTATTTTTTAATAGAAGCAGTTGGAATGAAAGAGATGTCAAAAGCAATTAGAGAAAACGCAGGAGTTGATTTTGCAAGTGCCGGTGAAACTATGACAAAGATGGAATACGCTGAACCAGATCATGGAAAAGTGCAACTTCGTGATGGGACTTTTGGTGTGCATGTTGTTGTTCCATCTGGAATATTTTCAGGCACAGCAATGATAAACGCAGCAGAGTTAAGTAATTATTACGGAAATGGTGAGCTGCGTTTAGACATGGAGCAGAGTTTTTATATTATGGGTGTAAAAGATATTGACTCCTTGTTAAGTGAAGATTTTTTTAAAGAGTATAAAAGTGTAAACACACCTTACTTGAATCATCTTATTGCTTGTGCTGGGACTGAGCACTGTCCATTTGGAGTGATTGAAAATAAAAACGATGCTATAAATATGTCAACATATTTAAATGAAAAAGTTCCTTTGGAAAAAGGTAGAGTTAGAATGTACTGGTCTGCTTGTGTGAAAGGGTGTGGTATACATGGACTCGGAGATATAGGCTTTGAAGGGTGTAAGGCTAAGATAGACGGTGAAAATGGTTCTGGTGTACATATTATGCTTGGTGGAAAATTAACAGGTAATTCACAAGAGGGGTATACCGTTATAAAATCAGCTCCTTTGGAATATGCAAAATACTATGTTGAATCTTTAATGCTTGAGTATAAAAAATTAAAATTTGAGAGTGAAAATTTTGAGCAGTTTCATGATAGAATTCTAGGAAGTTTTACAGCAGCTAAAATAGGCTTTATTATGATGTTAAAAGCTTATCTTCAAAAACAAAATATAGAAGTAGATTTTGGATATGAGACGAGAGTTTTTACCGGTAAAAATGAAGAGTTTGAAGTTTTTGAGTTTGGACGAAGGCTATACTATCAACTTAGTAAAAAAGAGCCATATTCATCTTATGAAAGATTTACAAATACACTAAAAAGTGAGAAATTGCAAAATATACGTACTCTAGTCTCTGGTGTAGATGAAAATATTGCACAAATGTTAGATATTATTTTACACTCTGATGAGAGGAAAAGGGCAGTGGTTTTTTCTGAAATTACTCCATTTATAATGATGTATAGCAAGTAAAAAAAACCTCAAAGCAGATTTAAAGACACAACTTAGTATAATTCGCGGATTTTATAAATAAAGGTGTATCTATGGCTAACAAGCGTGTTTTAGTTAAGTTTTCAGGTGAAGCTCTTGCTGGTGAAGCAGGTCATGGAATTGACACTCAGATTTTAAACTACATCTCTCAAGAGATTAAATCACTTGTAGATGCTGGTATTGAAGTGGGTATTGTTATTGGTGGTGGAAATATTATTCGCGGTGTTACTGCAGCTAAAGATGGTATTATTAAGAGAACTTCTGGTGACTATATGGGTATGCTTGCTACTGTAATTAACGGTGTAGCAATGCAAGAAGCTTGTGAGCATGCAGGACTTGAAGTTCGTATGCAGACAGCGATTAAAATGGAACAGATTGCGGAGCCATATATAAATCGTAAAGCAACTCGTCATTTAGAAAAAGGTCGTGTTGTGATTTTTGCAGCAGGCACAGGAAATCCATTTTTTACAACTGATACCGCAGCTACTCTAAGAGCAGTTGAAATTGGTGCTGAGGTTATAATCAAAGCTACTAAAGTTGATGGTGTTTACGACAAAGATCCTGTACTACATAGTGATGCAGTTAAGTTTGATGTTTTAACATACGAACAGGCACTTAGTGACCATATTAAAGTTATGGATGATACATCGATTGCTTTAGCAAAAGATAATAAATTACCAATTATCGTGTGTGATATGTCTATAAAAGGTAACTTATTAGACATCTTAAACGGCAATATGAAAAATTGCTCAATAGTTAAATAAAGGACAAAAATGAAAGTTGAAGAATTAACAGCCAAAATATTAAAAGAAAATCCAAATATGGATAATTACCAACTAGCTATTACAGTTGCAAAGAGATGTGATGAGTTAGAAAATGGTGCTACAAGTAAGTTAAACATAGATCCAAATAAAATTAAATCAGCTGATTTAGCTTTAATGGAAATAGCAGAAGGCCTTGTCGTAGTTAAAGGTTTTTCAGACTTAAAAAAGTAGTATTTTTTGCCGCTGAGTCAAGTAGACATAGATAAAGTTAAACATATTCATGATGTTGACTCAGCATCCTCGTACCTTTTTTCACAAATAACTAAAACTCCAATTTTAGAAGAAGCTCTGGCTTATTCAATAGATGCTCATCAGCACCAGTTACGTAAAAGTGGTGAGCCATATATAATTCATCCTATTTTAGTTGCTTCTATTGTGTCATCGATTACAAATGATGAGTCAATGGCCATAGCAGCACTTCTTCATGATGTTGTTGAAGATACACCAACAAGTATAGATGAGATTCGTGAAATATTTGGTAAAGATGTCGCACATCTAGTTGAAGGTTTAACAAAAATTGACACTATTAGAGATGCTGAATTAATACCATCTACTTCAAACGAAAAGCTAGTTGTATCGGCTCTCTCTTTTAGAAAAATGCTTTTAGCGAGTATTGAAGATGTGAGAGTTCTTGTTGTAAAGCTATGTGACAGACTCCATAATATGCTTACTTTGAATGCTTTAGCCCAACATAAACAGATAAGAATTGCAGAAGAAACCTTAGTAGTTTATTCTCCAATTGCTCATCGTCTAGGTATCTCTTTTTTAAAAAATATATTAGAAGATTTGAGCTTTTCATATCTTTTTAAAGAAGAAAAACATCATATAGATAACTACCTAGATAGCAATTATCATGCAATAGAGATGAAGTTAAATGATTTTAAAGAATCTATATATAAACTTCTTATTACTAACGGATTTAGTGAAGATGATATTGAGATACTTTCTCGTGTGAAACACCGCTATTCTATCTACTTGAAGATGCAAAGAAAAGGTGTCAGCATAGATGAAGTTTTAGATCTTTTAGCTGTGAGAATCTTAACGACTGATCCTGTGAAGTGTTACAATATTTTGGGCCTAATTCATTTAAATTTTCAACCACTTAGTTCACGTTTTAAAGACTATATAGCGGTTTCAAAAGATAATGGATATCAAACTATTCATACAAGCGTTTTTTACAATACAGCAATTTTTGAAGTTCAAATCAGAACTTTTGAGATGCATAAAACTGCTGAACTTGGAGTTGCCGCTCATTGGAAATATAAAAGTGGTGGCAATAATATCAAGCTTGACTGGTTGGATAACCTTCAGTATCAAAATGAATCCGTTGAAGACTTTTATGAGCTTATAAAAAATGATTTATATTCAGAAGATATATCTGTGTTTTCTCCAACAGGTCAAGCTTTTACGCTTCCTCGTGGAGCTGTTGTGCTTGATTTTGCTTATGCTGTACATACTGCAGTTGGAAATAAAGCAGAAAGTGCGCTTATAAATAAAACTAAATCTCCTCTTTTGAGTGAATTAAAAAATGGTGATATTGTTAAAATAATTACTTCGGAAAAACTTATTACAAGATGCTCCTGGATTGATGCGGTAAAAACATCTAAAGCAACTACTAATATGCGTTTTAATTGTAATTCCCGTATTCGAGATATTAATGCTAAATCAAGCGTTAGCATAGTTGCAACAGCGATGAATCTCAATCCAGTTCGGATTGAAGAGTGGCTTACTGAGCATAATTGTGATTCTCGATCAAATATACCTTGTGATATAGAACACTTTAGAAATGTAATTAATATCTACATGACAGAGATGAGTCAAAACAGTAGATTTGGTGGATTTTTGTCTCGTCATAGATTTAAGTTAAAATCAACTATTTTGTCTGGTGTTGAAATATTTAGTACTTCACATGTAAATGCTGTTGTTTTTGACTATTGCTGCCACCCTAAAGCTGGAGATGAAATAATGGCCTTTTTAGATAAAGGCAAGGTGCATGTTCATCACAAAATGTGTAAAAGTGCAGCAAAACAGCTAGACACACAAGACCCTATGGTCTTTGTCAGATGGGAAAAACAAAATATGCATCATTATAAACTTATAGCATCTCTGCATAGTAAAAAAGGTGCTTTGGCAGATTTTTTGACATACTTAGCAAAACAAGAGATAGACATAAGCTCTATCGAACTAGGCAAAGAGAGTAGTGAACATATTAAGTACTGTGAACTTGGCTTTGAAAGTAAGCAAGGCGATATTAATTCACTTCGTGTTAAAATTGACAAAAAAATAAAAGTCGTACAGCTTATACGTACGGATGATGCATATAAAAATTAAACTTTACAGATAGGATAAATATTCAGATGTTACAAGAAGCTTTAAATGAAATCAGTAGGGGTACTGCTGAAATTATTGATATTGAGAGAATTGAAAAGTTATTAAAAGCATATTTTGATGAAGGTAAAACTTATAATGTAAAGTGTGGCTTTGATCCAACAGCACCAGACTTACATCTTGGACACACAGTTTTGCTTCAAAAATTGGCAGCTTTTCAAAAGTATGGAGCGAGAGTACAATTTTTAATAGGTGATTTTACAGCAGCAATAGGTGATCCTACAGGGAAGAGTGTTACGCGTAAAATTTTGTCAAAAGAAGATATCAAAAAAAATATAACTAGTTACACAACACAAGCATTTAAAATTCTTGATGAACACAAAACAGATATAGTTTACAACAATGACTGGTTAGAAAAACTAGGTGCTGCAGGTATGATGGAATTATCATCTACTTTAACGGTTGCAAGAATGTTAGAGCGCGATGACTTTTCCAAAAGATTTGCATCAAATACACCAATAGCCGTGAGTGAGTTTATCTACCCACTTCTTCAAGGTTATGACAGCGTTCATCTTAAATCTGACATTGAGGTGGGCGGAACTGATCAAAAATTTAATCTTTTAATGGGAAGACAACTCCAAAAAGTTTATGATGTTAAAAAACAACAAGCTGTTTTAATGATGCCTATTTTAGAGGGTCTTGATGGTGTTCAAAAGATGAGTAAATCTTTAGGAAACTATATTGGTGTAACTGATGAGCCAAATGATATGTTTGGAAAAATCTTAAGTGTTTCTGATGAGCTAATGTGGAGATATTTTGAACTTTTAAGCACAAAATCTTTAAGTGAAATAGCAGAGATGAAAAGTGGTGTAGAGGATGGTTCTTTGCATCCTAAAAAGATAAAAGAGTCCTTGGCTTTGGAGATTACAAGTCGTTTTTATTCACAAGAACTAGCTGAAAATGCGAAAGCAGAGTTTGAAAATGTTCATGCAAAAAGTCAGGTTCCAACAGAAATAGAAGAATTTAGTTGTGATGGAGAGATTTGGATAGCAAAAGCCTTAGTGGATTGTAACATTGAGCCATCAACTTCACAAGCTAGAAGAGATATTAAGCAAGGTGGTGTTAAAATAAACCAAGAAAAAGTTAGCGATGAACAGCTACAGCTTTCTTCTGGTGAGTATTTACTCCAAGTTGGGAAGAGAAAATTTGCAAAGATAAAGGTAAATTAAATGAGTTTTGAGTCATTAAAAATTGGGAAGTATGTTATTGCAAAGCCTATCGTTCAAGGTGGAATGGGTGTTGGAATTAGTTGGGATCAACTAGCTGGTAATGTTTCAAAAGAGGGTGGATTAGGCGTTATAAGTGCTGTGGGGACTGGTTATTATAATGATAAAAAATATGCTGCTAAATTAGTTGCAGATAGACCTTTAAGTGAGTCAAATTTTTACTCTAAAACTGGATTTAATGCAATTATAAAAAATGCAAGAAAAATTTGTGGGGATAAGCCTTTAGCTGCAAATATTCTTTATGCTATTAATGATTATGGGCGTGTTGTACGTGATGCTTGTGAATCTGGCATAGATATTATTATCACAGGTGCAGGACTTCCGACGAATATGCCAGAATTTACAGAAGGCTATCCTAATGTAGCTCTTGTACCGATTGTTTCATCCGCAAAGGCTTTAAAAATTATTTGTAAACGCTGGAAAAAACGCTATGACAGAGTTCCTGATGCTGTTGTAGTTGAAGGGCCAAAAAGTGGTGGGCATCAAGGCTTTACTTATGAGCAGTGCAAACTAGAAGAAAATCAATTAGAAAATATAGTTGGCCCCGTTGTTGAAGAAGCTGCATTATGGGGAGATATACCTGTTATTGCTGCTGGTGGTGTTTGGGACAAAAAAGACATAGAAGAGATGCTCTCCTTAGGTGCTAAAGGTGTTCAGATGGGTACACGCTTTATTGGTACTCATGAGTGTGATGCACACGAAAATTTAAAAAAGGTGCTTTTGGGTGCTAAGAAAGAAGATATTCAGCTGATGAGTTCTCCTGTTGGCTACCCAGCTCAGGGTGTTGTAACTAATTTGACTCATTTAGTTGAAAAACGCGAAGGTCCCGCAATTAAATGTATTTCTAACTGTGTTGCTCCTTGTAATCGTGGTGAGGAAGCTAAAGTTGTTGGTTTTTGCATAGCTGATAGACTGAGCGATGCTTATGAAGGAAACCTTGAAACAGGATTGTTCTTCTCTGGAACAAATGGATATAGACTCAACGAAATTATTTCAGTGAAAGAGTTAATCACTAAACTTACACAAGGCGAATAATTATTTAATGTTTCGTTCTCTTCTGCTCTTAATTGCGTTTGCTATTGCTTTGTTTGCTTTAAGCGATAGTGAGACCTTAAAAAGAGCTGATGGTTTCATGAAAACCTCAAATAAAAGTAATCAATTTCGTGCCTATAATGACTACAAAAATTTATATCTTCGTGCTTTAATGAGCGAAGATGATGTATTAAGAATGAAGACTCTTCAAGGTATTGTAAGTAGTGGAAAAAAGCTTCATATAGATGTATCGCAATACGCACAAGAACTGCAAAAATTAACACCAAAAACTTCTTATCATGCTCCAAAATCAAAAAATAATCCTCAATCAAAAACAAATAAGAAAATAAAAATCCAATCTTCGCATAAACTTGAATCTGTAAAATGGAAAGAGGAGCGACTTGTTTTAAAGTTTGATAAAGAGCTAAAAAATAATCAGATCAATTATTTTACGCTTTACGATCCAAAAACAAAAAGATATAGATATGTTTTTGATATCCATGCTTCCATGCTCACTGAATCGCAAAATTTAAGAAAAAATATGATAGAAAGAATTAAATTAGCTCAATACAACTCAAATACATTGCGTTTAGTAATAGAAAATTCAAGTGAATTAAGTATTAGATTTAAAGTAGAACCCTATGAACTACTTATAAATATACAAAACAGCCAAGCACGTTTCTCTGAGGTAGCAGTAAGTGATAAAAAGATTGCACCAAAGCGCCTTGATAGAAATAAGGTCATAGTTATTGACGCAGGGCATGGAGGAAAAGATCCTGGTGCAGTAGGATATAAAAAATATAGAGAAAAAATTGTAGTGCATCAGATTGCAAGAGAATTAAAAAATATCTTAAAGGCTCGCGGATATAAAGTTTATATGACAAGAGACAGAGATAGGTTTGTAAAGCTGAGTAATAGAACAAAGTTTGCCAATAGAAAAAACGCAGATATATTTATTAGTATTCATGCAAATGCTGTTGGTAAAAAAAATGCACATAAAGTGCATGGCATAGAGTGCTATTTTTTAAATAGATCTCGTTCTGCTAAAGCGAAAAAAGTTGCTGCAATGGAAAACTCTGCAGATTTAAGTGATATGGATTTTTATGGAAAGGAGAGTTTCTTAAATACTGTAAATTCTCATAATATTGTGGCTGCAAATAAATTAGCTATAGATTTGCAACGAGGAATGCTTGGCTCTTTAAATAAACGTTATAAAAATGTTAAGGATGGAGGCGTTAGAGAGGGACCATTTTGGGTACTTGTTGGTGCTCAAATGCCATCTGTTTTAGTTGAAGTTGGATTTATAACACATCCAAAAGAAGCGAAAAGATTGGTCAATCGAAAGTATCAAAATACTTTAGCACAAGGCCTTGCAAACGGAGTAGAGAGATATTTTTTAAATAATTAAAGCAGCTAGGCTTTAATTTTCTTTCTTGTACTCCAAAACACCAGCTCTCGATTCTTTATCATAAATAAGTGCTTCTATCTGCTGTTTTACTTTGTCGTAACGATACTGTTCTTTAAACCCAATAATTCTTCCGCCTGCTGCGTTTGGATGTCCACCACCATTTGCCCACTCTTTAGAAATTTGAGCCACACTTACTTGATTGTTGGCTCGTAAACTCATTGCTCCACGATAGCTTACATCAACAATAAAATCATATTCTGGATAAGCTAGTAAAAATCCATTGCCAACTATTGAGGTGTTTCCTACGCCATAACTAAGGTATCCACGATACCCTTTATAGTAGATTGTGTGCGTCTCGCGTTTATTGCCTAAAAGATTTACTACATATTTTGTAGCAAGGTTATCAAGCGTATTGTCTTTTTCTTCTCTAAAAAAATCTTTTTTAATCGCATGAATTTTTTCATCTAACAAAATTGGTGCATTCTCTGTATCTAAAAATTTTGTAGCTTCAAGTAAAAGAGATATTTTATAGTGACTATCTTCATCTGCAAACATAACACGGTTGAGCTCTCTGGTTTCAGTTACAAGTCGCATACAAACTTTTCCATATTCAAAGTTTTCTACTTCTTCTTGTTTCCAAAGGTCGACTGCGTTTACTACGTTAACGTATTTGTTCATCCATACGGGCTCATTAAATTCAAAGTGTTCTTTGACGTAGTCGTATGTTATTTTTGTTGCACATCGAGATTCATCAAGGTAGTACCAATCATATTTTTTAGCACTTTCTTGCCCACTACCATGGTGGTCAAGTAGTGTGATAGTAATTTCTTTGTTTAATGCTTTGTTCATCTTTGTGACTTCACTGCTTAGCCATCTTGATTCATCAGCTGTGAGATTTAAGTCAGTTATTAGGATTGTTGCATTTTCATTGGTATTTTTAATATTTTCTAAAATAAGGTCAAGCTTCGACTTTACTTCTGCTCCATAGTTAGCATTATAGTTTGTCATTTTGTAAGGAGTATATTTCATTATGAGCTGACAGCTATAGCCATCTAAATCTATATGTGATAAGTGGTGGATATTCATGGTGTGCCTTAGTAAAAATTTATGACATTGAATCTCAATGTTTCTAGCGTCTAAAGTCTATTTTGGATTTTACTCTTCTAGTAAATCTGCTAAAGTTAAATCAGCCAAAAAAGAGTCTATCTTACCCTGAAGCTTATTTAAAAAAGGCCAAATGGAACATATGTGTGCTCTATTTGAAGGGCAGTGATTCACAGAAGAAGAGCAGTCAAAAACAGCCGGAGCTTTTCCTTCAACGGATGTTAAAACTTGAAGCATATTGATTTCTTGAGGCTCTTGAGCTAGGACAAAACCACCGTTTACTCCCTTGTAGGAATTGAGTATTCCATTTTTAGCCATTGTCTGCAACACTTTTGCTAAAAAACTTTTTGATATTGCTAGTTTAACGGAGAGGGTTTCAGTATCTTGAGGTGAATTTGCTTTAGATAAGAGTATAAGAGACAATATTGCGTATTCACTTGCACGTGTTATTAACATAGTTTAACTTTATATTTATTTTTAAAGTGGATTATATCTAAAGAAATTAAAATGTATATTATATTTACTATTTTAAATGTAGTATTATATAAAATCAAGATAAATTTAGATACACTCGCATCTCAACTTTACATATAATAGTGTAAATGTTAGATTATTATACCAATCAGGAGGCTTATTATGGCTTTAGATCAGGCTAAAAAACAAGAAATAGTTGCAAAATACGGTCGTACAGAAAATGATACAGGTTCAAGTGAAGTTCAAATCGCACTTTTAACTACAAGAATTGCAGAACTTACTGAACACTTAAAAGTATTCAAAAAAGATCATGCTTCAAGATTAGGGTTATTAAAACTAGTTGGTCAACGTCGTCGTCTTATGAAGTATTTCAAAAGAACTAATAAAGATGCTTACAATAAATTAGTATCTGATTTAGGTATTCGTGACAATATCTAGTTTTTAATAACTATTTATTTAAACAGCCGTTCCTTAAACAGAATGGTTGTTTCTCTTTCAAATTTCAATTCAATTTACAGAAAAATTTCTATAGCTCGGGCTAAATCTTCCTTCGTATCAATTCCAAAACCAGTACTTGCAACTTTTAGCATTGTAATCTTTTTTTGATGATGAATTGCACGTAATTGTTCCAGTCCTTCTATATCTTCGATTGGGGCATCAGCTAAATTACAAAACTCTTTTAAGCTTTTTTTAGAAAATCCATAAATTCCAATATGCCCAAAATAATTTGCTCTTCCGCTTCTGTTGTATGGAATCAGTGAACGTGAAAAATATATAGCATTATTTTGACTATCCAAAACAACTTTAACAAGATTTGGGTCTTGTGCTGATTCTGCGTTTATAGCATTGTAGCAACTTCCCATGATAAAAGGCTCGTTTGATTTTTGTAACTCTTTGAGTCTAGTTATAAGAGAGCTTACAACTTCAGGTTCTATAAATGGCTCATCTGCTTGAACATTAATAATTATTTCATCGTCATCAAGATTTAAAATTGTTGCACACTCATGAATTCTATCTGTTCCACTTTTATGAGTTGTTGATGTAAGCATTGCTTCTATGCCATATTCTTTACAAGTTTTTATAATTTTTTCATCATCGGCGGCTACAACAACTCTGTCTAAATGCTCAACTGCTTTTGCAGTTCTTACAACCATTGGTAAGCCACCAATGTCGGCTAAAACTTTTTGTGGAAATCTTGTTGATGCTAATCTAGCTGGAATAATAATCATAATTTAATGCCTCTTTGATATAATTACGAAATTATACCACAGTAGTAAAGTTCCTTTAATAGCACCAAGGGTGTGAGGGCACTCTGCCGAAGAGAACCAAGCGTTAGCGTAGGTAAAGGAATTACTTCCTTTAGCGTTATAAATTAATAATGGGTTTCCTTCATTTTGTGAAACAAAATTAAGGCTTTAAATTATGCTTCTTTATCAGCCAGAATCAGGTTATTGTTATAACAGTGATTCTATGTTTTTATATGACTTTATAGACTCTTTTCATCCTAAGGGGAGAGTTTTAGATGTCGGTGCTGGTTGTGGAGTTGTAGGATTACTTGTAGCAAGAGATAATAAAAAAGTATCTCTGGAAGCTGTTGAAAAACAAGATGCCTTTGTTCATTATGCCACAACAAATGCAAGAGTAAATAAGATAAAATACAAAATTTATCATGGCGATTTTGTAGATTTAGATGAGGAGATAAAGTATGACTATATCGTCTCAAATCCCCCATTTTATCCAGCTGGTGTACAAAAAAGTGAAGATGAGATGCTTTTTCATGCAAGGTATAATGTAAATTTGCCTTTAAATGATTTTTTTAAAAAGGTGTCTCGTTTACTAAAACCACAATCACATTTTGTATTTTGCTATGATCCGATTGCGTTTGGAGAGATTTGTAGTGCATTAGAAAAGGTGAAAATGAGAGTTGTAGATGTGCAATTTGTGCACTCCAAAATAGACAGAGCAGCTTCACTTGTAATGATTCATGCACGCAATGGCTCAAAGTCAATGACGAAAGTATGGCCACCATTAATAAGTTTTGAAGGTAGTGAACCCTCACAAAAAGCTCAAGAAGTTTATGAAAAAGCTGCAACAAAGAGTATAAAATGTCAAATATAATCAAAAAAGAGTCTTTTCCTTATACATTTGATACATCTGCTTGTGAGACATGTGAAGGTCGCTGTTGCACAGGTGAAAGTGGCTATATTTATGTCAGTAAAACTGAGATATTTGCCATAGCTGATTTACTAAATTTGGATGTTAATGATTTTGCAGTAAAATATCTTTTTCAAAATGGGTACAAATACTCAATAAGAGAACTCAAATACAAAGACTCTTATGAGTGTGTATTTTATGACAGAGAAAGTAATGGGTGTCAGATTTATGATGCACGACCGACTCAATGTAGAACATTTCCTTTTTGGGATTATTATAAGTCTAGAGTTAGCGAGCTAAAAGAAGAATGTCCAGGGATTATAGATGAATAGAAATTTTGTAAACATGCTACTGCTACTCTTGTCATTGATTCTTATTTCGTGTGCTCAGCCTCATGTTTTAAAATCTAACGAGAAGGCTTTTGAAGAAGAAGATGCCTATATATTGTTTGCTTTACGCGCAGAACAAGTTAGAGAAAATGATGCAGCGGCACAAATATTTACCACACTTTATGAAAAGTCAGAAAAAAAAGAATATCTCTACCGTTCTTTAGAAAATAAGCTCATCGCAAAAGAGTATGAAAAAGTTATCCAGCAGGTTAATGCAATATCTCAAGACTCTTTTGATGATTATATTTTAATGAGAGTAAAAATTGTCGCTCTCATGGAACTTGATAGGCTTCAAGAAGCTCAAATTTTGGCAATTTCCCTAGTAAAGAAGTCAAACGCAGTCAATGACTATCTTTTGGTGAGTGATATTTATGTTAAAAAAGAAGAGTATGATACTGCTTTGAAGTATTTAGAGAGTGCCTATATTAAAAATTACAATGAAAAAATTCTTGATAAAATGGCAATTGTTTTGTTTGTAAATCTACAAAGAAAGAAAGAAGCGATTGCTCAGCTTCAAACGCATGTAAGCATCCATGGCTGTTCAGAAGTGGTTTGTAACAGACTCATTGGATTTTATTCTAATGAAAACAATGTGGATGGACTTCTTTCTGTATATTTGAGACTTTACTCCTTGAATCAAAGTCACGAGGTAGCTACGAACATCATTCAAATTTATAGTTATAAAAAAGATTATATTAAACTAATGAATTTTTTGGAAAGTTCAAAGAGTGATGATAAGGCTCTCTTCGAATTATACGCTTATACAAAAAGTTATAAAAAAGCTTTCATTTTAGCAGATAAACTCTACACAAATAGTGGCGATATTAACTATCTGGGTCAAAGTGCTATTTATGAGTATGAAAGTGCTCGAGATAAAAACAATAAAACCATGCTTCAAAATGTAATAAAAAAACTTGAAAAAGTTATTAAGGTGGAGAAAAATCCGCTCTATTTAAATTATCTTGGTTATATCCTAATAGATCATGATATTGACATAAAAAAAGGAATGCAATATATAGAGAAAGTTCTGTTAATAAAGCCAAACTCCTCTTATTATCTTGATTCACTTGCTTGGGGATATTATAAAATAGGTAATTGTAAAAAAGCCAAAAGTATTATGCAAAGAGTTTTAAAACTTGAGGGTGGAGATGATCCTGAAGTGAAGAAGCACATGCAAGCAATAGATAAATGTATACAAAATAAAAAAGGTAAAAATTAAAATGATTTTAGATGATATTATAAAAAAAACAAAAGAAGACCTAGTAAAAAGAGAAAAAGAATTTTCACTTGATTGGTTGGGACGTTCTCTTGCGTTTAATGCTAGAGCTCCTAGAGATGTTACTGCCTACTTAAAAGCAACAGAGGAAGATCCTTATAGAATTATTGCTGAAGTAAAAAAAGCATCTCCATCAAAGGGCATAATACGAGAAAACTTCGATCCCTTAGCGATTGCACAGGCTTATGAAAGAGGAGGCGCTAGCGCTATTTCTGTTTTAACAGAGCCACATTTTTTTCAGGGTTCACTTGACTACTTAGGCGGTATTAGAAGATACGTAGGTGTGCCACTTTTGAGAAAAGATTTTATCGTATCAAAGTATCAAATCTTAGAAGCAACAGTGCATGGCGCTGACTTTATTTTACTCATAGCAGCAGCACTGAGCAAGAGTGAGCTCAAAGATTTACTGGGATACACAAGACACTTAGGAATGGAAGCTTTAGTTGAGGTTCACGATAAGACAGATCTAACAAAAGCAATCTATGCGGGAAGTGATATTATTGGGATCAATCACAGAAATTTACAAACTTTTGAGATGAATATGAACCTCTGTTATGAGTTAATTCCCTTGATTCCAAATGGTAAAATTATTGTTGCTGAGAGTGGTATATATGAACATGGACAACTTGAAGATTTATCAAAAGCTGGAGTTGATGCGTTTTTGGTTGGTGAATCCTTAATGCGTCAAGATGATGAGGAAGCTGCCCTTAAAAAATTAAAATTTGCTCAGGAGAGATAGTATGCAAAAAATTGTAATTATTATGAGTTTAGTTTTGGCTTTATTTTTGAGTGCTTGTACTCAGGAGACTCAAAATAAAATGGGCCGTAGTATTCAAAACTGGACTGGTACAAATGGAGTTCTAGATATCTATATGGGTGAAAAACTCGTTAAGCGATTTATTAAAATTGATAAACTTTCAACGGCTGAATCAACTCAAGGTCAAGTAGCTAGAACTTATCGCTATGGGTATGGATATTTAGATGTAAACCAGAATTTCATAGTAGATAATGGAGAGAAAAAACTTTATTTTGAAATAAGTGATTATGCAACTCCATATATTTTTTATGATAATCCAGGAAAATAGAACGTGGATCTCATAGAACTTTTTAAATTCTTTATAAAATCAAAAAGTGAGACACCTCAGGATGGAGGTTTACTGGATTTTATAGAGAGTTATTTACCAGATTTTAAAGCAATTCGTATAGATGTGGGGGATGTTAAAAATCTCTTTTTATATAAAAAATTTGGAGATGGTGAACACCTGTGTTTCGCAGGTCATGTTGATGTTGTTCCAGCCGGAAGTGGATGGGTAAGTGATCCTTATGAAGCAGTAGAAAAAGACGGGTTTATATATGGTCGTGGCACGCAAGATATGAAGAGTGGTGTAGCTGCGTTTACTCAGGCTTTAAAAGAGGTAACTGCGTTTAATGGAACGCTTTCTCTATTGCTTACTTCAGATGAAGAGGGTGAAGCAACCAATGGAACTATTAAAGCGCTTGAGTATTTAAAAGAAAAAAAGATGCTTCCTGATTCTGTTGTTGTAGCAGAACCAACTTGTGAAAACGAGTTTGGCGACGCGATTAAAGTAGGGCGACGCGGTTCTATAAATGGATATCTTACTATTCAAGGTAAACAAGGTCATGCTGCTTATCCCCAAAAATCAATTAACCCTATTCATCAATTATCTCAAGTGCTTGGTAATATGGCTGGGGTAAATTTAGATAATGGAGATGATTTTTTCTCACCTAGTAAATTTATTGTCACCGATATTCGTTCGGGAATGCAAGTTACTAATGTAACCCCTAATGACCTTCAAATGATGTTCAATGTAAGAAATACAACTTTGACAGGGCAAAATGAGGTGAGAGAGTTTGTGGCTTCTCATCTCGATGGTCTAGAGTATGAACTGAAGTTAACACAGGGGTCATATCCGTTTAAAACAGACACGAATACAAAAGTTGTCCGAAGTATTGATAAGGCTATAGAGAATGTTACGGGCATAAAACCCAAACACTCAACAGCTGGTGGAACATCTGATGCTAGATTTGTTGCACAGTTTGGTATAGACGTTATTGAATTTGGCGTTAAAAATGACACTATCCACTCTGTGAATGAGAGAACAACTGTTAAAGAAGTAGAAGATTTATATAAAGTTTTTGCAACTTTAATCCAAATATGGAAATAGGAGACTAATGTGGGATATTTCATAACAATGCTACTTTTTAGTAAATTACTATTGGGTGCGGATTTGAATTGGTCAAGTGATTATGCAAAAGCATTAATCCAAGCCAAAAATGAAAATAAATTCGTTTATGTTTTTATAACTTCTGATAGTTGTCAGTGGTGTAGAAAATTTGAAAATACTACTTTGAAAGATACAAGTATAAAACAGCGACTAGAAAAAGAGTATGTTACTATACAGCTTTCACGTGATGCAAACATAATTCCTGATAAATTTCAAACTTCACCTGTTCCAAGACACTATTTTTTAGATAAAAATGGTGCAATCTTATATAACACTCTAGGCTATAGAGATGTAGAACTCATGCATTCATTTATGGACAATACAAAAGAGAGATATGCAATCAAAAATAAACAAGGAAAAGAATGAAATTTGTACAGACAAACAGAGCCCCCTCTGCAATAGGCCCATATTCACAGGCCACAGTAGCTAATGGAATGGTATACACTTCGGGTCAAATTGCATTAACACCAGAGGGTATTATGCTAGAAAACGATGTAGTAGTTCAAACAAAACAGGTGCTTGAAAATTTAAAAGCAGTTTTAGAAGAGGCTGGAAGTTCTATGGATATGGTTGTAAAAACTACAATATTTATAGATTCTATGGATTCTTTTGCAACAATAAATGAAATTTACGAAGAAGCTTTTGGCTCCCATAAACCAGCTCGTGCAACAGTTGCTGTAAAAACTTTGCCAAAAAATGCTCTTGTTGAGATAGATGCAATAGCATTGTTACAATAATATAGCTATAAGAGATGAAACAAAAAACTGTATCTCTAGTTTTAGGAAGTGGGGGTGCAAGAGGTTTAGCTCATGTTGGAATTATAAAGTGGCTTGAAGAGAATAACTATAAAATTAATTCAATTTCAGGAAGTTCTATCGGTGCTTTAGTAGGTGGTTTTCATGCAGCAGGAAAACTAGATAAATATGTAGAGTGGTTAGATGGTATTGATGTAATTGATATGTTTAAACTTCTTGATTTTAAAGGTAACGGTGGATTGGTTTCCGGTGAGAAACTGATGCAAAAATTAAAAGAGCTTGTCGGTGATTATGAGATAGAAGAATTGCCCATAAAATTTACGGCAGTTGCCTCTGATATTAACAATGAAAAAGAGATATGGATTAACAGCGGTTCACTTTTAAATGCATTAAGGGCTTCAATTTCACTTCCTCTGTTTTTTACACCCTATTTATATAACGGAAAACTTTTAGTTGATGGTGGCGTTTTAAATCCGGTACCTATTGCTCCTACATTTCATGATGAAAATGACTTAACTATAGCGGTAAATCTTGGTGGTGAAGCTACAAATCAATGTATATTTAAAGAAGAACATGAGAGTAAATTTTCCGTAACGATAAAAGAGTATATGAAAAAATTCTCAGTTCCAACTTCATTTGTAAATCAAAATAATATGTATTACGTAGCAAATAAATCTTTTGAAACTATGCAAGGTTCACTTGCAAGAATGAAACTTGCGGCTTATCCACCAGATATAGAGATAGATATACCTAGAAACTTATGTGGAATGTTTGAATTTAATAAATCAAATGAAGTTATAGATTATGGATATAACATTTGTAAGCATGTACTAAAAACAGATGAAAAAATCTAGTAAATACCCAAGATCATAATAAAATGTAGATATTGTTTGTAAAGAAGAGAAATAAATATAAGAATTAAACAAAACTTAAAGCTTAATTGGATAGAATTGCGAACTTTTTAGTAGAATAATGGTCTACTATTTTAAGATTTAAGGAATATTATGTACGCAATTATTAAAAATGGTGGTAAGCAGTATAAAGTTCAAGAGGGTGATGAATTATCACTAGACAAAATGTCACTTGAAACTGGTGCCGTTATAGAGATGAAAGAAGTTTTAGCAGTAAACACTGGTGAACTTAAAATGGGAGCTCCTTTTGTTGAAGGCGCTGTTGTAACTGCTGAAGTTATCAGAGAAGGTCGTGATAGAAAAGTTGTAATTTTCAAAAAACGTCGTCGTAAAGATAGTAAAGTTAAACGTGGTTTCAGAAGAGACTTCACTCGTGTTCGTATCACGAAAATAGCTGCATAAGCTAAAACTAGAGGAGATTTAAGATGGCACATAAGAAAGGTCAAGGTAGTACACAAAATAATCGTGACTCGGCTGGTAGAAGACTAGGTGTTAAGAAATTCGGTGGAGAAGCTGTAATTCCTGGTAACATTATTATTCGTCAACGTGGAACGAAAGTTCACCCGGGTAAAAATGTAGGAATGGGCAAAGACCATACTATATTTGCACTTGTTGAAGGTACTGTTGTTTTTGAGCGTAAAGACAAAAAACGTCAACAAGTTTCAATCCTACCTGCTGCATAATTCTACAATATTTGGGCAACTGCCCAAATATCTCTACATCTTCGAAATTTTAAATTTCAAATAAACAATAAAATATTTAATGACTTACTCTTTTATAGTAGTTACTTTTTAAATATTTTACATCAAGGAAAGCAAATGTTCACAGATAGTGTCGAATTAACAGTAAGTTCAGGAAAAGGTGGACAAGGATGTGTTGCGTTTCGTCGTGAAAAATTTGTGCTCAATGGTGGTCCAAATGGCGGTGATGGTGGTAAAGGTGGAGATATTTATTTTAGATGTGACAATAATACGCACACACTTTCTCACTTTCAGAGAAGAATGCACATTAAAGCAGATAAAGGCATGCCAGGAGAAGGCTCTCGTATGACTGGAAAATCAGGAGCAAAAAAAGTTATTATTGTTCCTCCTGGAACTCAGATTATTGATCAAGAGAGTGGAGAAATTCTTTTTGATATGATAAAAGATGGTCAAGAAGAGAAGTTTCTTGAAGGCGGAAAGGGCGGATTGGGTAATTTTCATTTTAGAAGTCCAACAAATCAAAGACCAACATATGCACAGCCTGGTGAAAAAGGTGAGAGTCGAGATATAAAGTTAGATTTGAAACTTATAGCAGATCTTGGTTTGGTTGGTTTTCCTAATGTTGGAAAATCAACTCTTATATCAACAGTTTCAAATGCTACTCCAGAGATTGCAAATTATGAGTTTACAACACTAACTCCAAAGTTAGGCCAAGTGAATATTGGTGATTTTGAATCCTTTGTAATGGCGGATATTCCAGGTATTATTGGTGGTGCTCATGAGGGCAAAGGTCTTGGAATTCAGTTTTTGCGTCATATTGAGAGAACTAAGACTCTTCTTTATATGATAGATTTAGGAAACTATAGAGAATTAAAAGAGCAGATAGAGACACTCAAGGATGAAATTTCCTCATTTTCACAAAAGCTTGGAAATAGTAGATATGCTATAGCACTGACTCGTGTGGATGTTATTCCTCCTGATGAAGTCAATGACTTAATCAATGGCTTTTTATCTCTTTTAGGCTTAGATGCAAATAAAAAAAGTGAATTTGATTTTGATGGCGAACTTCCATACTTTATACAAAACACTCCCGATGAAACATTGGGGTATGACAAAAATTTACCATATTTTGTAGTTGCAATATCTTCAGCGACATATAAAAATATAGAGCCACTCAAATATGCACTTTTTAATTTAGTGCAACAAACAAGAAAGTAGTTTTAGAGATTAGAGGAGTTTTTAATGAAGCGTATAGTCGTCAAAGTTGGTAGTGCCGTTTTAACAAAAAATGATTCTGTTGCTTTAGAGCGAATGAAAGCTCTTGTAGAATTTCTCTCAGAACTAAAAAAAGAAAATGAAGTTATCTTAGTCTCTTCAGGTTCTGTTTCAGCTGGGTATACTCAATTAAAACTTGATAGAAAGATTCTTTCAAACAAGCAAGCCCTAGCCGCTATTGGGCAACCTATTTTAATGCATTATTATAATAGAAAGTTTGCTGCGTTTAATATAATCACATCTCAAGTTTTGGTGACTTCGGCTAACTTTAAAAGCGATGGAGATATTCAAAGAATCAAAAATACAATTAACACGCTTTTAAAAAATGGTGTCATTCCAATAATTAATGAAAATGATGCGACTTCAACAGTAGAGCTAGAAGTAGGAGATAACGACCAACTCTCAGCTTATATAGCTAAACACACAGACTCCGATTTGTTAATTATACTATCTGATATTGACGCTTATTATGATAAGGATCCACGAGAAAATGAGGATGCTCAAGTTTTAAAAATACTCAGCCAAATACCTAAAAGCGAATTGGATAAAGAAGCAACACCAAACAATGTTTTTGCAACAGGCGGCATAGTTACAAAATTAAAAGCAGCTGCTTATCTTCTAGAATCAGACAAAGAGATGTTTTTAGCAAGTGGATTTGATTTGAGTGATGTTAAAAATTTTGCATTAAAAAATCAGCATCTTGGTGGTACTCTATTCACAAGCAAGGCCAAATAGTGAAAGTTATTTTTATGGGTACACCAGAATATGCAAAAGTGATTTTAGATAAAATAATCCACGCAAAAACAATAGAGGTAGTTGCAGTTTATACTCAGCCCGATAAGCCTGTTGGCAGAAAAAAAATTATGACACCTCCTCAAGTAAAAACACTAGCTCTTGAAAATTCTATAGATGTATATCAACCAAGTAGGTTAAGAGACGAAGAGACGGTCAATGAATTTTTAAGAATAGAGTGTGATTATGTTGTAGTAGCTGCGTATGGACAGATATTGCCTCGCAAAATATTAGATCACGCACCATGTATAAATCTTCATGCTTCTATTCTTCCACAGTATCGTGGTGCTAGCCCTATTCAGCAAACATTATTACATGGAGATAAGCAGACTGGTGTTACAGCTATGCTTATGGAAGAGGGATTAGATACTGGTGATATAATTAAAATAGAGACTATTAATGTAGGTGGTGATGAGATGGTAGAGTCTCTATTTAACAGACTTACAGATGTAGCAGCTGATTTAACAGTTGATATCTTAGAAAACTACTCCTCGTATAACCCAAAACCACAAGTTAATGCACTCTCAACTCACTGTTCTAAAATAACAAAAGCAGATGGTGAAGTTGCGTTTACAAACGCAATAGAACTCTATAATAAATATCGTGCATTTACTCCTTGGCCGGGAGTCTATTTACAATCGGGGTTAAAATTAAAAAAAATAGAACTTGAAGATGAAGTAAGTTCAAATGTAAGTGGCGGCATTTTAAAAATTGATTCTGATAGTGTTGTTGTTGGATGTAGCAGAGGAAGTCTTAGAATTTTCAGTGTTCAAGCCCCATCTAAAAAAGAGGTAGATATTCTCTCTTATATTAATGGTAAAAGATTGACTTGTGAAGATACACTATCTTGAGAGCGTAGACTCTACTCAAACATACCTAAAATATCTTCTGCAATCAAATAAAATAACAACGCCTTATGCTGTTGTAACAAATAAGCAGACCAATGGCATAGGAAGTAGAGACAATAAGTGGAAAGGAATGGATGGAAATTTATTTTTGTCTTTTGCTATGGATATAGATGACTTGCCAAGTGATTTAAAACTAGAGTCCGCTTCTATATATTTTGCTTATATATTAAAAAGTACTCTTGAAGAGTTAGGGTCAAATATTTGGCTAAAGTGGCCTAATGATTTTTATATAAATGAAAAAAAAATAGGTGGAATGATTACAAATTTATTTGGAAACGCCCTTGTATGTGGCGTTGGACTAAATTTAGTACGTTTTCCAGAGAATTTTGATATATTGGATATCACTATAAATAAAGAAAAATTATTAAATTTATATTTTAAAAATATTGAAAAAAAACCTTTATGGAAGCAGGTTTTTAGTAAATATAAGTTAGAATTTTACCGTAATCAAGAGTTTTTTACACACAATGATAATTTAAGAATTTCATTAGGTGAGGCAGAACTGCAAAGCGATGGTTCTATTATGGTAAATAAGATGAGGATATATAGTCTAAGATGAGCGAAGTAATTGTAATTGCAAATCAAAAAGGTGGTGTTGGTAAAACAACTACTGCTGTAAACTTAGCTGCATCTCTGGCTGTAGCAAATAAAAAAGTACTTTTAATTGACTCAGATCCTCAAGCAAACGCAACCACATCCTTAGGCTTTCATAGAAATGATTACGAATTTAATATTTATCATGTACTTATAGGTACTAAAAAATTAAAAGATATTATATTAAAGTCAGATCTTCCAACACTTCATTTAGTGCCCTCAAATATTGGTCTTGTCGGAATTGAAAAAGAGTATTATGATGCTGATAATGCAAAAGGTCGTGAACTAGTTCTTAAAAAAGCAATTTCAAATGTTCTTAAAGATTATGACTATATTATTATAGATTCACCTCCGGCACTTGGACCGATGACTATCAATGCTTTATCGGCGTCTAACTCTGTACTAATTCCAATACAGTGTGAATTTTTTGCACTTGAAGGTCTTGCACAGTTGCTAAACACTGTAAAGTTAGTAAGAAAATCTATCAACCCTAAACTTACTATTAAAGGTTTCGTACCAACAATGTTCTCTTCTCAAAATAATCTTTCTAAGCAAGTCTTCGCTGATTTGAGACAACATTTTAAAGGGAAACTTTTTAAAGATGCTCAAGACAAATACATAGTAGTGCCAAGAAATGTTAAGCTTGCAGAATCTCCTTCTTTTGGTAAGCCTGTTATTCTTTATGATATTAACTCCACAGGTTCAATTGCCTATCAAAATTTAGCACAAGCGATAATAAAACAATGAAGTCACAAAAGTTAGGTAGAGGCTTAGATGCGCTTTTAGGCGAAATGGATGAAGCGTATGAAAAAGAAGGCACTCAAAGAGATATCGTTTTAGAACTTCCAGTTAAAGAGATAAGAGCTAATCCGTTTCAGCCAAGAAAAACTTTTGATGAAGCCTCCTTATTAGAGCTATCTGAATCTATAAAAAATGATGGACTTTTGCAGCCGATAGTTGTGAGTGAAGATATAGATGGCTATGTATTGATAGCTGGCGAGAGAAGGTTACGTGCTTCTAAGCTTGCAAAATTAAAAGAAATTCGTGCAATTGTTATAAATAGTGACAATCAAAAAATGAGACAGTTTGCATTAATAGAAAATATTCAAAGAGAGCAACTCAACTCAGTAGAACTGGCAGAAGCATACCAAGAACTTTTAAAAATACATGACATTACTCATGAAGAGTTGTCTGTAAAAATTCATAAAAGTAGAACGCATATTACTAATACTCTAAGGTTATTACAACTCTCTGTAAAAACGCAAAAAGCTCTAGTGGAACAAAAGATAACTGCTGGACATGCTAAGGCTTTAGTCGGTTTGGATGAAAAAGAGCAGCAACTTATTGTCAATTCCATTATAGGACAAAAATTAAGTGTGCGCGAAGTGGAGTCTATGATTAAAAGTATGAAAGTGCTTGCACCTGTTGTTTTAAATAAAAAAGCTTCAATCTCTTATGATTTTAAGGATATGGAAAATAAACTTCAATACTTAGGTCTTGATGCTAAGTTGTCTAATAATAAATTAATATTTGAATTTAAAAGTCAAGTAGAGATAGAAAATTTTCTGCGTTTACTCTCAAAATAGTATTAAAAAACTAATTTAAACTACAATTTTTATGTAAAATATAAAATTCTTTATTATTTTTGTTTCATTTAACTATCCTTTCAATTTTATCGTAGTATAATCACGCAACTTTTAGGAGGTGCTATGTTAGATATAAACCCGATACTACTTTTGGCTACATTTGTTGTATTTCTTTCGCTTATAGCCGTTCTTAACAGTTGGCTTTATAATCCATTATTTAGTTTTATGAATAAACGTGATGAAGATATCAGAAAAGATCTAGAAAAAGTAGGTTCAAATGATGACGAAATTAACGAGTTAAATTCAAAAGCTCAATCAATAATTATGAGTGCTAAGCTGGAAGCTGCGGCCCTAAGAGAAAAAGTTATTGCAGATGCTAAAGAGTTAGCAGATAGCAAATTAGAAGCAAAACGTGCTGAATTAGCAAGCGAATATTTAGAATTTGAGCAATCACTTGCAAAATCTAAAGAGCAGTTAACGAGTGACTTGATGTCTCAAGTTCCAGTGTTCAAAAAAGCTGTTGAAGCTAAATTTAATCAAATATAAGGATGAAATGTGAATAGAATTTTAGTATTAATGCTAAGTATATCAACTATTGCATTAGCATCTGATGCAGGTGATGCAGGTACAGACATTGTTCAAAGAACTGTAAACTTTGTATTATTTGCTGGCTTAGTTTGGTATTTAGTGGCAGAACCTGCAAAGGCATACTTTGCATCAAGATCACAAGCAATAGCTGATGATTTGAAAAAAGTTCAAGACAGATTAAATGAATCTATAGTTCTTAAAAAAAAGGCACTAACTAAAATTTCTGATGCTGAAAAGTTTGCAGAAGAGTTGGCAGTATCTTCAAAAAAAGAGAACAAGATAGTCAATGACAATATTATGCTTCAGTGTGAAGCTGACTTGGAAGCAATAGCAAAACAACATGCTTCTGCGACTGCGTTTGATCAAAGAAATATGGTTCGCAATGTTGTAAAAGAGATTGTTGAAGAGACATTAAGTCAAGCTGGTAGCAGTTTTGATAAAGAAGCTATGGCTAACATTATCTTAAAGAGGGTGGCATAGTATGGAAGAATTAATCGCAAAAAGATACATAAAAGCTTTAAAAGCTAGCTCTAATTCTCAATCTATGGCAAATATCACCTCCATATTCTCTGCATTAGCAGATTCATTCAAAGATGATAAATTCATAAAGATTATTGATAGTCCAAATACGAATTTAAATGATAAGTTGAATATATTGCTAGAAGCAGTTAAATCAGCAGAGTCTAATCAAATAAACAACTTAATTAAACTACTCGTTGAGAACAAACGTATTAATATAATTCCAGCGATGGCAGTTGCGTTAAAAAAAGATCTTGCTCTATCTACAAAAACTTATGAAGGTGTTATTTCTAGCAATAGTGATATAGATTCAAAAGTTGTAGAAGAATTAAGTAGTGGTTTAAGTGGGAAGTTTGATTCTGCAATAACATTAACGTCAATTAAAAATGATTTTAATGGCATTAAAGTAGAAGTAGAAGGCCTAGGCATAGAGATTAATTTTTCTAAAGATAGAATTGATAGTCAATTTATTGATCATATTATAAAAGCAATTTAACTTCATAAGAGGAGAACAATAGTGGTAGCAAAAATACAAGCTGATGAAATCAGCTCAATAATTAAAGAGCGTATCGATAACTTTGAATTAAGTGTTGATATTAACGAAACTGGTAAAATTGTTTCTTACGCAGATGGTGTTGCACAAGTTTACGGACTTAGCAATGCTATGGCTGGAGAAATGGTAGAGTTTGAAGACGGAACAAGAGGTTTAGTAATGAATCTTGAAGAAAGCAGTGTAGGTATTGTTATTCTTGGTTCTGGAGATAAACTTAAAGAGGGCATGTCAGTTAAAAGACTTGGAAAACTTCTTAAAGTTCCTGTTGGAGATGCTTTACTAGGTCGTGTTGTAAACGCACTTGGTGAGCCAATTGATGGCAAGGGTCCAATTGAAGCGACGGAAACTCGTTTCGTTGAAGAAAAAGCACCTGGGATTATGAACAGAAAATCAGTTCATGAGCCTTTAGCAACTGGTATTAAAGCTATTGATGCACTCGTTCCTATTGGTCGTGGTCAGCGTGAGCTTATCATTGGTGATAGACAAACTGGTAAGACAACAGTTGCCTTAGATGCAATCATTAACCAAAAAGGTAATGGTGTTGTATGTATTTATGTAGCAGTTGGACAAAAAGAATCAACAGTAGCTCAAATTATTCGTCGTCTAGAAGAGCATGGTGCACTTGAATATACAATTATTGTATCTTCAACTGCTGCTGAAGCTGCTGCACTTCAATTTTTAGCTCCATATACTGGTGTTACTATGGGTGAATATTTCCGTGATAATGCAAGACATGGTTTAATAGTGTATGATGATTTATCTAAGCATGCAGTTGCTTATCGTGAAATGTCACTAATTCTTCGTCGTCCTCCGGGTCGTGAAGCATATCCGGGAGATGTTTTTTATATTCACTCTCGTTTATTAGAACGTGCTGCGAAACTTTCTGATGAAAATGGTGCTGGCTCACTCACGGCTCTTCCTATTATTGAAACACAGGCTGGAGATGTTGCTGCATATATTCCAACAAATGTAATCTCGATTACAGATGGTCAAATTTTCCTAGAAACAGACTTATTTAACTCGGGTGTTCGTCCAGCGATTAACGTTGGTCTTTCTGTATCTCGTGTTGGTGGTGCTGCTCAAATTAAAGCTACTAAGCAAGTTGCTGGTACTTTACGTCTTGATCTTGCTCAGTATCGTGAACTTCAAGCTTTTGCTCAGTTTGCATCAGATCTAGATGAAGTTTCACGTAATCAGTTAGAGCGTGGACAAAGAATGGTTGAAGTTCTTAAACAAGGACCTTTCTCTCCATTATCTGCTGAGAAGCAAGTTGTTATTATTTTTGCTGGAAATGAAGGTTTCTTAGATGATTTTGATCCATCAAATGTTGTTCGTTTTGAAGCTGAATTATATCCATTTATTGAAGCATCTTATCCTCAAATTTTTGAGAATATCAGAAGCGCTTCTAAAGTAGATGATGAGACAAAAGCAATTATGATGAAAGCACTTGAAGAGTTCAAAGCTAGCTTCGTAGTTAACTAAGGGATATTTAATGGCAAACTTGAAAGATATTCAAAGACAGATTAAGAGTGTTTCTAACACTCAAAAGACAACACGTGCAATGAAGCTTGTATCAACTGCAAAACTTCGTCGTGCAGAAGAGCTCGCTAAGCGCTCTCGTCTTTACGCTGACAAAATGAATCAGGTTATTGCCGAAATAGCCGGACGCATTAATTGTAATAAAGTTGGAGGAATAGATAATCGTTGTTTCGCAAAGATTGAAAATCCAAAAATGGTAGACATAGTTTTTGTTACTGCTGATAAGGGGCTTTGTGGTGGTTTTAATATTCAAACTATTAAGGCTGTTAACAAACTCTTAAAAGAGTATAAAGAGAAAAATGTAAAAGTGCGTTTACGTGGAATCGGTAAAAAAGGTATAGAATTTTACAAATATAACGAAGTTGAAATGTTTGACACAGTTGTTAATTTAAGTTCTAAACCACAAAAAGAGAGATCTGATGATTTTATAATGACTTCTATTGAAGATTACAAAGATGGAAAAATTGATGGACTTCATATAGTATATAATGGATACAAAAACATGATAACTCAAGAGTTACATGTAAATAAAGTACTTCCGATTGATACTCATGATTATGATTGTAATGGATCCAAAGCAAGTTCAATGTTAGAAGTTGAAGCAGAAGATGAAGAACGTATGCTAGACTCTTTAGTAGGTAAGTATGTTGAATATAATATGTATTACGCTTTAATTGATTCAGTTGCAGCAGAACATAGTGCTAGAATGCAGGCTATGGATACAGCAACTAATAATGCTAAAGATATGGTTAAATCGCTAAATGTAAAGTTTAACAAAGCTAGACAAGCAGCTATTACTACAGAACTAATAGAAATTATTAGTGGTGTGGAGTCGATGAAATAATGGAGAAAAATATGATTGGTAAAATTAGCCAGGTTATGGGCCCGGTTGTTGATGTTGATTTCGATGGTTATCTTCCAGTAATTAATGAAGCAATCGAAGTTAAGATTAATTTAGAAGGTACTGAAACTCGTTTAGTACTTGAAGTTGCAGCTCACTTAGGTGATGGCCGTGTTAGAACAATTGCTATGGATATGAGTGAAGGTTTAGTACGTGGTATGGATGCTACTGCTACTGGTGCTCCTATTAAGGTTCCTGTAGGTGAAAAGGTACTAGGTCGTATCTTTAATGTTATTGGTGAAACAATAGATGGTGGTGAGCAAGTTACTGACGCACCAGAATGGTCAATTCACCGTGCTCCACCACCGTTAGTTGATCAATCAACTACTACTGAAATGTTTGAAACAGGTATCAAAGTTGTTGATTTACTTGCTCCTTACGCTAAAGGTGGTAAAGTTGGTTTATTCGGTGGTGCCGGTGTTGGTAAAACAGTTATTATCATGGAACTTATTCATAATGTTGCTCATGGTCACGATGGTTTATCGGTATTTGCTGGTGTTGGTGAAAGAACACGTGAAGGTAATGACCTTTATTATGAGATGAAAGATTCAAATGTACTTGATAAAGTTGCACTGTGCTACGGTCAAATGTCAGAGCCTCCAGGAGCACGTAATCGTATAGCTCTTACAGGTCTTACTATGGCTGAGTATTTTAGAGATGAGAAAAAACTTGACGTACTCATGTTTGTTGATAATATTTTCCGTTTTGCTCAATCAGGTTCTGAAATGTCAGCACTTCTTGGCCGTATTCCTTCAGCTGTTGGTTATCAACCAACATTAGCTCGTGAAATGGGTGCATTACAAGATAGAATTACATCAACTAAGAATGGTTCAATTACTTCAGTTCAGGCTGTTTATGTACCTGCAGATGATTTAACTGACCCGGCTCCTGCTTCTGTTTTTGCTCACTTAGATGCAACAACAGTACTTAACCGTAAAATTGCTGAAAAAGGTATTTATCCTGCAGTTGATCCACTCGATTCAACTTCAAGACTGCTTGATCCACAAATTTTAGGTGAAGAGCATTATGGTGTTGCTCGTGGCGTGCAACAAACACTTCAAAAGTATAAAGACTTACAAGATATTATTGCGATTCTTGGTATGGATGAACTTTCTGAAGATGATAAAAATGTTGTTGAAAGAGCTCGTAAAATCGAGAAATTCTTATCACAACCGTTCTTCGTTGCAGAAGTATTTACCGGTGCACCTGGTAAATATGTTAAACTTGAAGATACAATTGCTGGTTTTAAAGGTATCTTAAATGGTGACTACGATCACATGTCAGAAAATTCTTTTTACATGGTTGGTGGTATGGATGAAGCTATTGCAAAGCATGAGAAAAGCAAATAACAAAATGTTAACTAAAGGACTGTAATGGATAAGTTTAAACTTGAAATCCTAACTCCTAATGGCGGCATCTTTAATGGTGAAGTTATTAGTGTTGTTCTCCCTGGTGAAGAGGGAGAATTCGGCGTTTTAGCTGGGCATGCATCTCTAACCACTTTGTTAGAGGCTGGTGTTGTTGATGTCGAAAAAGAAGATAAGTCAGTCGAATCTATTCTTATTAACTGGGGCGTTGTTCAGGTTGATGAAGAAAAAGTTATTGTTTTAGTAGAAGGTGCTGTTGCTATCCGTGGAGAAAGTGAAAATGCTATCGCTACGGCTCTTGATAACGCTAAAGAACTTATTAATTCTATAGCTGATTCAAACCCTGCAATTGCTTCAGTTGCTGCTAAAATAGAGTCAGCTGCTCAAAGATTAATATAATCTATGGCTAACGATTTAATCGATTTTTATCTAAAAAGTCATCCAGTTACTTTGGGTGTGTTGGCTCTTTTGTCAATCTACTTCATTGTCTTGAACTGGGTGTTTTTTTACCGCTATTTTTCTCTTAACAGTTGGCTTGAAAAAGAGAGCAGTTCATTAGAATCGCTTCTATTAGGCTCTTCAACTGTTAATGAAAACTCTTTTTTAAATAACTTTATTAAATCTAGTTTAATTGTTTCAAAAGAAGTTTTGAGTCTTGGCATGTTGGCAGCAACAAAAGAAGCGACTAAAGGTCTCTCTATCCTTTCTGTTTTTGCTTCAACAACCCCATTTATAGGCCTTTTTGGTACGGTTGTTTCTATACTGGATACCTTTACTCACATTGGTCAAAGTAGCGGTAGTATGTCAATTATATCAGGTGGCGTTTCTGATGCACTTATTGCTACTGCTGCTGGTATTTTTGTTGCTATTTTTGCATACACATACCACCAGATACTAAAAAGAAAATCTTTTGAAATTATTTCTTATCTTCAAATGCAAAGTGATGCTATTTTAGCTCGTAAAGCGTAGTCATGATTTACGATTGGGAAGATAAGCCAGAACTTAACATTACACCTCTTGTAGATGTAATGTTGGTTTTGTTGGCAATTTTGATGGTTATTGCTCCAAATATAGTATATGAAGAGAATATCAAATTACCTCAAGGCTCAGTGACGAAACAACTTTCTAAAATTGCACCTGTGCATATTACAATTGACAAAGACTTAACGCTTAAAGTAAATAAAGAGCTATATCTCATAAATAACTTTATAGAAAACTTTTATAAAAAAGCCAGTACTTTTGATACAAAAGCTACTGTATTAATAAGTGCAGACAAAAGTTTAGATTATGGAGTTGTTATGTCAGTATTAGCTGCTGTAAAGCAGGCAGGATTTACTGAGGTTTCATTAGCTACAAATGGCTAGAAATAACATTTTTTTCTATGCTAGTGGTTTACTATCATTATCCCTTTTTACTTTTTTTTTATTTATTTTCATACATATGATGATTAGCACTTCGAGTATTGATCAATTTGCATTGAAGAAAGATAATTACATATCAATATCAATCAATGCAAAACCTCAAGACAACAAAGCAATTAAAAAAAGTGTACAAGCAACACCTGTTGAGAGCTCAGCTTCTCAAACACCACAAAATGTAGATGTAAATGACTTGTTTAGTGATGTTTGGACTAAAAAAATTCAGAAAAAAAAAGTACAGCCTAAAGATTCTAAAAGAATTCAAGAGCTACAAAAAAAGATTAAGACAACTCAATCAAATAGTGTAGATTCACTTAGGGATCAGATGAATGATTTAGAGCAGGAAAAATCTAGTGAAGAGAATTCATCAACGTCTACTGCTAATGAAGTTAATGAATATTTAGCTAAAATTCATGCTTTAGTTTATAAACATTTTAATGTTCCTCCTGGTTCTGAGGGACATATAGTCAAAGCAGTTATTGAATTAAATGCTATTGGGAAAGTGATGGATTTTAGAATACTAAACTACTCTGCTAATGAAGCCTTAAATAGTGAAGTTGATCAAATTAAAAATCGGCTCAGTAGTGTAGTATTTCCAATTAATCCGAAAAATGAGTTTGTAAGAGCTACAGTTATATTAAAATCAAAGGAATAAAATTGAAATTATTTTTGTCATTATTAATGCTATTTAGCTTCTCTTTTGCAGAAGACGTAACAATAGAGGTTATTAAAAAAGTTGATTCTCTCCCATCTTTAGCAGTAGAAGATTCTTCAAGCAGTTATGATGATACATTTAAAAAGAGATTTTTTAAGTCTCTTGTAGCTGATATGAATGTTTTATCCATTTTTAATGTTGATAGACATTATAGAGAAATTCCTTTTAATGATACAAGTGTTCTTGTTGCAAACAAAGATATGAATTATGTGCTTAGATATAAGATGTTTAAAGATGACAGTGGTGCTTTAAATGTTGGGATGAAACTTTTAAAAGAGAATGAAATTGTTTTAAACAAAAACTATAAAGTTTCAAGAAAAGATATATATATGTTTATATCGCATGCTATTGCGTATGATGTGAATGAATATATGGGGGAGCCATCAGTAGAGTGGATGAAAAGAAAAGTAATTTTCTCTCGAATTGTTGAACCTAAAAGAAGTGAAATTGTTATCGCTGATTATACTCTTACGTATCAGCACACTATAATCAATGGTGGTTTTAATGTATTTCCAAAATGGGCAAATAAAGCTCAAAATGCATTTTATTATACTTCTTTGGATTCTAAAACACCTACACTTAAACATGTAAATATGAAAACAGGCGCTCTTAAGAATATAATTTCTTCGGATGGTATGATGATATGCTCTGATGTAAGTGAAGATGGAAAAACTCTTCTTTTAACAATGGCAAAAGATGGACAACCAGATGTTTATACTTATGATGTAAATACAAATAAATACTCTAGAGAGACAAGGTATAATGGAATTGATGTGAATGGACAATTTATGAGTAAAAATAAAATAGTCTTCATCTCCAATAGATTAGGCTATCCTAATGTTTTTTCAAAGAAAATAGGTTCAAGTGAAGTTGAACAGATGATATACTATGGCAAAAGTAACTCTACTTGTAGTGCTCATGGTGAATATATAGTCTATAAAGCCAGAGAGAGTTCCAATGCTTTTAGTCAAAACACATTTAATCTTCATCTCATCTCTACAAAAACGGATTTTATCAGAAGATTAACCGCTACTGGCGTCAATGAATTTCCTCGATTTTCTAAAGATGGAGATGCTATCATATTTATTAAGAATTATATGGCTCAAAGTTCTATAGGTATTATTAGACTCAAGCATAACAAAAATTATCTTTTTCCTTTAAAATATGGAAGAGTTCAATCAATGGATTGGTAACGTAAAAGTTAAAAATAATTACTTCTTTGTTAATGTTTTTTTGCTATAATGCCTGCAATTTAAATTGAGGAATTCAAATATGAAAAATTTAATGCTTTGTGGTGTTGTAGCGACACTTTTAGTTTTTAGCGGATGTAGTTCAAAAGACCCTGTAGTAGATGCTCCTACTCAAGAAGTTGAAGCTCCAGTAGCTCAAGAAATTCAAGATGTTGCAACAGAAACTGTGTCAGATGAAGAGAGTAATGTAGATGCATTGAGTATGAGTGATCTTGAAGGTCAATTGTCATCTGTGTACTTTGATTTTGATAAGTTTGATATAAAATCAGATATGCAAGAGAAAATTTCTGCTAGTGCCACAATTGCAAAAACTACTGCAAATACTTTTAGTGTAAAACTTGAAGGTAATTGTGATGAGTGGGGTAGTGATGAGTATAACTTCGCACTTGGGCTTAAACGCGCAAACGCAGTTAAAAAAGCTTTAGTTGCTGAAGGTATTGATGCGTCTCGTGTAGCAATGGTGAGTTATGGTGAAAGTAATCCTACATGTAGTGAAAAAACTAAAGACTGCTGGGCTAAAAATCGTCGTGTAGATTTTAAACTTCTTCCATAATTGATAGTATAGATCTATGAAACGCAGTGTTGTAGTTATATTATTCACAGCCGCTGTGCCACTTTTTTTAATCAGTGCCGAACCTTCTGCGTTTGGTGCTGGTGACCTTAGTAATTCTGAGCCATATGGCTTAACTTCAAACGAAAAAATCATTCTAGAAAATAAAGATAAATTGCACAAAGTTACTGTTAAAAGCAATAATCAGGCAAATGAAGTTGATTCACTTAGAGAAAGAATAGATGGCCTACAAAGTATAATAGAAAATCTCAATAGAAAAGCACATAATAATAAAGTGAACTTGAGTAGGTTAGATGAAGAAAACTTACTGAAATCTCAAAATAGTGATGAGTATGACAAAAGATTAAGCGAAATAGTGCAAGTAAATTCTGAAAATATAGAAAAATTAAAAACTGTTATGACACAAGTTTCACAACTTATTGATAATATAAATAAGGACTATGTAACAAAAGCAGAATTTAATTCTTTAGTAAATGATGTGAATAATTTCAAGGCTTTAATGCTCAAGGAGTTTAAATCCACATCTTCAGTAAATAGCGATAAAACAACGGAATTTGGCAAAAAAACAAATGCACAGATAGCAACTGATGCAAAAGCATTTTTTGATAAAAAATATTATACAGATGCAATCAAGCATTATGAATATCTTATTAAGCAAAATTATAAACCGGCGTATGCGCACTATATGATTGGTGAGATGAATTTTAAAAGAAAAAATTATGCGAATGCAATATCTTATTTTAAAAAAAGTTCTTCTCTTTATGCAAAAGCATCTTACATGCCTAAGTTAATGCTCCATACAGCTATATCAATGGACAATACTGATGATAAAGAAAACGCTAAAAGATTCTTTCAGGCTGTAGTGGCAAAATATCCAGATTCGAACGAAGCGAAAGAGGCTAAAAAATATTTATAAGTAAAAAGTGTGGCTAAGTATTTCAGCCATATCATAGATTATTATGTTAAAATCCAAAAAAATAAAACAGAAGGTTATTTAAAATGGCAATTGAAACAAATCAAATTGTATCTATCGAGTATGAAGTACGTGATGGTGATAAAGTAGTAGATAGTAATGTTGGAGGTGCTCCATTAGTATTTATGTTTGGTAAAGGTCAGATTATTCCTGGTTTAGAGAGTGGCTTGTCTACGATGGCAATTGGTGAAAAAGGTGATATTCTTGTAAATCCTGCAGACGCTTATGGCGAATATAATGCAGAAGCTACACAAGAAGTTCCTGCTGACCAATTTGCTGGAATAGACTTAGAAATAGGTATGACTCTTTATGGACAAGGTGAAGATGGCGGTACTGTTCAAGTTACAGTTAAAGAAATTGGTGCTGAAACAGTTATGATTGATTTTAATCACCCATTAGCTGGTAAAGAACTAATGTTTAGTGTTACTTTAAATAATGTTAGAGATGCATCTGCTGAAGAAGCAATGACAGGCATTCCAGCTGAAAATAAACAAGAAGATGATGAATGTTGTGGTACAGGTGGCGGCAGCGGCTGTGGATGTAACTAAGTTTATAACTACTTCAAATGCTTCTTCTGAAGCATTTAAAACAGCTACACTTTTAAAAACGCTAAGTGTTAATGCTCTTATTATGGGAGAAGTTGGTGTTGGAAAGCAAAGCTTAGCTTCTTTTATATTACCAAACGCACCTATTATTGATGCATCTGATTTTGATGCACTTCTTACTGCTCTTGAGAGGGTAGATGAAATTATTATTACTAACATAGATTGTGCCCCTAATATCAAAAGAGTTGTAGATACAATTAATGAAAATTCTTTAAGAGTTATTGCGACTTCCAAACAATCCTTTGATAACAAACATACAGATGAGATTTTTAGTGTTAAATTTGATATTCCACCCTTAAGTGAAAGAATGCAAGACCTTGATGCTCTTGTCAAAAAATTCACCACGGAAGCTTCCTTACTTTTTGGAGGTGATGCAAAATTCAATATTAAAAATTTCAAACCAGATTTGAGCCAAAACGCAGATTCATTACGAAGACAGGTTATGATTAATTATTTACTGCAAGATGTAAAAGATGTAGAACTTATGGATATAATTGAGAATCATATATATCCAAAAATGGGAACAAGCAGTGATTATAGAAATTTAATTTATCTTTATGAAGTTCCCCTTATAAGGGCTGGATTAAAGAAATTTAAATCTCAACTTCAACTCTCTGATAAATTAGGTTTAAATAGAAACACTCTTAGAAAAAAGATAGCTGAGAATAAGGATTACTTGTAATATTTGCTATAGGTTAAAGATGACTTTTGGCAAAAGAGTAAATTTAAGCAAAGGATAATAAATGAAGAAAATAGCTATGATATTTGCGGGACAAGGTTCCCAAGCAGTAGGAATGGGCAAAGATTTTTACGATAACTCAGAAATTGCACGTGAAATGTTTGATAGAGCCAGTGAGCGAATTGGTGTTGATTTTAAAGAGATAATTTTTCAAGAGAATGAAAAACTAGGTCAAACTGCTTATACACAACCTGCAATTTTACTTGTTCAAATGATAGCTTATAAGCTTTTCACAGATGCATGTCCCAATACAAAAGCTGAGCTTTTTTTAGGGCACTCATTAGGTGAGTTTTCAGCTTTATGCGCTAGTGGCGCGATAAACTATATTGATGCAGTAGAGTTGGTACACAAACGTGGTTCATTTATGCAAAGTGCTTGTGATGAGATTGAAGCTGGGATGATGGTTCTTGTTGGACTTGATGATGCATCAGTTGAAAAAGTTTGTGCAGAGGCTCAATCTGAAGGTAAAAAAGTATGGCCAGCTAACTACAATCAAGATGGCCAACTTGTTGTAGCAGGTATGAAGTCAGACTTAGTTTCACTAGAGCAGACATTTAAAGATGCTGGTGCAAAACGTGCACTTCTTTTAGATATGTCTGTAGCTTCTCACTGTGAGATTTTAGCTCCTGCTCAAGAGCCTTTAGCTGAGTTACTGCAAAATATGGTTACTGATAGTTTCTCGGCTCCTGTGATATCCAATGTTACAACTAAGCCTTACTCCACAAAATCAGATGCAGTAACACTTCTTAAAGACCAACTTATTAAACCTGTAAAATATAAACAATCAATCTTAGCAATTGCAGGTGATGTTGATATTGCCATAGAATTTGGAAATGGTATAACTCTTAAAGGGCTTAACAAAAGAATTGCTAAAGACTTAATAACTCTAAATATTTCAGATATGGCATCTTTAGAAAAAGTAAAAGAAGAAATCTGCTCTTAATATGAGAATAACACTAGCTCAAACATCACCTAAATTAAATCGTTCAAATTTAGGTGAAATAATTGATATTATTAATACTAATATGATAAATAGTGATTTGATAGTTTTTCCTGAATTATCTTTAAATGGCTATCTTTTACAAGATAAACTCTTTGAAGATGCTTGGACGCTTGATGAGCTATACGAGTTACGAGAGCTAAGTGAGAACATTGATATTGTAGTTGGTGCAGCTTTGAGAGATTCTGAGGGATTTAGAAACGCAGCTCTTTATTTTTCAAAAGGCAAACTACTCAATCAACACAATAAAGTGCATCTTCCAAACTACGGCATGTTTGAAGAAGCTCGTTATTTTAATGCTGGAGATAAGTTTGAAAGCTTTAGTATTAAAGAAAAAAAAGTAGCAATGTTGGTATGTGAAGATTTATGGCACGAAAGTGTTCATCATGATTTAATAAAAGAAAATCCTGATTTAATTATAGCCTTAGTTGCTTCACCAGCTCGTGGATTTACCGATGATGGTTTAGCCATACAAAAACAGTGGTATGAGATTATAAAAACGGTAGCAAAAGAGTGTAGTGCAAAATTGGTTTTTGTTAATCGTGTCGGTTTTGAAGATGGTTTAGGCTTTTGGGGCGGTAGTGCTATTGTTAATGAAAACGCAGAGATAATGCACAAGTTACCAAATTATGAAAAATTAATTCAAACATTTGAAATATAGGAAATAAAATGCGCAGTAAAACAAGTGCCCTTGGGGAGAAAATTGCAATTATGGGAGCTATGCCTGAAGAAGTAGCGCCAATTTTAGAAAAGTTAGGTGAATATAAAACGACGGAATATGCAGGAAATAAATACTATGAAGCATCCTATAGAGGTGTTGATTTGGTAATAGCGTATTCAAAAATAGGTAAAGTTTTTTCAACGCTTACAGCTACTACAATGATAGAGCATTTTGGTGCACAAAAACTTCTTTTTTCTGGTGTTGCTGGTGCAATTTCACCAACTCTCAAAGTGGGTGATTTAATAGTCGCCACAAAACTTTCTCAGCATGACTTAGATATAACTGCGTTTGGTCATCCATTTGGATATGTGCCAGAAGGTGCAGTTTTTGTGGCAGCTGATAAAGAGATGATTGCCCTAAGTAAAGAAGTTGCAAAAGAGATGGGTAAAGTAGTTCAAGAAGGAATTATTGCAACTGGTGATCAGTTTGTAGCTAATGAAGAGAGAAAAAACTGGATAGGATCTGAATTTAATGCAGATGCACTAGAGATGGAAGGCGGTTCTGTCGCTGTTGTTTGTAACGCTCTTAATGTACCGTTTTTTATTCTTCGTGCGATCAGTGACGCAGCTGATATGGATGCAAGTTTTTCATTTGATGAATTTTTAGAAACAAGTGCAGTAGAGTCTGCAGAGTTTGTTATGAAAATGGTTGATAAAATCATTGAGTAAGGATGCAATAAAACTCTCTAAAAAAATTATGAGTAAGCTCGGAAAGACAAATGCCGAGTTTAAACTCATAGAAGAGGGCGATAAAATTCTTGTTGGACTTAGTGGAGGAAAAGACTCTCTGACTATGATTCATGCGATGAAAGAGCAACAACGCCGTGCACCTTTTAAATTTGAGTTTGTTGCTGTAACTGTGGGTTATGGAATGGGTGAAAATTTTGAGAAACTTTCGGCTCACTGTAAAGAGTATGACATTCCTCATATTGTGCACGATACAAAAACGTATGAATTAGCAAAAGATAAAATACGTAAAAACTCATCTTTTTGCAGCTTTTTTTCACGTATGAGAAGAGGTTATCTTTACGGTGTAGCAAAAGAGCAGGGATGTAATAAGGTTGCTTTAGGTCATCACATGGATGATGCTGCAGAGAGTTTTTTTATGAACTTTATATATAATGGTCAAATGCGCTCTTTAGCTCCAAAATACACGGCTGAAAATGGTTTAGTAGTTATCCGTCCACTCATTCAGATGAGAGAGCGACAGCTCTCTGCGTTTGTAAAAGATAACGAGATTGAGGCTATAGGTGATGATGCTTGTCCAGCTATGCGTTTTGATGTGAAAATGCCACATGCAAGAGCTAATATGAAAGTAATGTTAGCAAAAATGGAGCAAGATTTTCCACAACTTTTTACTTCTTTAAACGCAGCGTTTAAAAATATATCTGTAGATAGTTTTTTTATGGTTGAGGATTAACTCTCGACTTCTTCGTGTATTACAATCGTTCCAGCTAAGAGGTCATGAAGTCCTCTTTTATCACGCCTGTAAGCCACTATTATGAAACCAATAAGAAACGCAAGTGTCGAAATTATATAGCCAAGTGATCGAATTATTGCTTGTTTATTATCAATATCATTACATGTTTTAGCATCGACTATTTTGATGTGAACAAACTTTTTACCAGGTGTAGCACCACGCCATCTTTTCCAAAATATTACAGTTACTACTAAAACACTCACTTCAAATAGTAGTTCCCATTTTAGTGAGGTTTGAGGCTGATTTGCAAATACTTTATCTGCGTTTGCACTCATAATATAGGCAATGTTTTGTTGGTATTGTGAGAATTCGAACCAGTTACCATCACTTAAAAAGTAGATGACTATTCCAACCGGCAGAGCTAAAAAAAGAGTATCTAAAAATGAAGCAAAAAAGCGAATCCAGAATCCGGCATATTTTACTTCATTCATAGGATTAATTATACGTGATAATTAGGTGCTTCTTGCGTGATAATAACGTCATGAACGTGAGATTCTTTAAGTCCTGCACTTGTAATCTCTACAAATTCAGCTTTATCCCAGAACATTTCGATAGTTTCACTACCGCAGTAACCCATTGATGCACGGAGTCCACCCATCATTTGATGAACAATTCCAGCGATTGACCCACGAAATGGTACACGACCTTCAATACCTTCTGGTACTAGTTTATCAGCAGCAGTTCCTTCTTGAAAATATCTGTCATTTGAACCTTTTTGCATAGCCCCTATAGAACCCATACCACGGTATGATTTGTATTGACGACCTTGAAACATAATTGTATCACCAGGAGATTCTTCTGTTCCTGCTAATAGTGAGCCAGCCATAACACATGAAGCACCAACAGCAAGTGCTTTTGCAATATCTCCAGAATATTTGATGCCACCATCAGCAATTACAGGAACGCCATGTTTTCTAGCAGCTTGAGCACATTCTGAAATAGCAGAAATTTGAGGAACACCAACACCTGCTACAATACGAGTAGTACAAATTGAACCTGGTCCAATGCCAACTTTTACGCCATCAGCACCAGCTTCTATAAGTGCTTCTACTGCTTCAGCAGTAGCAATATTTCCTGCAATAACATCCACTTGCATTGTCTCTTTAATTTTACGAACAGTGTCAAGAATACCTTTTGAATGGCCATGCGCAGAGTCAAGAACGAGTACATCTACTCCAGCATTAACAAGTGCTTGGGCACGGTCAAGTTGTCCAACTCCAATAGCAGCTCCAACAACGAGACGACCAAAAGCATCTTTATTAGAGGTTGGATACTCTATACGTTTTTTAATATCTTTAATTGTAACAAGACCTTTTAAAAAACCCTCTTCATCAATAATTGGAAGTTTTTCTATTTTATGCTGGTGCATAATGTCAGCCGCATCATCTAAAGAGATTCCTTTTTTTGCTGTAATGAGAGGCATTTTTGTCATAACTTCTTTTGCAAGTTTGCGCATATCTTTTTCAAATCGCATATCACGATTTGTTAAAATACCTAAAAGCTTATTATGTCCATCGACAACTGGCACACCGGAAATCTTATACTCATGCATGAGCTCATCTGCTTGTGCTAAAGTCGCATCGGGATAGACAAATACAGGATCTATAATAATGCCACTTTCACTTTTTTTAACTTTTGTAACTTGTTTACATTGTGCCTCAATATCCATATTCTTATGAATAATTCCAATGCCGCCAAGTCTTGCCATAGCGATTGCCGCACGATATTCAGTTACAGTATCCATGGCTGCAGAAACCATAGGAATACTTAGGGAAATATTACGGGTAAGCTTACTCTCTAATGATACCTCTTTTGGTAATACTTCAGAATATTGTGGTACTAAAAGTACATCTTCAAATGTTAGTGCGCGTTTGCGAATTCTCATGGGGTTCCTTTTAGGAGCAAGATAGTAAATAATTTTGCGATTATATCTTTTTTGTTTTTAAAAAGAGGTAAAAAGACTTTTTATTTTATAAGTAATAGCGTGAATGGTTTCTTTTTGGATAAAGCAAACTAAAAAATTAACTTATGATTTTGCAAGTATTATATGAAAGCGTACACCTTTTTTCTTATTTTCTACAGAAATATCTCCATTGAGTTTAAGTTGCAATATATTTTTTGCTAAAAAGAGTCCGATGCCTGTGGAGTTTGAATCACTCAAGTCTTGCTCAAATATTGATGCTATAGGCTCTACTTTTATGCCACCTGCGTTGTCTAAAAAGTTTATGTAAACATTTGATTTATCCTCATAAAGCCTTATTGTGATACTTGGATTTAGAATTTTTTTAGAGCGAAATGCCTTGATACTGTTTTCAAAAAGTATGATAAATATATTGCATAAAAGATTTTTATCACTATTTATGAGACATCCCCCACTGTTTTCTACACTTAGATGTATATCTCCTTTTTCAAATTCTCTATTGAGTATATTTTTAGAAAATTTTATTACTTGTTTGAGAGACAAGGTTTCAAGTTTAATCTCTTCTTTATAGTAACTTAAAAAGTTTTTGCCAGTACTAGCCATATAGATTGTTGTCTGTTTGATTTCCGATAAAGATGCATCTATAATTTTTGCAAGATTGGGGTCTTTGAATTCTTGTGCTGCATAAATGTTGTTAATAGCATAGTAAATATGATTAATTGGTTCTTTCCATTGATGCGACATGTTAATCATTGATTGTCCTAAAACTGACAATTTTGAGTACTCATTCATGATGACAAGTGCATTCTCTTTCTCTTTTTTAATTTGAAATATTTTTTTACCTATTGCCATTGCCATAAAGAAAATATTGAGTCCCGTACCGACTCCCAGAGAAAAATAAAAGGTGTTGTTTACATTTGTAAAGCCAAGAAGACCAATTAAAAAATATATGAGTGTGAAAGTAAAACTAGTGTTGCCTAAAAGGTAAAGTAAAGAACCGTCCAAATTTTTCAAATATAATCTAAAAGAGATATAGATAAGTAAAAAAGAGACAATAAAGAGTATAAAGTTAGAGTAAACGGCTAAATATAGCAGGTTTGGATAGAGTGGATAAAATAAAAATACAAGAGCAAACGCCATTAAAGAGTAGTTTAAAACTAAAAGAAGTGCAGTGCTTCTTGGCATAATTTTTTTTAAATCAAAAAAGTAAATAGGAAAAAATCCTATAAGTGCAGCTGCAAATGTTCCTAAGCTCCATGAGGTAATAGTATTGAGATATGGAGTCAAACCATGCTGGTATAAAATACCTGAAATTGAGAACTGTGTTAAGGATGTGATGACTATAATCAAAAAGTATATCTTATGCGTGAGCGATGGAAATATACGGTCAATGAATAGTATAAAAATAGACATTAAAAAAACAAATCCTCCTATAAAACCAAAAAGGAGTGTTTCTTGGCTGATGGCATTTAGATAATCTTTTTGCTCGTGGATTTCCCAGTTAATGTCGATCGCACCATAGGAGCTAAATTTTGCAAAGATTTCATATCTGTGATATGGCTCAAGCTCTAATTCAAATATAGACTTTCTATAAAGGAGTTCTCTTTTTGATTGTGGATTCATATCTCCAAGAGTGTGATGATGCAATAATTTTTTGTTTTTAAAGATATAAACATCTATAAAATCTGTGCCAGCTCTAGGATTTGAAAAAATCATATGCTTAAGAGAAGAGCTCTTGTTTTGTATGGAGTTATAGTTCCAAACAGGATATTTTTTAATACCTATGTTTTGTTTTATCTGCTCTTTAAAAAGGTGTTTATATGTAAATAAATCATCAACTTGTAGAGAAGCATTTTTATCTTCATACATACTAAAGTTTATTGAAGAGTATGAATCCGTATCGTTAGTAATAGTGTATGCATTTACTTTAAAACAGAAACTTATAATGACAACAAAGAGAAATTTCCAAACCATTGTTTTACCTTGAAAACGTATATCCTACGTCTTTTATATTTTTTATGAGCGATATTGAGAGCTTTTTGTTAATCTTATAAATAATACTCGACAATGATTTTTTTGTAGTTGTATCATTATTGACAGCATCAATGATTTGATCAAAAGTTAAGACTCTATTTTCATTTCTGAGAAAAAATTCAAATATTTTATACTCAAAATTTGTTAGGACATCACTTTTAGCACCATCTTTTATTATCATTTTTGTTGCGAAATTGTAAGAGCAGTTTTGTGATATGTCTGTTTGGAGTAATCTATACTTTTGCATCCACTCTGAGGCTTCTAAAAGAACGCGCTTAAGCTCACTAAAGTCAATCGGTTTGACGAGATACTCCAACAAGTTGAGTTTAATCGCGCTTAAAAGTTTTTCCTTATCTGAGTAAGAACTGATGATAATTGCAGGAACAAGCAGGTTATTTTTTCGTATTTCCTGGATAAAAGAAGCCCCATCCATAATGGGCATATCATAATCAACTAAAAGAAGATGTATGTTTTCTTTTGCATATATTTCTAGTCCCTGGAGACCATTATTTGCAATGTAAACATTTTTAAAAAAATATGAGAGAGTGTTTTTCATAGCTTCGCAGGCGAATAAATCATCATCTACATACAAGACATTGAAATCTTTTAATATTTGTAACATTATAGGCCTATTGATTTTGTGTTGATACACAACCGTTATGATTATAACATATTAGCAAAGATATAATCAAAAAGGATTTACAAATGAATAAAATGCAAAAAATTTCTTTAGGACTTCTCCTGTCCTTGAGTATATTTAGTAGTGCTGATGCATGTACTAGAGTTATCTACGAGGGTGTAGATGAGAGATTTATTACAGCAAGAAGTATGGACTGGAAGGAAGATATTCCAAGTGCTTTGTGGGTTTTTCCAAAAGGAATGAAAAAAGATGGAGGAATAGACAAAAACTCTATGAAATGGACTTCAAAATACGGAAGTGTAACAATGTCTGGCTATAACGCAGCCATAGATGATGGTATGAATGAAAAAGGTCTTGTGGCCAATCTTCTCTATCTTGCAGAATCAGATTACGGGAGTTCAAAAAACCCTACCATATCTATTGGTGCAATTACGCAGTATGTTTTAGATAATTACGCAACTGTAAGTGAGGCTGTTCAAGGGATGAAAAAAAATCCTCTTCAGATAGTGGCTCCCTTACTCCCTGGCGGTGAAAAAGCAGCACTTCACTTGGCAATTTCAGATGCAAGTGGAGACTCTGCAATATTTGAGTTCATAAAAGGAAAGTTAGTTGTCCATCATTCTAAGGATTACAAAACTATGACAAACTCTCCTGCGTTTGATCAGCAACTTGCGATTGATACTTACTGGAAAAAAATAGATGGAATGGCGATGCTACCAGGAACAAATAAAGCATCTGACCGTTTTGCAAGAGCAAGTTTTTATACAAACACTATACCAAAGGCAGTAACTAAAAAAGAGGCTATTGCAACTGCGTTTAGTATCATAAGAAACGCAAGTGTTCCAATTGGTATTACAAGTCCAGGTGAGCCAAATATTGCCTCAACGTTGTGGAGAAGTGTGAGTGATCAAAAAGATTTGACTTATTACTTTGATTCAGCAACTGCACCTTCTGTTTTTTGGGTAGATATAAAAAAGCTAAATTTAAAACAAAACGCTGATATAAAAAAACTTGATCTCAAAAATTACCCTGATTACTCAGGAGAAGTCTCTTCAAAGTTTACAAAAGCGACACCATTTAAGTGGATGAAATAAGGATATGAAAATGCTAAAAACAACAAAAATAACATCGGCTCTGACTCTAGCTCTTTTAGCACTTGCAGGATGTAGCAGTAGTGATTCTA
>JGI11705J14877_10000059_pt1 | contig 64387 bp, 75 predicted proteins | sample Etolaghawater15m_FD_14877 | JGI IMG/M metagenome (IMG submission 14877) | reverse complement strand
CTTGATCCGGCATCCAGGATATTTAACTTATTAAAAAGACACTGGATTCCGGCTTTCGCCGGAATGACGGTCGGGAATTTATACATTCAATAAAATCAGTATATTACGAGAACTTTGGACTCTGGAGCTGGGAATAGCCCTTGAAAATATCTGAAAACAAAGCCGGTTGGACAATACCCAATATGTTGTGGTGAGCCTTTTTTTGAAGAACCTCGCAACATAAGCTGAGAATAGTCCATGAGAATGCTTTTGTCAAAACCTACCTAAGGTATTTTGAGTTGAAAACCTATTGATACCCATTTGATATTTTGTTTTTTTCTCTTATCGTTTCGTGTCCTCTCCCTCATTGTTCCCAGAATCAGACATAAGTTTTTGCCTTGACAATGACACCATTATTGGCATCATGCTATTTATGGTCGATATTTTGATAAATCACTGGAAAAGATGCGGGCAAGCCCGTTCAATGGTAGGTTCACAGACGTCTGTAAAGTTTGCGAACATTATTTTGGGGAACCAAAACAAAAAGGGACCAGCCACAGAATATTCAAAGTGCATTGGATTTCCCCACCACTCATAAACATCCAGAACTTCAAAGGTAAGGGCCCCGGCAAAAAATAACTCCACCATCTTGCTTGTCCTTTGGCCCGTCTGCTGCGTTGCATCTGCCGGTACATGTCCACTAACATGCACTGGCGGTTGCGCCTTGCATACGAACCAAAGTACGGCGCAATCTGGGGGATTTATTTTCTTCCGGAACCCTAAAGCCAAGGAATATCAGGTGAGACAAGTCCTTACCGCCATTGACAAACTGGAGAGCAAAAATGACATTAAAGAACGATAAATATGCGTATCGCGTCATATGGTCAGGAAATGATCAGGCGTATCTGGGCCTTTGCGTGGAATTTCCCAGCCTCAGTTGGCTGGCTGAAACCCCGGAGGCGGCATTGAAAGGTATCCGCAAAGTTGTTTCAGAGGGGGTGAAAATCCTAGAGACTGATGGTGAGCCAATCCCCAAACCCTTATCCAATAGAAAATATAGCGGCAAATTTTCTGTAAGAATTCCACCGGAAGTCCACCGGAATTTATCAATCCAAGCTGCTGAAGAAGGCATAAGCCTAAACCGGCTTATCAGTGCAAAGCTGTCCCGATGAAATCGTCTTCAGGACAGACAAGCCAAGAGACCGACTCATCCTGGAACGGATGGCCCGGGGCGGAATGCGAATTGGAGAAGTGCTGAAACTGACTCCTGCTGATGTACAAGACAGGAACCTTTCGACCACCCAGATATATTTGGGAAGGCTCTCGCCGCTAAATAAAGAAAAGGCCCGCTTCCTTCCCAGAAGCGGGCCTCTCCTGCCATCTCAAGCCTCAATGATCTGAATCTTCAACCGCGGCATTTTCTTTTCGCAGAGCATAACTTTGCCACAGTCACACGCTGGCTAAAATATTTTTCACTTCCCTACCCAGATCCTGGGAAGGGGTTACCGTAACCATTTTTCCTCCAATTGTAGCCGAATACCTGTTTTTGATGTCAGTTCGTTTGTAAGCCTCGGCCAAGGCGTCCACAATCTTCATTAACTTTTTTTGCGGAACATCCTTTTCTTCGGAAAGGGTTTTAAAATTGTGAACCTTGCCTTCTTCGACCCAGGCCAGGCCGAAATTCTTTGGCGGATTACCAATGAAGACAAAGGCGCTGTTATCGGCAGGAATCACCTCCATCGGGTCTTTTACCTGCTCACTCAGTTTTTCCAGCGGATCTTTAACAGCTGCCAGGTTTTTTGCGGCACTCGTATCGGCCTCAAGCGCTGGATAGTTATTGCCACCTCCGAAAATTTTCCCTAGAAATCCCATGGCCACCTCCCATTTTGTTTACTGTTGGCGTTGAGCTCTCATAAAGGCTTGGAAATGACAGGCAGACGCAGCCCCAATCTGAAACAGCATAGCTTTGCCATGCAGATGGCAAATCAAGATAGTAATCACAGATCAAAACGCAGATACCAGGAGGGTTGCAGCAGATCAACTGAATAATTAAGGAGCGCAGCGCAAAATGACATATAAAAGAGAAAAGGATGCATGGCTTAAAGGGCTAGCATCACCTATGGTTCGACCCTAACAAATTGATGTCGAACAAGTCAACTCCCCCAGAAGTATTTTTGGAAAGTGGAGGACATCTTGACAGGGTCAAAACATCTGGATCCCTTGTTAATGGGGATATGTGCCGGCGGACGTAACGCAGTAGACGGGCCAAAGGACAAGCAGGATGGTGGATTTATTTTTGGCCGAGGCCCTTACATCATGCCGATTTGCTCCGGTCACGACGAGCGATAACGGGACACCACGGCCGTCCACCAAAAATGCCCTTGGTTCCTTTTTTTCCCCCTGTCGGTCGGATTCCGACCAACTGCCTCCTGTGCCAGGGGAGCCTTCAACATGGCCCCGTCTATGCTTTGCCATTTCCAGGCGATACCCTCCATTTCATCATATTCGGCAAGTCCACGCCGCCACAGGGTAGGGCATTGTCAGACGGTAACGCCAATCGTTTGGAATGAAGATGGGATTCCTACTCAAGATCCTCCATGAACTGGATTCTTTATTATGAGCGGGTCTTCAGACATATCAAAAAATTTTCTTGCTTTTTTTTTATGACAGGGTTTTGGCGAATTTGGCCTATGAAAAGGCAAGGTGTTTTCACACTACTTTTATGAGGAGATGCGCAAAATGAAAATTCGATTTGTGTTAATGGGGGTTGCCTTTGCGGCGCTATTTTTGATTTCGGGTGGGACACTTGCCGGTTCAAGACCGAATTTCGTTTTTATTGGAACCGGCAGCCCAAATGGGCTCTACTACCCAACCGGGGGCAATATTGCAAAAATGTTAAACTTCAAACATAGGCAGTATGGTTTTGCTTGCAGAGTAAAGCCAACGGCCGGTTCCGTTTATAATATCAACGCCGTTCTTTCCGGAGTTCTGGATTTCGGGATGGCGCAGTCAGACCGGCAGCACGAAGCCTGGCTCGGATTGGGCGAATGGGAACAAAAAGGACGTCANGGTGATCTGCGCGGTGTTTTCTCTCTATACCCCGAAATCGTCACNCTGGTNNNNGCCGAGGATTCAGGAATCAAGTCGATGAGTGATCTGAAGGGGAAAAGGGTCAACATCGGAAAACCGGGCAGCGGGGAACGACAGAACGCAGTTGATGCACTTGGAACTGTAAATCTTGACCATCAGAGGGATTTTAAAGCAAGCGAGGTGGATTTCAAAGCGGCATGCGTGTTGCTTGAAAAAGGTGAAATCGATGCTCTTTTTTATACCGTCGGTCATCCATCCGAAGCGATTAAGAAGCTGACGGAAGGGCGAAGAAAAGTTCGGCTGATATCCATCGAAAGCGTTGCTTCCCTGTTGGAGAAGTATCCCTACCATGTCCCCGCAGCCATCCCCATGAAGTTTTATCCGCGTGCTGTCAATAAGTCCGATGTGGTTTCTTTTGGTGTAAAAGCCACCCTCGTCACATCCTCCAAAGTACCGGAAAACGTTGTTTATGCCGTTACCCGGGAGGTTTTTGAAAACCTGGAAAAATTCAAAAAGCTAAACCCGGCCTATGAGGGGTTGACAGTAGAAAATATGGTTCAAGGAATGTCAGCGGTCACGCACCCGGGCGCTGCCAAGTATTTCCGGGAAATTGGACTGAGAGACACAGCTTTCAGGTCTGATGCAAAAGGCTGTGACTGCAAAAGAAGTCGCTACAAGTGCTCTGATTTCACTACACAGGCCGAAGCTCAAGCCTGCTATGACCGTTGCTGGGTAATAAAGAATAGGGATGTCCATCATCTGGACGATGAAGGTGATGGGCGCGTCTGTAAATCGTTGCCGTAGGGAGCACAACCCCAAGAATATAGAGCGCAGAAACCATCGCTTGTTATCTGGACGATTAGCCTAGGGCTTGATTTGTCAAAACCTGCGCAATCTTGGCAGGGACCAAACATATTGAAGTCAAATTCATTTTTGCATAGCATATTGATATTGCAGTTATTTTTAGCGGTGGCACACCTGTGAGAGATAGCATGCACGTCAGACTCGCCAACGTCAATGTACGTTGGTGGTATAGCCAGTTTCGTTAAAAATATGGGAACCACAACATGTGGTATGACCGCCCAATATTGGAGGAGCGTTGTTGTCAGGTTTTAGAACCGCTTAGTGAGCCGAAATTTTGCTCCCACAACGAAAGGCTGCAAGAGTTATTGTTCTGTGGGATGAAAATTTCTTGACGGAACATTTTTATAGGTTGGCCGCTGTCATGCGACGGCAGCCCATCGGGGATGGGCCCACAACATTTTGGGGCTTTTAGGAAAGTCCGGAAGCTGCTCTGAAAAACATCCCCGAGGACCGAAAAAACCGCAACCGAAACGGAAAAGCTGCAAGAACACTCCACATGTTTCAACTGCCAAAACCCTCGCCAAGAGGAGCAAGTGAGAGTCACCTTGAAAGGGCTGCCCAGAAGAGCCTATTGATTGCATGAGTATTGATGGTGGTCAGCGGTTAGGGCGACTTGAAAAAAATTGCACTGCCGGCCGTTCTACCAGGACTGTGATCAAAAAACCGACCAGAATGGAAAAGGCCACGAAGACGAGGATTTGACCGAAGACCATCAGGTTCGCTGAAGTCGTAATGCTATGAATGAAGAATTGCAGTTGCACATAAGGTCTTCCCAAGAGGGAGGGGAGAAAATAATGCCATAAATAGATATTGTATGACCAGCCAGAAATTACGGCCAGGATGACAAAACCCCTAGCCGTAAGTTTTAGTGCCCCATTGGCGATGAGCAAAATGATTCCTGCATACCCGCATGCCAGCAATGGGAAGCCCACGGTAAACATAAACGTGTCCTTGCGGGGGAAAAACATGGCAGGTGCAATCAGGATGAGGGCTAGGAGCAGACTGATCCAGGGATGGCTGCTGAGCAGGGCCACAAAGGGATGTCGCTTCCTGAGCAGGTACATCGCCAGCATTCCGATGAAAAGGGTATCGAGTCGAAAATGGGTCAACATGAAATCGTTGGGGAGATGTGTTCCGCTTGCCATCCGCAGCACACGAAGGGTAAGGTCAATGAAGACCACGGCAATTGTTATCGTTAAGAATTTATCCGTCACCTGCATGTAGCGCGTCCTGTTAAGGAGAGAGAGGGAGAGGGGGACCAGGATGTAGAATTGCACCATGGCGGCCAGAAACCATGTGGGTCCGTTGGGAAGTTGGTCTAGATAGTTGTTGAGAAAGAGAAAGTGGGTCAGTATCCCGCGAATTGAACTGAAGGCATTGGAAAAATCAATATAGCCGGTGGCGCCTGTGAGAGCGAGGACCACGAGGAGAAAATAATAAGAAGGGATGATCCGTTCAGCGCGCCGCTTCCAGTAACGGCCAAGACGAACCCGTCCCCTGTCGCGGAGGTCGGCAAAGACGGTGGCGCCCATGAAAAAGCCGCCTAGGACAAAGAAGAGATCGATGCCAGACCATCCCAAATTTTTGATCCGCCACAAAAGAAAACCCGCGGCACCTTTGGCATCAGGCAAATCCGGAATCACATCGGAGTTGGCATGGTGAATGACAATCAAGAGTGCGGCAAGGCCACGCAGAACGTTTAGGCCGGGCGAGATTTTCATGACATCCCTAATCTAATTTTACCGACTGCAACTTTTGTCAGGAAAAGAGATCTATGGTTGGTCTCACAACCACAACATGCAGCGGTTTATCGGTTTTCGGCTCCTCCGAGCCTACAGAGGGTTTCGTGCCTGATACTTCCGTAGCATAGTGGTCTGAATTTCGCAAGATTGCCAGACCAATACCTTACATTTTCCTGGGAATAGCTCTCGATGGTATGAAACCAAAGCCGTTTGGACGATAGCCAATATGTTGTGGTCAGCATTTTCATCGCAACATAAATTGAGATTATTGCCACGGGTTTAATGCTCCAAATACGTTTGATATATCCGGTTTCTTTAAGAATATGGAAACCACAATCTCTCGTATGACGCCAGGTTTAGTTGGTAGGGCATGTTCCCCATTGCGGTTGAATGGCTGTATTGCCTTCAAATGCTGAACCTGTATCGAAATATTCTGGCTTGGATGGGATGTCGCTGACGCACCAGCCTTGTAGCTCTTGAGAGAAGCTGGACGCACCCCAGAACATTCCTCCCATCAACGTTGTATTTTTGGTATCCCAGTCTTCCAGGTTTTGGTTAAAAGCGGTAGCGTTTTGAAACATAAAGCCCATATCAGCGACTTTACTGGTATTCCACTGTCCAATATTTTTATTAAATGCAGTTGCTCCTAAAAACATATGCCCCATATCTACTACGTTACCGGTATTCCAATAACCAATGTCTTGGTTAAAATCTGTGGCATCAGCAAACATGCCTTCCATATGGGTAACGTTTGATGTATCCCAACTGCCAATGTCTTGGTTGAACGTTGGAACATTGTTAAACAGATTAATCGTTGAGAGAATATGACTCGTACAGACTTTAGTGTAATCGTCTGTATCAGGATTCATGGCAAAGAGTGCATTATCATCGACAGCCGTGTAGGTTACGCCATTGACTTCACCTGTATCGCCAACAAATGCATTTTCACAATGGATGGTAACGCCATTCTCATCCAAATAGAAATCACTATGGAAATCACTTTGGCTGCTACTGTCACAGCCCGCCAACATTAAAAATCCGAATGATGCGCCAACTAAGAGCGAAATGAGTGATTTCATATCTCCTCCTTTATATAGCCTGAGCTGACAACCCGAATAACCTTACAGTTGAGATGATAAGTCATTATTTTTACAGCGATCAACATAGCAAAACCAGCCTGTAGGTCAAGAGAAAAGCGGCCACAACCGTTTGGTAATGGTTTTGAATAATTGGAGCCCAACGGGGGCATCACCGGCGGCTGTACCAGAAGCCGCTTTCCAGCGATTGAAGCATAGGGAAGATCGGGAGTCAATGAATCTTAAAACATCAATACCTGGACACGGGGCTGCTCCTGGCATCAGGTGCACTCGAAAGACACCTGGCCGTCCACGAACGCTCCACTTCCCCATGTGTCATGATCGGATACGTCTATGGGTTCGATGTTCCCAACGAACGTGTCGAATCCGTGATCGGCGAGCTGGACTCCCGGGATGCCGACCAATGCATTCGGTTTTTTCAAGAAACGGGCATGTTCGATATCCGGCAGTATCAATACGATCTTCTGGGCGATAAGCTCCACACATGGCCGGCGCCCTTTGAGGTTTTCTGGACCGCCCACGTTTCCCTGGAAAAGGAAGAAGCCATGAAGGCGGGCGGATTCGACGAGGGATACCGCCACTGGGGCGGGGAGGATACGGATCTGGGGATCAGACTGTACCTGAACAACAATGCCTTTGTTCTAGACCGGAAGGCATGCTCCCTTCACTGGCCTCACAAAAAGGCGGTGACGGATGTGGCGGCATCCGCCCATGAGGCCGCCCTGGCCCTTCATCGGAAATACAATTTGTGGCAGACCCGCTTTTTCGGCGTCATCGATCCGGCCAAGGGGCACCCCAACTTCTCCGTCAACATGGCCATCCAGTACACGGGCCCGTTTCCCTCCAAGCAGAAGATGGAAGATTTTGTGGATGCCCATCGGGAACAGCTGGAGAACAACGAGGTTTTTTGATGAAAGACCTCACGGCCGGGAACATTCGGAAGCACATCCTGGTGTTTTCCTGGCCGCTCCTGGTGAGCAATGTCCTTCAGCTCGTCAATCTCACGTTGAACCGGATCTGGGCTGGGAAGTTCCTGGGGGACAACGCCCTGGGTGCCCTGTCCATTGCGGCGGTGATCCTGGTGGTCATTTCCTCATTTTCCATGGGACTCACCATCGGAACCGGCACGGTCATTTCCCAGTACTTCGGTGCCCATAAAACAGAGCAATTGAAAAAGGCGGCATCGAGCGCATTTTTGCTCTTAGGCGTCTGTGCCATCCTGGCCACCGCGGCCATCCTCCTGTTCGGAGAATGGCTTCTGCGCTTGATGCACACGCCGGAGGAGATTCTCACCTTAACGAATACCTACCTCTCCATCACCAGCATCGGATTTTTCTTCTTGTTCATTCAGGTCCTGGTCGGTTTCATGTTCTTTGCCATCGGGGATTCCCTGACACCCCTGATCTATGCGGGGGTCAGCGTTTGCGTGAACGCGGTGCTGGATCCATTCCTGATGTTAGGGATCTTTCCCTTTCCCAGGCTGGAAGTGACGGGGGCCGCCTATTCTTATCTCATCTCCCTGTTTGTGGGATTTGTGGTGGCGCTCTATCTGTATCAAAAAAAAGCCCATGTGCTTCATACATCCCTGAAGGACATCTTCAGACCGGATTGGGGGGTGACGAAACAGATCCTGAGGCTCGGCATGTCATCGGGGGGCAAGAATGTCGCGACGAGTTCAGGGGTCCTGGTGGTCCAGGTGTTCGTGAATCAATATGGCGCCGGACCCGTGGCGGCCTACGGGGCCGTCACGTCGGTGACCAACCTGGTCCTGTATGTCTCATGGGCCATTGGGGCCGGTGTATCGGTTGTGGCGGGGCAGAACATGGGCGCCCACAGTGTCGACCGGGTAAAGCAGGGATTGGCCGAGGGCCTGAAGATCTGCCTGCTGTATACATCGGTCATTGTGGTTGCGTCGCTACTCTTTCCAAGGGGCATCATGCTCTGTTTTCTGTCATCGGATGCCCATGCCACCATTGCTTGCGGCGCGGAACTTCTCCGGATCGTCGCCATTCCCCTCTTCTTCCTCGTCCTGATGAATATCCTGGACAGCTTTTTTTCCGGGGTGGGGGCCAATTTCGCGGGCATGATCATCGCGGTAATGGGAATATGGGCCTGGCGGGTGGCGGGCATTTTTGTGTTCAGGCACTTCTTTGGGCTGGAAGGGGTCTGGTATGGCCTGGCGGTGAGCTACGTTCTGGCGGGCGCCACGGCATATGTGTACTATTTGAGCGGCAGATGGAAAAACAAAGGGATTGTCTGAAAACCGGAGGAGCGCATGGATCATCATTTATTATTGAAGGGGAAACGGGTTCTGGTTACCGGGGCCGGGGCCAACATCGGCCGGGCCACGGCCCTTGAAATGGCCGAACAGGGGGCCAGGGTTTTCTTTACGGATGTGGATGACGGGGCCGTGAAGCGTTTGGAACACCGGCTTAAAGGTCTCAATGGTGGCAAGGGATTTGTTTCGGACATCACGGACACCGGGAGCACGGATCGTCTTGTGCATGCGTTGATCGAAGAACATGGGGGTATCGATATCCTGGTGAACAATGTGGGAATTCCATCCACGACGGTGGCCCTGAATGGATTGAATCTGGCCGAGTGGCACCGGATATTTCAAACCAATCTCTTCGGCCCCATGTATCTCACGAAGCTTGTGGGGGATCTCATGGTCAGCCGGAAGATCTCCGGTTCCATCATTTTCATGAGTTCGGTGCATCAGTGGACGGTGAGAAGATACCCGGCATATAGTGCCACCAAAGGCGCCATNGGCATGGTGGTCAAGGAACTGGCCCTNGATCTGGCAAAATACGGCATACGGGTCAACGCGGTGGCACCGGGTTATGTGTTGGGCGATGATGAAACAGCACCCGCGGCCCATCACTTCACGCCCCTTCATCACACCTCCATTCCCGCCAGTTACGTGGGGCGTGCCGTCGTGTATCTGGCATCTGATTTCTTTTCCCATTTTACAACGGGAACGGTACTAAAGGTGGATGCGGGACTTTCGCTTCACAACCATCTGGTGGACGAAATCCCTATTGATTGATAACAGCAGGGACTTGGCTGTTATGGAGATCCTCATCGAAGACCCTCAGAAACCTCTAAGAAAAATTAACGTTGATTGTGAATCGATTGTCCTAAGGTATTTCAGAAATTTTGGGTTCGGCAAGGGTACAAAGCATTCGCATTTTGTGGTTACGGTAGTCCTGCCGCACTTGGCCCTGATGGCCACCCAAAATACCCCACCTGTGGCCACCCCAAAATACCCCACCTAGCAAGCCTGATTTTCAAGTAGGGATTGCTGAAAAAGGCGACAGAACGTAACTATTTCCATTTGTGAAATCCACAAATGGGAGAAGGAAGGATGAACGTTTTGAAGCCGAATTTGAAAGCAACCGTCATAACATTACTGAAAAAGGGAATCGGTCAACGAGAAATAAACCGGAAGACCGGAATCAACCGAAAAACCATCCGGAGGTATGCTCAATCATATGCTTTGATGTCCTCCGAAGAATCGGAACATTCAAAATCCCCCACCTCAGAAGGTGTGGCCACCGGCTCTTGTGTTCAAAATCCCCCACCCCGGCCACCGGCTTTGGAGAACCCTCCGAAGAATGGTTCGGCCTGTGAACCGCATCGTAAGTGGATTGAAGAACAACTGAGGCTGGGGCGAAACGCCATGGCCATCTACCAGGACCTGGTGGAACTGTTCGCATTCACGCATCGATACAACAGCGTAAAGCGGTTCGTTCGCAGGCTCAAAAAAAAGGACCCCCGTCAGTTTGACCGACTTGAATTTCTTCCCGGAGAGGAGGCCCAGGTTGACTATGGCACAGGAGCGCCGACGCTTCATGACAGCGGTAAACATCGCCGGCCTCGTTTGTTTGTCATGGTGTTGAAATATTCCGGGCGGGCCTTCCGGAAAGTGGTATGGAAATCGAGCCAGGAAACATGGTGTCGGCTTCATGAGGAAGCATTCCGGTATTTTGGCGGATGCCCGGGATATGTAGCCCTGGATAACCTTAAGGAAGGCGTGATCAAACCGGATATTTATGATCCCGAGCTCAATGCGCTGTATGCGGCGGTGCTGTCTCATTATGACGTTACAGCGGACCCGGCAAGGGTAAAGGATCCGAACCGAAAAGGGACGGTGGAAAACGGGGTCAAGTACACACAGAATACCGCCTTGAAGGGCCGGAAATTCGATTGTATTGAAGCCCAGAATGATTGGCTCATGCATTGGGAAAAACGCTGGGCGGCACCTCGCATTCATGGCCGTGCCAAAAGACAGGTTGAAGCAATGTTCCAGGAGGAAAAACCCTGCCTTCTGCCATTACCCCTTTCGCCGTTTGTGTATTTTCGACAGGAAAGCCGAACGGTTTACGATGACGGCACCATCCAGTTGGACAATTGCTACTATGCCGCCAACCCGGCGCCTCTTTACAGTCAGGTGGTGGTAAGGGTCTATGATAAAGAGATCGAAATCCTGGACCCGCAACGGATGGAAGTAATTCGACGTCATCCAAAGGGTCGTATGCCGGGATCCCTTTTGATGGAACCGCGGGACCGAATTTTTAATCCCTCCCGGCAAACGGACAGCTTATTGGCCAGGGCCGAAGCCATTGGACCCCATACATTCTCATTGTGTGAAACGTGGTTTACCGAAGAAGGCCGAACCGGTCAGCGACGAATGTACGGTCTGATCAATCTGGTCCGGCACTACCCGGCAAGGTATGTGGAAAAAGCCGCCGAGCTGGCAAAGGCAAACGGATTGAAAAGCTCCAAGGCATTGCGGCGTATGGTGGAGCGCATGGCAGACGATGAAAGAAAGACAGAACAGCTCACCCAGGACCATCCGCTGATTCGGCCGGGAGAGGACTATGCGATTTTCTGGAATCAGCATGCTGCAGGAGGATCATCTCGACCGATTGTTACTGAATCCCGCGTACAGCAGTCTCGGGTGTGGGAACAGGCCAGCTGGCTGGAGGTGATAAGGGTTTTTGACCTTGAGATGGATCATAAAAGGAGCCGCCGGGACGATGAAATATGGATCAAATCACCCTTTACCTATGAAGAGAAGGCCTCAATGCATGTCAGTTTGTCGGAGAACATTTTCAAGGACTTCAGCAGTGGCAAAGGGGGTGGCATCATGCAGTTCTGCCGGGAGATGCTGCGCCAAAAGGGTGAAGAAATGAGCATGTTCCAGGTAGCCCGGTGGATGGTCAAAGAAGGAATTGCGACGGCAAATCATCCGAAAAGTTGGGTCAAACACAAAGATCAAGGGGCAGGCATAAATCCAGCCATTAAAATCGATTTGCGTCGTTATTTGCGAACCGATCATCCGGAGTTACGCAGGCGGGGCATATCGGCCGCCACCTGCCGATACCTGGGGTGTGGGTTTCTCCTCCGGCGGTCATGGGCGAAGACAGGTTCACCGCTTAACTCTCGGCTGGTGTTTCAGGTCCGTGGTGTCAGAGAAAATGGCCAGGGTCTTCAACCGGTGATTCTCACCCATACGGGACGAGCACTGAGTGTGGAACAAGAAGACCTCAATGGAAAATACTGGAGTTATCCGTTTAAGAAAGCCTGGGAGATCTACAACCAGGATAACATCCTGCTGGATGAAGCGGCATTGGCTCAAACAAATATGTTTGGCTTGATCCTGACGGAAGGTTTTTTTGATGTGGCAAAGCTTGTGGAGGCCGGTTGCCGCAATGCCGTGGCGCTAATGGGAAGTACCATTTCCGTAGAGCAGATCGAGCGGTTGGTGTGGATCCGTTCCCGGGTTCGGTCTCCTCGCATCCTGGTGTTTCTGGACCGTGATCCAGCGGGACAAACTGGGGCTTGCCAGGTACGGGAAAGGCTCTCCCATCACGGCTTCTCTGTCACCGTATTTGATTGGGATCAGCCGGTCTTCAATGGTAAGGACCTCCAGCCCATTCGGGAATCCATAAAGGACCCGGCGGACATGTCGGTGGAACAGCTTCAAATACTACGCAGACACGGGATTCTTTGAAAAAAAGATGAAAAAGAAAAAAGGAGGAAACATGAACATGTCACTGGCTGAAATGGAGAAGCATCTCAAAACCCTCCGGCTCCATGGTATGATCGATACCCTTGAGACCCGGATCATCCAGGCCAATCAAGGCGCTTCTTTTCCAGAGGTTTTTGCCTGCCTGATACAGGACGAGCTGGATTACCGAAAAAGTCGTCTTACTCAGACGCGCCTCAAGGCATCCGGCCTCACGGAACAACCCACCCTGACGGAGTTCGATTGGGGCTTCAATCCGAAATTGCCCAAAATGGACATCTATGAACTGGTGAGCGGGAAATTTATCCGGGACGGCCATGATGCGCTTTTAATCGGGTCCCCAGGGACAGGGAAAAGCATGATCGCCAAAACGGTTGCCAACGCCGCCATCCTCGCGGGATACAAAGTGGTGTACCGGGAAGCCCACACCTTTTTCGAGGATATCTTCGAAGCCACTCAACTTAAACGTAGGAAGAAGATCAGCAAACTTTTTTCCGAAACCGATCTGCTGATCATCGATGATTTGTTTTTGCGCAAGAAAATGCCGGAACAAGCCGCTGACGATTTGCTGGAAATCATCCTGAATCGGTATTCCGCAAGAAAAAGTACGCTCCTTACATCAAATCGACTCGTTGAAGACTGGGGTAAGCTTCTCAGGGACAATACAGCATCTTCGGCCATACTCGACCGCCTGCTTCATCACGGGCATCTCCTTAAGTTCGAGGGAAAAAGCTACCGCCTCAAAGAGGCAGCATTGAGGCTATCGCAAAGTAAACAAAAAAAACAGGATGAAAAAGGAAAGAGTATGGACCTTTCTAAAGAAGATTAGTAAACTGAAATCGTCCTGTCGCTGGGGTATTTTGACCCGGCCACAAGTGGGGTATTTTCAGGTGGCCATCCAGGCTTGGGATATCAAAAATGTTTCCAGGGGTCCTTTCGCATATGAAGGCTCAAAGAGTGCCTCTTTTGCAGACACGTCTTGAACCGTCCAAGTGATGAAATCACAAGCTTAAAACTGTTTTGCCTGGCTTGTGATTGATAGCCGCTATTGCCGGCTGCTGGCGCTAATTATTCCATCAAAACCATGGCGAAAAAATACCATGTGCCAAATGTTTCTTTGCGGGTATCGATCTCAAAACCGTTTCTGCGGGCTGTTTTGAAGACATCAATTCCGCACGCTTCCAGCATCGGTCTTATTCTTGTCTTTTTGACTTCCTTTTCCTCGGACTCACACGGAGCCTTGTTTTTCCCAGTGGGTCATGTGCCCCCTGAACTCCCCGCCCCCGCGCTTGATTCGCCTCCCGCTGAAAGCGCCGTCAATGCGAAAACCCTATAAAACCTGTCTGATACGCCTCGCCTTCCAGGCGGCAAGCGATTTCGGTCAACAGCTGCCCATTTTCAGGTTTGTGTGTTCTTATGAACATGTCCTTTGTTTTGGGCGAACTGTTGAAACCCGTTTCGGAAACCCGCTCAACATCCACGAACCCCGCTTTTTTTAATTCTGCCAGAAATTCCATTTCCGGTACGGCACCGCCCTCTCACTGAAACCACGTCGCGACCCGCCCTTTGAGGTCTTTGGAAACGGCCTGGGAGGCGGACCGATCCGCCGCTAACAGCTTTCCCCCCGGTTTTAAAAGTTTATGCGCATACTGGAGGGCCGCCAAAAGAGCATCCACACCCGCGCCGCAACCAATATCAAGCACATATGCTCCCGAAGGGATTTCTCCCATGGCAACCTCCCTTTTAATAATGTGTTAACATTTCTATATTTTCTTCCCACTTGCCGGCGGAGTCCTCAACCTAATCTATTTGAAAATCCGCTTCAGTTTTTCTGATGACTTGCTTCTCGCACCGCCTCCGACAGGGAGTCCATATCCGGAATGTTGTCAAAGGCAATGGATTCATTGATTAAAATTGAAGGCACAGCGGGCATACGCCCGCAAATTTTACCCAATTCAGCATGGCGCACAACGCCATCGCGAGATCCTACATCGACCACCTCCCACGCCAGAATTCCCGGCTCGAATTCCGGTGCGATTTCCTCCAGAATGGCTAATGCGAGATCACACATCATGCACCCTTTCTTCTTCGCAACAATCTCTACCATAACCCTTTGGTTACCCATCTTCTTAAATCCTTTAGAATATTGGAAATTCAGTTCATAGACGCGGCAGCCTTTTTCTGAAAATGCTTCGTTTGATAAACCCAGGAATTAGTGGGTCCTCATTTGCCCGACATGCTGAAATCAATGCTTCCTTCTCGTGATAACTTGTTCAGTATAAAAACAACACTTTCGCGCTCGAGCTTGAAATGTTTTGCAACCGCCTCCGGCTCAATGTTCTCTTTCCCACTTAAAAAATCGGCCACTTCCTTTTCTATTGCCTTTAACCACTCGTTGAACAATTCCCTCAGCTCTGCCGTTGAATAGGAGGCTATTTCGTGCGAATAGCTGATTGTAGAAAGAACCTCTTTGCTCATTTCCACCGGACTCACACCTGAGTCCGCGCATTCTGTTATTCAATGTCCAACCATGTCGATCAGCTCGCGGCTTTTCTGGGAGGAGGCCAGCGCAGACTGGAGGATATTTTTCTTTTCCGCTTCCTTCAGTCCCTCCAGGAGGGAAGCCACAAGCGCCTGAAGAATTTCCTTTTTTAAATTATGACTCAAGTCACCCAAGAATTCCCCTATGTTGTTTTTGCCCATAAAACACCTCACAAGAATTTTATTGGAGTATCCAGTGGGACCTATTTAGAAAGAGCGCCATTTGAAGCACCTCAAGCATCATTCGTCCGTGACAAATCATCTAAAATATCAATCAGGTTTGGAGAAGAAAGGCTGTAGTAAATAAACGGACCGTCTCTTTTAGTTCTGACGACCCCTGCATTCCGCAAAGTTTTGAGGTGAAAAGAGACAAGTGTCTGTGCCAGATCTGTGGATTGAATGATTTCGGAAACAGAAAGCGAACCCTTTCCAATTGCCCTAACGATTCGAAGCCGGTTTAAATCAGCGAGCGATTTCAAAATTTTAACAAGTTTTTCCATTATACCTAAAACATGCAAGCGCCTCTTTTGCCGAAGATACAAGGCAGCAAGCGTGCAGACGTATAGCATACTTCAAACGCTTGATAACGCAGTAGATTCGGTAAAAGAGGCGCTCCCGAAGGGTTCAACTTTCTGAAAAATAAACATGAAATCTCTGACAGCATTTTGGTGTTCCCCAACAGGCTTTAAGCGCCAGAATGACTTATTCAATTCAAACAGTTACATTAATTTTGAAAAAGTTGAATGCATGTTTTAGGTTATAGGCCATTAGTATGAACAACGATGCATATAAATATACGCTCATATAATAATCGGGGAAGGCCATTTTTGTCAATATGAAAAGCTGATGACGGGACTCATAGTTGCCCGACTGTGATGGTGCTCAACGATCTTTGGTTACGTCAAAAAAATTCAATTACCCGTTAAAGATGTTTCACCAACAGCATTTTCACAACAGAGAGCCAACAAGAATTTTTCCCGCCTTTGTTGAGAACCGGGGATTCATGCCCGCGTCTTCGATTGCCTCGAAATAAAGCGGGTAAATTATATCCAACAGACTTACATGTCCGGATACAAAGGATCCACCTGCTGGCGAAGTGTATGCTATTGGGAGCTTCGATTTTTCTGCCCTGAACATATAAAGCATTTAATTACAGGTGTTTAAATCCTGAGAGATAACTTTTGGCATGGAGCCTGCAATCTACTATGTCAAGACAAAAAAATTTAATAAATATTTGGAGGTGCATTATGAAAAAGTTGGCAACTGTTTTAGGAATCGTTTTTTTGATGAGTATCATGGCCTATCCGGTCTTTGCCAGGGGCCGCGGTTGGGGTTACGACGGAGGCCCGGGATCCTGCTGGTGGGATCAGGGTGGAAACGCCCCCTATACTCAGGAGCAGCAACAGAAACTGAACAGTATGGATCAGAAGTTTTTTGACGAAACCGCAAGCCTCAGGAACAACATTTGGAGCAAGCAGAATGAAATGTCGATCCTTTTGAACAGTGAAAATCCGGACGCAGCCAAACTCAAGGCGCTTCAAACAGAGGTCAACACGCTGAAAAACCAAATGGCTGAAAAACGTCTGGAATACAGGCTGGAGGCAAAAAAGGTTGTGCCCGACAACACCTACAGCAGAGGATATGGCAGAGGAATGGGTGGATATGGCGGCAGAGGCGGATACGGCCCGGGCGGGTGCTGGCGATAATTCGCTTAAACCCTGAAGCAATTAATAGCAAGGGGCTCTTTTCAAGAGAGCCCCTTGCTTTCTGAAGACATTTTCTCTGTGGCTGTTATCAGTTAGATCATTTGAAAAGAGTGCTAAAATAAACGGCAAAATTTTACAGGAAATCAACCTCGCAGGAGCTTCATATGAATACAAAGACGACTTTTTACGCGTTCTTGGCCGGCACGGGAATATTAACATTTCTTTTTACCGAAAAGGCTGCTCTGGCTTATCGTGGACAATCTTGCTGGTGGGGACCCGGAACAGGTTTCATGGGCGGCTGGGGCATGGGTTGGTTCGGCCCCCTGGTCACGCTGCTGTTTTGGGGATTTCTTATTGCAGGCGCAATTTTCCTGGTTAGAGGGTCAATTCAGATGTTAAAAGGGCGATCCTCTCATTCCAGTGGTCCATCCAGCCCACTTGACATTATCCGAAAGCGGTATGCTAGCGGTGAAATTGATCTGGAGGAATACAAACGAATGCAACAGGCTCTTGGCGGAACTTCCGAATAAGGAGTTGAACTGGGAAGAGGCATGAAGGAGTAATTTTGCTATGAAAAAAATATCAATCGGTGTTGCAATAGCTTTGATGATCATGTTTGTGGGTTCAGGTTCTGTTCTGGCACGTAACGGCGGCGGCTATGGTGGCGGTAAAGGCGGTGGACACGGTGGAGGAAAAGGCGGCGGCGGTTATGGTGGCTCTGAAACCATATTGTTTTCGGCTGTTCCTTCCGAAGCCTTTCCTTCAAAAGATACCATAATGAACCCCAATGACGAAATGTGGTTCCAGATTGAAGGGATATCTGTTCCTGTTATGCCCATGATGGCCCCAGAACTATGGGGGCAAAGCAATACAGTGGAACTGAAATCTCTCCACAATGATACGGATGTTTACATCTATGCGAGATGGGCGGATTTGACCCAGAGCGTTTTCAAAAGCATGTGGGTCAAAACCTCTGACGGGTGGACAAACTCCGGAGCTAACGAAGACCGCATGGGCCTCGCATGGGACATAGATGGTTCCTTGTCCCGGTCCAACGGGTTCGGACCGAGAGGCGGCATGGCGGTCGGGTGCACCACCCTTTGCCATGTTGACCCTGATGATCCGAACAAACTGACGATGAGTACCGCTTATACCGGGGGCGTGGCCGATCTGTGGCAATGGAAAGCGGCGAGGACAAATCCTGTTGGTTACTCGGATGATCAATACTTTGATAATGTAGATCATAAAGGCGATGAAGGCGTGAGCACCTACAGAGACAACAAATCTGAGGACGGGTCGAAACCCGGCCATATGTTTGCTTTTGAGGGCGGAGTGGGGACATCGCCATACCTTTTTGAAGATGAAGCGACACCCTTTTCTGACAACCTGTTCGATGGTGATGCTCTTCCAGGTTATGTTTTGAGAACACCCTCCGGAGACCGAGCAAATGTGGAAGCGGTCGGTGTGTGGGTGGACGGATACTGGACTGTGGTATTTAAGAGAAGCCTCAGGACAGAATCCGAAAATGATGTTCAGTACACCGCGAATGCAAATTATCCATTTGGCATTTCAATCTTCGATAATGCAGGCAATGAAAAACATCTGAAAAGCCACCCGTTGTACCTATGGCTTGAATAGTCGGCTAAGAAAGCTTCCGAAGAAAGATAGGTACATTTGTTGAATCAGCGATTCAAAGCCGTGGCACGGCAGAGAATATCCAAAATCCAAGAAACACGCTTTACGAACTTGCCGGAGGCTGCTCTATGCAGCAGATAGATCCATTTCTGCCTGATCTTCATGCCTATTTTCTGATGCTGCATATCATCCGATTTTTCTTTCTGTTTTTTAATTCTTCCTTCAGCGCATATGCGCCGATATAAAAGGGTTTGCCCGGTTGAAGCCTGACTGTTGTCTCCTCAATCTCCTGAAGGCCTGCACTATTTGCCATCAATTTGAATGATCCGGGAGAAATGAGTTTCATGATGGAATTCAACTTGTTCAGGCTTTTATAGGGTGTTTCCGATATTTTCTTTGAATCTTCCACTGGCATTTGAAGAATCGATACCATGACGCCGCCCGGACATAGTCCTCTGGCTATGTTTGAAAGTAGTTTTCTCGGGTCGACGTATTCAAAGATCAGCCCGGCCAATATAAGAGAGTATGCTTGGTCTTCCATTATATAGGTTTCAAGGTCAGCGTTGATGATTTCCAGTCCCGGAACGTATCCTTCATAACGTTGGCGAAGGATTTCCAAATACTCGGGATTAATATCGATAGCCGTGACCCTTCGGACGGCATTGTACGTTGCGTATTCCAGACCGTTACCTGTTGCACAACCCAGAAGTGCTAAGCTGCGGCTGTCATATTTTTTCAATGACGCCTTAAATATCGTGGTCAGAAATTGCTGCTGAGCGACGTTTTTATGACACATATGCCCCTCATAGTCTGAAGCCGAAATTTGAAGCCACGGATTTTCCATCTGCTCCTCATTTTTTATGAATTTATGATTATTTTGATTTACTGCAAATTGATATCCAGCGCTCGGCTGACCGACAGGGACAATTTCAAAAAGGAGTCCCTGGTTGCACCGAGCCAGTTTGATAATCCCATTTTGTTGCCGGTTGCATGATCTATAAAATCAATATTACTATCAGAGGGAATCATCCCTAGCAACCTGGATAATTCAGCGGTCTGGGCCATAATGTCTGTTTTCCGGTTCTTCAATTTTTTTTTAGCCATCAGGAATTCTCCTTTCTTCAGGGTGATAATACACATGATGAGCAGAGATATCAAAAGTGAAGCGGACGTTGCGGTAATCCAGTGCCATGCGATGGCTATCTTACAACTGTCCGCTTTCAGAGCCGAACCGGTTTCACTCAATACCATTTTCATCTTCAGCGCCTACCTTCAGCCATTTTCCTGCATTTTCCTTCGGGTTGAGATCCATCATAATGAATTCATCCCTAACATCCCGATACTGCAGATACATATTCAATCTTGTTCCCATATCGGCACTCTGATATCGGTCGAGGATTTCATTTAAAATGTTCATGGGAGCCTCCTTTCCGGTCCTTTAATACGAAGGACCCTAAAAAATGTTCAAATGGTCAATCTCAGTTGTCTGTTAAGACGGAATGCTACGGTGAAATGTTACAGTGTCGGTGTTCCGTCTTTAAGAAAACCGGGTTGACCCGTCATGAACAGAATTACCCCGGTGAATGAAAAAAAGAATCGTTCAAAAGGATGATTTTGGGGGGATGATTTTTAGAAAGCGGGGCTAGAAAAGCGGTGATACTTCTTTTACAATAGTTCCCTTTCCTTGACCTTCACAATGGCTTCCGTGCGGCTGTGTACATTCAATTTGCTGAAAATATTCCGAATGTGTGTCTTGACAGTGCTTAAGGAAATGAAAAGCCCTTCCATAATCTTTTTGTTGGAAAGTCCGGCCGCAATGAGCTTCAGCACCTCCATTTCACGGTCGCTCAAGGCTTCAAACATTTCATTGTCCGTTTCAATAATCTTGTGCAAGCGAAAAAACGGCAGCAACTTCCTGGCATATGCCTGGGACCCGCCATGATTAACATCCACGAATTTTTCCAGCAGTTTACCCAGCTTGGGACCTTCGTCTATAAAGATTCGGAAAAAGCCGCTTTGCTCGGCCAGGTTGAGCGCTTTCTCCAAAAGATCCCGTGCCCGGGACGTATCGCCTGAATTTTCACGGGTCAGGGCCTGCAATATCAGAATCTGGATTTGGCATGAAACGTATCCGCCTTTTTCAGCAAACGTAAGAAGGCGGTTCAGCACGGAAACGGCTTCATCGAGCCTACCTTCTGCAATCATCACGCGAGCGATGGCCAGATTTTTCACGCAGTGGCTGAAATAGAGCGTTTCATCCCTTTCTTCGGTATTTTGCTGTTCCCATTTCGATGCGGTTTTCAACTGGTTCTTGGCAAGCCATATCCGCACCTGCCAGGCCTTGAATCCACCAGATCGTTTTTAGACGCAGAGTGCCGGGTCATGATCGATTGGTACCTGCTGGAATACCTGAAAAAAGTTGAAGCGCAATAAGGATTTTGATATTTTCGTACTGCTATTCATTTTGCCTGCTATCTTGCAATTTCAACTGCTTGCCTTATTGCCAAGGGTCTGGCCCATGCGCATCAGAAGACTCAGGTCCCCCTGAACTTTGTATTTTTGGGCCATGAACATCTGTTGCCCATCCGCTTTGCCGGTCATGATATCCATCCAAACATCAAAAGGCGTGTCGATTGTCAAGTCCGGGTTTTCAGCGGGACCCTGAAAAGCATTGACCGTTTCGTTCTCGATCTGGAAATGACAAGTTCCTTGCACATCGTCCGAGAGATTGAATTGAAGGATGGCTTTAGTACCGTTTGCGGCAAAGGCCTTTAAACCGAGGGGGAAGATCGCCATAAAGGTCTCGATGGAGTCGGGCCTGGGAATCATGACTTCGTCTGCGAATTTTGTTAAAGTTATTCCTTCGGCAATGCAAGTCTTCCACATGCAATTCGCAATTTTCGCAAAATCAGAAACATCATTAATCAACGGCTGTTCTATGCGTGCCAATGTTTCCGCAGAAACCCTGTGATCTACCACGAGTTCCTTGCCTGCCTGGGTGGTGGCGTCGAGTATCTCTTTCTGTCTATCTTTTTTACGCGCCATAAATTCGGCGCCGGGTCGATAGATTTCGGCCCATAGCACTCCCTTTCCATGCTCTTTATAGAGAAAATTCACATAGTGAGTCAATCCACCAAAGGCGGACATTGCCGGGAAACCGCATACGGAAAGAACCACAACGCCAGGGTGCTTTCTTCGAAGAGGGTGAAACCAGCGTCCTTCCTCTTCCAGAAGGAAGGGTTCACAAATAGGCCAGGTTCTCTCTATAAAAGTTTTCATGGTCGCATTGACAGTGTGATGGAACAGCGGTGTGGCGTAAATCACCAGATCGGATTCCAGCCATTTAGGGAATAGATCTAGCGTCATGTCATCTTTGAGTACACATTTCCCCGGAGTTTTAGTCATACATTTAAAACATCCCACACAATTGTTTATATTCTTTTCTCGTAGATTGACAATCTCGACATCGGCTCCTGACTCTCTCATTCCATTAACAAGGTGATTAAGCATCAAATCGGTCTTGCTTTCGCCTTTTGATCGTGCACTTGAATTAAGGGCAAGTACTTTCATGGTATTTTCCTTTCTTTTATGGTTGGGTTTAACAAATGTGTTTTTGGTATCGTTCGGCTTTGCCGAAATAGTCGGCATCGTTTCTTTCGTGCCGGAATTTCCCGCCTTTAATGAAAGGGCCTCCCCGGCAAAGAGATCCTTCAGCTTCATCAGAAGCCCCAGATTGCCATCAGCCGTGTACGCGCCGGAAAGAAAAGCTTTCTGTCCACTCAACTCTTTCCGCGAAATAGCCAGCCAAACCTCCGAAGGCGCATGGATCATCAGGTCCGCCTCGCCTGATAACCGATCTTCAAGGACACACGTGCCATTCTGGATATGCAGATAAGCCTTGAAGTTTTCCGAGCCCGATACATCAAGGCCGATGATGGCCTTAAGGCCCTTAGCAGCTTCCGGCCTGAACACTTCGGGCATGGCGGATACCGCTTGCCAGGCACTCTCAGGAAGGTGTTCAGGAATCGGGCCGGGTTTTTTGGCTGCGTTTTCCTCCAGAGCATCTTCTTTCTGTTCCTTGAGTGACGGAAGCCCGAGGCGCTTTAAATAGAAGTCGGGGAAACGGAGATTGAAGGGCAGACCGACACATAAAATGATTCCAAGAGGAATAACGGCTCTGGTAATTACTGATGGATACAGACTCAAGACGGCAGAGAAAGCAAAAATTCCCGCCCACACGTAAGTCATGATCCGGTTGATGCGGATAAAGACAGGATTGTTCCAAACCGCTTCCGGGGCATATTTCTTCGCGTAATGACAGGTNAAGGGTTCCATGCCGAAAAGGGGTGGAAAAAAGGCTGCTGCAAATANNCACCCATAGATACCGGTCACCGAATACCGAGACAANGCCCTGCCGGCAAAATCCGGCCAGACGAGCAGGGCCAGGCAGATCAGGGCAAAATAGCCCCCAATCGTCCAGTCGAAATAGGAGGGTTTGTCCCAACGTTTTGCAATAAGAATCACAATTATGCAAAAAGCCAGCATAATCAGCGCAACAACCGTTAAACTCCTGGACCCCGGGCCTGACCCCGCATTGGATGCGGCCCATATCTTAAAAAAGGCCAGCGCGGGGAACGGACCGGCATACAGGAGGAGCCGCCTGGTTTTCCCTAAATGTTTCATGGCACACCTTCTTTCCCTTTCACAAGCGTTCCCTTTTGGGGTGACGGAATCTTGTCTTCTGGTTTTTTCCCCTCCATTTCCTGCACAACCTGCTTTACATTCCGGGCAAGATCGTCAAAAAACCGAATCCCGAAGCGGTAAGAGAGATACTGAAATTCATCCGCACGATCTCTGATTTCAGGTTCCACCGCAACGAGGGTTTTCTGCATTTCCTTGATCGATTCCAGATACCGGTTTGCCGTGGCCAGGCGCTCTTCCCGAGTCAGGTGGGCAAAGAAAAAGAGACGTGCAAGGAAGGCGCTTTTCTGCCGCTCCAGATCGAAGGGTTTGCGCAGATTCTCCAGGAAGAATTTCCTGCCGGAATCTGTGATCGTATATACTTTGCGATTGGGCGATCCGTCCTGAACTTCCACTTTCAGAGTGATCCAGCCTTCCTGTTCCAGCTTTTTGAGTGCCGGATAAATGGAGCCGTAACTGAGGGCTGAAAAGAAGGAGAATGAGAGGGAGAACCTCTTTTTCAACTCATAACCGGTCATGCTACCGTGCATGAGAAAGCCCAAGATCATTGTTTTAATGTCCATAATCGAACTCCTCCAAAGTGATTATTAAACGCTATATATCGTAACGATATATTCGTGTCAAGAAAAATTTTGGAAATCAGGAGATAGAAGAATCGTGGTGCGGGTGTCTGCAGACAGGCAATTTCTTATTCCCTACAATAAGAGGTGTTGAGCAATCATCTTACGCTCTGAACCCTGATGAAGGGAACGGGAGAAGCATACAACGTTCTGGATGGAGGGCGTCCAACCTGGTCTGATCCCACTCGACAGCTGGTGAGTAAGGTGGCTCAGGGAAAGGCGTAGGAGTGAGGCCGGTCTTTTCCTGGAGGGCGAGCTTCAGGGCTTGCTTGGAGCGAAACAAAGGTCCTGTCTTTTCTTCATTAGCACATTTGTATCCGGCGGCAAAACGCATTTTTTACGCCATTGCCCACGCGCTTTTCATTTGTTCTTCAGAATACATTCATGTATTCTCTTCAAAGAAAGATTCAAAAAAAGGCTTTATTAAACCAAATGTACTGGAATGCCATGGGAAAAACAATATGCTTTATGGTAGCCGTTTCGTTGGCACTGTGGTTCACCGGCGGGTGCTCGGCCAGTCAACAGGGTAGTGATTCTGCTCCACGCCATACCCTTTCCCCCTGCCCGGATTCCCCCAATTGTGTCTCCACCAGAGGCAATGACCATGCCATGTCTCCCCTTCCCTATAAGGGGTCAATGAAAAAAAGCCAGGAGCGTTTAATCAAGATCCTGCGCAGTATGGCGCGTTGCACCATCATTAATGCCGACCCCGGTTATATTCATGCAGAATTCCGTTCGGCCCTTTTCGGGTTTGTGGATGATGTGAATTTTGTATTTGATGATGATGCGCGTCTTATTGATTTCCGATCCGCCTCAAAAACCGGTTATTATGATTTCGGCGTCAACCGCAAACGGATGGAGGAGATTTCCAGGCAGTACCTCACACCCGGGACCCGAGTGGATGGCAACCACTGAAGAGATCTCAGTAATAAATTCGGGAGGCTTTCCGATGATTCCTTTAAGCTTTTCGCCGTACTCAAGAGCCAGCGCCTCATTGTCCGCATGAACAATGCTGTAGGCTTCGATACCGCGGTTTTTGACGGTTTTTTCCACCAGGCGCAGAATCTTGCGGGTAATCCCTTTCTGGCTGAGCGCCATACCGAATGTGGCGCCGCCCCCTTGAGTATTTAGGGTCATGATGGGCCGAAGACCGATTTTCATGCCGATTTTCCCCACCGTATTTGAAATACGCCCGCCCAGAACCGCGTATTCAATGGTTTGCAGGCACACATAGATTTTCGTTCTGGAAATAAGTGCTTCAATCTCTCGAACGGTTTCCCCGTGGCTCAAACCCTGATCCAGCAATTCCGCGGCACGTTTGACCAGAAGCCCCTGCGCCCCGGAGTTCAGACGGCTGTCAATGACCGTAACCTGTTTCCCCTCAGAATCCAATTGGTTTAATTCTTTCAGGATCGCGTTATGGGTGCCGCTTAACCGGCTGCTTACGGCAATGACGATGAGGGATTCATAGGTTTCAAGACCGTATTCCAGAAGTTCGCGAATACGCCCGGGTTCGGGCTGAGAGCTGGTGGGGTAGGCATCCATTTTGGGAATGGCCGAAAACAACTGTTCCAAGCCGATGGTGGCCTTGTCCAGATACACCGTATCCTCCATCAGCAATCCCAGGGGAAGACCCAGAATCTGATGTTCCAGGAGGAAGTCGGCGGGCACATCGGCAATGGAATCCGTCAGAATGCCAACCGGGTGGCGCCGCTGATCCTCTATTACGTGGAGTATGTGCTTCACTCGGAAAGCGCGGATCTCTTTCTGGCCCTTTACTTTGTTACCGGCATCCTTTTTCTGCCCGGATGGGTCCTGCTCGCTCGAAAGAAAGGCAAGAAGATGACCTGGATTGTCTCAATGGTGATCAATACGGGCGCTTTTCTGGGCGTTTTCTTCCTGGGTCCTGGCGATGTCCGTCTCTACGGGATATTGGTGTTCGCTTCAGGCATCGGTTTTGGTGCCACTCTGGCCATTCCTTCCGCCATGCAGGCCGACGTCATCGACTATGATGAGCTCATGAGCGGCACACGGCGTGAAGGGCTCTATATAGGGGTCTGGTCCGTAGCCAAGAAACTGGCAGCGGCCCTGGGCGTTGGCATTTCACTCTCGATCCTCGGCTTTGTGGGCTACAAACCGAACATCGCTCAACCGGAAAGTGTCGTATTGACGTTGAGGGTCCTGTATGCCCTTGTTCCATCCGTGTGCAACATACTGGCAATCCTCATTGCCGCCGCCTATCCCATGAACCGGGTTCGCCACCGGGCCATTCGAGATGCGGTTATAAAACAGCAGAAAGGGGAACCGTTTACGGATCCCCTGAAGATATAAGGGGTTCTCAACGGGTCACACACAGCCCGATGAAAACGAAGGGAAATGGATATGGAAAATGCCTTCTTAAGCGTGTATGTCACCAACCTCATCTGTGTGATGGCTTATGTAACCGGCGTGTGGCTGCTGAGCCTGAAGCTTGAGGACGCCAGCATCATGGACATATTCTGGGGACCGGGTTTTGCACTGACCGGCTGGGTGACGTTTTTTGCCGCCGACGGGTTTCTGGGCAGGAAACTGCTGGTAGTCCTGCTTGTTACCATTTGGGGGGTCCGGCTGGGGATCCACATCGCTTTAAGGAATCTGGGTAAAGGCGAAGATGCCCGTTATAAAGTCTGGCGGTCCGACCACGGCAGGAACTGGTGGTGGATCAGCCTGTTCAAGGTGTTTCTGCTTCAGGGATTCCTGCTGTGGATCATCTCCCTGGGGGTTCAGTCCGCGCAGATATACCCCTCACCCAGCCGCCTCGTGTGGCAGGATGCCGTGGGAACATGCATCTGGTGTGTCGGTTTCTTCTTTGAAGCGGTGGGGGACTGGCAGTTGCAACGGTTCAAATCCAATCCCGATTCCCGCGGCAAGGTGATGGACCGAGGACTGTGGCGGTACACCCGCCATCCCAACTATTTTGGGGAGTCGCTCATCTGGTGGGGCCTTTTTGTAATCAGCATGGCCCATTTCTCGAATCTCTGGACCATTATCAGTCCCATGGTGATCACTTTTCTGCTTCTGCGCGTCTCCGGCGTCACGCTCCTTGAAAAGGATATCACGGAAAGGCGGCCCAAGTACCGGGATTACATTGAACGTACCAGTGCGTTCATCCCCTGGTTCCCCAAGAAATACATTTGATTGTGCTACTTCAGTTTGGATGCAATTTCGGCAACGTGCCTGCCTTGAAAGCGCGCTGCACCCAGTTCGTTTTCGCTCGGCATTCTTTCGCCGGATCCCCCCGCAATGGTTGATGCACCATAAGGAGATCCCCCGGTAATTTCATCGATGCGCATCTGGCCCTGAAACGTGTAGGGTAAACCGACAATCACAAAGCCATGATGCAGCAGCGTGATATGAAATGACAGTATTGTTGATTCCTGTCCTCCATGCTGAGTTGCACTGCTCGTGAATACACTGCCAACTTTACCAACCAATTCCCCCTTGGCCCATAGCTGACCTGTGGCATCCAGGAACTGACGCATCTGCCCGCACATATTTCCAAAACGCGTCGGGGTACCAAATATGATGGCATCAGCAAGAGGCAATTCTTCCAACTTGCAGAGGGGTACATGTGCCATGCCTTTTTGGGCCTCCAATGCACCCATTTTTTTGAGGACTTCGTCTGACAGCGTTTCGGGAACCCGCCTCAAGACGGCTTGTGCGCCATGGATTTCTCCAACACCTTCAGCGATGGCCTCGGCCATTTTATGGACATGACCATAAGTGGAATAGTAAACAATCAATGCTTTCATGGGGTCTCCTTTCATTTTTATCTAAAGAATGGAAAATGTGTCAAACGATCCGCAGGGCTGCAAAATATCGATCAGCGCAAACCCTCTGTGTTTAACACCCGCCTGAATCAGAGCACTCAACCCTTCGGTGTCGCCTTAAAAGGCCCTGGCCACAAACCCTCACTCCAGGGCCAGTGCAACGACCAGGGGGTTAAAAGGTCGGCTGATGACCCACTGAGGCTGCGGATTAATTTGCATGCCGACTTCCGAAGTCGGTGAGGCTTGTCCCCTGGTCAGTCCGTATGTCCGCCAAATCACCAGCGTAATGTCAATGGTTTTCATCAGGACCTCGATTGGCGCCATTTTGTCATTGGAACAAAATACTACCAAACAATCCTTTAACACGCAAGGATCTGTACCAGTGACGACAAGGACAGCTATATGGCGGGAGCTTAGGGACTCGGCAAAAAATAAATGCGCAAGATCGCGCCGTATTTTGGTCCGTATACAAGGCGCATCCGCCAGTGCATATTTGTGGATATGTGCCGGCGGATGCAACGCAGTAGACGGGCCAAAGGACAAGCCAGATTGCGAATTTATTTTTTGCCGAGGCCCTTATTGCGAGATCAATCCGTGGGCCGTCAGTTTGCGGAAAATGGGCGGCACCATGAGAGATCCTAAAACCCCGAAAATGACACCGAAGGAAGTTGAAATGAGCGCGTGCTGAAGGATGAGGTCCCAGTCCATTCCGATGACCCACTCCACCACAATAATGGTCAGGAAACGGCTTGCGGCCCCCAAGGCACCTACAATGGCACAGGCGACATAGCTTCCGGCCAATCCGTGGGAAAAAAGACCCGCCAGGTCAACGATGATGGCGGGAACCAGAAACTTGAGAAGGATCAACGGCCCCCCCTTGCCCATCCCCAGCAAAGTACTGATGAGGCCGGCGAGAAGTCCCACCAGGGTGGCGGCACCCAGCCGGGGAACGCAGCCTTTCCCCAGAATCAGGAAGAACATGGTGAAAAACATGGCGTGCCCGGAAATGTTTAAGTGCAACCGGAATACCGCCCGGGTAATGACGATGAAGCAGGCGAAGAATGCCAGGCAAAGGGCTTCCTGAAGGGTGAATTTTTTCATGGGCGCAGCCGTTCTTCAAATCCCCTGGCCTCGGCGGAAAGTGCTGCCGAACGGGCGGTTTTCAGCGCCCTCACCATCAGGGGGATCATCAGGCACTGGAACAGATCCCTCCAGTGCATGGGGTTCCAGACAAAGCGTAACCCGACGGGTGCCCCTCGAAGCTGTTGGGCCAGAATGATCTCCCTGGACTCTCGGGCAAAAAACGGGACAAACCGCATGCTGGTAAAGAGAAGAAAGCTCAACCGTTCCGGCAGCACCTTTTTCAGGCTTTGCATCATTTGGGTTCCCTGTGTGGTTCGAAGGAGGATGGTTCCGGGAAGGAACAGGAGAAGGATCTGAAAACCGGTCCGCAGACCCGGCCAAAGGCCTTCGGCAATCCCGTATTTCAGGATAAAAAGCAACAGGATAACCGCCATCTGAATCAGAAAAAAACGGGTATCCCGCCACAGATTGCGAAAGCCCAGTTGAGCGTAAAGATAACAGAGCAGGTTGATGGCCAAAAGGCCCAACAGCATCCACGGTTCACGGGCTGCGATGGCAGCCGCTGAAACAGCAACCACCAGAATCATTTTCCATCCCACACCAAGCTGATGAATGGGAGAATTACCGGCACAGTACTGAAAGGCACTGACCCTGAAACCTCCCTTTTCAGTTCTCTTGCGGTTTTTCAATACGCCCCTCTTTCAGAATCAGTGTTTCATCCGCCCAGTTTTCATCGGGCAAAAACTCGTGTGATGCCATGATCACGGTTGTCCCCCGTGTTTTGCACAAGCGGGACAGGATCTTCAAAATATGCTTTCTCCGGTTAAAATCAAGCCCCGCAAAAGGTTCATCCAACATGAGGATTTCGGGTTGCGGTGCCATCACAGAAGCCAGCGCCACCCGGTGCTGTTCCCCGAAACTGAGCGTCAGGGGGGAGTGATCTTTCAGATGGCTTACCTCAAAGATTTCGAGGGCATCCGCAATCCTGGCACTGACATTTTTTTTGGACAGTCCCAATCGTTTAAGCGAAAACCCCACTTCATCCCAAACGGTATCTTCAAAGAGCTGCCGTTCGGGGTTCTGAAACAAAAATCCGATTTTCCCCAAAAGCCTGTCCAATGCAGGACGATCCAAACCGGCAACCTTTACGCTACCGGATTCGGGCCTAAGGACACCGACCATGCATTTTAGAAGGGTGGATTTTCCCACACCGTTTTGGCCATGGATAAACACCCGTCGTCCAGGCAAGACCCTCAGGTTGAGGTTATCAAACAACGGCCGCCCATTGTCCCCGGATAGAAAAACACCCTTCAAGGAAATAATGGGAGGCCGGTTCTTCTTCTCCGCAGCGGGCATCTTTTGGGGGTACCCGGGCGGAAACAGGGTAAATTCTTTGGGAAGTTCACGATCAATTCGCGTAATGCGCCCCCGGTCCATGAAAACAAATCGGTCCGCCAGGGATTCAAAAGGGCTCAGTTCATGATCGGCAATCAGCAGGGTATGGCCCGATGATTTCATTTCCCTCAACAGAGCCGTCAGCCTTTCCTTTCCGGGGCCATCCAGCTGGGCTGTGGGTTCATCCAGAAACAGCATTTCGGGATCGGTGGAGAGCACCGATGCAATGGCCAGGCGATGGGTCTGTCCGGCGGAAAGGGCTTCCACATTTCGAGTTTCAAAGCCCGTGAGGGCAACCATCTCAAGACTCTTTTTGACGGCCGTCTCAATCTCCCGAGTGGTGAATCCAAAGTTCAACGGCCCGAACGCCACTTCATCGGCCACAGTGGTGCAGAGCAGTTGATGTTCCGCGTTTTGAAACACAAGCCCCGTGGAGCGATACCCGTTGCCATTTCCAGCCTGCATCAACCCTTCTTCCCGTCCCCCTTTCAAAAGGCCTTTGAGTGCCAGAAACAGGGTGGTCTTTCCACAACCCGACGGGCCGGTAAAACAAATGCATTCGCCGGGCTGTACGGTCAAAGACAAATGAGATAAAGCCCAATTCACTCGACCTGGATACTGATAGGCGTAATCGTTTATCTCAACAACCGGTTTCACCTAAAACCTGCATTCAACTTTTCTAAAATGAATATAAACATATAAATTTCAAAATGTTGTCTCAATCATAAGAACACGGGATTCACCATAGGGCCCCGGGCATTATCCTTTTTTCTGCTTTTTCCCGAGGGATTCCCAAAGACCTTCACCCTTTTTGCGGGCCGCAACGACAGGCCGGTTACCCCAGAGCCTGGGCCGCAGCCAGTTATGGGTATGAACATAGTCTCCGGGCGCCGGATGCATTGCATCCCGCTCCAGGCTCATGACCAGCATATGAGCCTGTTCCAGGTCCTTTACCGCCACTCGTTCGGGAAAGTCCCTGAGCCCTCCGAATTCAATGAACCGGCCACTCCAGCCGGAAGCGGTCAACCCGACGGCGGCCGCGGCCCCGATGATACCGTCGTTGGTGCCCCCGTGTCCGGAAAGGTGAAAGTCGGAAGCCGCGGAAATGGCAGCTTTTTGTGTCACCACTTCTCTCGTGCAAAGATGACCGAAATCAACCAGAACCGACAGGTCCCGATCGCCATTGGACGCCACGCAAACCCCGGGATCGCTTCCCACAAGAGAATGACGCTCCACATGGGCAACCGCCAATCGGGTTAAATCCTCCAGAATACTTGGGTCCGGAATGTCCACCACCACACAGGCGGAACTGTTATGGGACGTATAGGGGATGTCATCATGCAGCAGCAGTTGCTGTCGAACAACCCCCCAGAGTCGGCAGCCTTCGGGCAGCTCTTTTTCAAACCACCGGGCCAGCTTTCCGGTGCCCCGATTGGCATTCTTGTTGTCGGTATCATCAAAACCGATATAGACGCGCATGGCAAACCTCAGTTTTCAGGTGTTGGGCATAAGTTTTTAGGTGTAAGGGCCAGTTCTTCCCCCAACCCTATAACAATTTCTCATTGCTAACCGCTAACGGCTAACAGCTTAAAGCTTCAACTAAAAATTAACCGCAACACCCCCGTAAACGATACGTCCGGGTGCCGGATATCCATAGCTCTCCTGATAATTCTTATCCAATAGATTGTCGGCGCCCAAATAAACGTCCAGGAAACCGTTGAACAGGCTCTGGTTCAATTTCAAATTGACAATGGCATAATTGTCCAAATCCGCTTTCTCAAAGGGTTCAGAGCGGGAGTAGTAAACCTGATCCGCAGTGTAAATCACATTGGCATAGATGGAAAAATCAAAATAAAAGGTGTATTTTCCCTCAAGGGTCAGTTTGTGTCGGGGCCGGTACTGCAGCTCGTCCTTTTGCGTGTCCGGGGACTTGTCCTGCGTATCCATGAAGGTGTAACCCAGACGCAGCATCAGCTGTTCGATAAACCGCGTTTCAGCGGTCACTTCAAATCCCTGAAACCGGTATTTGTCGTAATTTTCGAAATAATCTTCGTTATACGGTTTTTCAATGTAGTTATCCACATCGGACAGAAATCCGGTCACCGCCACACGGCTGTTCATGGGAAGGGTCTGCTCAAATCCCAACTCGTAATTGTACGACGTTTCCGGAACCAGGTCCGAGTTGCCCTCTCCAATGGAGTATAGCTGCCGCAGTGATGGAAAGCGGATCTTTTTGGCAAGAGACCCGCGAACCCGGGACCCCTTGATAATATCGTAATAAGCCCCCGCCATATAGCTTCCCTTATCGTCATTGGAACCTGAATCCCTATTCTGCCAGTAGTGGCCATACCCCAAAACCACGCCCAGTCGGTCAAAAAGGGTGATTTCATACTCCAGTGAAGCGCTGTAAAGCCAGAGGCTCCAGGTGTTATCGAAATTACTAAAATCATATTCCTTTCCCGATTTCACGTCCCGGATCTTTCCTTTGGAATCATATCCCTGTTTTTGTGCATCGAGCGCCAGGGTAAAGGATCCCGCGGATGTCAGATCTAGCCCCGTCTGAAGGGTACCCCCCCAGATGGTGGAGGTACCGTCTTCAAAGTAGGCGCCTTTGGTGGTCATGGAGTTATAATTCTCGTCATCATACCGGGTTCGGTCTTCATCGTACTGGTTGTAATAGCCCCAGGCGCGGATATCCACGGGTCCCGGCAGGTCATAGCTGGTTGATAACTGGGTGTTAAACCCCTGGAAATGATTGACCCGCTCATATTTGGGATTGCTGGCAAAGGGGTCCGGATCGGTCTTGGTGCTTTGTTGGGTACTGGGCGGGATGCCGAAATTGCCGTTCACAAAGCTGGCCACCAACCCGATGTCCCAGTTTTCCGTGGGGGAATATCCGATGTTGCCAAAGAGATTGTTTCTTCGGGCGTCGCTGTTATTGCGTGCGCCGCTCCCCTGAAGCGGCGTAGATTGAAAGTCATAGGCCAGGGGAAAGTCATCTTGAGATGCCATACTACCGCTCACAAAAAAATCGACGTCCTTTTCGGCGCCCCCCGCATTGAACCGGGCCAGACGACTGGCCCCGGTTCCCACTTCCCCTGAGGCCTTACCCTGGATGCCCTCTTTACCTTTTTTGGTAATGATATTGATCACACCGCCCAAGCCTCCCTGGCCGTAGAGGACCGAGCTGGTGCCGTAACTGACCTTGATCTTGGCAATATTTTCCGTGGGAATGATCGAGGGATCAAACTGGCCATCGTAGGTTGAATTGAGCGGCATGCCATCCAGCAGCAACAACACATGGCGGGACCTGAAACCGTGGATATCGATGCGGGGAGTCCCCTCCGCACCGGTCCTGATCTCCACACCCGGCAGCAGTTGCAGGGCCTGGTCCAGGGTCCGCGCGTCCTTGTTCTGAATCTCCTCGGCCGTCACCTCTCGAACGGTCCCGGCGGTTTCCACCACATCCTGTTTGGCGGAGACCACCACTTCCCCCAGCGTATAAACGCCCTCATCTTTGTTTTCGGCATCCGCCGCCGCTGCCATCGGCACAAACCATAAAAGTGTAATATTAACTGCAAATAACCAGAACCGACTCATGGAAACGACATTTTTCATTTTTTGCTTCTTTCCTCCTTAGGACGATAATGACATAACACACTCCGCAATTACACCATTACGGGAGCGAGAGCCCCGGATAATAGACACTTGGGTTATATTTTGTCAACCGAAATACGGACAAGGAAATTTTGAAGAGAGAAAAGACGCTTACATACGAAAACTAACCACTTCGCAGGGTCAAGGGGTGGTATTTAGATTGGATTTGCACACTTCTTTTCGGTGGGCTACTCTCAGATTTTCGCAGGTCATCCCAGTTTCCGCAACGGCTTAAAAAGATATTCCAGACCGTTTACTTTGATCTCATAAACCGTGCGGAGCATATCCCCCAGTTTTCCGTTGGGAAATCCTTTCCGGGAAAACCAGACCACATAAGGCTCGGGAAGGTCGATCAAAAGCCGCCCCTTGTATTTGCCAAAGGGCATTTTCATTCTGGCAAGCTCAAGCATCGCCGCCGGATCCGGCATGCAGTCATTTTCTGGATTCATTCGATCCTTTCTTTTCTCATATGAAACAATCTTATGACGTGTCGATAAATATCGATCTTATCGACACGTCATTTTGAAAGAATTTCATATAGCTTGACTCGGATCTCCCCTTTTTGAGGGGACAACCATTCTATCGTATAAAATTGGTGAGGGTCTTGGCGACCGGTTTTGGCGGCGGCACTTCCTTTGTGCCGATGGCCAACACTTTCATCAGCCACGCCATGTTACGGCCGAGCACTTCCATGATCTGCTTCCCTTCACCATCCTGCTCCATCTCTCCGGGGTTCATACCGTGGGCCACATTCCAGTAGTTGGCGCTGGGCATGATCATTTCGGAATAATTGATATAATGATTTAATGTGTCCACAGTGGGTATGCCGCCGGATCGGCGGACCGCCGCAACCGATGCCCCCACCTTGTGGCGCAGCAGACCGCCGTTCACGGAACTCACGAAAAACGCCCGGTCCAGAAAGGATTTCATGGTCCCCGCCACACCGGAGAAATGGACCGGCGATCCCAAAAGGATTCCGTCAGCAGCTTTCATTTGCTGAACCCACTCGTTTACCGGGTCGTCCTCAATGGCGCATCGTTCATTTTGTTTCTTGGCACAGGTGTAACAGGCAATACACCCCCTCACTTTTTCTTTCCCCACCTGGATCATCTCGGTTTCAAGGCCCGCTTTTTCCAGCTCACCCAACACCGTTTTAAGACAACCCGCCGTATTTCCATCCTTTCTTGGACTTCCATTAAATGCAACAACTTTCATAACCGTTTCTCCTTTTTACATTTCTTTTATGGCGAATAATTAGCATGCCGATGAACCAAATACCAGCATCTTCTTAATTTCATTCGATTGACAGCCCTGGCTCCTTTTTCTATGCTGCCCATAGAGCGGATCTCTATCAATTGATAACCTCGGTGTGATTCCCATGACAGCAATCGACTGGGTTGTGCTCTCCATTTATATCATCGCCATTATCGGCATGAGCGCATTTATCGGCCGTCGTCAGAAGTCGCAGGAAGACTACTACCTGGGCGGGCGCGCCATGCCGTCCTGGCAGGTTGGCCTCTCCATCATTGCCACGCAGGTGGGTGCCATCAGTCTGGTGGGTGCCCCCGCTTTTATCGCTTTCAAAGGAAACGGCGGTCTTATATGGCTGCAGTATGAATTCGCCATCCCTCTGGCCATGATGGGGATCATGCTGATCATGGTTCCCCTCTATCACCGAACCCGGGCCGTTACCATATACGAATATCTGGAAAAACGGTTCGGCCGGTCGACCCGCATGAGCATCAGCGCGGTATTTCTGCTAAGCCGTGGCCTCGGTTCGGGTGTGGCCCTGCTGGCTACTGCCATTGTAACAGCCGTGTGCCTCCAATGGCCCCTTTGGCAAACCATCCTGCTCATAGGGGGCGTATCCATACTGTACACGACATTCGGTGGAATTGCGGCGGATATCTATTCGGACATCCTTCAACTGATGATCCTTTGGGGAGGATCATTGCTGGCCATTGTCATTCTTTTCGGGATGCTGGATGTTGATGCTCTTTCCCTGCTAAAAACTCAACCGCAGCGACTGCGCGTATTCGATTTTGCAGCCACGGGGTTAGGGGATGGAAAAACCTTTGGGTTCTGGCCCATGCTCATCGGTGGGTTCTTCCTGTACCTCTCCTATTACGGGTGCGACCAGAGCCAGGCCCAGAGGCTGCTGACCACCGCCAGCCCCAAAGACGCGCAGAAAGCCTTATTGATGAACGGGGTTCTTCGATTTCTACTGGTTCTCACCTACTGCGCCTTCGGCGTTCTGCTGATCCCATTTTTGTTGAGCCACCCGGAGTTTGTTCAACGTTTACAGGATCAGCAGCCCGATTTTCTGGTGCCCTATTTTTTAATTGAATATTTCCCGAAAGGGATATTGGGCATTCTCATCGCGGGATTTTTTGCCGCTTCCATGTCGAGTGTTGACAGCGCCCTCAATTCTTTGAGTGCCGCCACCTACCAGGATTTCCTGGTTCCGGTATTCCCAAGGCTGTCCAATATATCCGATACCGCCAGGGTACGCTTTTCACGCTGGTTGACTGTTTTTTGGGGTGTTGTGGCCACCGGGTTCGCCCTTCAAATGATCGGTGGTTCAGAAACGGTGCTGGAGCTGGTCAACAAAATCGGCTCCGCATTCTACGGCCCCATACTGGCAGTTTTCTGGCTGGGAATTCTGACCCGGCGTGGTTCCCAATCGGGTGCCATCAGCGGACTCGCAGCCGGCGTTGGGTTTAATGTCTTTCTCTGGCAATTCTGCGGCAGCGCGGTTTCCTGGTTATGGTGGAACGTGTTCGGGTTTCTGATTTCTTTCGGGGTCGGGTATGCGTTGAGCCTCCTGTCTTCACCCAAAGGACTCCTTGAAGGTTTTATTTTGCAGCGCCGCGATCTCATTAAGGAATACCTTTCTGAAAGAAAATACTATTGGGTGTTGATGGCCGTTTTTCTGCTCATTCTTCTCGCAGGTTTCGTTCTGCAAAGTCTCCTTCAACAGGATCAAGCTTTCTAAGATTCCCCGGATTGACAACACCAGCCCTTTCTTCTATTCTGCCGTTCAGCTTGGTCATAATCAATATCAAAGGGAAATAAGTATTCAGCAAATGCCTTCCGAGAATCCCATAAAATATCTGAACAAACTTCCAAAATCCATCCTTCTGGATATCAAAGAAGAAACGGTGGAAAGAGTATTGTTTGTTCGCAACACGTCCTCGGCCGCTCTAAACAATCTGGAAACGGTGCTGCGGCTCGTTGAGGGCGGCAAAATCAAAGTCAGCGCCAAAACCGGGCGCCCTCCCCTGGCCAGCCAGAAAGCCCTGGGGAAACTCCTTCAGGATGGCGACTGGTACGAAGAAAACGACATCCATGAAGGCATCGGTTACATCCAGGCCTTTGCCTGGCCTGTTTTGTTGCAGGGAACGGGGCTGGCAAAGGGAGACGGGAGCACCCTCAAACTCACCAACCGGGGTAAAAAGGCCTTAACAGGCGATTTACCAGAAGTGATCAAAGAAGCATGGTCCAGGTGGCAAACCAATAAGCTTCTGGATGAATTCAACCGCGTGGATCAGATCAAGGGGCAGAAATCAACCCGAGGGAAAACACTTTTCGCCGCTCACTCACGCCGACCGGTTCTCCATGAAGGGCTCATGCTTTGCAGCCCCGGCAAATGGCTCTCGGTGGAAGAGCTGCTTCGCGCCATGAATTCAATGGGACTTGAATTTGGGATCGCCCGGTATGCATGGAAGCTCTATGTGGGGGATGCCCAATATGGACACCTCGATGATTATGGAGATCAAACCATGATCAAAAAGCGCTACGTTCTGGCTTTTCTGTTTGAATATGCGGCTACCATGGGGATCATTGATGTGGGCTATATCCATCCAAGCGGTGCCCTCTCCGACTGCCGCCATCTCTGGGCCTGGGGTGCGGACGACATGGGGGAGTACTTGAGCCGTTACGACGGACTCATGTATATACGCGTCAACCCGTTGGGTGCTTTTGCCATGGAAATGACGGACACCTATGATGCCGGTCCCCAAAAAATTCGGGCCGTCCTCACAGTTCTGCCGAACCACGACGTGGTCGTAACCGATTCGCAGTCTCTTTCTCCCGCCGATAAATTGTTCCTTGAAAAAACGTGCCGAAAGAAATCATCGGTTTTATGGAAACTGACCACACGCACCCTCCTTGAGGCGGCGCAAAACGGAACCACCATCGAAGAAATCAAAACATTTCTGGAATCCCGGTCCACCCAACCCATTCCCGGGACCGTAACGAACCTTTTAAACGAGGCGAAAAAGCGTTCCACCGGTCTTGAATATGCCGGCAGAACCCACCTGGTGGCCTGCAAAGACACCGTGCTTCAGAAGCTTGTGACAACTGATGCAAAACTTTCAAAGTTGTGCCGGCCCGCCGGTGAAACGCATATCATCATCCTTCCGGGAAAAGAAAAGCCGTTCATGACCGCCCTGCTTCGGCTGGGCTACATCGTGCCCCAGCTGCGGGAACAGATATGACCGGTTTCAACCCTNCCAACCCGCTCATCGTTCAGAGCGACCACACGGTTCTGGTGGAAGTGGGCAGCCCCCATTATAAACAGGCTCGCAACGAGTTGATCCGATTTGCCGAACTGGTTAAATCCCCGGAATATATCCACACCTATCGCATCACCCCCCTTTCCATCTGGAATGCCCGGGCCGCCGGCATTTCGGCGACAAAAATCATCGATGCCCTGTTTGAATTTTCTAAATACCCGGTTCCGGAGCATGTCCTGGTGGAAATCAACGATTTTGCTTCCCGGTTCGGCCGTGTGAAACTTCTGCGTCATGACCGAGGGCTCCTGATGTCCACCGACAGTGATGCCCTTTCGGAAGAGCTTGTCCATACACCGGCCGTCGGAGAGTTGCTGCAACATCGCCTTTCAGAGACCGAATTTCAAATCAGGGTTTTTGACCGGGGCAAAATCAAGCAGGAGCTTATCAAAGCCGGATTTCCGGCGGAAGATTTGGCCGGTTATGTGGACGGCGCGCGAATTGATTTCGCCGCCCGCTCCAGGACGTCTTCAGGCCTGCCGTTTTCTTTTCGCCCCTACCAGCAGCAGGCGGCCGACGCTTTTTACGCCAAAGGGGATGATCGGGGCGGGGCCGGTGTCATAGTTCTGCCTTGCGGGGCGGGAAAAACCATTGTGGGCATCTCCTGTATGACACAGCTTCAAACCTCTACGCTAATTCTCACCACCAACGTGACCGCCATTCGCCAGTGGAAGCAGGAGTTGATGGACAAAACCACGCTCTCCGAGGAAGAAATTGGCGAGTACAGCGGCAACACCAAAGAGATTCGCCAGGTCACCATCGCCACCTACCAGATCATGACCTATCGCCCGGACAAGGAGGGTGATTTTCCGCATCTGTCTCTTTTTAACGACCGCAACTGGGGGCTGATCATTTATGACGAAGTGCACATGCTCCCCGCCCCTGTTTTTCAGGTGACGGCAGGCCTGCAGGCCAGGCGGCGCCTGGGGCTCACCGCCACCCTGGTTCGGGAAGACGGCAAGGAAGAGGACGTGTTTGCCCTGATCGGCCCCAAAAAGGTGGATGTGCCGTGGAAAGAGATGGAACAGCAGGGGTGGATTGCCAAAGCCCGGTGCTGCGAGATCCGTATTCCCCTGCCCCAAGACCTGCGCATGCCCTATGCGGTGGCCAACAAGCGGAAGAAATTTCGCATTGCATCGGAAAACCCTTCCAAACAGAAACTGATCCGGGAGATCATGGCCCTGCACAAGGGGAAACAGATGCTGCTGATCGGCATGTATATCGACCAGTTGAAAAACGCCGCCGAAGGCCTGAACATCCCATTGATCACCGGATCCACTTCCCAGAAAAAACGCGACAGCCTCTACCGGGATTTCAAGGATGGCACCATCAGCATTCTGGCGGTTTCCAAGGTGGCCAACTTTGCGGTGGATCTCCCCGATGCATCCGTGGCCATTCAGATCTCCGGCACCTTTGGCTCCCGTCAGGAAGAGGCCCAGCGCCTGGGCAGGATCCTGCGGCCCAAGCCGGGCGAAAACCAGGCCTACTTCTATTCCCTGGTCACAAGGGATACGGTGGAGCAGGATTTTGCCCTGAAACGCCAGCTATTTTTGTGTGAGCAAGGGTATGAATACGCCATTCTGGCTGAAGACGCCTTTTAGCGCTTTTGGGAAATTACGAAGCCATCATTCTTAATTGGGACACAACTGCCATGCCCTGGGAAACAAGCCATTCCATCCAAATCGACCTGGACCAGTTCAAGCTATATCTGAACATTCCCGACGTTCAAGCCATCACCCTTCATTTCGATACCCCCTCACGGCGTTTTTACCTTTCCCTCATGGCCCTGGTGGCCGAAGAGATGAAAAAGAGTGGGATCGCTAACCTACAGGGCCTTTTACGAAGGTGCTAAAACGCACACGAATCCTGAAGAAAGCGGCGATTCTGCGTTAACCGGATAGGCATGCTTCCTTTTTCAGAACCGCTCCGATCTTGCGCCCCAAGTCATTTATGGAAAAAGGTTTCTCGATGAAGTTTACGCCCTCATCGAGAATGCCCTGGTGAGCGATGACATTGGCGGTATAACCGGACATGAAAAGGGTCTGAATGTCAGGCTGGATCTCCGTTATTTGCCTGGCCAGGTCGTTCCCGCTCATCTGGGGCATCACCACATCGGTCATCAATAAATGAATCCGGCCTGAATACTCCCTCGCCATCTCGACGGCTTCGTCCGGCCTGGTTGTTGGGTACACGGCATATCCCAGTCTTTCGAGCATCTTTTTGCTCAAATTGAGAACGCTGATATCGTCTTCCACCAGCAAAATGGTTTCCCCATGACCCTTGGGGATCTTTTCAGAACGGTGTGACGCACTTTGAGTACTGTCGCCCTGGTATTCGGGGATATATATTTTGAAGGTCGTTCCTTTTCCCGGCTCGCTATAGACATTCGTAAAACCACCGTTCTGTTTGGCAATGCCGTAAATGGTGGAAAGCCCCAACCCGGTCCCTTTTCCAACCTCTTTGGTGGTGAAAAACGGTTCAAATATTTGTTCCAATGTGGCCTTGTCCATGCCGGAGCCGTCATCGCTCACGGCCAGCATGGCATATTGACCGGGTACAAACCCCGGACGGGTTGAACAATAGAAATGATCCAGGGTCACATTTTTGGTCTCGATGGTCAATTTCCCCACATCCTCAATGGCATCCCTTGCATTGATGCATAGGTTGGCCAACATCTGGTCTATTTGAGCCGGGTCCATCTTGATCGTCCATAGATTCGGTCCGGGGCGCCATATCAGCTCGATGTTTTCACCGATCAGACGCCTCAGCATTTTGAGCATCCCCTCCACCGTGTCATTGAGGTCAAGTCGTTTGGGGGAGATGGTTTGCTTCCTGGCAAAGGCCAAAAGCTGGCGTGTCAGCGATGCCGAGCGGTTGGCGGCATTAAGAATCTGCTCAAGCTCCCCGTGATGGGAATCCTCAGGATTCATATCTTCAAGCATTAGTTGCGTGTAGCCCTGAATGACGGCGAGATTGTTATTGAAATCGTGGGCCACTCCTCCCGCAAGCCTGCCGACGGATTCCATTTTTTGGGCCTGTAAGAGCTGTGCCTGAAGTTTTTCACTTTCCGCTTCGCTCTGTTTTCGATGGGTGATATCAAAATTGACGCCGGTCATCTTGACAGGAAAGCCATCATTGTTCATTAAAACTCGGGCAAACGCCTTGATGTGACGGATTTCACCGTCCGGCCGAACAATCCTGAATTGGGTATCAAAGGGCTTTGCCCCTTTTATGGCCTGTCGAACTTCGCCGTCAGCTCTTTTCAAATCATCCGGATGAACGCCCTTTTTCCATGTTTCGTAAGCACCTTGAAACCGCTTTGGATCGATGCCGTAAATACGGTACATCCAGTCATCCCAAACCAGGGTGTCGGTTTCCAGATCCAATTCCCACACCCCTATGCCTGCTGAGTCCGTTGCGATTGACAGACGTTCATTCAGGGTTTTGATTTCCGCATTGGCCTGTTTACGGTCCGTAATGTCTGTCAGCACGCCCTGCAATCCGGTGACCCGGCCGTTTCTATAAATTGGCCGGCTTGAAGTTCTTACCAAGCGAAATTCAGCGCTTTTTGATCTGATCCGGTATTCGGTCGGTCTTAATTTATTGTGAAGCACATCCATGAAGGCCGCAGATACCACCGCCCGATCGTCAGGATGAATAAACTGTTCAAACGGGCGACCGATGAGCTGATCATTGGTGTAGCCAAGAACCGTTTCCACCGATGGACTGACGTACGTAATGTTACCTTCATTGTCGACGGCGTAGACCACATCATTGAGGTTTTCTACCAGTTCACGGTACTTTTTTTCGCTTTCTTTCAGCTTTTCGAGCAGGTTTTCTTTTTCAAGAACACTTTGACTCAGTTCGAGGTTTTTATACCCCAATTCTGAAATGAGCCTGGCGAATTTGGTGTAAAAGTCCATTGCCGTATTGACGGTTTGCCGGCTCCATCGGGGCACCTTTTCAAGTGCCTCAATATAGAGATCTTCTTCGAAACCAAATTTTTGAGCCTGGAGACGAAATGTATCGACATTGACCGGCTCGTCCTCAAAGAGAAACTGCCCCAGATAAAGGTTCCCTATTTTATGGCCCCCCACAACAATCGGGGTCGCCATATCCAGCATATTGTTTTTGCACCGATACAACCTGAATGTCCCTGGTTCGATACCGTTCGAAAGCTCAAGATCGCTCTCCATACAGTTTTTTGATGTTTCAGGGTGGACGCGGTGAAATTTTACGCAGATATCTTGCCATCCCTTTGCAACAAGCACTTTCCCATCAAGGTCAAGGACGGCGATACCGATATTCGTAAGGTCATAAAAATCATCCATCAACGATTGAATGGCCTTCACATCGATAATGGATTCAAACTTTAGATTTTTGTGGAATTCTTTAGCGATCGGTTTTTCAATCATGCCCATTACCAAGAAATTTATGTTTTCATTGAATAATTTAAATTGTTTCCAGTGGGTTGTATCACGTGAACACCTTGAAATTCAACCTCACTTCGCTCATAAAAAGATCTTTTCGAGCGCTTCTTTCAGATTCTTCTTTTCATAGGGCTTAGCCATTGCGCCCACAAACCCGTATTTATGAAAATCGGCCATGACCGGATCATTAAAATATCCGCTGGATAAAATTGCCTTAACATCAGGATCAATCTTCAGCAGTTCCCGAATGGTTTGTTCGCCCCCCATTCCGCCCTTGATTGTAAGGTCCAGTATGACCGCACCAAATGGTTCATTCGAATTATCATCCGATAGGCAAGGTGTGGCGGAAAAAAGGAAAGCGGTTAGAACAACGGAAAAAAGAAGTTTGTTTGTTAGATTGAAAATAAAGTTACACATTTTGTTGTTGTCCGATTATGGGAAAATATGGTTTGGCTCAAATAGATGATATTTTTGATTCCCACACTATCTTTAAATCCCGGCCTTTTCAAGAATACATTCAATCCTTCACTTTTTCCAAGAAATATATGGCAGTCAGTTGAACGAAAGGCCGCAAATTTTAGGTTGCACATGAATGTTAGCTTGCGTCTGAGAAACTTTTTTGCTACGGTCCATTTAAGCTCTTTCTATTTGATCTTGTTTTGAATAAGGTTAAGTTATTTTCTTCCAGTCATGTCTAAGTGGCCATAAACGGACTTTTTTCTTTTGATGGAGATCTTTATATGGAAAACACAAAAGGTCAGATCCCTAAGAAACTCGGCGAATACCTGAAGTGTGATCCAAAATTGATTGCAACAGCGCTTTCATCCCACCCTGAAGAAGCAAAACCATCACAACGCAAAACACCCGGTCAAATCCCTGGTGAAATGGAGGCAGTCATTCCGGATGCCCTTCGAAAAGCGATTCTTGAACAGCGATTGGACCGCCTGGCTGGCGGCACCATCTTTTCGGAACTGAATCCTCACGAATTGGACGCACTTGGCAAGTGGGCCAGTGAGGTCGGCATTCCCGAAGACCAAGAATTTATCACCCAGGATACGGAAGGCGAGTGCTTTTACGTACTGGTCAGCGGCCGGCTCAAAGTGTATCGAAAGGGCGAGTATGGTGAGGAAATACTCTTAGCTTACGTGGAACCCGGTGAAAGCATCGGAGAAATGGGTTTTTTTACGGACGGCTACCGTTCGGCTTCCGTCAAAACCCTGACGGAATCCCGGCTGCTGAAAATCAACTATGAAGATTTGCAAAAGGTTTTTGATCAGGTGCCGACGCTTGCCAGAAATTTCCTGGACCTCATGGCAGAGCGGTTGTCCCGCACAGATTACCAGCTTCAGGAAATCGCCGTCAGCAAAGAACTGACGGAAAGGTCTCTTAAAGGCCTTTCAAAGCTGATGGACACATCCCAGATATTGACAGTTCGAGCCGGCATTGAGGGATTGATTCAAAGGGTTGTGACCGTGGCAAGCGAAGTGATGGATTCAGAGCGTGCCTCTTTGTTTCTGCTGGACCACGTGAACGGGGAATTGTGGTCAAAAGTGGCCATGGGCATGGGAACAGAGGAGATTCGGATCCCCTTGGGTCAGGGGGTAGCAGGCTGGGCAGCGCAACATAACGAATCCGTCAATATCGAAGATGCCTATGAGGATTCCCGATTCAATAAATCCGTGGACCGGGAAACGGGATTTAGAACCCGAACGATTTTGTGCGCCCCCATCCGGAACCTCATGGGACAACCGATTGGCGTTATTCAGGTCATCAACAAAAAAGCAGGTGTTTTCGGTCCTGAGGAAGAGCGGATCTTTTCGGTATTTGCCCATCAGGCGGCAATGGCCGTGGAGAATTTCAGGCTGTTTCAAAAGGTCACCACCTATCACGAGCGAATGGACATCATGCTCGATGTGACCACCTCCGTCGCTCAGACCCTGGATCTTGATGCACTCATTTTCAAGATTGTGGAGAAGATATCCCAGGCCTTGAATGCCGAACGAAGCACCCTTTTTTTAGTGGATTCAAAAACCAACGAACTCTGGTCCAAATTTGCCGAAGGGGTTGAAGTGGTGGAGATCCGATTTCCCCGATCACTGGGTCTTGCCGGACTGTGTGCCACCACCGGCCGGATCCTGAACGTAAAAGACGCATACCGGGATTCGCGATTCTATCCGGAAGTGGACTCCCAGACGGGCTTTCATACCCACACCGTACTGAGCGCCCCCATCTTTAACCGGGGAGGCGATGTGATCGGCGTTACACAAGCCCTCAACAAACGCGGGGGTATTTTTGACGATGAGGATGAGGATCTGCTGAAATCACTGGCCTCTCAACTTTCCATCGCACTGGAAAACGCACAACTTTATGCTGATGTAAAAAGTCATTCCGAAAAGCTGCAGGAAACTCTCACAAAGCTGGAAATGCTTGAAAAGGTCAAGGCGCATCTTCTGAAATTCGTGCCGTTTTCGGTGGGCGAGTTGATTGAACAGGACCCCGAGGAACTCGATCTGGAAAAGGTTCCCATGGATGTCAGCATATTGTTTATCGACATTGAAGGGTTTTCCGCCATAACCGAAGGATATGACCAAATGCTGGTCAATGAGATGGTGGAAAGGCATTTCTCTTCCTATCTGGAATGCATTCGGCGATACGACGGAGAAATCATCGAGACGGCCGGGGACGGCTTGATGATTATTTTTAAGGGGGGGTCACTCGAAAAACTCAACCGGAACGCTGTTGCAACCGCCATGGACATTATTTCCGAGAATCGCCGCCTGAACCGCGAACTGAATTTTCCCTGGGGTCCCGTTCATCTGCACCTGGGGGTCAATTCCGGGGAGGCATGGGTCGGCTCCACCAAAATGAAGAGCCTCTCCGGAGAACGGTGGGTGTATACAGCTTCGGGCCTGGTGACGGTACTGGCAGCGCGCATCGGTTCTCTGTCCCGTGGAAGCCAGCTCTATGTGGGGCCGGAAACGCATGCCTGCCTTGGGCAACCTTACGTCAGTGAATGCGTCGGGCCGCACGAACTCAAAAACATCAAGAAACCCGTGCTAATTTATCATATCAAGCAACCCCTTTGACATGAGAAGCGTTCCCGCAACCGCTGGATTTCTCATCAAGAGGAACTCAATCTAGTCTTACGATTTTAACGCTGTGCCCCACCCAGTCTGCAGGGAGATAAAGTCTTCCACTGCTTCCGCTCAGCTTGACGACCTTTTCGACCACCTCTTCCCCATAAATCTTCAGTTTGACTTTCCCCTTTCCCTTGTTCAAGACGTCTTTTTTTGATGTTCTTAACCTTTTTTCACCTGGCATTTTGCTTTCCTTTTTAGCTCTTAAGAAAAGTGCTTTCAAAGGTAACATCATTCACTGTTTGTTCTATATGTTCTCCCAGCAGATCAAATAGCTTGAAATCAAATCGGCAAAGATTGGACTTCATAAAATCCCGATCCACAGGGCTTGCTTCTCGCAGCCATTTGACAACGGATGACTGGTTTTCGAAACGTTGGCAGGCCAGGTAGACAGACAAATCCGCCACCCGGCTTTCCCGGGTTTTAATAGAGATCATATACGATTCGCTAAACAGCCCGGAATTTTTCATGCAACCCAGGAGATGTGGTAAAAGTGCCTGACGCCGGGTTTCAACAATGGTTTGTGTTTTCAACCACTCCGCGACGCCCCGCCGGCCAATAGCAATATGACTGAATTGTTTCGTAAGAGGTACATGCCGTTTTTTGACAATGGGCTGCCGACGTCCGCGCACATGGATCAGAACCAATCTCGGGTTTACAAGCAGATCCCCCACCAGTGCAAATTCACAGTTTTCCGCATAGTTCCCCGCGCATAAAATGGCAAGCTCGTTAATACGGGCCAGGGAAAGCCAATAGAGGCTACCCTTGACAAAGGAAGCGTCATCCAAGAGTTTCAAGAGATGGACCAGCACTTCTTCATTCAGGTTGTGTACGGCAGCCTTTTCTTCCATCGTCTGATTGAACTCGAGTATAAAATCCCGATATTCAATCAGGCTGTCATGAGCAATGTTCTGGTTCATGCTATTTCTTCCTCAATCTAAGTCTTTTTCAGTCCGCCGCGATATGCTTATCCAGTTTGCCGCACGGATTTTATAATCCGGTGTTTTGGATATGGGATCCAGGGAGATGCTCAGCAGCCAGTTAGGATTGGCTTGCTCAAAATAAAAATCCATGAAATTGGAGTCCTCAGGAATCTGATCGTTATATTGGCGAAGGGCATCACTATGTCAAATTAGACATATCGATGGGCGAAAATTCTCATTCCCAAATGGGGACTTCTGTACTTTTGCCGCCCGAATTCGCTTGTGCTTGAACCTTTAGGGGTCAGGCTCATTAAAAGTCTCACTAAGCTCTGACCTGTGGCCTATAGCACAAGCCTTTATCTATGTCAATATAGACATAACAAATGGGTCCGAATTTCTTCTTTTCCAGTTGTGGCGTTTCAGTTGATGTGCTAAGAGAAATCCCTATGGAAAAAGAGATACCATTTCATGTCAGATCAAAAATCTGGATTGAAGATGAATCGGGAAATGTGGTTTTTGGGCTTGGGCGACTCCGAATCCTGGATGCCATAGACCGCCTGGGCTCTATTCAGGGAGCGGCCAAAGAATTGAAAATGAGTTACAGGGCCATCTGGGGCAGAATTAAGGCGACGGAGAACCGATTGAATCGCCCTTTGCTTGTCCGGAACATTGGCGGCCGCTCCGGCGGAGGCTCCGAATTGACACCTTTTGCCCTAAACCTGCTGATACACTTTCGTCATCTCCATCACCGTATCATGACCCTATCCGATTCAGAGTTCGAAAAGACCATGGCGCCTCATTTTGGTCCGGATTAGAAAGCGTTAATCATCTTTGCCAGATTTTGACGGCGAAGCATATTTCAGCAAAATATTGCTGAGATATACTATGAAAGAGCACGTTGGGACCTCCCCTCCCATCGATTGCTGCCTCCTCGAATTTGTCATATGCCAATCAGGGCAAGAGAAACCAAAAGAGAAGGACACCTGACAACCCAAAACAGATCGAGGGCGCGATTATTCTGCGCCAAGGTCCTGCCAGGTCCGTAGCAAAGTAATTACAGGTAAGGACAAAGCAGATATGAATCGGGGAAATCATAACCCCTGTAAAACCGGAAAAAGATCCCAAAATCAAATACGGCACCATTTGATCCTCCATGCCAAGAGAATGCAGGAGACCAAGCAGGAGTGGAAATGTTGCCCCGACAAAGGCTACATTTATTCCGGCAACCATTCCAACCAGGAATGGAAGAAATACAGCTGCGGCAAACAAAGCAACTCCGCCACCAGCACTTTCAGCCATTGCCTGAACAATCCCAGCCGCCTGCATCACATCCTTGAAGACAAAGATTGCCGCGACAACCATAAGCATGGTCCAAAGACTTCTTTTCTTCAGGACTGAGGAAAGGAACCTGAAGCCAAGCTGATTTTGGGCCATAACACAAAAAATTGCGCCGGCCAGAGCGGTAATGACTCCCCACTCAAATGAAATCCTTGGAGCAAATCTGGCAAGCAGGGTCTCCAGACCAATTGCACCGACTATGGCGACAATCAGCGGGAGTCCTTCTGCTGCAATCTTTCTGAGACTCCCTTTAATGCGGGCCGTCTCTTGTTGTAACATCCCGGCATTCAACACTCCAGGCCTCAAGAAAAAGAACCAGCCGATACCGAACATGGCGACAACCCCCGGCCAAGATCTGCTGATCAGTGCACTGATTGGAATATCAGCAAGGGCAACGGTCAGAATTATTCCCGGATACAGGGGCCAGGCCATCTCCCAGACGTGTCTGAACCAGTAATTGATGAGAACCCTGTCTTCGTTACCAAGACGCATGTCGGCGCTCACTGCTTTTACCATTGGAGCTGAAAATATTGCTCCGCCGGGCATTGGCAGCAGACCTATCAGGGCCGGGAAAAATATCAACCGCAATCGCGGCCGAACAAGATAACCGGACAATACCTCCATAAGCCGTGTGGACTGGCCCGATTTTTCCAGGGCATCAGAGAGAACGAGTATCGAGCCGACGATGGCAACCAGAAAGAGAAATTTTTCCTGCAAAAAAGCTAACCCACTGGCCTTAAGCAACACGCCGCTGGAAAGCCCGCAAACCAGCCCCATAAACCAACCTCCCGCCAAAATGGATAAGGCCAGCCCCAGCCTGTTCCTGATGCCAACCAGCATAAGGCAGAAGGCGCCGATTACTTTCACAAAAGGCAGAGCGATCGCAATTATTTCCATAGATCAAACTCACAAGGAGGATTCACCGTGTTTCAGGCATAAAGTTAAAGATAAGGTTTCTTTCGGCAATCAGTTTGGAGAGAATACCTTCTGGCAACTAGAAAAATCAACAGTAACAAAGTGGAGAAAAGAAGGTGATTGACAGGGTCAAAGCATACTTGACCGAAATGTTTTTGCCATATACATTTGATATTCTTTAGAAGACTTCAAAAGACGGCAGATTTCACAATTGAATCATGCTGATATTTTCTTTGTTATGCCACAAGACTTCCTCAACGCTACCTTTTTCCAGATCAGCCCTTAAAATTCTGCCCATGTAGCCCATCTTAAAAGGCCTCCCTTCAGAAATTTTTAACGACTCTATCAAATATTCATTTTCCTTGCAATTTAAATATGATATATTCATGATCAACGGCCGGCACTGCACGCCAGATCAGCCGCTTGTTGAGGGAGACAAATTGGTTTTTTTTCCGCCTCTTGAGGGAGGGTGAATAGACAGGAGAGTCAAGTGAGCAAAGAGCAGATATTGAGTGATTCCGGGGCGTGGATCGAAACGATTATCCGGAATTTCATGGCCGGTTCATCCCGAAACACCATGGAAGACGGATCGAGGGAAACCGCCTGGGATGATGTGCTGGTGGGATTTGCTTCAGGGGCGGACCCCATCTGGCAGCAATATAAAGAGTATATCGGTGCCTTTCACTGGACCCCCTGGGAAGTCTTCACCCAGCACTGCCCCCAGGAAACCGCCGCACCGGATGAATTGACCGTCATTTCCTGGGTCCTGCCCCAAAGGAAACTGGTTCGAGATTCGAACCGGCGGGCCAGAAAGTATCCATCCGAGAAATGGGCCAGAATCAGGGTTTACGGCGAGGCGTTCAACATCGCTCTGCGTCACCATGTGGTTCAGCAGCTTGGCGAAAAGGGACACTTGGCGATCCCCCCCATGCTGGTTCCCAACTGGGCCATCGTTAAATCACAACGGTTTTCCTATGCCTCCTCCTGGTCTGAACGTCATGCCGCACATGCTGCCGGACTGGGCACTTTTGGGTTGTGCGACGGATTGATCACTGGGAAGGGAAAAGCCATGCGGGCGGGCTCGGTCATCGCACGAATATCAATTAAACCAACACCACGGCCCTATGCGAATCATCGGGCCTATTGCCTCTTTTTCGCGGAAGGAACCTGTGGCAAATGCATCGACCGCTGCCCGGCCCGCGCCATCACCCAAGCCGGTCATGACAAAGAAAAGTGCCGGCAACACCTGGCACGCTCCAGAGAATATGTTCAAAAAACCTACCAGTTCGAGGGGTACGGCTGCGGTTTGTGCCAGGTGGGCGTTCCCTGCGAGTCGATCATACCGGTGAAATCTGCCCGTGAGGCCCTGGAACGCGGCGAAATTCCGCCGCCCCCGCCGCCACTGGCCTAACCGCTTGTTAGAAAATAATCCTTTCCATAGAATTCGTATTGTGTAGAATACCCCCTATGACAACCATCGCCACAGACACGACGGACCATAACCTGATCGCCCAATTCAAGGAAGGATCCATGGAAGCCATGGAAGCCATCGTGGATCGGTATGAAAACCGTATTTTCACCTTCGGTCTCAAAATGTGCGGTCAGCTTCAGGATGCAGAAGACATTACGCAGGACACCTTTTTAAATGCCTTCAAATATCTAAATTCTTTCAGGGAAGAGACCAAACTGAAGAACTGGTTGTTCAAATTGGCCGCTACCGCCTGCATTCGAAAACGGCGTAAGAAGAAATGTGAACCGGACCACGAGCTGTCACTGGAAACTTCTTTTGTGAACGAAGACGGCACTTCCGGAACCTACGACATCCCCGACTGGTCGGATGAGCCGTCCAACAACGTACTGCAGGCGGAAATGAAATCGGTCATTGATCGTTCCATCAAAGCCCTTCCCCATAAATACAGACTGGTTTTCAATCTGAGAGACATCGAAGGATTCAACACCAAGGAAACCGCCGAAATTCTGGGAATCAGCATCGAATCGGTGAAAACCCGGCTACACCGGGCACGCACCACCCTGCGGGAAATAATTTCCCAGGCCTACAGGGAAGGAAAGAACGTATGAAGGAAGACTGCCAGAAAAACTTTGAAAAGATCAGCGAGTATCTGGACGGTGAACTGGGCCATGATGAATGCCGGCAGATTGAGCAGCACATGAATAACTGTCCGGAATGTCAGGATTGTTTCGCCGCACTCAAAAAAACCATCGATCTCTGTCGAAAAAGCGCACCGGAAAAAATTCCCGAGGATATGCGAAAACGCCTTAGAACCAAACTCAGAGATTGTTTCGGCAAAGATTGAGGAAAAGGAAAGGAGGTGACGAAACCATACGGGCTTTTTTGATGTTTAACGACCACTCTTAATTTGAACAAGGAGCGTTTGAATATGAAAAAAACACTTTTTTCCTGTTTGTGCATTGCCCTTTTTTTTGCCCTGTCCCTTTTTCTTTTCCCAATTCAATCTCAAGCCGAACCCGTCACCCTGACCTACAGCAATTTTTTTCCACCCACCCACGTTCAGTCCAAACTGGCGGCCGAGTGGTGCCAGGAAGTTGAAAAAAGAACCAACGGCCAGGTCAAAGTGCAATACTTTCCCGGTCAGACCCTCACCAAAGCCAAACAGAATTACGACGGTGTCGTTCAGGGCATGAGCGATATCGGCATGTGCCTTTTCGCGTATACCCGGGGCCGTTTTCCGGTAATGGAAGTGGTGGACCTTCCCCTTGGTTACCCGTCCGGTGTGGTTGCCACCAAAGTCGCCAATGACGTTTACAACAAATTCAAACCCAAAGAACTGGACGACGTTGCAGTGATGTACCTTAACGCCCATGGGCCCGGATTGCTCTTCACGCGAAAGACACCGGTAAAAACCATGGAAGACTTAAAAGGCGTGAAAATCCGTTCCCACGGCACCTCTGCCAAAGTGGTTAAAGCCCTTGGTGGAACGCCGGTGGCCATGCCCATGCCCGAGCTCTATCAGGCCCTGCAGAAAGGGGTGGTCGACGGGGGACTCTATCCAATGGAAGTCAACAAGGGGTGGAAAATGGCGGATGTGATCGATTTCTGTACCCTGGATCTACCCATTGCCTACACATCCACTTTTTATGTGGTCATGAACAAGGACAAATGGAATTCATTGCCCAAAGATGTTCAGGATACCATCAAGAAAATTAACCAGGAATGGATTCCCAAACACGGCAAGGCCTGGGACGAAAGCGACGAAGCCGGCAAGGCTTACTTCTTGAAAAAGGGCGGCAAAATATTCCCCCTCTCACCTGAAGAGGGCGCTAAATGGAAAAAGACCGTTGCACCGGTTGTCGATGAATACGCCGCAGATGTCGAAAAGAAGGGGTTTCCCGGCAAAGAGCTGGTTTCCTACACGGAAGAATCCCTCAAAAAGAACAGCCAGTAACAACTCCCGCAAGACCGACTCGGTCCCGGACACCCCGCCCTTCTCCGCAAGGGCGGGCCTGTCCGCAGGAAAGACAACAAGCGAAGGAGAAATAGCCATTGGATTTTGTGAACCGCCTCATCTATAAAATGGTGGACTGGGTTAAAAACTTAGGCGGCGTGGCCCTGGTGGGGATGATGACCATTACCACGGCGGATGTTATCACCCGCTATTTCGGACATCCCATTTTCGGCGCCGTTGAACTGGTCAGTTTCATGGCCACTATTTTGCTCGCCTGCGCCATGCCCATGACCCATGTGGAAAATGGCCATGTGGGGGTCGATCTGGTGGTTCGGCTGCTCAGCAAACGTTCACAAGCTCTCATCGACACCATTACCGGATTTCTCTCTCTGATCCTGTTCGCCCTCATCTGCTGGCAGTGCGTTCTTTATGCCCAGACCATGAAAAAGACCGGGGAAGTATCCATGAGCCTTCAGTTTCCCAACTATATTTTTGTTTACGTGGTCGCTTTGGCATTTGGCGTACTGGGGCTGGCCGTTTTGCCCCAAATTTCCAACAACCTTCGAACACTATTTGGTAAAAAATGAATCCTACACTGGTTGGTGTTATCGGAATCGTTGTATTGGTCCTGGTATTCTTCACAAGGATGCCGGTGGCCTACGTCATGACCATGGTCGGTTACGTGGGCTTCAGTTACCTGGTGAACGGAACCGCGGGCCTCAAACTGCTGTCCCGTGACTTCTATGAAGTCTATTCCTCCTATGGCCTCACCATTATCCCCATGTTCGTTTTAATGGGTCAAATTGCGTTTAATGCGGGGATCAGCCGAAGGCTTTATGACTCGGCCTACCATTTTGTAGGTTCCTACCGCGGTGGACTGGCCACGGCCACGGTGTGTGCCTGCACCGCTTTCGGTGCGGTGAGCGGTTCATCTCCGGCCACTGCCGCTACCATGGCGACGGTGGGCCTGCCGGAAATGAAACGCTACAAATACGCGCCGGAGCTGTCCACCGGTTCCGTGGCCAGCGGTGGGGGCCTGGGCATGCTTATGCCCCCCAGCGTGGTGCTGATCGTCTATGGAATTCTGACGGAACAGTCCATCGGAGCGCTCTTTGTGGCCGGCATTATACCGGCTCTCTTCATCACTTTCCTATTTGCGGTAGCCATCTTCACCTATTGTTGGAAATATCCCCTTCAGGGGCCGGCCGGGGATAAGTTTACATGGGGAGAGAAAATTCGCTCCCTCAGCAAGATCGGGGAAACCCTGGTGGTTTTTCTTCTGGTCATGGGAGGCCTTTTTACAGGCATTTTCACCCCCACTGAAGCCGGTGGGGTCGGTTCAGCAGCCATTCTGGTAGTGGCGCTCGTGCGCAGACAACTGTCCTGGAAAGGTTTTGTCAAATCCATCAACGAAACCCTGCGCACCTCCTGCATGATACTGTTGCTCATCGCCGGAGCCACTGTTTTCGGTCATTTTCTGGCCGTCAGCCGCATCCCTTTTAATGTGGCCAGTTGGGTTGCCGAACTCAACATTCCCGCTTTTGCCATTGTTATTGTGATCATGTTGGTCTACCTGATAGGGGGGTGTTTTATCGATGCTCTGGCCCTCATCATGCTGACCATCCCCATTTTTTATCCCATTATCATTAACCTGGGTTACGATCCCATATGGTTTGGCATCATTATCGTTTTGGTGACCCAGATGGGAGTGATCACACCGCCGGTAGGCATCAACGTCTATGTGGTGGCAGGCATTGCCAAGGATGTTCGACTGGAAACGATTTTCAAGGGAGTACTTCCCTTTTTGATCGCCCTGATCATCGGCACCCTCATTTTGATCGCGCTTCCCGGAATCACGCTCTGGCTGCCCCGACTCATGTATTAAGACTTCAAGACAGGAGGATCTTTAAATCGTGCAATCCCCTTACTGGAATCCTTTTCTGGAAACCCTCGATCCGGAAGCGCTCAAAGCCATTCAGCTCAAGAAATTTCAAAACATTGTCTCCTGGGCTTTTGAACGCTCTCCCTATTACCGGGAGGTGTATCAAAAGGCGGGACTTGAACCGCAAGACATAAAAACCTGGGATGATGTTTCAAAAGTCCCCAAAACGGACAAAGCCCGGCTTAAGGAAGGCCAGGAAGGGGAGCCCTTTCCCTATGGCCGACTGCTCTGCCAGCCCCTTGAAGAAGTGGCTGAATTCCGTCAAACCAGCGGCACAACCGGAAAGCCGGTTTACCAGGCGGACTCTTGGGCAGATTGGGAATGGTGGTCCGAATCCTGGTGCTACATTCTGTGGTCCCAGGGGTATCGCGCAACGGACCGAGTTTTTTTCCCTTTTGGCTATAACGTGTTTGTAGCATTCTGGGCGGCCCATTACGCCGCTGAAAAACTGGGGTGTGAAGTGGTGCCGGGTGGTGTCCTGGATACGGCCTCGCGAGTTCTCAAGATGCAGGAGCTTCAGACCACGGCCATGATGGGCACCCCCACCTACCTGCTTAACATGGCGGATGTGGCCCGCAACCGACTGGGAATCGATCCTCGAACTCTGCCCATCTCGCGCATCACCTGCGCCGGCGAACCGGGGGCCTCCATTCCCGCCACCAAAAAAAGGCTGGAAGATGCCTGGGGGGCAAAGGTTTATGATCATGCGGGCGCCACTGAGATCGGGGCCTGGAGTTATGAATGCAGTGAACAACCCGGGGGCCTTCATGTGAATGAAGGGCTCTTTCTGGTGGAAATTGAGGACGTGGATACGGGCGCATTGATCACGGAACCCGGCAAAAAAGGAAAGATGATCATCACGGCCTTTGACCGGTTCGCGCAACCCTGCATCCGTTTTGATTCCAAGGACATCATTGAATGGCAACGGTCGCCCTGCCCCTGCGGCCGCACCTACCCGCTCATCAAAGGTGGGGTTCAGGGACGGGCCGACGATATCACCAAGGTCAAAGGCGTACTGCTGTCGCCTTCAGCCATCGAAGAGGTGGTCCGGGGATTTTTAGAACTTTCCGACGAATACGAAGTCACGGTGGAGCGGATCGGGGACAATGAGAAAATTACACTAAAGATTGAACTGGCGTCAGGCGCTGAGTCCAAAGAAAAAGAGATTGTTGCACGGTTATCCAATGCATTGAGGCTAAACACCAACCTTGGATATATAATCGAGGTGCATCCTTTGGGTTCTCTCCCCCGGTATGAAGTAAAGGCCCGAAGATTTAAAGATTTAAGAAAAATCCACTAAATATAAGGACAACCATTGGAAACAGAAAAACTTGAGAAGATTCGTCAGAGCGTGGAGAGTCTCGCAAAAACCGCGGAAACCCTTGCATCCGAGGCGAATGAATTTCCAGCCATTTTACAAAATACCAAGCGTTTAAACGCTTGCATTCGAATGATGGAAATGGCGCTTGGGCAACTCACCATGATCCCAGGCAAAACCGCCTGAGCTTTTTCCAGCCAGGAGTTTAAAGGCTGCCGTTAGAAATAAAGACTTCCACCTGTTTTTCAACCTGATCCCGAACATTTCGCATGAAATCAATAGACGCCTTCGAAGGATCCGGCAAGTCCCAATCCCGTGTAATGGCCCCGGGGAAAACGGGGCACTCAACTTCACAGCCCATGGACACCACCGCATCCGGTTTCCATCCATCCGGCAGATCCGAAATCGCCGACGGCTTCAAATAGGCCATATCAACCTCTTTTTCAGCCATCACTTGCTCCATCATTGGATTGACACGCTCAGCGGGGTCATTTCCGGCACTTTCAACTTCAAACCGATCACCGGCCATTTGCCGGGTGAACGCCGCCGCCATCTGACTGCGGCAGGCGTTTTCACGACATACAAACAGAACCTTTTTCCGATTCAGAAAAGGCTCTGTCAACTCTCTTGCTTTGGCCTTCGCCTCTTCCAGGGCCGTTGGATGCGAGTCGATATCCCCAATGCTCTCAACCTTTCGGTACCCCAGGGTTCCCTCAAAACCGGCACCGATCGCATCAAAAAAATATTTTGCCGTCAAATTCGTGCCGTCGAAAATGGTCTTCCCCTTGGTGGCGCCAACCGCCAATAAAAATCCTTGGCGCCATTTGCGACCCGGATCCTCCATTCCCAGCGAATATTTCCTTGACCAAAGCGCCTGAGATCGATCTATAAAAAGTTTCATTTGTGCCGTCGGCCCATAAAAATAGATGGGCGTGGCCAATACCACCAGGTCCGATTTCCGCAATACCGGGTAAATTGCCTGCATATCATCATCCCGCGGACAATATCCCTTCTTCTCACAGGTTCCACATCCCAGGCATGGAAGGATTTTCATCCTGGTTACATCCAGGTTCTTGACAATCCCCCCCCAATTCTCCACCTCACCTAAAAAAGTTGACAAGAGGGTGCTGGTATTTCCTTTGGCCCTGGGGCTACCCTGCAAACCGAGGACAAACATATAAGAATTCCTTTCCAGGCGAATTGTTATGGTTTAAATGCGGATTTCAAAAGGAAGGCGGTCTTCTTTCAGGAACATACTCATGGGGTATTTTTCCTTCGTTCCATTCCCTGGAAACATAAAAGTTACAATAACAGCTTCCATATTCCCGAACATCCCCTTCCCTGTAGATGCAGGGGCACATGATGTCTTTGTCTTTTTCCCGATCTCCGGAGGCCAACCTGCAGGGGCAGCTCATATAACCGTAGCGATTCTTGTTGTCGACAAGCCCTTGAATTAAATCGAACACCAGTTTTTTATCACTGCTGAAGTAAAACCCTTTTGGCTCCTGCACTTTTCTTAGCAGCTCATAAAGCTTTTCGACCTCACTCATAACCCCAACGCCTCCCTGATTTCATCTTCCTTATATCCGACAATAACTTTGTCTCCGATAATGATGGTGGGGAATGAACAGTTTGGATTCCATTTTTTGACATCTTCCAGTATGGCGGCTCTTTCATCGCCATGATACAGGTCCACATCGGTATAATCATATTTGACCTTGCATTCATTCAAAAACGTCTTGGTCGATTTGCAATGACCACAAGTACTGAGTGTGTAGATTTTTACTGGTTCAGCCATTGAGACCCTCTCTCTTTTTCCTTCTTCCATGCCAGATATTCTCCGTGTGTAAATGCCGTACCCAGCCCGGACAATGATTCCTGATGGGCATCTTTTCTACAGATACGACATCTGCTTTCACCGCACATCTGGCATTGAAGACAATCACCGCAACGCGCTTTTTGGTTTGGCGCGTTCGGCAGTTTCGACAAATTCTTCATCCGTGAAAAAATGGCATTTAGTCTCCCTGCTCCGCCATATAGTCGTCATACATGGTTTCCAGGGAAAGTTTATGCTTGGCTTCTTCCTGGCATAGCATTTTGAAAACATTTTTCAGTTCTTCTCTATCCGCCCTTTCAAGGAGTTCATTGTAAAGTTTCAGGGCTTTCTCTTCCCGCTTCATGGCCAGTCTGAGAAGATCGGCATAATCCATATCCTTTGGATCATCCATATCCACCAGATAGTTACTCCTTTTGATATCGGGAATCCATTTAAATTTATAATCCGCCAGCGCCTTCTCAGCTTTCCCTAAATTCTCTAGCATGTCATAGTGCTTCTGCTCTTCTTTAGCAAAACCCTCCAGGGTTTCTCTGGCCCCTGAAAAAACAGCGTTCTTCGCCAGACCTGAATAGAATTCAACGGCTTCCTTTTCCTTGTCCTTAGCGAACTGAACAATTTCCTCAAATGATTTAAAAGACATATTCTTCTCCAATTCTCAAAAAAAGAGTTTAACTCAAGAGCGCATTCAGATGCGATTCTATGTCCCCCTTTGGGAGTGCGCCTACCAAGCTGTTCACAAGGTTGCCGTTTTTGAACAAAAGCATTGTTGGTATGCTTCTGATGGAATACCTGGAGGCGGTCTGCTGGTTTTCATCCACATTCATTTTGGCAACTTTAACACGTCCTGAATATTCAGATGCCAGTTGTTCGATTACAGGACCCACAGTGCGGCAAGGCCCGCACCATGGCGCCCAGCAATCGACCAGAACAGGTCCTGGAAAGCCCAGGATTTCCGATTGAAATGTCATGTCCGTGACGTCAATGGGCCTGTCAGAAACCGTATTATGCGACAGAGGTGTTTTACATTTTCCGCAAATCGGCTTTTCGCCCATTCGACTTTTTGGAATCCGGTTCTTAGTGCCACATTTATGACATTTTACAACAACACTTTCCCTGTCCATTGTTCGACCTTTTCTTTGAACCGGCTACTCCGGCTCAAACTGATCCTTTTCCGCACCGCAAACCGGACAGGTCCAGTCACCAGGAAGGTCAGCAAATGCAGTCCCCGCTTTCACGCCGTTATCCGGATCCCCATCCACGGGGTCATAAACATATCCACATACTGAACAAACATACTTTTCCATTAATCCATCTCCTCATCTATTTCACTAGAGTTTCTTGGCAATGTCCTTACCATAGCCCTGTGCCATTTCGGTCCCGCCACCCAGCAAAGCCGACTTGAGCATTAAAGGACCGCTAACCATATCCATTTTAAGAACATTTTTCATGGTATCAAATATTCTTCCCGGCGCTTCACCGCTCCAGCCGTAAGCACCGAAGGAGCCGCCCACTTTACCCTCAAGGCCTGTTTTTTCCGCCAGAAAGAGCATGGTTTTCATGCCCTGCATCATTTCACCATGATAGGTCGCAGACCCGAAAACGTACGCATCAAAACCTTCCAGATCTTCGACCTTTTTCACATCTGTAACATTGACAACCGATGCCTCAGAACCTTGAATGCGAATGCCTTCACCCATTAAATCCGCAATCCTTTTCGTCTCACCGGATCGGCTGGCATACACGATAAGTGCTTTTCCCATCAAAAACCTCCCCGTTTATTCTTCTTCGGCGACGACTTCGCCCTTATGTTTCGTTCCACACAAAGGGCAGAGGATATCAATCTCTTTCTCGTCTCCGATAAACTTCTCCCGCAGTTTTTCCGGCCCCAGAAAACTCACATCACCGCAAGCACAATTGGGGCATTCGGCCCTCACCTGGTATTTTTTTTTGGACATGAAATCCTCCCTCATTCTCCTCTAAAGCCTTGGATCTTGACCGGTATTTCCGCAGTCAGGAATATAACATGTGGTATCAACAAATTCACATTTCTTATCACAAGACGGACATTTTTCCGGCGGCGTATCTGCCTTTACATTGTATCCGCATTCCTTACATTTCCAGTCTCCCATGGTAACACCCCCTTTCGATGATTTGAAACTTACTTATAATTATTGGATTTCTTAAATACAATACAATTAACAAACAATAAACGTCAAAAGTCCCGATTATGAAGCATGTTTTGTGCCAAAATGAAATAAATAAATATCGAACGCCGCTGATGCCTTGTCTGGCCTGCTTTTGCACTTCACCAGGAAAACAGTTTAAGGCCGTAGAAAAACACATTATGATACAGGGATGTCTCACAAGATCCCGAAACGGGGTAACCCGTTTATATCATAATTGCCTGAGGGCCTGTTTGAAACAGTGTCTCATTTTACCATTTGAACCAGACCTGTCTCATGAAACACTATACTACCCCCCCCAAGGCATGTGTGCATATGTGTCCGTTAGTTTATCGCGAAATTCCTTGAAAAACCTTTCGTGGGATTTCTCCCATGACGCCAGCATCTTCAAGGCTTTTGAAGCGGGTCCTTCCACTTTTTCGGCCGTTTTTTCGTAGAACTCACTCAGATCCTTTTCAATGAGCCATGCGGTATTAAAAACCGTTACATCGGGAATCATGGATTCATAAAGACATTTTTCCAGGAATTCCGACCGGCTTCTATCATCAAAATAGTTTGTCGGTTTAATAACCTCATTCTCAAAGGACGAGAGATCCATATCCTGATCCTGTCTCAGCTTTTCCAGGATCGACTCAATAAATACAATATGGCGCTTTTCTTCTTCAACAATTTGTTTAAACGCCGTCACCGCTGCGCCCACACCCATCCTTTCCAGAGATGTCTTAAAAAAACTCATACCGGTTTTTTCCTGGTTCAGCGCATACTCAAAAATTTTGATTAAATTCTCGTTGTTAGCCATGGATTTCCTCCCGTGGTTATTTTCTTTAAAAGCCAAAGCGATGTTTCAAGCACAAAATACCCCCAAACAAGCATTGACCTCAAGGATATGACACCATCAGTTGATAAAGTCTCGCAGTTTGGCAACCATTGTTAATTTTGTTCAGCATATGTTACAGTATAGGACAATTATATTGACAGGGCAACCAATTTACCATGGGCTCCTTTTATCTTCAACGCCCTCCATCAAGGAGACACAAAAAGCATGAAATTCGCCACATTCAACACCAACTCCATACGCGCCCGGCTTCCGATTCTGCTGGATTGGCTAAAACAAGAAGATCCTGATATTTTGTGCCTTCAGGAAACCAAAGTACAGGATCAGGACTTTCCTTCCAAGCCCTTTCAAGAAACCGGATACCATGCGGCCTTCAGGGGGCAGAAATCTTATAACGGTGTCGCCATTTTGAGCAAATCACCGCTGAAAGACCAGTGCCTGGACCTATTTGAAAACGGTGACGAACAGGCGCGTTTCATCAGCGGCACCATAAACGGCATACCCATCGTCAATGTCTATGTCCCCCAGGGATTCCAGGTGGGTTCTGAAAAATTTCAATACAAATTGAACTGGCTTCAAACCCTTTACGACCATCTCTCCAATCGCTATGCGCCCGATGCCCCTCTCCTGGTGGCCGGAGATTTCAACGTGGCCATGGATGACCTGGACGTCTATAATCCTGACGGGTTCAGGGGGGGCGTGGGGTTTCACCCCGAGGAACAGGCATCGATGGAAAGGTTTTTCCAGTGGGGATTGGTGGATATGTTTCGAAACCAGACACCGGGAGCCAATCATTACACCTTCTGGGATTATAGAATTCCCAACGGTTTCAAAAGAAACATGGGCTGGCGCATCGACTATATTATGGGAACAGCCCCTGTAGCCAAAAAATCAAAGGCCATCTGGATCGACACTGAACCTCGCGGGCTCGAAAAACCATCGGATCACACCTTTCTGGTTGCGTCCCTGGACCTTTAGAACATCGGTAAACCCATACAGCCCTTACAGCAGAGCATCCCTTTTTAACAGGGCTTTGGTGACCCCCAGGGAAACCACATAAAGGACTCGGGAGGCTGCGTTTAGGCCTAACAAATCAGAAGCCTCACCATCATAAAAAGCACCGATACCACAGCAACCCAACCCCAGAGCTGAGGCCGCCAGATAAAGCCGCTCCCCCATCATGCCGGCGGTCATCATGGCATACCGATATCCTCGAGGCCCCCACGACCGTTCCAGAGATGCTAGGTTGGCCATAAATAAGAAATGAAGGGAAGCACTCGCCATCCATTCCTGATCCAGACAGATATGGCTCATGACATTCGTAAGGGCACCGGACTTTATGAGCCCCAACCCCTTCGTCAGGTCATCCATTAAGTAGAATCCGTCCTCGAGAGATTCTACGCCGCTGGCCAAAAAACCGCTGCAAATACTTGGAAAATAGCGGCCAAGACCACCACAGTCCATGGCCGAAACAACTTTAAGCAACGCACCCAGTTGGTCAATCGGCAGGGCTTCGGCCACAAAATTCCTGCTGGATCTTCTCCGGAAAACAGCTTCCGGATAGGGTATCCCTGCATCAGGCATTGATGTCGGCGGAATCGAAACACGGGATTCGGGAACAAGCCCCAGAACATTGCACATATCCAAATCCGGTTTCCCGGACACCCTTTCATGTCCCGCGGTGTGAATCCGCCTGACCTCAGTCACGTCAAACTCACTGAGGGAAACCCGACTCGCCTTTTTAACCGTTTCAGGGACATCTTCAATGGTGCAAGTTGTAAATGCCCTACGGGAATCGTGATGCCCTTTCAAACGGCAAACGGCCAATGCCACTTCTCGAGTCTCATCCAGGCCCAGCAGGCGATTAACCGGCCGGTCGTCGAAATCAAAGGTATTTTCAGAGGTTAAACCTAAAGCGCGGAAAGAAAGTTCCAGATTTTCGAGCACGTGCCCGGTATCCAGCAAATGATATCGATAAGAACGGTCACGGTACTTCCAGGCGCTTCTGAAAAAAATAGCCGTTAAAAAAAAGATGAGCGGGCTATCGTCAAAAGTACGATCTTTCATGAATTCATTGGCCGCGCCCAAAAGAGATCCATCGCGCAGTTTCACCAGGCCGTGCTGTGCAATGGAAAAATGATAGAGCCCATCATCCAGGTCGCTAACCCCATTTGAAAGAACATAAACTTCAGTGGGATAGAGCGCACCGGCCGAAGCAGCACTTCGAAAATAAAACATGCCTCCGGGATGACGTGTCTGGGAGGTCAGCGTATAGGTCAAAAGCAAAATTCTGGAGAGTTCCTCCAGGTTAAAAACATCAGCACGTTGGGTTTTGCGCCGATCCCCATAAAGCGCCAAAAGGTTTTCCTGAGGAAGGGGTATCTCACGGGGCATGGGAACCGCCTGCAAACCTTCGTAGGTCTTAAAAACCTCCGGCTGGTTCTGCCAATCCAAAAAATGCCCACCCATTTTTGACCGATCATAGCTGGTTTTCTGGTGGTATTCACCGGCGGTCTGGCTCATGCCTTCCTCGTTTTCGGGTTTAGGATAATTAGATTCCCCGCCTTGACCCAGTTTCAAGCGCCTTGGCCAGGCGGGGAAAATTTATGATATGGCTGGCATCATGCGCCCCTTAGGCGGCTTCAAGTTTTTGCCTGTCAGCCATATCCATCATGACACGTTCTCTGGCTTTGTCAATACCCAGCGCCTTTCTCTTTTTATCAATGTGGGCAATCATCATTTTGGCCATTTCATAAGGATCCGCCGTGAATCCCCACTTTCCGAACCCCATCTCCTCAAGCCCGCCAAAGAGGAGTTTATGAAATTTCGTTCCCTCAATGATGGGATAGGTGACGCCGAAAACCGTGTACACCCCGGACGCCACAAAATACTGCCCGATGGCAATGGCCTTTTCACTCATCCATTCGGGGGCGGCACCGGCCACGGGAAGATCCGCCAGGCTGTCACCCAGGCCACCCGTTCGAACCATCTCCGAACAGGCCATGAGGATACGGCTGTTATCGGCGCAGGACCCCAGCCCCAGGACCGGCGGCATACCCACCGTCTCGCAGACTTCGCTCAGGCCGGGACCCGCCATGACCGCTGCCTCCGGCGTATACAAGCCGGCTTTGGCCAGGGCAATCTGGGAACACCCGGTCTGCACCACCAAAACATCGTTTCGAATCAGCTCTTTGACCAATTCCACATGAACCCAATCCTGCTTCACCCTCGGGTTGGTACAACCGACAACGCCGGCCACACCCCTGATCCGACCATTAATAATGTTTTCATTCAAAGGTTTATAAGACCCTCTGAAACTTCCGCCCAACATGTAGTTGATGTATTCCTGGGAAAATCCATGAATTCCAGGATTTACAATATTGGGAATCTCAATGGGCACGTTCCGGTTCTTAAATCGATCGATGGCAGATCTCACGATGGCATCCGTGCACTCTCTTGGCTCGTGCTCAATAAATGCAATGTGGTCCACGCCTTCAATATGGCATCTCGGGTTGGTGGTAAACAGCTTGGTTCCGTAACAGTCCGCCACCTTGGCAAGACCCTGCTTGATACATTG
>JGI11705J14877_10000058_pt1 | contig 66991 bp, 65 predicted proteins | sample Etolaghawater15m_FD_14877 | JGI IMG/M metagenome (IMG submission 14877) | reverse complement strand
ACCATATATGCTAAAACCTGTCGTAGATGAAGCCCTTACGGGTAAAACACCGGTTGAAAAAGTGTTAGTAGTAGAGAGAAACCATGAAGATGTGACTTGGGTAGCGGGTCGTGACTACTCGTATAATGAATTAATACAAAGCAAATCAGGTAAATGTGATGCTGAACCTATGGAGAGTGAAGATCCTCTCTTCTTNCTCTATACATCTGGTAGTACAGGTAAGCCAAAAGGTGTACAACATAATACAGCCGGATATATTCTTTGGGCACAAATGACGATGGAATGGGTATTTGATGTGAAAGAGAATGATACCTACTGGTGTACGGCTGATGTGGGTTGGATCACAGGGCATACGTATATCGTTTATGGGCCACTTGCTATGGGTGCAACAACGGTGATGTTTGAAGGTGTCATTACCTTCCCTGATGCAGGACGTCCTTGGAAGATGGTAGAAGAGCATAAGATCAACCAGTTTTACACTGCGCCAACTGCGATTCGTGTATTGCATAAAATGGGTGAAGAAGAACCTGCCAAATATGATCTCTCTTCTTTGAAAGTACTTGGAACGGTAGGTGAGCCTATCGATCCTCCTGCATGGAAGTGGTACTATGAGGAAGTAGGGCAAAGCAAGTGTGCGATCGTAGATACCTACTGGCAAACTGAAACTGGTGGCCACATCGTTTCTCCACTTCCTGGTGCGACACCTATCAAACCTGCATGTGCAACTCTTCCATTGCCAGGTATTATGGCTGAGATACTTGATCCTGAGACGGGTGAAAAAGTAGGTGAGGGTGAAAGTGGATATATGTGTGTCACACGTCCTTGGCCTTCCATGATCCGTGGTGTATGGGGTGATGATGAGCGTTTCAAAAAGTCTTACTTTGGTGATGTCGTCAAAGAGGGTAAACCTGTCTACTTTACGGGTGACGGTGCCATCTATGGAGAAAATGGTTACATCACGATCACGGGGCGTACTGATGATGTGATCAATGTATCTGGACACCGTATGGGAACAGCTGAAGTAGAAGCTGCAATTAAAAAACATAACAATGTCGCTGCTGTAGCCGTTGTAGGTAAACCACATGAATTAAAAGGTGAAGGTATCTTTGCGTATATCGTACTTAAATCTGTCCCTGTAGATCATAAAGATGATATAGCGGATGAGCTTGAGACAATGAAAGAGATCAACAGCATTATAAAAACCGAGATTGGTAACATTGCATTGTGCGATGATATGGTATTTGTTCCTGATCTTCCAAAAACAAGATCAGGAAAGATCATGAGAAGAATCCTTAGAGCCATTGCAAAAGGTGAAAAAATTACTCAAGATACTTCTACGCTTGAAGATCCTACTATTGTTGGACAGATCGAAGATCTTGTGAACGCTTAAACGTAAAAATAATCTGCCTTCTTTAGAAAAAAGAGGGCACCATAACCCAAGTAAAAATGTAAATGCAGGACAAATAAGATGATCATTACTATCATAGAAAAAGAGACATTACTCGCGAATGATATCTCTGATAAGCTAAGAAAATCAGGATATCAAACAGAAGTCTTTGATTGTATCAATAAGGCTGCTAAGCTTAGCAGTGGGGATGTGTATTTGCTTTCTACAGTGTTTTCTATGAAAAGCACCAAAGTTTTTATTCAAAAATTTAAAGATACGCCTATTTTGCTTTTAGTAAGTCATAAAGGCAATGAAACACTCACCGAACCGATGCAATTAGGTGCAAGAGATTATATGATGAAGCCTGTAAGTATGGATATACTTGTTAAGAAAATAGAACATTATCGAGAATTTGAGAACCTCAAGGTTAAACATACACTCTATAGAGAGTATCATGACTATATCTTAAAAGATATTGCACTGGAAAAATACATTGATCAAATTAATTTTCCTATGATTATTGTGACAAATAATATTGCGTATATTGATCAGTTGGTCTTAGCTTATGGAAAAAGAAATAATATCAATATAATTTTTGTTTCTTTAAATACTAAGAATTGGAGAGAAAAGATACAGAATACTGATATAAATGAACCTCTTTATCTTTCGGGATTGGAATCATTGAATGTCAAGGAAAGAAATAGTTTGTTTGATAAATTGGAAGGTAGAAAATTTATTGTTTCGAGTTTTAGCAGTGTCAATAAGCCGTATGAGACCTTAGAAGTTGTCGTACAGAGTACCTCACTGTATAAAAACGAAATTCTTCCCATATCAAGCTATGCTCTTATGGTCATCAAATCTTTACAACACAAGATGTCAGATATCGCGATTTCTGAAAAATTGGGCTATACACGAAAAAAAGTCGCTTCTTTAAGAAAAAAGTATTCACTTTTTAAAGAAGATAAATTACGTGCCTAAAGACATGGTCATTAAAGTGTAGCATACTAAAAACCCCCTATGACAATGACATTTAAAATGATTACGGTTGACTCATCAAAAGAGTATAGTTAAAATTTTGTCTAAATGATGTGAATGCTATATTAATGCTATAACGCTGTGGCATAATAGATATAAATTAATAAAATTGGATAGAGACACAGACTATGAAAAAGAAACTATTTCTCATCATTGGAGCCCCTGGTTCTGGTAAAACAACGGATGCGAGCATTATCGCTGGAAGACATACAAACAGTATCGTGCACTACTCAACAGGAGATATGTTAAGAGAAGAGGTGGCCAGTGGTAGTGCACTGGGTAAGACTATAGATGGATATATCACTCAAGGTGCATTGGTTCCTCTTAATATCATCATGGATACTATTATTACGGCTATTAAAAATGCACCCACTGACGTGGTACTCATCGATGGTTACCCTAGAAGTGTGGAACAGATGCATGCGTTAGATCAAATGTTGGAAAATGAAAAAGAGATTGAGCTGGTTTCTGTTATGGAAGTACGTGTAAGTGAATATGTAGCTAAAGAGCGTATTTTGGGAAGAGCAGCAGAAGCAGAAGTTGTTCGTTCTGATGATAGTATAGAGGTATTCTTCGATAGAATGAAAATTTATACTACACCCCTTGAAGAAATCCAAATGTTTTATATACAAAAAGATCTTTTGGAAGTGATAGATGGAGAAAGAACACTTGACCTGATTGTAAAAGAGATGGAAATGTTTGTCTTAAACAAGATATAATATGATTAGAGTAAATGAAACGGTACTCTATGGTACTGATTTTAGAATGAATATATAGGAGAGAATATGACACTGATTGAACTGTTTACAGATTATGTAAGAAATAAAAAAGACCTCAAAGAGTATGTGGAATTGAGAAAAGACATTAATACCCGTGGTGAGTTTAATGATCAAACACTGATACAGGCACAAAAAGATCTAGAAAGATTGAAAAAAGATGATCCTGAAGTCTATGAAGCGATGTACGAAACACTCAATAAATATTATGAACTTGATGAGGGGCATACGATTGAATATCCAATCGATTTTGTACGAGAAATTTTAAAAATTTATCAAAGAGGTATACCTGCTAAAAAAGTATATGAGTGCTATACAAAAGGTTTAAATCATCCTTGTCGTGATGCATAAGTAGTATATGGATCCTATGTATACATCTTCTGTGTAAGTCAAATTTGGGTTTTATGGAAAATTTTATTTTAATACTCTTGGCACTTGGCATCGGGTATGGACTCAATAGACTTAAACTTTTTCCAGAGAACGCTGCTACTGTGTTAAACCAGTTTGTCATTTACATTTCTCTTCCTGCGATGGTACTCTTGCAAATTCCTAAACTCACGTTTTCACTTGATGTGATGATTCCTGTGATCGTTGCATGGCTGGTGATGATCGTGACAGCGTGCATCACGTTTTTTATCTCTAAAGTAATGCATTTTAGTAAAGAGGTCACAGGCGCATTGATGCTCATCGCTGTGCTTACCAACTCTTCTTTTTTAGGGATCCCTATCATTCATGCTTATTTAGGAGACGAAGCATTGCCTTTTATACTGGTCTATGATCAAATAGGTACATTCTTGGCACTCTCAACCTATGGTATCTTTGTGGCTGCATATTATTCGAACAGTAGTGAAATCAATGCCAAGATGATGGCAGTCAAAATATTTACTTTTCCTCCGTTTATCTCGTTGGTGATCGCACTCTTTTTGATGGGGAGTTCTTTCCCTGATACTATTTCAAAAGTATTGGGAACGTTGGGAGATACCATAGTTCCACTTGCATTAGTGGCGGTAGGATTACAGTTACAACTCAAACTTCCTGGCCATGAAATTAAACCTTTTGGTATGGCACTCTTTATCAAGCTCATCATCGCACCTCTCATCGCACTGGCTATTGTAAAAGTAGCCGGATGGGACAGTTTGGCCGCAAGCGTCTCTGTGATGGAAGCAGGCATGGCGCCAATGATCACAGCAGGAGCTATGGCTTCTTTGTCTGGACTTGCTCCAAGACTCAGCTCCGCTATTGTGGGGTATGGGATACTACTCTCTTTTTTAACGACAGCGGTATTATTTACATTGATATAGCGTATAGATACCAGATGATTAGATTAGTTTTTTTCATGTATATACTGCTTCTTAAACCAAATATAATATCCTGCAACTATCATAAATCCTAGACCTAAAGTCAATGTAATACTTTCTAAGGATACGCCCCATTTTGCAGCATAGCCTATAAATATTGCTGTGGCAACGTTAGAGAGCATGAAGAACATGTCATTGTATGAGATCACTCTTCCCATATATTGTGGGTCTGTTTCTTCCTGTATAAGCAGGTATGTATAAGACCAAAGTGTCGTGATGAAAAGTCCGGTGATAAAGAGTCCAATAAGCGCAAAATAAAAGTGGTATTCAAGCACTGACCAAAGCATGATGGCAAGACCCTGTAGAATGAAAAAATAATGTAGATTCTCTTTGGAAATGATTTTGCTGATGATAAAAGGTCCAATCATCAAACCTAATGCTCTTGTAGCGTTCATCCACCCAATGGCAAGAGGTACGGCTATGAGTTCTTTATACTGGAAGTCAGCGAGTAGGGTGATGAGTGCATCAAAACTGGTAAGCCCTATGGCAGCATGAAGCAAGATAAGGTGGAGTATCTTTTTATGTGCCATGAGATAATTGAACCCGTCTTTAAACATATACCAGTTCGAATCGGTATGCTGTGTTTTCTCAAGAGAGAGTTTCAAGCCAAGCAAGAGTAATACGGCAATACTATACAAAAGAGCATCAATCGCAAAGGCAGCATCAAAGCCTATATAATAGGTTGCTATACCTCCTACTGCCATACCTAATGCGTAACATACTGACCAGATGATAGAGTGTATTTCATTCGTATTTTTAAGCATTTTTCCTTGTACCAGTTTAGGAAAAAGTGCCATTTCTGCAGAAAAAAGCATGGAAGAAGCAGACGAACGTAAAAAGATAAGTATCATCAAGATCCATATATGATCTAAGGAGTCAATAAATATAAAGCCAAGCGTCATAGATATCTCAATGAGTAGAAGTATCAGCATAAGCTTTTTAAAGTGTATACGGTCTATGATAATACCTATAACCGGGGCAAGAATCACTGCAGGTAACATTGCCATGGCAGCTGTAAGGGCTATGGTAATTTCATCAGCACCATAGGCAACGATCATAGAGAAAATGGCTACCTGTGAAAACCATGTACCAAAATACGAGATAAATTGAATCAGTGAAAGCCGTGCGATAACAGGATGTTTAAGCGTTTGTGTATAAGTCATGGCATGGTATGCTTATTCATTTGATTCATCATGTAGACTATAGGCTATTTTTTTTGCTTCAAGTACTTTTACATACTTTTGAAACGATTCAAATGCCAGTTTTTCATTCGTTGATGCGACAGAGATGGAAACTTTCCATCCGTCAGTATAGAGTTTAGGTAATGAAGAAAACTCCACATCTTTTGGCATCTTTTCCATTACTTCTATAAATACATTCTCTTTACACTCCGCTGTGAGTGTATGACGATAGTAGGTTCTTTTGTTTGGTATCAGTGTCGTTAGTATTTTCTCTACCATTGGATGACTCATCTGTGGAAATCCTGGCATGAAGTAGTAACGTTCATCCAATGCAAAAGCAGGCATGTTATTGATAGGGTTTTCTAAAAGGGTTGCACCTTTAGGGAGTTCTGCCATACGTACAGAATAAGGATAAGCGTTTTCACCTAGCGTGTTCACGATGATTTTTCTAGCCTTCTCATGGGTGATAAGTTTACCATCTCTAAGTGCTATAGCAGCACATTTTCTGGTGTAATCATCAGGTGTTGATCCTATGCCACCAAAAGAAAAGAGTACAGGATTTTCTTGTGAAGCGATGAATTTGATAGTTTGAGTGATCAGTGCCGGGTCATCTTCGATGATAAAAGAGCCGCAGAGTGCGTGCCCCTTTTGTGCTAAAGCTTTGGTGACAAACTCAAAGTGCTTATCTAGCCTTCGACGGTTAAGAATCTCTGTACCTATGATAAGGGCAAAAAATCTAGGTTCAGACATCACAATCCTTTAATGGAAAAAATAATTACTCTTCGATATAGTTTTTAAGCTTACGGCCTACTTTAGGGTGTTTAAGTTTTTTAATCGCAGAAGATTCAATCTGTCTTACTCTTTCACGTGTAACACTAAGTTCTTTTCCTATCTCTTCAAGTGTTCTATCACTTTCATCTTCGAGAAGACCAAAACGCATACGAATCACAGCTTTTTCTCTTTCGTTAAGTTGTTCAAGTACATCATCTATCTGGTTATTGAGGTCATCTTTAAGTACGACATCTGTTGGACTTAGTGTGGTTTTATCTTCGATGAAATCACCAAATCTACCATCATCCTCATCACCTACAGGTGTTTCAAGACTGACAGGCTCTTTAGTGATCTTAATAACATTTTTCACTTTGTCTACGGAGAGTCCTACTTCTTCAGCAATTGTGTCAAGGTCAGGCTCTTTCCCTGTCTCTTGAAGGTGTTTTCTAATGATCTTATTGATACGGTTAATCGTCTCTATCATATGAATAGGGATACGAATCGTTCTTGCCTGATCTGCAATAGCTCTAGAGATAGCTTGACGTATCCACCATGTTGCATAGGTTGAAAATTTGTATCCTTTTTCATATTCAAATTTATCAACCGCTTTCATAAGCCCAATGTTTCCTTCCTGAATAAGATCAAGGAATGGAAGCCCTCTGTTGGTGTAACGTTTAGCGATGGAAACAACCAATCTAAGGTTCGATTTTGCCATACGTGTTTTCGCCACTTCACTTTTGGCTTTACCTTGACGGATCTGTCCTAAGATCTCTTGGAGCTTCTCTTCAGAAAGATCAAATCCACCCTTACTGGCTTCTCTTGTTTCAAAAAGTTTTTTGATCTCAACATAGGTGCTTACCATCGTCGTCTCAGGTACAGCATCGATGATATCATCTTTATCCATATTGATAATGTTGTCAAGGAGTTTTTTGTGATTGGCTTTAAGTGTGTCATTAAAAAGTGGCAATTTATACTCTAAACGTTTAAGCTCTTTGTCAAAGCTGTCATCACTTTTAAGAGCTGTTTCCATTGCTTTAACAAGTTCGTTGATCAGTTTAGATGTGGGTCCAAGATTTAAAAGCGCAGCTTTAAGCGCTTCTTTTTTAAAGGCAATTTTAAGACGCTCATGAAGAATTTTTACTTCATCTTCTTCTGTTTCCAAGAATGTATCTAAATCTTCACGTGCCTTCATCCACTCTTTTTTTGCTTTTTCAAGCTGCTTAAAGCTGTCCACAACCTGTTTCACTCTTTTATCATCTTTTGGTGTACTTGTTTCTGATTCATTATCAGAATCATCAGAATCATCTTTATCTGATTTTTCATCTTCAAAACTTTTGAAAAGTTCTTTTACACGTCTTTCACGGTTGAGTAAAGGTTCTTTGTAGTTGATAATATAGCCTATAAGGTAAGGAACAGAACAGATAGCATCGATAATAATATCTTCTCCCTCTTCGATACGCATAGAAAGATCGACTTCTTCTTCTTTGGTGAGTAGAGGGATTTTCCCCATTTCGCGTAAATACATCCTCACAGGACTGTCTGAACGACTCCATTCAAGCAGTTCTTTTTCTTTATGTAGATCAAACTCATCTTCTGCAGTACCATCGGCTAATTTTTTTCTTGCATCTTCTCTTCTTTTCTGTTCTTTTGTGTTGAGAAGTTTTGCATATTCTGAAGCAGAAGTGATTTCTACTTTTGCATCAGTCGAAAACTTATGAATTTTTTTTACTTGAGCAGCTGTAGGCTGTTTAGCGAACTCTTTTGCGATGTTTTCAAGTGTGACAACATCCCCTTTTTTCTTCGACTGAAATAATGTTTCTAGATTTTTGATACTGTCTTTTGTTGCCATTGAAAACCTTTGATGTGTGCGGTGAAAAACCTGCAGATGTAATTGAAATGGATTATACCGAAAATTTATTAGTTTTTGACCGTAAATTTGTCAAATTTCTTTTTTTTGGTTATAATCGCGAAAATTTTTATCGTATCAATATTTAAAATGACTTGAGTATATTTGAGAAATTTTAGTGAGAAGAATTACAGATTAGCTTTGCTTTTTTTGTAAGGAGATAGTAGTAAAAAAGGATAATACTTTGCAAGGTAAAGTTTGGAAATTTGGTGATAATATCGATACAGATCTCATCATCGCAGCAAGATATCTTAATACGAGTGAGCCATCACAATTGGCAAAATATGTGATGGAAGATGCAGACCCTGAGTTTGTTTCAAAAATGACTGAAGGTGACATTATCGTGGCGGGTGAAAACTTTGGTTGTGGCTCTAGTCGTGAGCATGCACCTATTGCACTGAAAGCAGCTGGTGTGAGTGCCGTGATCGCACCTACATTTGCACGTATATTTTACAGAAATGCATTTAACATGGGACTTCCTATCTTTGAACTTGAAGAGGCAGCAGAGATCAACGAAGGTGATGTCGTCAGAGTAGACATGGATGCAGGTGAAGTGATCAATGTCACACAGGCGAAAACATATAAATTTTCTCCTATCCCTGATTTTATGCAAGAGTTGGTTGATGCAGGTGGACTGATTGCATTTGCCAAAAAAGAAATTGAAAATAAAAAAACAAAAGAGAAGGCATAATCCTATGAGTAAAAGTTATAAAGTCGGTATTATCAAGGGTGACGGGATCGGTCCTGAAATCGTTGATGAAGCTATTAAAGTACTTGATGCCGTGTCTGTGGCACAGGGATTTAACCTTAAATATGAAGAGATGTTACTTGGTGGTGTGGCCATAGATGAGACTGGTGTGCCATTACCAGATGAGACTATTCAAGGTGTAAAAAAATGTGACGCTGTTCTTTTTGGTGCGATCGGTGGTCCAAAATGGGATACGCTTGAGAGACACTTACGTCCTGAAACAGGACTTTTGGGTCTGCGTAAAGAGATGGGAACATTTGCAAATCTTAGACCGGCTATGGTGTATGATGAGCTTATTAATGCCTCAAGTCTTAAGCCTGAAGTGATCAAAGGTGTAGATATTATGGTAGTGCGTGAACTGACAGGTGGTATCTATTTTGGTCAGCCAAGAGAACTGCATGAAGACAATGCATTCAATACGATGATTTATACAAGAGAAGAAGTTAAGCGTATAGCAATCGTAGCATTTGACATCGCGATGAAACGTAAAAAACGTGTCTGTTCAGTAGATAAAGCCAATGTGCTTGAAGTCAGCCAATTTTGGAGAGAGATCGTAGAAGAAGTAGCTAAAGATTACCCTGAAGTTGAACTTTCACATATGTATGTAGATAATGCTGCTATGCAACTTATTCGTGATCCAAAGCAGTTTGATGTCATATTGACTGGAAATATCTTTGGTGATATCCTTTCAGATGCTGCGAGTATGTTAAGTGGGTCTATAGGACTTCTTCCAAGTGCAAGTACGGGCCAGGGTGTAGGGTTGTTTGAACCTATTCATGGTTCTGCACCCGATATTGCGGGTCAAGGTATCGCTAACCCTTTAGCAACCATTTCATCAGCAAGTATGATGCTTCGTTATGCTTTGGGTGAAAGTGAAGCTGCAGATAAGATAGACAATGCGATTAAAAAAGCATTGAGTGAAGGGTATCGTACAGGAGATATCGGTGATTATGATGCCAAAGAGATTTGTACCTGTACAGAGATGGGTGATATTATCGCGGACTATGCCAGTAAATAGTACGATGATTGGGAACCCCCCCATCATCTGCGTTTACACTGCGTTTTCTTTAGGAGAAGGCTCACGCGACTTTTCGCTTTTCTTTTAAACGTTAAAGTTATATTGAAGGGATAATCAAAATGCCCATTATCAAATCTTTTCCACACTTTTTTTCACAAACAGACCCTCGTATCTTTCAAGACATCACAACAGTAACAGATTATCTACAAGAAAATTATAATGCTCAGTGCTATGTGGTTGGTGGTGCAGTACGTGATAGAATTTTAGGATATGCCTGCAAAGATTATGACATTGAATGTTTTGGTATAAGTGTAGAAGATTTTGAGTGGGCAATGGACCATTTGGGTGCGCAGGGTGTGGGGAAAAGTTTTTTTGTTTACAAGTATCATGATTTAGACATCGCATTGCCTCGTACTGAACAAAAAGTCTCATCAGGGCATCGTGGATTTGAAGTCACTTTAGCTAGAGATGAAAAAGAAGCGTCAAAAGACGCGACTTTACGATCAATGCTTTGATGTATGACATTCAAAATCAACAAATCGTTGATTTTTGGCATGGATGGGAAGACTTGAAACATAAAGTACTTCGAGTGGTCGATGAAAAATCATTTGTAGAAGACAGTTTACGCGTATTACGTGCGATGCAATTTTCATCACGATTTGGGTTCAAAATAGAAGAAAAGAGCTGCCGACTTTGTCAAAGTATCTTGCTTGATGACTTACCCAAAGAACGCATATTTAAAGAGTTTGAAAAAATGTTTATGGGTGCATATTTGCATTATGGACTTTATTATTTATGGGCATTGGGTATCGGAGAGCAACTGTTTCATGAGACTATGCAAAAAAGATCATTTATTATTTTGAGCAGGGTGTTGCAAAAAAGTCAAAAACAGTTTCTGGAAAAACTTAGACCCTATTATTTTCTTTTTATAGGTAAAAAATATTTTTCAATGGATATCAAAGAGATACTAAATAGATTGGGAACACCCAACAGGTACCACAAAAAAGTTTTAGCGCCATCTATTCCTGAAAATCTTACTGTTCCTTTCATCGCGAACCTGACACTCAAAGAGGGGTTAGTAGAATATGCAGGAAACTATGACATCCAAGTGATTGCTATGGCAAAAAAAATGGATGTATGGGACAAAGTTTTTGACAGAGGTGTGACCCCTTCACAGTTATTGGCTGAAGGTTTTTGTGGTAAATCTTTAGGGGATGAACTCGAGAGGCGAACTGAAGCAAAGATCAAGAAGATCGCTAAAGAGTTTGCATCAAAATAGAACCCTCTGAGTAACCTAAGGTACCCAAAGGGTTCTATAGGTATAATTTTACAATTTAATAGCAATTAGGGTAAATATGGAAAAGAGAGCAAGGGTTTTAATAGACTGTGACGATGCAAAGGGATTGGTATATAAAATTTCTAAAGTTTTTTACGACAGGGGTTTAAATATCGATAATAACCGTGAATTTGTCGATAAAGAGCATGGACGATTTTTTATGCGTACTATTGTTTCAGGAGCATTTGACATTCAAGAGTTGCTTGAAGAACTTAAAACAGTCACACCTCAAGAGGCGCACATCAGAGTTATAGAACCTAAAGACAAAAAAATTATTCTTATGGCGACCAAAGAGTCTCATGCCCTGGGTGATATTCTTGTACGCCATGCCAATGGTGAACTTGATGCTCAGATAGAGTGCGTAATTGCAAATCATGATACACTGGAGACATTTGTACGTAGATTTGACATCCCTTTCTTTCATGTACCAGCAGATGACATGAGCAGAGAAGAACATGAAGGACACATGATGAAGCTCATCAATGAATTTGAGTTTGATTATATTGTCCTTGCAAAATATATGCGTATCCTCACACCGAATTTTGTGAAAGCCTATCCACAGAAGATTATTAATATTCACCACTCTTTTCTACCGGCATTTATAGGAGCAAATCCTTATAAACAAGCATTTGAAAGAGGGGTAAAGATCATCGGGGCTACAGCACATTATGTGACAGATGATTTAGATGAGGGACCGATTATCGCACAAGATGTCATTCCTGTGAATCACCGTCTTTCATGGAGAGATATGCAAAGAGCTGGACGTGATGGTGAAAAGATTGTGCTTTCACGTGCACTCTCATTGGTTTTACACGACAGAGTCTTTGTCAATGGCAATAAAACGGTAGTATTTTAAGGATCATGGATGTTTAATATTGTATTAGTAGAACCACAAATTCCTCAAAATACGGGTACCATTGGTAGATTATGTGTGAATTTGGGTGCTACATTACATCTTATTAAACCACTGGGGTTTGACATCGATGATAAAGCAGTAAAGCGTGCAGGGCTTGACTACTGGCAGCATCTTGACTTGGTAGTATGGGAGAGTTTTGAAGCGTATTTAAGTGCACACCCCATCACACAAAGTAGCTATATGTCTACGACTAAAACAGATAATTTGTATTTTAATGCACCATTTAAAAAAGGTGACCATATTCTTTTTGGTTCAGAGACAAAAGGTATAGATGAAAAAGTATTGCTTGCACATNCTGAGCGTTGTATCACGATTCCTATGGGTGGNGCAGGNAGAAGTTTGAACCTTGGTGTAAGTGTTGGGATAGTCATTTATGATGCATTNCGTCAAAACTATGAAGGCTTTGAGAAGATTACTATAGCCAACACACTGGAGAGATAATATGTCAATTGGAGATATACTTTATATCATCGCTATGTTTTTGTTTGCATTTATTACGTTCGGCATTGTGAGAAATTATTATAAAAATAAATTTGATGACGAGGGTAGACGTATAGATATGCAAGATGAAACAGACCAAGAGGAAAAGTAGGACTAACCGCCTCTTTACCAACTCTTAGGTAAAATAATAACTATAGAACCCTCTTAATATTATTTCACTAGGAAACCCTCAATGACACAAGCACTACTTATCGAAATCGGTGTAGAAGAACTTCCCGCGATACCACTACTTAAAATTGTATCTACTATAGAAAAATCTTGGAAAAATATACTTGAANCGTATAACCTTGCTTGTGATTTTGAGTTTNTNTATACGCCTAGAAGACTGGTATTAAAGCATAGTGCGATGGCACTTAGTCAAGAAGATAGTATTGTAGAGCTGATGGGGCCTCCAGTACAGGCAGCTATTAAAGATGGAGAGCCTACACAAGCAGCACTTGGATTTGCACGTAAGTGTGGGGTAAGCTTTGAAGCACTTGGTCGTGCGGAAAAGAACGGTAAAGAAGTGCTCTTTTTTAAAAAAGAAGAGAAGGGTGCACAAACGGTTACTCTTCTTGAAGAGATGTTGGAGAAGTGGATAGCTTCTATGTCCTTTGGAAAGATGATGCGTTGGGGGTCACGGAGTGATGAGTTTATCCGTCCTCTTAGGTGGATGCAAGTAAGATTGGGAGAGACTTCGGTTCCTGTAAAACTTTTTGGTGTAAGCGCAGACACAAAAACATATGTACACCGTATGATGACCTATACTGCGGTAGAAGTTCCGAGTATAGATGCCTATGAAAGCATACTCCATGAGGGTGCAGTCATGCTACATCCTGAAGATAGAGAAGCGAAGATCTTGACAGAATTTGATGCCTTGGAGTCAAGACACAACATTCTCATAGAAAGAGACAGAGCACTTTTAGCAGAAGTCGTAGCCATTACAGAGAATCCTAAGGCACTTGTCGGGACTTTTGATGAGTTATTCTTGGCACTTCCAGCTGAAGTGATCATTACTTCTATGAAAGAACACCAGCGCTATTTCCCTGTATTTGAAAATGGGAAAATAGCAAACAAATTTGTGGTGGTTAGCAATGCTTATACCGATGATTACAGTAAAGTGGTAGCAGGAAATGAACGTGTACTGAAACCACGTTTGGCAGATGGGCTCTTTTTTTACCAAAATGACTTAAAAAATGGACTCAGTACAAAAGGGCTTGAAAAAGTACAATTCATTGATGGTTTAGGGACACTTGCCGATAAGATTACAAGAGAAAATAATATTGCCATAAGATTACTTGCGCTTTATATGGATAGAGTAGAGTCAGATACAGGACAAGGTTCTGCAGTACTTGAAAAATTAATGGACAGAGCAGTGCAATCTTGCAAAAGCAGATCTTATGAGTGAAATGGTCTATGAGTTCACAGAACTTCAGGGACTTATGGGGTATTACTATGCCAAAGCATTGGGTGAAGAAGCACTTGTATATCATGCGATAAAAGAGCAGTACATGCCAGTAGGAGAGGGTGCAGATCTTCCAGGTTCTGTTTTCTCTTCCATCATAGCGATGAGTATTAAGTTAGATACACTTTTTGGACTTTTCAGTGTAGGAAGAATTCCTACAGGCTCCAAAGATCCATTTGCCCTGCGTCGAGCCGTCAATGGAATCGTACGTATCGTGACAGCGTATGATCTGACTTTCAATATTGACGATATCATCACGTTACTCAAAAGTAATTATGATGACTTTGATACGAATATCTTAAGTGAATTTATTATAGAGCGTATCAATAAATCTTTGGATGCAAACCCCTCTGTTATCGCAGCCGTACTTGCCTCAGGTGAAAGAGATATTAATGAGATAGCAAAAAAAGTAGCAGCACTCAATGACATTGTAAGTCATGATGCCTTTAAAGAACAGTTTTCTACGTTTAAGCGTGTGGCGAATATCTCTAAAGATGTAGACTTTGAATCAAGTATGGAGATAGATATTGCATTGTTTAAAGAGGACGCTGAGGTAACACTCTATAATGCTTATGAAAAAGTTATCAATTCTAGTTACAGTAACTATCAGGAAGAACTTGAAGCACTTTTTGGACTGAAACGTGAACTTGATACGTACTTTGATGATGTTTTAGTCAATACAGAGGATGAAGCACTTAAAGTAAATAGACTTCATACGATAGGATCCATATATAAGACGTTTAAGAATATAGCAGATATTAAAGAGATATCGGTTTAGATAGTATGTCCAAGGTCTATGATACCATTATCATCGGAGCTGGTATTGCAGGTGCAACTACAGCTTACACACTCACAAAAAAAGGCCAGAATGTTCTTGTTTTAGATAAAGTAGGTATAGCTTCGGGTGGATCTGGGGCTGCGGGAGCTTTTGTTTCTCCAAAGATAGGAAAAGGCTCATCACTCCAAACATTGACCAATGCTTCTTTTTCTTTTGCTAAGGACTTTTATCGCTCAACTTCTCCAAATTTTTTTCATCAGACCGGTGTGATTCGTATACCTAAAGATGAAGATGATGCCCAAAAATTTTCGTCTTATGAAACTTTTAATGATAACAAGTATGAAACCTATACACAAGAACAATTACAAAAACTGGGTATCAATTCTCATTTTGAGAGTTTTAATTTTCCCGAAGCAGGGGTTTGTGATGCTAAAGAAGTGTGTGCATATTTACTCTTGGATATAGATGTGCTAAAGTATGAGGTAAAAGAGAGTACACAAGTAGGTGGACTATGGCATGTGGGTCCCTATAGAGCCAAAAATATTGTCTTGGCAACAGGGTATGAAAGTAATTTAGCGGATTTACGTTATATGGGTATTAAAGGTACATGGGGAACAAGGGGTGACTTCTCTTCGAAACTTTTTTTAGATGTCAGCATGCATCAATCTATGTCTGTGGGAGCGAATTTAAATGGCATTATTAAGTTGGGTGCTACGCATGAAAAAGAAGTAAAAGAAGTCGTACCTTGTGAGGAGGAACAGGCATTGATGCTAAAGGAAAAAGCTTCTTTACTTATTGATACGTCAGATTTGAAACTGAAAGAAGTTTTTTGTGGGATGCGTTCTGGTTCTAAGGATTATTTTCCTTTGGTGGGAAAAGTAATCAATGTACCTTTTATGTTAAAAATGTACCCTGCCGTGACACGTGGTGCTAAACCTAAGATGAAGTATATAGATAACTTGTTTATTTGTAATGGTTTAGGGGGAAGAGGGTTTGTCTTTGCACCACTTATGTCAAAGATGCTGGCTGAGTGTATTGTTGAAGGAAAAGACGTTGATAGCAGTGTGAATCCTGATAGACTATTTTTAAAATGGTGCCGAAAGAATCCGAATGTGGATGCTTTAGGTTAAATCCCATTTTTCCCACTCTGGTTCTTGCGACACATGCGGAAATCCGTCTAACAACTCTTGAGGTTGGAACTTTGGCTTGTAAGCGAAAGCTTTACACCCCTCTACCCAGTAACCCAAGTAGATCCAAGGCAATTCCAGTGTATGAGCCAATTGTATCTGATAAAGCAGTGAATATGTACCTAACGATAAACTAGCATAATCAGGGTCATAATAAAAGTATATAGAACTGATCCCATCATCAAGTATATCGATGAGGTCTACACCGATGAGTTTTTCATCTTTGATATAAAGTACTTCTTTACCAAAGTTATGTGCACCATCTACAAAGTTTTCATGGTACTCTCGTTGTGAAATATTACGGTGCTGCCATTGATCTTTTTCATGTTTATAAGAGTGGTATTTATTATAAAGATCTAGATGTGTCTGTGACATAGTAGGTTTTTGTACAATAATTTGTGTGTCAGCATTTCGTTTGATGGATTTTTTTTGCGATTTGGTGTAGTGATAGTCATTGACATCTATACGAATACTTTTACATGCATTACAGCCATTACATATAGGGTGAAAAAAGTACTTACCAAAGCGTCTCCACCCTCTTGCTATGACAGCAGTGGCAAACTTTTTACTTGCATTACCAACGTACTTGTAGTTCATACGTACCTTGTTACCAGGAATGTATGCACAGTCGTAGTCAAGCATAGAAAAATCTGTTGATGTTGGGTTCAGTAGATCCAGTTCTTCATTCATAATCGCGATTATACTGAAAATATTGTAAAATTCATAAAAAAAGGCATTATTTGTTTCTCTATCAACCCACATCAGGCTATTGCTACAACAGTGATTCAATTTTTTTATATGATTTTATCGCGTCTTTTAAGCCAAAGGGTAAACTTTTAGATGTAGGTTGTGGCGTAGGGATTATTTCGCTTTTACTGACAAGGGATTTTAAGATCCAGACAAGTATTATCGATAAACAGGAAATGATGATTGACTATGCAAAACACAATTATAGGCTCAATGATATGAAAGTTCAAAGTCATTTTGGAGATTTTACAGAGTGGAAAACAGATGAGAAGTTCGACTACATCATTTCAAACCCTCCTTTTTATGATTCACGTGTCACACAAAGTGATAATAAACACTTGAATATAGCAAGATATGCACATCATTTACCTATAGAAAATTTTATATCTAAGGTAAAAAAATGTTTGAAACCCAGAGGATATTTCATCTTCTGTTATGATGCAAAACAGGTAGACTTGTTACTACATCATTTAACTGCATATGGTATAAATGCTGAAACGATCCAGTTTGTACATTCTAAAATAGACAGAGAGTCCAAACTGGTGATGATCGCTGCACGTATGGGATCAAAGTCCATGACACAGATACTTCCTCCATTTGTAGTCTTTAATGACAAAAGTATCTATAGAGAAAAAGCGATGAAAGCATTTGAACGTGCAAATACAAACAGTATCAAAGGTGACTTTTAACCATGAAGTTCATGACACACGAGCAGTACACATTTAAATTTGATCCAAATGCATGTGAAGGATGTGGAGGTCACTGTTGTACAGGAGAAAGCGGTTATATTTGGGCAAAATATGTAGAGATAGAGAAAATGGCAGCCTTTGTTAACCTTAGTATAGAAGATTTCGGTACAATGTATTTAAGAAAAGTGAAGCACCGCTATTCTTTGAGAGAAAAGAAACTGGCACCGGATAATTTTGCTTGTATATTTTTTGATGAGGCTATGAAACGTTGTTCTATTTATCCTGTACGGCCTTTACAATGTCGTACTTTCCCATTTTGGGAACAATTTAAAAATGATGAAGAAGAGGTACGCAAAGAGTGTCCTGGAATCGTATAGTTTTAACACTGGCTATAATATTTAACTTGAGTATTACGGCTGCTTACACTAAAGAACTTATGAAGATAAGTGAAGATGAGCTTATTGTCAGAGGTATTTTATATGATGAATATAAAGCCTATGAAAACAGTTATCAGATCTATAAAAAACTTTATAATAATACCGGAGCGGAGATTTATCTGTTTAAGGAAGCAACGTCAGCTTTAATGAGTAGAACTCATATACTTGAAAGTATCGCTCGCTTAAAAACATGGGATAAAGTAAATCCTGACAGAATTGAAGTGAGACGTTTACTTATTCCTCTTTATCTTACTATTAGACAAGTGAAGAATGCAACGATAGAAGCAGAGCATCTACTTGAACGATCAAAAGAACCTATGGATTTAGATCTGGCTTCAAATTCATTTCTCTATGCAGGAAAATTTAACCGTGCATTAGAACTTTTAAGCAGAGTGTATGAAACAGTACCTAGAGAAGAAATATTACTTCGAATGACCGATATTATGGATGAGTTTACCGGGGAACGTAAAAAAGCGATACAGTTGCTTGAAACACATCGTCGTATGAATATAGTCAGTCATGAAGTCTATGCTAAACTTCTTACACTGTACCAAAAAGAAAAAGATATCAATGGTATTTTAGACATTTATAAAGCACTTTATACACAGGATCAAGATGAACAGTATCTTACTAAGATCATAGATGTGTATAGCTACAAAAGAGATATAAACGGTGCTATTTCTTTTTTAAAAATGGATCAAAGCAGAAATGATATACTTTATGAACTCTATAAGAGAGAGAAACGTTTTTCAGAAGCATTGGATCTTGTGGATAAACTGTATGAGAAAGACAATAATGCAAAGTGGATAGCAGAAAAAGGAGTGTTGATCTTTGAAAATGCTAAAAATAAAAATGACACAAAAATGATCAAAGACGTTCTCTCATATTTTGAAAAATCCATTGCATTGGGGAATGATGATAGCATTTATCTGAATTATTATGGCTATACACTTATCGATAAAGAAGTGAATGTTAAAAAGGGCATCGATCTTATAGAAAATGCATTAATACAACAACCTGACAATATCTATTATTTAGATTCTTTAGCTTGGGGATATTATAAAGAACACAAGTGTGATAAAGCCTATAAACTGATGAAAAGAGTGGTTAATGAGGAAGGGTTGATAGAACCTGAAATTATAGAACACTGGGATGCTATCAGACAGTGTAAATAATTTCGAGCTTCTTTTAGATATAATACTCGAAATTTATAGTAATGTGGAAAGTAACAGATGGCTCAAATATTAGATGAAATCATTAAAAAAACAAAATCAGACCTAGAAAAAAGAAAAGTAGATTATCCACTGGAGTGGTTAGGACGTTCTCTTGCTTTTAACCCTTTTGTGCCTAAAGATGTACAAAGTGCTTTACGTTCTACTGAGGAAAATCCCTATCGTATTATCGCAGAAGTGAAAAAGGCGAGCCCTAGTAAAGGGATTATTCGTGAAAATTTTGATCCTGTAGAGATAGCACAAGCCTATGAAAAAGGTGGAGCAGATTCACTTTCGATACTTACCGAGCCTCATTTTTTTCAGGGTGATAAAGAATATCTTGGTATGGTACGTCGTTATGTCAATATTCCATTACTGAGAAAAGATTTCATTGTCGATAAATATCAGGTGCTTGAAGCCTTGGCATTTGGCGCAGATTATATCTTACTTATTGCTATGGCGTTGAGTCGTAAAGAGCTTAAAGAACTACATGATTATGCACGTCATTTAGGCTTAGATGTCCTCGTTGAAGTACATAACAAAACCGATTTAGTGAAAGCTATTTTTGCCGGAGCAGATATCATAGGGATCAACCACCGTAACCTTGAAACATTTGAGATGGATATGAGTCTCAGTGAAAAATTGATTCCACTCATCCCAAATGGTAAGATTATTGTGGCTGAATCAGGTATTAATGACCATAAGACAGTAGTAGAACTTTCCAAGATAGGTGCAGATGCATTTTTGGTAGGTGAGCATTTTATGAGACAAGATGATATTACTGCAGCGATTAAAGCTGTGAAATATGGGGATTGATTTTTTATAGTTTTATTTTGAATGTCGTACTTTCCACGGCTTCTCTCTACTTTTTTAGAAAAGCGCCCTGACCGAAGAGAGGAAGTGCCCTTGGGGTGAGCAAAAATCGTCGATTCTCTCGAATTGCTTTGCTTTCAAGGGCGTTGGGGTCGACATTATTGATGGAAGGTTAAGAGAGTAGTTTTTTGACCATTTGATTGATACGTCCGCCATCTGCTCGGCTTCCTATAGCAGCTTTCGCACCACCCATTACTTTACCCATGTCTTTCATGCTTTCAGCACCCGTAGAAGCGATGACTTCTTTGAGTACAGACTCTAACTCTGTATCTTCCATAGGTTCTGGGAGGTAGGCTTTGACTATGGCCATTTCTAGATCTTCTTTTTCTACAAGGTCATCACGTCCTGCTTCAGAAAACTGGGCTCTTGCATCTTCTCTTTGTTTCATATATTTCATTAGGATAGCTTCAACATCAGCATCTGTCACATCTCTGCGTTCATCTACTTCTATCTGTTTAATAGATGCCTGAATATTTCTAAGTGTATCTCTTTTTACTGTCTCTTTTGCGCGCATAGCATCTTTGATATCATTTTTGATTTGTGCATTTAAACTCATGTGTAGGGCTCCATTCTAGATTTAAAGTCATTATACTATAATCCCTTTATGATAATCACAATAGAAGATAAAAAATTCGACACAGCAAAGATTACACAGCTCTACCCCGCGGCGGTAGTAAAGACTGGACATGAAGACGAAACAACGCAAGTGAGTCTTGAATGGTTAGATGTTGAAGCAAAAGGCAAAGTCGAAGTGGTGGGATTTGGCATTTTTGTTAATCTTGGAGAAGATGAAAAATACTCTTTTATTTTTGATACAAAAGAAGAGATGGATGAAGCTGCAGGGCGTATAGCCACACAGTTAAGATAATAGAACGCAATATGAGCCAAGCCCATATTTACTACGTTGTCACTGGGACAACTTCAGCAGTTGGCTCATGTGACTGGGTACAATAAGAGGTTAGCTTTCTTTGAAATTTAAAGATGCAGAGTTGATGCAGTAACGCTGATATGTAGGCGCCGGACCATCAGGAAATACATGTCCAAGATGTGAACCACATGCGCCACAACATACTTCTACACGTACCATGCCATGAGTACTGTCATTAACCTCTTCTATAGCTTCTTCGTGGATAGGCTGAAAGTAACTTGGCCAGCCTGTACCTGAATCAAATTTTGTTTCCGAAGAAAAGAGTGGAGTAGCACAACATTTACAGGTGTAAGTACCTTCTTTTTTAGAATCCCAGAATTCATTTTGAAACGGTGGTTCTGTACCGTGGTTTAAACATACATTATACTCCAGTGGCGTTAATTCCTTTTGTAGTTTATCTTTATCTAATTCTATTCTATAAGCCATCATAATCCTTTTGTGATTTTGTATTATCATAGCAGGTTTTCTTTGGATTTAAGTTAGATTATCTTATCATTCGATAATTATATTGGAGAAACTATGACAACATTTCAACTATTACTTCTACTTGTTGCAGGAGGAGTATTTTATCTTTTTTTTAAACAACTTTTTTCAGGTAATCACCCTAAAAGGGGTGTTGATTTTGATGCAAAAGTGCCAGATGAACAAATAGGCGGTATTAACCGTCCTGATAAAACATTTTCTACACCTACTGTCCAGCCTACACGCTTGGAGCAACTTTTAAAGATGACAGATGAGGCTGTAGAGAAAGAAGATTTTGAAGAGGCAAAAAAAGCATTAGGTTCAGCACTCATTATAGATGAGAACAATACAGAAGTACTTCAAAAAATGGGTTATGTCTCTATGCAGACAGAAGAATATGCTGAAGCAAAAGAGAGTTATGAAAAACTTTTGTCACTAGATGAGTCTGATGATATGGCCCATGTATCACTTGCCAATGTACTTCATAAGCTTGCAGATGAAGAAGGTGCGCAAAGACACCATGAACGTGCCATAGAGTTAGACCCTGAATATGCTCCTCACCACTTTAATTATGCAAATACTTTGTATGATTTGGATCGAAAAAAAGAAGCACTTATAGGGTATACTAGAGCCTATGAGCTAGATAGTACACTTGAAGAAGCGAAAGAAATGATGCTAAAACTAGGAAGTCATGATGGGTAGTGAATGTTTTGTAACACAAGAAGCAACCAAAGAAATACTTTTACGTGTGACCAATGTATGTGCTGAGTGTTATGATGATCTTAATGAAGGAGACACGATTCATTATGATATGCAAAATTATCGTTATTTATGTAAACCTTGTCAAGAAAGACTTTGTGCACAGATGAATGAAAATTGTGAAGTGATAGAAGACGAAAGTCCAGGGCTTTTCTGCTAAGTTTGCACGATATACTTCACTGCATTTAAGTAACTCAAACTACTCAATTTAATTCCTTTATAGGCTATATCGAATGCTGTACCATGATCTACAGAGGTTCTTAGTATCGGTAGGTTTAAAGAGACATTGATACCTTCATCAAAGTACAATGCCTTAAGAGGGGCTAATCCTTGGTCGTGGTACATTGCGATAAAATGCGTATAGTTTGCCCGTACTCTTGGCGTGAATGCTACATCGGGTACAAGTGGAACACTAAAAGTTTTTCTACCTATTTCTCTGTGAGCGTTGTCTATAGCTTTTTCTATGATGCGCTCTTCATCTCCGAGTACTCCATCATCTCCAGCATGAGGATTAAGCCCTAAGACAGCGACAATTTTACTTGGTTTTGCTGTTTTATAAAAGTTTATGAGGAACCGTGTCAAATCTTTTTCATTGATACTTCGTGCAACTTCTTTAAGCGGTATATGCTCTGTAAAAAGAGCGACATACATTTGTGGTGAACCTAACATCATAATAGCTTGGGCATCGAAAAAATCTCTTAGTGCATCAGTATGACCTTTATAGTTAACCTCTGCTAATTCCCATGCTTTTTTATGTATGGGTAGAGTAGTAATGGCATCGACCTCTTTGATTTTTGCCAGCTCAACAGCTTTCACAAAAGAAGCATATGCATAGGCACCACTCTCTTTACTTATTTTTCCAGCTTCTATTTCAAAGTGTGCTGCGATGTTTTCTATCGTGTGAAAATCACCAGGTATGGGTAGCTTTAATTTTTTTGCTGCTTGTTCAAGCATGAGTCTATCGATACAGTAAAGAACATCGACCTCTTTAGAGATATGGTGATGATTTTCAAGGGCAAGTTGAATACCAATACCGTTGAGATCACCAATGGATATAGCTACTTTTTTACGATTTAACATGACGTGTTTCGCTTATGGAGAATGTGTATTTTTTCATCGTATTAGCAGTGCTTTCATATCGAGTATGGCTTGTTCAAGACCTGTATAGACAGATCTAGCAACGATACTTTGTCCTATGTTCAGTTCTTCTATGGTTTCTATCTCCACAATTTCTTTGACATTTTGCATATTGAGTCCATGGCCAGCGGCTACACGTAAACCATGTTCTATAGCATCACAAGAGAGTAAACGAAGATTACAAAGTTCATCACCCAACATTTGTTTAAGTATCTTTCGTGAGAGTTCAAGCTCGGGGATGCTGTGGTGTGTTTGAGAGAGATTTGTATAGAGCATCGCATAAATATTTGCATACTTTCCTGTATGAAATTCTATCCATTCTACACCTAAGGCTTTAGAAGCTTTTACTGCATCAAGTGAAGGATCTATAAAAAGTGAAACTTCTATTTCTTTGTCTTGAAGTCTTTTGATAGCTTTTTTGAGTGTAAGCTGTTCACCTACAACAGCCAATCCCCCTTCGGTGGTGACTTCTTCACGTTTTTCTGGTACCAAGGTTACACGGTGCGGTTTAAGTTCACAGGCGATGTCTATCATCTCAGGAGAGATCGCACACTCGAGATTGACAGGTAAAGAGGAGAGGTTTATAATGTTTTTTGCATCTATGTCTTGCATATGCCGTCTGTCTTCACGTAAATGTATGGTAATTTGGTCTGCACCTGCCCGTTTACAGATGCCAAGTGCATCAAGAGGATCCGGATCAGCTACTTTTCTTGCTTCTCTTAGTACCGCAATATGGTCTATATTTACACCTAATAACATCTCTGTACTTCCTTAAATAATATTAGTTTGATTATAGCAAAAGTTTTTAAGATAGGATTTGTATAATCATTCTAATACCATGCCTGGAGTCAAAATGTCTGAAAAAAAGCCACTGCCTGTGAACGAATATAAATACATAAAACACAATATAGGCAACGGAAATCCTACTATCTTAGCTTTTGGTATGTCTCACTGTTACAGTTGTTTGGCGATGTCAAAGATGTTTTCAGCAGTATTAGAAGTACATCCTGAGTACCAGATATACTCTATAGACTCTCAAAAGGAACGTTTGGTAAGCCGTGATATTTATAAACTAAAAGAGATGCCAACACAACTCTTTTTTGATGCATCAGGAAAAGAGGTTTTTCGTCATACAGGAGCGTATCAAAAGCCTGTACTCGATATTATTTTGAAGAAGTACGGGTTTTTGTAGAAGTCGTTTCTCTAGGTTTTCTTTTCTTGTTTTTTTGATACATCCGTTTTGATTAAAAATCCAACCATAACCAACATTATGATAAAATCGCGACATTATTATTACAAAAGGCTATAGCATGTCAAAAAGAAAAATTAAAAAAGCAGTGTTGGCTTACTCTGGTGGGCTTGATACAAGTATTATTTTAAAATGGCTTCAAGATGAATATGAATGTGAAGTAGTTACTTTTACTGCGGACCTTGGTCAAGGGGAAGAAGTAGAACCTGCACGTCAAAAAGCAATCGATATGGGTATCAAACCTGAGAATATTTTTATCTTGGATCTTAGAGAAGAGTTTGTAAAAGATTTTGTTTTTCCTATGTTCAGAGCCAATGCTATCTATGAGGGTGAATATTTGCTAGGGACATCTATAGCCAGACCTCTTATCTCTAAAAAACAGATAGAAATCGCACATAAAACCGGTGCTGATGCTGTCAGTCACGGCGCAACGGGTAAGGGGAATGATCAGGTACGTTTTGAACTTGGTTACCTTGCCCTTGACCCGGATATCGCTGTGATTGCTCCATGGAGAGAGTGGGACTTGAATTCACGTACAAAGCTTTTAAAATATGCTGAAAAGCATGGTATTGACATCGATGGAAAGGGTAAGCCAAAACCATATTCTATGGATGCCAACTTACTTCATATTTCTTATGAGGGTGAGCATTTGGAAAATCCATATGCTGAACCTGAAGAAGATATGTGGTTATGGTCAGTAAGCCCTGAAAAAGCGCCAGATGAAGCAGAATATATTACGATAAGTTATAAAAATGGTGATCCTGTAGCGATTAACAGAGAAGAATTGAGTCCGGCGAATCTCTTAAAACGATTGAATGACTATGGTAACAAACACGGTATAGGGCGTATAGATATCGTTGAGAACCGTTATGTGGGGATGAAAGCACGTGGTTGTTATGAAACGCCAGGCGGGACTATCATGCTTAAGGCACACAGAGCTATCGAGTCTATCACACTTGACAGAGAAGAAGCGCATATGAAAGACGAACTTATGCCTAGATATGCAAAACTTATTTATAACGGTTTTTGGTGGTCTGCAGAACGTAAGATGTTACAAGCAGCCATAGATGCAACACAGGAACATGTACAGGGTGATGTAAAGTTAAAACTTTATAAAGGCAATGTGACTGTAGTAGGTAGAAGGTCTGATATTTCTCTCTACTCTGAAGAGCACTCTACCTTTGAAGAAGATGAAGTATATAACCAAAAAGATGCAGAAGGGTTTATTCGTCTGAATGCACTTAGATTTATTATAGAGGGTAAAAAGCAGCCTGAACGTATTGCTTCTCTTATAGGGAAAGAAGAGGAAGTGGTAGAAGAGTGTCGTATAGAGACAGGTTCTTTTACGATCTGTCAGCGGATCAAAAGATTTTTTGGATTTGGTAAAAAAGATGAATCTAAAGAAGAATATATCCAAAAGAACTAGTCACTTTTGACTTGTTCGCGTTATTTTAACAATGCCTCCATCTCCTTCAACACTTTTGAAGGAGTAAACTTTACTAATCTCTCTTTTGTAAACAGATAAGGTATAAACTCCAATAAAACATAAAGCATCCCCATCAACGGATAGAATGCAAAGTATTCGATCTTAAACGTTTTAAAATCATAACGGGCAACAAACCACTCTTTAGCACTTTGGCTACCATTGTAAAACAGAAGTACTTCCATTGCAAAGATAGAACCCCATAGAAAATAGGTCAGAGCAGTGACCATTAACCCACCCCATATACCATAAATAGAGATGACTCCTGCAAGAAAAAGCGTTAAAAAAAGGGCAAAAGAATGAAATCCCAATGTAGCAAATATTACTATCAGGGCAAAGATAAAAAGCAGACTCCCCAAAAGTAGGAAAAACTCTAAGTATGTTTGCTGTTGTGCAAAGGAAGGACTAAAATAAGCAGCCAGTAAAGTGATAAGAAAGATAGCAATGACTGTGAGTGCAAGAGAACGATATTCACGCATAAAGGACTCCTTTTAAGTTCTGGTACACGATGACTACCTTTAAAACGAGAAGGTAGTTACGCTATTTCATACAGTTTTGTAAGACTCTTAACATCTGCTTTTCGACCAAGCCACTCTTGGTATAGGTCACTCATCTCTTTGGCCCCACCATGGGCTAGTATAAACTCTTTATATCCTTTTGCACGTTCTTTGTCAAATCCTGCTTTCTCATCCAGACAGGAAAAAAATGCATCTGCAGAGAGTACTTCTGCCCATTTATAGCTGTAGTATCCTGCTGCATAACCGCCTGCAAAGATGTGTGCGAAGCCATGCTGGAACTTATTGTAGCTTGGTGTTTTGAGTAGGGAGGTTTTTTTTCTGATACTATCAATCAATGCTTGAACTTCTTCTCCCTGATAGAGGTCCTGATGAAGCTTGAAGTCAAAGAGTGAAAACTCTACCTGTCTAAGTATACCCAAGGCAGCTTGATAGTTTTTTGTCTCTTTGATCTTGGCTAAGAGTGTATCTGAGATAGGCTCTTTTGTCTTGTGATGAAAACCAAAACGTTTGAGTATGGCAGCTTCATAGGCGAAATTTTCTAAAAACTGGGAAGGAAACTCTACGACATCCCAAGCCACTCCATTAATACCAGAAACTGAACGTTCATGACATTGACCAAAAAGATGATGAATGGCATGACCCATTTCGTGGAAGAGGGTGACTACATCATCATGTCTGAGAAGAGATGGATTCTCTTTCGTGGCAGGAGAAAAGTTACATACGATAAATGCAGAAGCTAAATGTGTGTTTCCTTTACTGTCTACATAGTGTGTTTCCCAGTCATTCATCCATGCCCCACCACGTTTTTCTTTACGTGCTTCAAGGTCAAAGTAGATACGTCCTGAGAGTTCTCCCTCATCAAAGATATCAAAGGGTTTCACACAATCATGCCAAGTTGGAACGTCGGCTGGTTTAAAGGTAACAGCAAAGAGCTCAGATACAATGTCAAGAAGCCCTTCTAGCACTTTGCTCTGTTCAAAATAAGGTTTGGTCATTGTGTCATCAAAATTAAATTTTTCTTTTTTGAGTTTTTCACTGTAGAACCCGACGTCGTAGCCAGCTAAATCTTCTATATTATCGACTCTTTTTGCATATGCTTTAAGTTCAGAAAGTTCATTTTTAGCTTGTGGTAGTGCTGCATCGGCTAAATCATTTAAAAAGTGAATAACATCTTCTTCTTTGTTTGCATCTCTTGTTTCAAGTGCATATTGTGCATAGTTTGTAAAACCAAGAAGTTTTGACTTTTCATTTTTAAGTGCTAGAATTTGGTCTATGACCTCTTCATTTTCAGGTGCACGGGTAGCATAAGCTTTGGAAAGCACTTTTCTGTATTCACGGTTTGGACCATATGTCATATAGGCTAAATAGCTAGGTATTTGAAGTGTAAATTTATACACTGTTTTTCCGTCAATTTCTTCTTTAGCTGCATCGAGATCAGAGGTTTGCATCCCTTCTACATCCTTTTCATCTTCGATGATAAGCTCATAATCATTGGTCGCATCAAGAAGATTTTGTGAAAATTGATTACTGAGTTCACTGAGTTTCAGTGCTATCTCTTCCATTCTTTTCTTCTGCTCTTCAGGGAGGTTTACTCCAGAGAGTACAAAGTCTCTTATTTCATGAGAGACAACGGTTTTAGCTTCATTATCATTTGCTTTGATCTGCTCTATTTTTTTAAAGAGTGCCGTATTTTGTGCCATTTCAGAGCTGAATTTTGAAAGCAGCGGGATAGACGCTTCATACGCTTTTTGTGTCTCGTCAGAGTTCATCACTGCATTAAGATGAGAAAGCGGGGTAAAGAAAAGTCCTAATTCTTCATCTAAGTCTTGTAAGGGTTTGAGTACCTCTGAATAACTGATTTTCGTATTTGTTGTAATCTCGTTGATGATTTCTCTTTGCTGGTTTAAAAGGGTATCTAAATCTTTCGGAAATTTTTCTAAATTGTTTATTTTGAATTCTTGAAACATAGGTGATTGGTCCGTTATTTTATTTTTTCGATTGTAGCATATTTTATAAAAGGAGATATTAATTTTGACGGCAAGATTTAAAATTGTATTATTTTATTTTTTTATATGGCTTGAGTAAGATTAAAAGCTTAGGTAAAAGTATCAGGTCAGAGGTGAGTGCCGCAGCCATGACCAACATAGTGAGTAATCCAAAATAAATAGTTGGAATTAAATTGGATAATATCAAAATAGAAAAACCTATGACTATAACCAGCGTGGTAAAGTACATAGCATTTCCTATACTAGTGTTTGTTCTATGCATACTGGCGTAGTAATGATTGTCTTTTGTAAATTCTACTTTAAATCGGTGAATGTAATGTATGGTATCATCTATGCCTATACCCATAGCAATAGCAGCAATGGTAATCGTCATAATGTCAAGGGGAATATGCAACCAACCCATGAATCCAAAGACCATACCTATAGGAATAATATTGACAATTAAAGCAATGAATGTAAGTTTGAAAGACCTGAAAAGTACAAGGAACATCAACAAAACGATGAGCAGCACAAGACCGATCATTGTGATTTGTGAATGAAAAAGGGATTGAAGCATGTTATTATAAAGTACCATCAGATTTGAGAGTTGTACAGTTGCAACATTAGGATCTATCATACTTGTTAATTCTTCTTTGATTTTTTTGAGCAAGGCATCCCTACGTAAGGCTTCATTTGAGTCTATGATACGTGTAGAAAATCTTAGCTGGTTATGTTCAATATTAACATAAGGTAAAAGTATCACATCTCTATATTGTTGAGGTAGTTTTTGATAGATGATAGCGAGGTCTACACTGTCTAGCTTTTTGTTTTCATTCAGTCTCTTCCCTGTGTCCAGAAGCGTAGCAAAAGATTGTACCTCTCCTATCTGGATCAAATGTGTTAAATAGTCATGTACCTTCTTTATAATCTTGATCTTTTCATCTGTAAACCAGTATTGGTCCGGGTTTTCAACCGTATTAAATTCATTTTCAAATGAATCTGCATCTTCTTCTTTATTCTCTTGTGTTGTATCTACAGGAGATACAGCACTATGGTCATCTGACAAAGTGAGGATGATATCTAAAGGTGTTGTTCCTCCCAACTCCTGGTCTATGACCTTCATTCCTTTGTAAATATCTGTATCTTTTTTGAAATAATTGATAAAACTGTTTTCTACAACAAGCTGCGAAGCACCTGTAACACTAAAGAGAATAGAAAGAAAAGTGACGAGGTAAATAGCTTTTTTGTCATGTAAAACAATTTTAGCAGTGAGGGAAGGTAAAGAAAAATTTGATTTTTTCTGTTTTACAGGTGGTGTTTTTTTAAGAAGTATCAGTGTGGCAGGAAAAACAATAAACGCAATAATAAGTGACATAGCAATCCCTGCACTCATCATCCATCCTAAATTGATCACAGGATTAATATGCGAATAGAGCAGTGAAGAAAATCCTGCGATCGTTGTGAGAATAGCAAAGAAAGTCGGTGTTGCTTTTGTAAGCATCGTCAGTAAAATCAGTCTTTTGGATGAAGACCGTGGGTAGAGTCTCAAAAGCTCTTCATATCTGACAATGAGGTGTAACACGATTGAAATGGTAATAATAAGTTGTAGGGCGATAAAATTTGAAGAGATGACAGTGATCTCCCATCCGAAAAATCCTAGGCTACTTGTAATAGCAATGATCGAGAGTGCACAGATAAGAATAGGCAGCATGACCCACCTTGGTTTTTTAAAAACAATACCCAAAACAAGGATAATAAGGAGTATAAGCGTACTTCCATAAATGAGTAGATCATTTTTCACAAACCCAACTATATCATCAGAGATCATTTGAACACCACCTAAAAAGAACGTAGCATCATCTTGATATTTAGAGATAATAGAGCGAATTTCTTTAATATTTTGATTGTCAAGAGTACGTTGTGTATCTCTATATTTTTTAAATGCCAGTGTGATATTGTGAAGTGTTCGTTCTTCCTCTTTTGTAAGAGAAGAGACTTTTTGTTTGTCAAGTAAAATGTTTCTTTTCTCTAGAAGTATGAAATATTCAGGATCTTGATGTAAATGGATGACGATAGAAGAGAGTGTAAAATCTTTATTGACAAGGCTGTTTTTGTACAAAGGACTGCTTAAAAATTCTTCTTTCACCAAAGTGAGATTGATATCAGGACTTTGAAGTGTTCTTGTTTCCTTGATCAAATCATCCATTTCCCGCACAGGTGAAAAGAATAAAGGGACATTCAGTATTGAATCTATAGAGTCAACATTCGGTAGTTTTTCAAGATCACTGCTTATATGGGTTAAGGTATTAAGACTCTCTTTTGAAAGTAAACCATCTTTTGGTTTATAGGCTAGTACAAGTACATCGTCAGTATGAAATCGTTTTGCTATAGTTCTTGTAAAGGCTAAATCTTTGTCATCATTCAGTAAAAGTGTTTCTGCAGAAGCGTCTATTTCAAGTTTAGCGATATTGATACCAAAAATGAGTATGCTGCCAATGAGGAGCATTAAAACAGATACAGGATATTTTAGTATCAGTTTTTGGTAAAATTTATATAGCATAGGTCATTTTCTTATGAGGGTCTTTTACACATAGCATCACTTAGAGTGATGCTATTAGCTGTTTGACCGATTTGGTTTGTAAAAACTCTGAAAACTGTTTTCTATAGGTTTGAATAATACTCACACCGACTAACTCTACATCATAAATATACCATTGATTAGTCTGTTTTTTCTTATAAAATAGATAGATGACCTTATAGGTATCGTCAAGACCTATTACCTGCGTTTCTAAAGTAATTCTGTTAGATTTCACTTTTGTCAAATCTTTAATAGTGACTTTTTGATTATTGTAAAGTTTGAGTTTATCCAGATAAGAATGTTTTATTTTTATTTCAAAAGCGTTAGAAAATTGCATTTTTTCATTTTTAGTCAGTGTTTTCCAATGCTTTCCCATACTAATTTGTGACATAATATTATAATCAAAGACATCATCTATAATACGAATGTTTTTTTGATCTTTCTGTGTAGTCGACAATGTTTTGTCTTTTAATATATCAAGAACCTGCCTTACTTTTGTGTCCATCATTTTTTGAATACTTTGCTCTTCTATCGCATAAAGAGATGCGAGAGAGAGAAACAATAGTATGAAAATTTTTTTTAACATCTTTTCTCCTTGATTGACTTATTCTTCGATTTTGAAAATTCTTCTTTGCTCATAAGCATCTCTGAAAAATGGATAGAGATCTATAGCATCTGCTTTAAGGTTTTCATATTTGCCTAAGTGCAGAGAATTTTTGTTGATAAAACCACCTATACGTATCCAAATGGTTTGTTGTGCATTATCAGGTAGTTTATATTCTTTTAGATTTTCAACATAGACCAGAGGTGACGCATATAGCCGTCTATGCTTGAGCCGACTATGTCTCTTACATTGGATGGTCCGATAAATGGTAACACGACATGGAAACCAGGACCTACACCATAGTGCCCCAATGTTTGACCAAAATCTTCATCATGAACAGGTATTTGCATATGCTCCGTTGCCGGATCCATGAGACCGCCTATTCCAACCGTAGAATTGACAAGAAATCTTTCTAGCTCATCAACAGAGTTTTGAAACTTACCTTGCAAGAGGTTATTGGTAAAACGAATAGGAAATTCTATGTTATCTATAAAGTTCGATACACTTAGACGTACAGGCTGAGGTACAACATACGCATAGGCTTCAGATATAGGATTGAAAATATATACCATGGCTTTGTCGTTAAAAGAGGTCATGATTCTATTGTAGCCACTTAACGGGTCTATCATGTCATCTGTCTCTTTCTGTGAAAATTCATCTTCAAATTCGTCTATCTGATTTTCAGTTTTTTTATTTTCTGAAGGATTTTTTTGTAGGGGATTTGAGTTTGTTTTGGTATGTTGTATTTCTGGGGCTGGTGTCATTTCTTTTGTTGCACATCCCTGAAATGTAAAAATTGCAATAGTTAACAAGAGGTATAAATGTCCCATAACAAATTTCCTTTTTGACTATGTATGTCATTAGTATAATACGTACTTTAAATAGGGTCTCTGCCTGTCTTTAACAGATGTCTAGTAAAACTTTGTTAGAATTATAACACTATATAGCACAATAAGGAATGAATGTATGAAAGTATTATTGATAAAAGACGTCAAAGCACTGGGTAAAGCAGGTGAAATAAAAGAAGTCAAAGATGGCTATGGACAGAACTTTCTTGTAGGTAAAGGTTTGGCAAAATTGGCTACGCCTGATGTGGTCGAAAACTGGAAAGCTGAGCAAGAAAAAATGGCTAGAGACCTTAGAGATGAATTGGCCCGTCTTGAAGCTGAGAAAATAACACTTGAAGCCACAACAGTGAAAGTAGAAAAACCTCTCGCACCGGTTGGTATAAAAGGGTCAGTAGGAAATACAGACATCTCTTCAGCGATAGAAGCACAGTTAAATATAGAACTCGATAAAAAACACATTAACCTTAAAAAAGCATTGAAGTCAACAGGTATACATGAAGTAGATGCTAAACTTGGGCATGGTATACATGCACTGCTTAAAGTAGAAGTTGTAGGTGTATAGCGATGTTTGATGCTACTACGATACTGGGCTACAAAGGTGAAGGAAAAGCAGTTATTGGTGGTGATGGTCAAGTGACTTTTGGTGATACGGTACTTAAAGGTAACGCTACAAAGATACGTACCCTTCACGAAGGAAAAGTATTGGCAGGGTTTGCCGGAAGTACTGCAGATGCATTTAACCTTTTTGATATGTTTGAAGGTATACTTGCTGAAAAAAGAGGGGATCTTTTTAAGTCAGTAATAGGTTTTTCTAAAATGTGGAGAAAAGACAAACATTTACGCCAACTTGAAGCGATGATGATCGTACTTAACCAAGAGCATATTTTTATACTCTCAGGGACAGGAGATGTTGTAGAACCTGAAGATGGAAAGATCGCAGCGATTGGATCTGGCGGTAATTATGCTATCTCTGCAGCACGCGCGTTGGACAAACATACTGATCTTGATCCAAAATCATTGGTAGAGGAGTCACTTAAAGTTGCAGGTGATCTTTGTATCTATACCAATAAAAATATTAAAATACTAGAATTGTAAGGAAATAATACTTTGGACAATTTAACACCAAAAGAAATAGTCACATATCTTGATAAATATGTTATAGGTCAAGATGAAGCAAAAAAGACGATTGCAGTAGCACTTAGAAATCGTTACAGACGGATGCAACTTGCTCCTCAGATGCAGCAAGATGTGACACCTAAGAATATATTGATGATAGGTAGTACAGGGGTTGGTAAAACAGAGATTGCCAGACGTTTGGCGAAGATGATGAATCTTCCGTTCATTAAAGTGGAAGCGAGTAAATACACTGAAGTAGGATTTGTCGGACGCGATGTAGAGTCTATGATACGTGATTTGGCTGCCACCTCTATGGGATTGGTACGAGAAAGTGAAAATGAGAAGAACAAAGAGAAAATAGAAAATTATATAGAAAATAAGATCATCGAAAAACTTCTTCCTCCATTGCCTGTAGGTGCAAGCGAACAAAAAAAATTAGAATATGATGCCTCTTTTGCGCGTATGCAAGAGAAGTATGCAAAAGGCGAACTGGATCATTTGAAAATAAAAGTTGAAATGCCAAACAACCCAACAATGCCTGAGGAAGGACTTCCTCCGCAGATGATACAGGTACAAGAGTCTATTGTGAAAGTTTTGGGTGGTATGGGTAAAAAAGGTCCCGAAAAAGAAGTTACAGTAAAAGATGCAAAGAAGATATTGGAAGCCGAAGCAAGCGAAAAGCTTCTTGATGAAGAAGATTTAAAGGCACTTGCGCTTGAAAAAGTAGAGAAGGGTGGTATCGTATTTCTTGATGAGATAGATAAAGTGGCTGTAAGTTCTAACTCACAAAGCAGACAAGATCCAAGTAAAGAGGGTGTGCAAAGAGACTTGTTACCTATTGTCGAAGGCTCAACAGTGAACACGAAACTAGGTATGGTCAATACCGACCATATTCTTTTTATTGCTGCAGGTGCATTTCATGTAAGTAAACCTAGTGACCTTATGCCCGAACTTCAAGGTCGCTTTCCTTTACGTGTGGAGCTTAATAGCTTAAATGAAGAGACGTTATATCGTATTTTGATTGAGCCAAAGAACTCACTGATTAAGCAGTATAAAGCATTGATGGATGTCGAAGGGGTTGAATTGGTCTTTGAAGAAGAGGCACTTAGAGCCATTGCACATTATGCACTGCTTGCAAATGAAAAGACAGAAGATATAGGTGCCAGACGATTACATACGGTGATGGAAAAAATCTTGGAAGAGATTAGTTTTTCTGCAAATGAACAGAGTGGTGAGAAAGTGATGATAGACAAATCATTGGTACAAGAGAAGATAAGTAAAGTGGTTGAAGATGAAGATGCCACCCGTTATATACTATAACTAAGAATGCATTTTAGATGCTTGTCAGCAGTAAGACCCAGTGACCGGTCACGTAAAAGGAAAGTCAAATGTTTGATCATGAAAATGAAAAAGTAGATACAAAAGCAGGATTTGTTGCCGTTGTGGGAAGACCCAATGCAGGAAAAAGTACTTTACTGAACTATGTTGTGGGTGAAAAGCTTGCGATGGTTTCAAAAAAAGCACAAGCCACACGAAAACGTATGAATATTATTGTCATGCATGGAGATACACAGATCATTTTTGTAGATACACCCGGTATTCATGAAAAAGAAAGATTACTCAATCAATTTATGTTAGATGAAGCACTAAAGGCTATGGGCGACAGTGATCTGATTATTTTTCTTGCACCCGTTACGGATAAATTAACAGAGTATGAAAAATTTTTGAAACTTGCGCAGGCCAAAGGTGTCAAGCACATGATCATTTTGACTAAGATTGACCATGTGAAACAGGGTGATATATTGGCAAAATTGAGTGAGTATCAGAAATATCAGGACTATTTTGAAGCTATTATTCCATTTTCTGTCAACAAAAAGGTAGGAAAGAAACAGTTGCTTGATGAAATAAGCAAATATTTACCCACATCCCCTTTTTTATATGATCCTGAGATTCTTACAACCGAACACATACGAAATATCTATAAAGAACTTATCCGTGAGTCCATTTTTGAAAATTTAAGTGATGAAATACCTTATGAAAGTGATGTCACCATAGAAAAGATAGAAGAGAGTGATAACTTAGATAAAGTGTATGCGACCATCGTGGTTGAAAAAGAGACACAAAAAGGGATGATCGTAGGTCAAAAAGGGGCAGGGATTAAACGTGTAGGAAAACTTGCACGCGAACAAATGGAAATTTTTTCAGGTAAAAAAATATTTTTAGACTTACATGTTTCTGTCAAAAAGGGATGGAGTAAAAACAAGGATGGGTTAGAAGAGTTTGGGTATATTGTTTAAGATAAGATGCTTGGCGCCCAGCTTTCCGAGATAAAACATTATTATACAAAGAACGTTTTAGATAATTGTAAAATAATTGTAAGTTAATTGTAAGATAATTGTAAGATGCTTTTAATATTATAACATATATAATGCTTCAACAAACAAGGAAGTTTAAAATGTTTTTGAAAAAAAGTGCCTTCGAGTCTATGGTAAAAAATATTGTTACTATCAATACCTATAATGATATTTATTACGCATTTAAAAATGATCTGTTTAAACCTTTAGATAAACTCACTTACAATACCTCAAATTATATCACTTCATATATAAACAACAAAGATATTATTACTACAACGGTGCATATAAGCCCCAGTATTCCAGAAGAAGATATCGCTGACATTCTTGACATTAAAGCGTATGAAGAGTTAGGGTTAGATCAGGCACATACCTACACCATCTCTTCTATAGAAGTGGAGAGTGCAGGAGAAGAGAGACAATATCATATTTTTGTTGTGGAACCTGAAGTCCTCGACGCACTTTATCTGCCTATCAAAGAAGAAACGAAATATATAGATCTTATCACCCCTGCACCGCTTTTGTATAAAACGTTGTACAGTAGAGAACTCTTGCAAGACAACCATACCCATTGTTTTGTTTACTTTACACAAAATGATACGTTTGTAACACTTTACGAGAACGGTCAGTACCTTTACTCTAAGTCCATAGAATTTTCTTTAGAACAGATTTATGATAAATATTGTGAATCAATAGGTGAAAAAGTTGATGAAAAAGAATTTTATGCCATATTGGAATCTGAAGGTCTGAAAACAGTAAACAGCAATTATCAGCAAAACTTTATGAAAATTTTTGCTGAAGTGTTTATTACCATTAATGATATTATTATTTATGCAAAAAGAGCATTTAATTTAGAGACGATCGATCAAGTATTTATAGGAAGCCAAAGAGGTCCGATTATTGGTTTGGATGACTATAGCCAAAACTACTTAGGTCTTCACTCCTCAGAATTTAACTTTGACTATCATGTTACAAACGAGGAATGGTATACTGATCAATTACAATATTTGATGCTCTTGAGTGCCTTGGATTATATGGACGATGAGTCTTCTTTGGTGAATTTAACCATGTATCCCAGAGCACCATCCTTTCTTAAGAGGGCAAGTGGACAATTTATCATTTCGACGTTTGCGGCTATTTCTTTGAGTTTAGCCTATCCTATAGTGTATTTGGTAGGGGCTTATGTTAATGATGCCAAAATTTATGCGTTAACAATAGAAAATAACAAACTAACGACTGAGTCTAATACCTATAAAAAAATATTGGGTGAGAAAAAAAACCAGATTAAAGGCTTAGATGAAAAGATTAAAGCACTCACAACCAAGTATGAGGGGAAAGCAAAGACACTAACCGCTATCTACGATAAAAAAGTAAATTATCGTTTAAAATCGGGGATGTTTCATACCCTTGCGGAAGAACTTTATAAGTTTGAAGTGAATGTAGAAACGATAAAAAGTGATGTGGATACATTGTGGGTCTCTTTGGTGAGTACAGATGATAGAAAATTTACAGAAGTCATTAAATATATTTCTGACACACATTTTAATGAAATCACTGAAATAGATATTGAAAAAATTCAAAAAGACCCAAGCAGTAACTACTATAAAGGTCTGTTAAAGGTTGAATTAAAATGAAATACATAGAAAATAAATTAGAAGCGTTAGATATTTATTTTGCCCCTAAAAAAGAGAGCGAGAAGTGGATTGTTATCTTAGGAATAGCATCGGTCATCGCTTATCTAGGATATGCATACCTCTTACCTCATACAGAAAATCTTTATCAAAAAAGTGAACGAAACAAAAAAAGTATACAAAAAAGTATAAGAGATAATCAAACCTATTTAAATTCTATCACTGTTGGTGGGGATCGTGAATATTATGTAAAGAAATTTGATAATGATATTATGATCAAAAAGAAAAAGATTGTTGATTCAAATGATAAAATTAAATTTATAGATGCAAATTTACAAAAATTATCCGGAATGTTATTCAATCAAAAAAGTTGGTCTAAATTTTTAAATTCCATAACCAATAAAGCTGAGATCCAAAATATTGATCTGGAATATATAACAAATAAGTATTTAGATGAGAATACAGGTAGTTTTGGGCATGTTTTAGAAATTGGAATAGGTTGTAGAGGTGAGTACAAAAACATCATTAAGTTTATGAATGAACTTGAACAAAATATTTTAGTGACAGATATTTTTCAAACTGAATTTTCTTCAGACAGTAATTCATCGCAAACAGTCGCAGATATTCATATCTCAGTATGGGGGATAAATCACTAATGAAAAAAATATGTTTATCACTATTACCAATGACAGTACTATTGAATGCAGACTTATCTGTTGAACAAATACAAAAAATGGTCCTTAAAATACATGAAAAACGAGAAGGGGTAGAGTTAGCAACACTCGAAAATACAAAAGATCCATTTATACGATTTCATGAAGAAGATAATGCTACAGTATTTTATGTTGCAGAAAAAAAAGAAGAAGCAAAATTGGTTTTACACGCTATTGTAAATGGGAAAGCCTATATTAATGATTCATGGAAGAGTCTTGATGATAAGATTATGGGATATACATTAAAATATATAGGTAAAAGAGGTGTGGTACTTAGGAATGGCAATCACATTAAAAAATTATTTCTTCATCAAAATAGAGATAATTTTATTACGATAGAAGAAAGGTTATAGAATGAAAAAAGTACAAACATCAGGGGTTAAACTTCTCATAGTATTTGCAATGCTATTTGGCTTTACTCAGCATCTCGTAGCAGGCACTTGTTCTACAAAGCTCTTCAGTGTCACTATTGACAGTAAATTAAGCATTAGTGATGTGATTGATAATCTTGCAGATACTTGCGACTTGAGTGTTGTTATCAAGGATGATGCTGCAAAATCACGTATGGATAAAAAGCTCTATTATGTCAAATTGAGAAATAGCACACTCAAAGGTTTTTTAAATACGATCCTTAAAGATAATGATTTAAACTATACATTAAAAGGCAATAAACTTACCATATCGTATTTAATCACACGTACATTTCGTATTCATTACCTTTCTGGACAAAGAATAGGAAAAAGTACTGCTAATGTGACTATCGCAGGTTCAGAAGATTCGTCCACGGGAGGAACAACTGGAACAAATACAGCTAACTCATCACTCTCTAAAACAGGTATTGAAATAGAAAGCACCGACGCATTCGAATTTTGGAAGACGGTTGAAAGAGAAGTGCAACGCATTCTTATCGGTGCTGCAGACGGAAGTATCCATTATACAAAATCAGGTGATACATGGACAGGTCCAGAGGGTAAAATATGGGAATATAATCCTCTGGCACCTATCATTAATCCAGAAGCAGGTATGGTGACAGTGACAGGTACAGATAGACAAATTAGCAGAGTAGCAAGGTATATCCATGCCGTAACCAAACAAATTAGTTCACAGGTTTTGATTGATATACGTATTCTTAATGTGACATTTGATGATAGTACCACCACAGGGGTTGATTGGTCTCAACTCTACAGTTTACAAAATCTTACAGTCAATTCTTTACTCATGGCACAAAGAAATGTTGAATCATTTACCTTTGACACAAGCAGTGGGATTACTGAGTATACAGCATTAGATGGGACACAACCAAGAACAGCACAACTGATGAGTCTTACGGGGAATACAGATGTGACAGAGGTAGTAAAATTTTTATCGACGCAAGGAGATGTGAAAACGGTTTCGAGTCCTCGTGTGATGACATTAAATAATCAGCCTGCGCTTATCAGTGTCGGGCAAGAGTTGTTTTATAAAATAAAATCTTCCAGTACAGCAAGTAGTACGGGTGGCGCTGTTGCGGCTGAGGGTGAATTGGTTGATTCTGTTTTTGCAGGGATCTTACTCGATATTACACCTGAAATTGGTGACAATGGGATCATCACCCTAAAGATCAATCCATCTATTTCTGAAACGGCAGATACTGTAAATGCAGACAGTGGTGTCAGAACCATCCCGCCAGATTTGAAAAGAAGACAAATTGCCTCTGTGATTAAAGTAAGAGACGGTCAACATGCTATACTGGGTGGACTCATATCAAGCCAAACCGGATTTAAAGACAATCATGTCCCACTTTTGGGAGATATTCCAGGTCTAGGTGCCTTATTTAAACGTCAAGAAAAAATTAATAAAGTGGAAGAATTGGTATTTATCATTACCCCACATATTGTCAAAAATTCTAAATCAGTATCATTGAAAGATTTGGGATATTCAAAGCTTAATGAAAAGTAGATATGAAATTGCTAAAAGTGTATTTGTTGATTCTGTAGATATTGACGATTACATTGACTTAAATGCTTCAGTGACAGCATATCAGCAATTACGACACAGTATGGATAAACCACTGAAGATGATCTTGCTTTTTGGTAAACCTGGTACAGGGAAAAGTATTTTACTTAATCGTATTCAGGAAAAGTTAAAAGACCAAAAAGAGATCCATTATTTTGATACGCCTGCCATCAATGAAAAAGAATTTTTTCATAAATTATTTAAAATCTTGACTCAAAAAGATTTACCTAGCAATACGGAAGTAAATTTCTCCGCACTCATTGATTTTTGTAAAAACCTTAGAGGTAAAAGAGAAATTATTATTTTACTTGATGAAGCACAAATGTACGGTCCTGAGATGATGGAAAAGATACGACTTCTCTCTGATAGTCGCGCCATTAAATTTGTTGTTTCACTACATAAAACAGATGATGAAGATCTCATTGCAAAAGAGCATTTTCAATCACGTATTTGGGAAGTCATAGAGCTTAAAAATGCAACTATGGAAGATCAAACTGCCTATATACATAAAAAACTTTTAAAAAAGAATCTTTTTGAAATCGCAAATAGCATTAAAGAAAAAAACATGAAACGTATCCATAAATATACAAAGGGAAATTACAGAGAATGTAATAAACTGTTATTTACCATTTTTGAAATTTGTGAATTTTATGATAAAAATGAACCATCAAAAGTGAATTATGCCAAGATGTCAGACAAGATCATTGAAATGTCAGCATTAAAATTAGGATATATTAATGTATGATATAAAACACTTAGAGGATGAATGGAAGAAATATAGAAAAAAAAAGTTAAAGCCTTGGGCTATAGGCATTTTAAGTTTTATACTACTGAGTCTTTTTACCGTTCTTTTTTTAATGAATGTAAAGATAGATATGGGTTTCTTGAAAACATACTTTGATGTTTCCAAGGAGACATTACCTTTTGAGGGTAAAATCAATGGTATTCAAAAAAAGAAGGATCAAAACAGTGTATTGATAAATAGTGCGCTGGATAGATTGGAGACAAACAATGTCACGAACAGGGTTGTAAATCAACCTCTGAATACACTTGTAGAGATGGATGAACTTCAAGTTAAAGATTTGGCACAAGCTAAAACTAAAATGCATTTAGAGATTATTGAATCTACAAGTGTAAAAGCATATGCAGATGTAGAAAAACGATTTTTAGAATCACATGATATTGATGATGCATTATTCTTGGCACGAAGTTATTATAAAAAAGGTGCTATGAAAAATCAGAACATTGGGCATTGGAAACGAATAAACTTGATGAAGAGAGTGAAGAGAGTTTATTTATATTTGTAAAATCAAAAGCAAAACAGGGCCGGAAGAATGAGGCAGTAGCTATACTAACGGTTTATATAAAAGAGTCAAATTCACAAGAGGGAAAAAAATTATTATATCAGATTCAAAATGATACATTATAAAACTATATTTAGTATTTAATGTTATACTTTATTAATTAATATTAGGGAATTATAGATGGTAAAACTCATTGAAATCATGCTTAAAGAAAATCTCATCACAAAAGATGCAATTTCTACACTAGTCAAAAGCAGACCTCCCAAAAAGATATCTTTTGCAAACCTTTTAGTTGAAAATATGATTGACCTGCATACTGTAGAAATGTTTTTAGCTAAGAAGATAAGACAGGGTGTCATCGCTTTATCTCATCTTGAAAAGATAGAAGGAATAAATATTATTCCCATTATTGAGGAAGTAGCCAAGGCACTCAATGTTGAATATGTGGATTTGGATGATCGCGAAATTGATATGAGACTATTTACAAAAGTTGCATATAACCAACTGATTAAATACAATGTTATCCCTATAGAAGAAAATGATTTAAATGTTCTCATTGTCTTTGATGATCCTCTTGATATGGCAGCACAAGATGCGATACAAAGACTTTTCCCAAAAAAACCCATAAGAATTGCTATTTCAAAACCAAGCCAGATACAACAGCATTTACAGCGTTTGGAAATCAATGAAAGTATTAAAGGGTTAGTGACTGATATTCGTAAGGATTTAGCCCAAGAGGGAAAAGCGGAAAAGAATTCAGATGAGTCCCCTGCAGTTTTAAAACTTATTGATGTTATTTTGAAATCAGCTATATTTATAGGTGCAAGTGACATTCATATAGAGGCGACAGAGATGAGTTGTATCATAAGGGTACGGGTAGATGGTATTTTGCGCCAAAGTTTTACTTTTGATAAAGATATTTTTAATCCATTAGCCTCAAGAATGAAATTGCTTTCCAATTTGGATATAGCAGAAAAAAGAAAACCTCAGGATGGAAGGTTTTCTGCAACAGTAACAAAAAAAGATTTTGATTTTAGGGTTTCAACTTTACCTACTATCTTTGGTGAGTCCATTGTACTGCGTATTTTAGATAAATCTAAAGCAATGATCAAGCTTGAAGATGCAGGTATGAGTAAATTTTGTTATGACAGGTTTTCTGAATCTATTAAAGTGCCCTATGGTATTGTCTTGGTTACAGGTCCTACGGGTTCTGGTAAAACAACAACACTTTATGGGGCACTCAATGCGATCAAAGATGTTAAAGACAAAATCATCACAGTGGAAGACCCTGTCGAATACCAGATGGCTGGCTTACAGCAAGTACAAGTGAGGGCAAATATTGGCTTGAGTTTTGCAGATGCTTTGAGGTCTATATTAAGACAGGATCCAGACAAGATAATGATCGGAGAGATCAGGGATCAAGAAACATTACGTATTGCTATTCAAGCTGCACTTACGGGACACCTAGTGCTATCTACCCTACATACCAATGATGCGATTTCTGCAGTGACTAGAATCTTAGATATGGGGATTGAAGAATATTTGGTCAGTGGTGCATTGGTTGCTATTCAGGCCCAGCGACTTGTACGTAAGATATGTCCACATTGTAAAAAGCAGACAGTACTTGAAGTCGCAGTACAAAAATCAATAGAAGAGTATCTTCCTGAAAACCCGACCTTCTATGTAGGTGAAGGTTGCAAGGAGTGCGGACATACCGGATATGCGGGTAGAGAGATGATATCTGAAGTTCTAACTGTTAGTGAAACATTTGCACGTATGATCGCAAGTGGTGCATCAAAAGAGGAAATGACCAATCAAGCCATGGAAGAAGGATTTATTAATATGTTTGAAGATGGTATTCATAAAGCATTAGAAGGTAAAACAACAGTTGCCGAGATTTATAGAGTAGCGAGATTGTAAAATGAAATATTTTAATGTAACAGTGATGCAAAAGGGTAAAAAGCGACTAGAGCTTGTAAAGGCCAATAATAAAATAGCAGCAGTAAGCATGGCTAAGCAAAAATTTCCTATGGTAATGGTCATGAAAGCGGTAGAGACATCTGCTCCTCTTGAAGATAGTATGGCACAACTTTTTTCCGGACTGAAAAAATCATTAAAAACTAAGATACCAATCAATGATAAAATATCAACCATACGCCAGATAGCTGTCATGACAGATGCAGGGATCCCCATCAATGATACATTGGTAGAGGTTGCTGAAAATACTGAAAACAGACAACTTAAAGAGATCTATGCAAATATCAACAATGATATTAACTCTGGTAATAGTATTTCAGATGCGATAGCACCTTACGCTGAAGAGTTTGGACATGTGGCTATCGCTATGACAAACCTTGGAGAGCGAACAGGTAATATTTCCGAATCGTATCATAAACTTGCGGATATACTTGAAAATATTAGAAATAATACAGCAAAATTTAAAAAAGCAATCAGAACACCTTTGATTACATTGGTCGCAATGGGAATTGCTTTTACGATACTTATTATGGTGGTTGTACCGAAATTTAAAGATATATTTTCCAAATTTAAGACAGAACTTCCTATGCCTACGCAAATACTTTTGAAATTGGAATGGGCATTTAGTAATTACGGCATACTTATTCTGATGTTTTTATTTGCTTTGATATTTGGTGTAAAATATTTTTATCAACATAACAAAGAGTTTAAATATCAGATGGATAAGATGATGATACATCCACGTTTTTATTTAATCAATAAAGCAATTTATCTGTCCACGATGCATAAATATAATCTTGTATTTGGAGAACTGGTTAGATCAGGTATTCCTGTATCAGAAGCGCTACACACAGCTGTTGGAATGGTTGATAATGAAGCGATTAAAGAACAATTACTAACAGTGAATGCTAATATTGGGCGCGGTATGAGTTTGGCTGAAGCTTTTCAGCTAACAGGTCTTTATGAAAATATGTTACTGCAAATGATAAAAGCAGGTGAAGCAGGGGGTCAATTGGATGCTATGTTGGCTAAAGTCACTGATTATTATGATATGAAATTTCAAGATTTGATAGATAACCTCTCTACCTATATTGAACCTATTATGTTGTTCTTTATTGCAGGACTGGTATTGCTTATGGCTTTAGGTATTTTTATGCCAATGTGGGATCTAGGAAAAGCGGTAAAAGGTTAGCAGTGTAAGTATAGAAAAAAGTCATTCTTTCTATACTACACATGCATTAGAGTCGGTGGTGTTTAATCGCTTTTTCTAAGTCTTCCATCGTATCTATCCCAAAACTTTCTGTATGTACTTCTGTCATCGCAACCTCATAGCCATGATAAAGGGCTCTAAGTTGTTCCAGTTTTTCTATATCTTCCAAAGGTGCAGCCTCAAGCATACAAAATTTACGTAATGATTTTACAGTAAAACCGTAGATACCTAAATGTCCCTTGTATGCATCAAAATGATGGTCTCTAGGGTAGGGTATTTTTGCTCTTGAAAAGTACAAAGCAATATCATCACTATCAGTTACGACCTTTACGATATTGGGATCATCGGCTTCAGGGTTAGAGATAGTTTTATAGCATGAGTTCATCATAATACGTGCATTGTTTTTATTGTTTTGTGTCAGGTTATAGATAGCCTGTACGACTTCTGTTTCTATAAAAGGCTCATCTCCCTGTACATTAATAATGATTTCATTTTCATCCAGATCTAGTTTTTGCGCTGCTTCATAAATGCGGTCTGTACCGCTTTGATGTGTTGCTGATGTAAGTACAGCTGCTATTTCATGTGCCTTTGCAATAGCTATCACTTCCTGTGAATCTGTCGCGATCACAACATTATCTATGGCTTCAACGGCCTTGGCTGTTCGTACCACCATTGGCATTCCACCAATATCCGCTAAGACTTTATTTGGAAAACGACTTGACCCTATACGCGCAGGAATAATAATCATCCTAAATCCTTCTGTGTTTATTAATCTAATCTTACACTTTATATGCTAAGATACAAGACTTAAAGGATTATAATGAATAAAGCACTTTTTCTTCTTAATATGGGTGGACCTAATGATTTAGAGGAAGTAAAACTTTTTTTACAGAATATGTTTTCAGATAAAAATATTTTACCAACCAATGCTCTGATACGTGCATTGATTCGTAAAATTATTATTACCAAACGTTTAGATGAGGCCAAAGAGAGTTATATGCATTTGGGTGGAAAATCCCCTTTGTCTGAGTTGACACAAGAGCTTATCGATAAACTAGACAATGTGTTAGATATGCCTGTGTATGCTGCAATGCGTTATGTGCCTCCTTTTGCTACAGAGTCGCTTATCAAATGTAAGGAAGAAGGTGTGGAAGAACTTTTATTGTTCCCTCTTTATCCACAGTATTCAACCACAACAACGCTCTCTTCCTATGAAGATATGGTAGTGCGTTGTGAAGCGTTAGATTATCATCCTAAGATCACGCTACTTGCTTGCCAATATTATGATGATATTGACTATATTAAAGCCAATGTGGAACAGATAGAAAAGGCAATTGGGAAGAAAAACACTACTGAGTATGATCTTCTCCTCTCTGCGCATGGGTTACCCGTAAGTATTGTCAAATCCGGTGACCCATATCAGAGACAAGTTGAATCGAATGTAAGTGCCATTAAAACACTTTTGGAAGTGAAAGGTATCTTCTTTAAAGAAGTTAAGTTGGTGTATCAATCCAAAGTAGGACCTGCTGCATGGTTAGAACCAAATTTGGTTGATGTCTTACGCCATCCAACAAACCGGAAAGTGCTTATTTATCCATTAGCATTTACCATTGATAATTCAGAAACACGTTTTGAATTAGACATTGAACATCGTGAAATTGCTGAAAAAATTAAATATGATGATTATATCGTGGCTGAGTGTATGAATAACAGTGATGCATTTGTCAATTTAATTACAAAATATGTGAGTGAGCAGACTACAGAAAAAGTAAAATGTAATTCATTTTGTACAGATTGTAGTATGTGTGTCTGTTGTGTTATGGAATCTGCGTAAGAGGACGTAATTACAACGCGTCCTCATCCTCTTCTTCTGTTCTGATACGAATGGTTTTTGATATATCTGAAACAAAGATTTTACCATCACCGATTTTTCCTGTTTTAGCACTCTGTTTTATAGCTTCAATTGCTTTGTTAAGGTACTCATCATTGCTTACCACGATTTCTATCTTGACTTTGGGAATGAATTCTACCACATACTCAGCACCCCTGTAAAGCTCTGAATGACCTTGTTGTCTTCCGTATCCTTTGACTTCAGAGACGGTCATACCTTCGATCCCCATTTCTACAAGCGCATCTTTCACATCTTCTAGTTTAAATGGTTTAATGATTGCTTCAATTTTTTTCATTCTTTATTTCCTTATATACTACGTTTAAATTCAGGATATGATTCTATACCACATTCTATTGCATCGATTCCTTCAAGTTGTTCATCATCTTCTGCTGTGAGAGTAAAGAACTTATTGATCATAAAAATAGCGACCCATGATAACGGAAATACAATAATTCCTACTACAATTATACCTTTTAATTGTGACCAGATACTTACATCAGCTACAAAAATACCTACTGCAAGTGTACCCCAGATACCATTGACTAAGTGAACGGAGAGCGCACCTACAGGGTCATCCATTCTTAATTTATCAAAGATAGGTACACATAAAACGACTAAAGCACCACCAATAGCACCGATCAAAATAGGTGTATGAATATCATATTGGTCGGGTCCTGCTGTGATCGCAACCAACCCACCTAAAGCACCATTGAGTATCATGGTGATATCAAATTTTTTGTATCTGAAGTAGGTAAGTAGCCACCCTGCAATAGCACCTGCAAGACCAGCAGTATTGGTGTTCATGATGGTGAGTGCAACTGCATCAGCATTCTCTTTAGAACTGATAGATCCAACAGATCCACCATTGAATCCAAACCATCCAATCCAGAGTAATAATGCACCTAACGTCACTAAAGGAATGTTAGATGCCGGAATTACACGTACGATATTATCTTTATACCTACCACGTCGAGGTCCCATGATGAAAATAGCTGCTAAGAGTGCCCATCCACCAGTAGAGTGAATGACTGTTGAACCAGCAAGATCAGTGAGTCCTGAAATATCTAATGGGGTGCCTGCTAAAAAGTTTGCACCCCATGTGATATTTACAATAGTAGGATAGATAAAAGCTCCTGCGATAACAGTAAAAATGGCCAAAGGCAAGATACGAGAACGTTCACTGACACCACCACTCATGATATTGACTACTTTCCCCACAAATGCCATTTGAAACATAAAAAATGCCCACTTACTCATACCATTTTGATGGTCCCATCCTCCAAAAGCATATTCATATCCTATGAGTAAAAATGCCATGGATGCTATAGCATAAATCATGATATTTACTGTCAGTACTGAGGTCACATTTTTGGTTCGTACCAAACCTGCTTCGAGCATCGCAAAACCAGGTACCATAAGAATGATAAGTGTCATTGCAAAAATAGCAAAAAATGTATCTAGTATATAATGTATTTCCATCTTTAAATCCCTAATATTTTGTTTGGTTAGCATTATATCGGTTATGTAACATATATAAAAGTAGAGATTGTATTAAAATAAGGCAGTTTTGTTAGTAAATGTAAGAAATATGCTTAAAATTGATTAATTTTTAATCAAAAGAAGAGGGAAAGGCATCGGCCTTGTCCCTGTAAAGTATTAAAGTGCGTCAGAATCAGTCTCATCCGTTCTGATACGAACTACATGATCGATAGTACTTACGAAGATTTTACCATCACCAATTTTACCTGTTTTGGCTGCTTCATTGATGATCTTGATGGCAGTTTCTGCGTATGCATCTGTACTTACCACAATCTCTATCTTGATCTTAGGAATAAATTCCACTACATATTCAGCACCTCTGTAAAGTTCAGAGTGACCTTGTTGTCTTCCGTACCCTTTTACTTCAGAGACGGTCATACCTTCAATACCAGCTTCTACAAGAGCATCTTTTACATCTTCTAGTTTAAATGGTTTGATTATTGCTTCTATTTTTTTCATAATATAAATCCTTTTATAAATTAGGGTGTAACAAATGCTTTAAGCATTCATTACAGTTTCGCCGTGTACCGTTTCATCAAGACCACTGTTTTCAGTCTCTTCATCTACTCTAGCACCGCCCGTTAATGCAGAGGCTACATAGTAAACAATGACTGTACCAATCAGAGTAAAGAGTCCAACTACTACGACAGATTCAACTTGAACCATAAATTGTCCCATTCTGTCACCACTCTCTTTGAGCGGACCGTCCCAGAGAAGGTCTTTGTCATCAAGTGCAAGGAAACCTGTAGCAAGTGCACCCCATAGACCAGCAAGAAAGTGAATACCAAAGGCATCTAAAGAATCATCATAACCTAGTTTTTTCTTTAGTGTAACAACACCCCAGAATGCAAAGATAGAACCAACGATACCTATGATAAAGGCACCACCAACACTTACAAAACCAGCAGCAGGTGTAATAGCAACCAGACCAGCAATAATACCTGAAGCGATACCAAGAAGTGTAGGTTTCTTGAAGATAAACCACTCAAGTAGCATCCAAGTTACAGCAGCAGAAGCCGTNGCAACAGTCGTAGTCATCACAGCAAGACCGGCAATGGCATTTGCACCAAATGCAGAACCACCATTAAATCCATACCAACCGAACCATAGTAGTGCAGCACCTACCGCTGTAAGAAGAATACTGTATGGTTTCATCGCTACTTTGTTGTGTCCAGCTCTTTTTCCTACTAAGATAGCAAGTACAAGACCAGCTAAACCACCATTCATATGTACAACAGTTCCACCCGCAAAGTCAAGGGCACCAGCATCAAAAAGAAGTGCACCATCTCCACCCCATACCATGTGTGTTATTGGAGCATAGACAAGAAGTCCCCATAATGCAACGATTACCATCCAGGTAGAAAATTTCATACGTCCGATTACAGAACCTGAAGCGATCGCTACCGTAATAGCGGCAAATGTACCTTGGAATGCGATAAATACATAGGTAGGGTAAGTACCAGAAAGATCCGTCCACTTAATACCATCTAGCATGACATGACCAAATCCACCAAATACATTTTGAAGCATGGCATTTTCATTGGTTCCAAATGCGATAGAATACCCTGCAATAATCCATACTACAAAAGCAAGAACAAATGCACCCATAACCATAGAATAAGTATTTAATACGTTTTTACTTCTTGTCATACCACCATAAAAGAGTGCCAATCCTGCAGGTGTCATAAGAAGTACAAATGCTGTTGATACCATCATCCATGCTGTGTCACCCGTATCCAGTTTATCTTCTGCAAAAGCGAAGATAGGCAAAAACATTGCCATTAGAGCTGAAAGTTTTAATTTCATGCTATTTCCTTTAAATTAAATTTTACAAGACAATAATAACATGAATGATGATTTTTTATTGGCAGTCATTGATTAATTTTTAATCAATGACTGGATTATTGGATAAGAGGAATTTCAAGTTTGATAGAGTGCTCTTTCATCATACATTTGATCTGACTTACTTCTGCAAGTGTTCGTATCTCAGCATCTGTATTTGTGTATCGTCCATTAGCAACTATAGAGAATTGAGCTATGGACTCCCTTTTGTTTTCTATTAAGACATGCTGTCCAAACATAAGTTTGAGAGAAATATCAATGGAATCAGAAGCTCTGAATGCATCGAGGGTTTTTCTTAAAAGTTTAGAAAAATTATTTTGATCTATTTTGAATGCAGGTAAATCTTGGTCAGTTAAGAGTTTGAGAGAATTTGTGTTCTTGGTTCTAAAGAGTGCTATATTGGCTTCAAGTAAGATGTTGATATCTGTTGTAATCAGTTTATCTTTTTCTATTTTACGTTCGGTTTTAATGCGAGGTGTATTGTAAAGGCGTAATGAAATTTGCTCTTCATTCTCATATCCTACTGTGATGGCATGAAACATAAATGTGTCGTAGTTCAATGTCAGTGAAGTTGTTTTATAGCCAAAATTTTGAGGTGCATAAGATAACGATATATTATAAAGCTCTTGTTTTGTGACATACCCAAATAAAATTTCTGCAGCATTATTAAGATAAAGTATCTTTCCTTGATCACTGAAGAGTATGAAAGGGTTGTTGTCCCATTCTATAAAAGATTTAAAATCAATCGATGTTGTGTTCATGTATCTTCTTTCTGAGTGTGTTTCTGTTTATACCTAAAACTTGCGAGAGTTGAAGTTGTGAGCCAAACTTTTTAAGACCGGCTTCTATCAAAGGTTTTTCATAGAGGCCAAGATATTCTCTGTACCCATCATTACCATCAAGGTGTTTAATCAAATAATGATAAAGAACACTTTCTATATCTTGTGCATCCATATTTTGTCTCATAAGATGCATATAGATAGACCTTTTCAGACTTTTATTGTTTTTAGTGAGATTTATAGGGACATCATCAAGTTCNAAATTATGCTCTTCTATCATTAAAATGGAAAGTGCTTCTTTGATGAAGAGGTGCTTTATATGGTTGACATCTTCAGGACGTTCTTGCAAGGGTGGCATAGTATAAATAAATGCAAAAAGGTCATCAATAAGGTCTTGGTTACCCATATAGTCTGCGGTAGCAATAATACGCTTGTTTGTAAAATCAAGAGCATTTTGATTGCTGAGCTTTTCAAAATTTGTGATGATGAGCTCATTATTATTTTCAAGTGCCTCTTCAACTTTTTTTTGATCATTCCCCGAAACCAAAAGTGTATCTGGAAAAAGATATCGTGCCAATGACTTTTTACCAGTATGTGACTCGCCTATGATTATAGAGGAGACAAAGAGTGTTTTGGTGAGGTTAAAACTTTTAATAATATGTTGTATTTTATCTGATGTGCTGAAAAATGTTTCCATGATACTCTTTAATGTTGATTAATAATTGATCATACAAAAATTCAAATAAAAGTATGTTAAAATAATTTAATTTATACAATAAAGGGACTTCATCAAAGCATCATTTCAAAGATTTTACCACCATTTTTCTTATTTGGAACTAGAACAGGCTGTTGAATATTTTTCTATTTTGGGTGGCATAGGTAAAAATATAGAGTTAGATTATTTTGATGATGTTTTTTCTATGGTAGAGTCTAATTTCATACAAAACTTCTCAAAATTTCAGTCACTGGTATCTCCTTCTTATCTTTTAGAAAGTCCTTATAGGGAAATACTTATCGCTGTGGCAAGGGGGGATGGAAAACGTTACTCAGTACTAAGAAAAGCAAAGTTAAGTGAGACATTGGGAGAGGAAATAGTACAAGAGTTGGTGAACTTAAATGTTTTAAAGGTTGAAGCTTCAAGAGAGTCTCCATTACGTATGCATCCCAAACACAAACTTAAAAAAGAGCAGCGTTCCTACCGTGTGCAAGACAAGCTTCGCTTTGTGCAACCTTTTATGCGCTTCTGGTTTGGCTTTGTGATATATTATAAAAAAGATTTGCTTTTAGGACAGGGTGATGCTTTTTTAGAAAACTTTGAAAAACACTATGAACGTTTGCGTTCATTGGTCTATGAACAACTCTGTGATGCACTCTTGACCCAACATTATGAAGATAAAAATCCACTCATAAGCAGAGGAAGTTTTTGGAATATTCATAGTGAATTTGACATTTTAGCAGTGACTAAAGATAAAAAGATCATTTTAGGAGAGTGTAAATACAAAGACCGAAAAGTATGTAAAAACGAACTGACTAAGCTCAAAGCAAAAGCGTTGGAATCAGGTATAAAAGTAGCGGTCTATGCACTTTTTTCTAAAAGTGGATTTTCAAATGAGTTACTACAAACACAAGATGAAACATTACTTTTATTTGATCTGAATGATTTGGAAGTACTTACTTCCTAGTCNGCTNAAGCGTTGAAATACTTATCAACGTGCTTTTTGAATATTTTGACGGTGTTTTGTGTAACTGCTGGTAAAATCATGTACGCCTTGGGCATTTTTCATAAAGTAAAGGTGATTTGTCTTTGCCGGTTTGATCGCTGCGATAATCGAATCAAAAGAGACCGAACCGATAGGAGAGTGTGGCAAGCCTTTGTATTTGTATGTGTTAAACCTACTTGTGTCATTTTTGATGCGTTCAGGGGTTACTTTGATATGGGAATATTTACCATAGTTGAGTGTCCCATCCATTTGTAAAGGCATACCTTTTTTAAGACGGTTATAAATTACAGAGGAAACAATAGGCATCTCTTTTGTATTGGCCGCTTCTTTTTGTATGATAGAGGCAATGATGAGAATATTTAACCACTGCTTTTGATTATAGGTGCCATAAATTTTTTTAGAGATCTCTTCATATTTTTTTTCAGATCCTGAAAGTAAAAAAAAGATCAAATGTTTTTCTGTAATACCATAAGGTACATAGTAAGTATCAGCATAGATACCGGCTTCAGGATATTTTGACATTTTTTTATAATAAGTTTCTAGTTTTATTTTATCAAGTTTCAGGTCCGTGGCCACAGAAGATAAGAAGAGCTCTCTGGTTTCACCCGGAATGAGTGTGATCTCTTCCATTTTTGCTTTTGCTGTGGTGAGTTGATGTAAAAAATCGATACGGTTTAAGTGTGTTGCCCCTATATCTACCCAACCACTTTGCGGTTTACCCAAAAAGACTAATATATATTTATCAATAGGGCTTAATGCATACCCTTTTTGCGTCAGCTGTGATATAATATGTGTAATAGAGCCCTGAGGCACTAAAAGTGTGCGTGTTGTTTGAATGGGTAGTGTAGTATAAAAGGCAAAAGAGATGATCAAAACCAGTGCAATATTTTCTGCCCATGCCATCCATGTGCTTCTACGTAATACACTCATTTTTTTAGTTCTCCTTTTTATAGCGTTTTTTATCTGGCTTCTTGTAGGTATCAAGTTTGATACATTTAAAATAGCTGATTACAATGTAGATGGATTATACATTAAACTCGATAAAAAGCTTATATTGAAGGCGGACAATGTCATTATTCCCAAAAGCAAAGAAAACACCTCTTTTCATAATATTCCTGAATCCTTTGAACGCGTCAAATATATACTTACTTTTTTTGACTCAATAGAACTTAAAAATATCATTTTTGAAAATAATACAATGAGTATAGAATATCATGATGATTATTTGAGGCTTTTAAGTAAAGAGTATGAAATTATAGGGACGGTAAGACGCGAAGGCAAAATGATAAAAGCCAGTATACCTTTACTGCATTTGAACGAGCATAATGTTACGATCGACGGAAAATTTACGTATGATCTGCATGAAGATATTTTGGCTACTGAGGGTCATTTTATATTTAAAGACATCAATGGAGAATTTAGTGCAAGTAAAGAAAATAGCAAGATAGTTTTTGAACTAAAAAGCGATACTTTTTCAGAGTTGAAACCTATTATCGATAAATTTAATCTTAAAGAAAATGTAAGAAGTTGGATCGTCGATAAAGTAGAAGCAGACAACTATCAATTGCTCTCTTTGACTGGTCAAGGCCATATCAAGAATAAGAAATTTAAAATGGATTTTGAAGCTTTAAACGGTGAGGTCCTTTTTACGGATGCGAAAATACATTTTAAAGAAAATCTTGCTCCAGTTCTTGCACCAAGTTTTATCTTGACTTATCATCATGGTGGGCTTTATTTTGATTTGAAAGAACCAAGCTATGAAAATATAAGTTTAAAAGGAAGTGAAGTCAAAATACTTAATTTACTTAATACACACAGTAATTTAAAACTCAAAATTAGAGCCAATACCCGCTTCGATAGTAAAATACTGCATTTATTAAAAGCATATAATCTCAAGATACCCGTAAACCAAAAAAGCGGTACAGTTAATGCGCTGTTTATGGCTGATTTGGGTTTGAAAAACAGTTATCAGGATTTCTATGTCAATGTGGACTTTAGTAAAGGTGATATAGGGTTAGATAAAGTGAATCTCTCCATTGAAAAAGGTAATCTTCAGTATAAAAATGGATACATCAATTTAAAAAATATTTATTTGAAAGATACTCGCTATGAAGGTGAGCTTAATGGAAAAATAGATTTGAAAAAGAAAAAATCGGATTTGATTTTAGATGCCAAAATAATTACACTTGGAGATGAAAAAGAGACATTTTTTATATTAAAAGATGAAAGATTACCTTTTGTATTAAACTATGAGAAGGGCATTGAGATCGTTATTCCTAAGCTTTATACTAGGCTTACAAATGTGTTGAATGAAACACACATTTATTTAACAGACCTCAATAAAATAAAACCCTATCTTCTGGACCCAGAATTTATCGAGCAAGGAGGCAATGTCGATATAAGCACAACAGATTTTAAAACATATAGTATAGAGGGAATACTCAAAAGAACAACCTGTTTTTTATATGAAGAAGATCATCAATGTAAAGCCAGAGTGCCTTTTTGGGCGAAAGTAAGCGCAAATGATATAGACTTTTTTGCTTTTGAAAAACGTTTTTATTACAATAAAGCCAAATCGCAAATAAAATTAACNAATTTGAATTTTGATCTGGCAAAATTTTTGGAAACAGAAAAGAAAGAGAGTAGAAAAGAAAAAGCGAACACAGCAGATACAATAACACAGCAGAAGTCATTGGTTTTCTTAGGTACAAACAGCCATTTAAGATATGGTGCATACACCCTGGTTACTGATAGTTATGATGTAGAATTGAAACCAAACGGTGACATTATAGCCATAGGCAGTGTATCGAATGATATTATAAAGTTTTCTAAAAAGAAAAATATTTTTTCTTTACATGCATTACGTATAAAAGACAAAGCTCTGCACCCTTTGATTGATTTTAGGGGTTTACAGGATGGACGATATTCTATTAAGGCATTAGGCGATCCTGAGAAAACGGTAAAAGGAAAAATTATCATAGAGGGTGGAGTGATGAAAGATTTTAAGGCATACAATAATACTTTAGCCTTCATCAATACAATACCTGCTCTAGCATCTTTACAAAATCCGGGCTACTCTGTCAAAGGCTTTACTATAGAAGAAGGGGTGGCTGAATACAGAATGATCAAAAAAGATAAAATCATATTTGACTCGATTTATATCAAGGGAACTTCCGCGACGATAGCCGGAACTGGAGAAATTGATCTGGTGCAAAAAACGATTAATCTTGATCTTGCGATACAAACAGCCAGGGAACTGGGTAAACTGGTGGGAAGTGTACCATTGGTAGGTTATATCATTACAGGAGGAGACAAGAGCATGACATTTGGATTGAAGATTACAGGTGCATTAGATAATCCGCAAGTTACTACCTCTGCAGGAGACGATATCCTTGCCTTGCCTTTGAAGATACTCAAAAGAGCCATTGAGTCACCGGGGTATATTTTAAATAAATAAGAATAGTGTATAATAGAAAGACTAATTAGCGTATAAGGCAGTATAAAATAATGAAAAAGATTCTTTTGATGATACAGGTACTAAGTGTGTTTATATGGGCCGATTTGATTCATGATGAAAAGGGGGCTTTACTTGATCTGAAAGCACCATACACCATACAGAATGATGCTGAAGAGATCTCTATAACTTTGGATAATGAACTTTTACCCAACGAAACGACCCAAATACCTACCCATGTAGATGCTGAACTTTTGCCTATGGAACAAATATTTGATATGCCTGAGCATGACATAAAAAAGGATATTAAAAAACCAAAGATCTTGGAACGGGGCAGTTTACCGGTAAAAAAGAGCGCTAAAAAACCCCAAAATGTGCAGAGTAAGACAAAGCAAGATCTCCAGATAGAAAAGATACGTAGAGAATTAAATATTCAGGGTCCAAGTGCTAAAGAGCTAAAGCTAAGAAGAATTAAAGAAGCATTAAATATTGAAGAACCCAGTACCAGAACGATAAGAGTTGACGGGATAAGAGAAGAATTAAAGATGGGCTATAGGACTCCAGAAAATGAGAGTAGGCTAGATAGAAGGGTAGAGGATGTGAAAGAAGGGTTGGATGCATTAAGTATAGACAATGCTCTTTCAAGTATCAAAAGTACCATAGGTATGGGAGATAAGAAAAAGAAAGATGAAGGTTTTTCATTTACAAACAGTTTGAGTAATTTTGGAGATACCATCGGCATAGACGTTGGTATACCGACTCTTTTTGGCGGAAAGAGTAAGAAAAAAGAGAGTGGTATTTTGGATAGCGTAATGGGTATTGGTTTTCTTGGGGATATTAAAGATTCGGGCACTTCTCTTTATAAAGGGGCTAAATATTCTGGGCAATCGGCAGAAATGATGTCTGGAATGATGTACAATTCTTCTAAAATGTATAATACGATGTTTGGGGTATTTGACGACTCACCGTTTAATATTTTTGAAGAGGAAGAGGAAGCTTCCATTTTTGATGTATTCGAACATGGAAACTCAGTGATGGATATGTTTAACTAGAAAAAATTATTCATTTCTAAGTACGGTTAAAGGGTCTGTTTGTGATGCTTTTTTCGCAGGATAAAGCGATGAGAGCAGTATAATCACACTTGTACCCAGAATAATCAGTCCAAAGTCATTGAGCGTGAGATCTACTGGAAGCTTTGATGTACCGTAAACATCAGCAGGCATGGAGATAATGTCAAAAGTAGTAAGTATCCAAATACCAAGTGTACCAAGAAGTGTCCCTGCCAAGATACCNGTACTCCCTATAATAAGACCTAATTTAAAAAAGATAGACTTTATCTCTGTTTTTGTTGCCCCTAATGTACGCATAAGAGCTATCTCTCTTCTTCTGCTCATCACTGTCATAAGAAGAGATGAAATGATATTAAGCGATGCAACAAGGATGATAAGAAGTAAGACTAAAAAAAGTGCTTTTTTCTCCATTTCCATGGCTGCAAAAAAGTTTCCATTTTGTTGCCACCAACCTTCTATGATGACCATTTCAGGTAAATNTTTTTTAATGTCGGCTATTTCATCAAGAGGGTTTTTAGTGTAGATATGTAGACCATCATAGCTTCCATGTGTACGTCCCAGCAATTTTTCAAATGCTTCTAAAGAAGTGTACATGATCGCTTTGTCATAGGCTTTCAGACCAGACTTGAAAACACCATCAATAATAAAGCGTTTTTGTAGTGGCATAGTACCAAAACCAATAGCCTGTTGTTCAGAAAAGTACAGTGTGACTTTCTCACCTTTGGGTGCATTCATTTCAAAGGAGAGCCCTTCACCTATCACCACCCTAAACGTACTTAGCTCATTACCTCTGGCTTCTTTAAAAATGGTGTTTATCTCACTCTCTTTATCAAAATCCACACCATAGACTAAAGATCCTTGCACGGCACCGTCATTTTTGGTGATGACTTGAGTGGTGTAGTAAGGACTGAACTTAAGATGAGGAAATTTTTTCTTTAGTGAATCGACAAGCTTATCATTGACTGCATTTTCTTCCAGTGGTAGTACCGTAAGAGGATAATTCATAACAAAAAGCTTTTTGGTAAACTCTTTTTGTGTGCCATTCATGATCCCCATAGCGATCATAAGTACCATCACTCCTGCTGATATACCTAAAAAGGCCAGCATCGCAGAGATAAAAATAAAAGGGTTTTCTTTGTCATATTTGAGATAGTGTTTGATGATGTGCCTAATAAACTTTTTATTAGGAGAGGAAATAGCTTTCATATTCATACTGTATCCATTATGTTTATTAAGCGACTAGTCGCGTGAGCGCTCTGCTGAAGAGAACTCAGCGTTAGCGTAGCAATAAGGAGCTTTGCTTCTTATGCGTTCTTGTTATGTTTATTAAGCGACTAGTCGCGTGAGCGCTCTGCNGAAGAGAACTCAGCGTTAGCGTAGCAATAAGGAGCTTTGCTNCTTATGCGTTCTGGGATGATAACAACCCTTTTTTAGGTCCACTTTGTCCGCAGCAATTTTTATATTTTTGACCAGAACCGCATGGGCATGGCTCATTTCTTTTAGGCTTTTTTGTTCCGGTTAAAGGTTTTTTTTTCGCTTCATCTGCTACATCAGTACTCAATTTCGCATCGGCTAGATCACTCTCTAGTTCTTCTCTTATCTGCTCAACAGCAGCTTCTTCTTCTTCCGGAGATTCAAAGTTAAACTGTACAAGTTGAAGTACTTTTACTGCTTCAAGTTTGATGCGGATTACAAGATCTGTAAAAAGTTTATAGCTGTCTTGTTTGTACTCTGTCAGTGGATCTTTTTGGTTGTACCCTCTAAGCCCGATACCGGTTTTAAGTACATCCATCTCATAAAGGTGGTCTCTCCACTGTGGATCGAGTACCTGAAGGTACAAGATGCGTTCTATCTCTTGTCTTTGCTCTAGATCGATTTGAGACATTTTCTTTTCATAAAGGTCTTCCATCATTTTTATAATCATAGAAGTAATCTCTTCTACCTCTTTGTCCTTAAACTCTTCACTTTGTACGTCTATATGTAGTTCTTCTTTGATCAATGCAGCAAGTCTCTCTACATCAAAATCTTCTGTAGGCATACCTGCAAAAATCTCAGCTTCCACTAAAAGGTAGTTTATATACTCTAAACGGTTCTCTTTGATCTTTGCAGCAATGTCAAATTCAGGATCGAGCAGTTGATTTCTAAATGCATAGATCGCTTTTCTTTGGTGATTGGCTACGTCATCATACTCCAAGATGTGTTTTCTGGACTCATAGTGCTGGTTCTCTACTTTTTTTTGCGCTTTTTCTACAGAACGTGTAACGATCTTGGAATCGATGTATTCTCCATCTTCAACACCCAGTCTGCTCATGATGCTTCTGATTTTTTCTCCACCAAAGATACGAAGAAGATTGTCATCAAGACTAAGGAAAAATTGACTCTCCCCCTGGATCACCCTGACGTCCTGAACGGCCTCTAAGCTGATTGTCTATACGTCTACTTTCATGACGTTCTGTACCAAGTATCATCAGCCCACCCAGGCTTCTTACTTCATCGTCTATCTTGATGTCAACCCCACGTCCTGCCATATTTGTAGCCACGGTGACTGCAGCTTTTTGTCCTGCATTGATAATGATCTGGGCTTCTTGTGCGTGATTTTTGGCATTAAGGATGTTATGTACAATCTTCTCTTTTTTAAGTCGTTCGTGGATCATTTCAGATTTTTCGATAGAAGCTGTACCTATCAGAACAGGCTGTCCTTTTTCATTGAGTTCTTTTACTCTTTTTACCACAGCGTTCATCTTTTCACGTTCCGTATTATAAATGAGGTCATTTTTATCGAATCTGGCAATAGGTACATTGGTAGGAATAGAGATAACATCCAGGCTATAAATCTGTGAAAATTCTGTGGCTTCAGTTTGTGCGGTACCTGTCATCCCGGCAAGTTTTTCATAAAGTCTAAAGTAGTTTTGGTAGGTGATCTCTGCAAGTGTCTGTGACTCTTCTTGTACCTCTACGGCTTCTTTGGCTTCAAGTGCCTGGTGCAATCCTTCAGAATATCTACGGCCTTCTGAGAGTCTTCCTGTAAATTCATCAACAATGATGATTTCATTGTTTTGCACTACATAATCGACATCTTTTTCGAAGATATAGTGTGCCTTAAGTGCTTGGTCAAGATGATGAGACAGGACAGCATTTTCCAAGTTATAAAGATTATCTACTTCAAANAGGTCTTGTGCTTTTTGTAGTCCATCTTCTGTCATNACAATAGTTCTATTTTTCTCATCTACAATGAAGTCACCCGTAGTCTGTTCAGGCTCTCCGGCCTTCGTCTCTAGTTTTTCTCCACGTTTCATCTGCTTAGCGATAGCATCCGCTTTTGCGTAGTGGTTATGGTCACGCTGTGTAGGTCCAGAGATGATAAGCGGTGTTCTGGCTTCATCTATAAGGATGGAATCTACTTCATCTACGATGGCATAGTGATGCTCACGTTGTACTTTTTCTTCACTTCTCACTTTCATGTTGTCACGAAGGTAGTCAAAACCGTATTCGTTATTTGTACCATAGGTAATATCTGCACTGTATTGTGCTTTTCTTCCCATATCATCATGTATTTCAGCAGTAAGACATCCTACGCTGTAGCCTAAAAATTCATAGAGTTTACCCATCTCTTGGGAGTCTCTTTTCGCAAGATAGTCATTGACGGTAATCACATTGACACCTTTGCCTGTCATGGCATTGAGTACTACGGCAAGTGTCGCTACAAGTGTTTTACCTTCACCCGTTTTCATCTCTGCGATGTTACCGTCATTGAGTACCATACCCCCAACCATCTGTACATCATAATGTCTCATACCCAAAGCACGTTTCGCAGCTTCTCTGGTAATCGCAAAAGAGTCGTAAAGTACATCATTTAGAGTCTTTGTACCGTTTTGTACTTCACTTTTAAGTACGTCAAATGCAGCTTTGAGTGCTTCATCATCAAGTGCTTCATATTGATCTTCAAGACTATTGATGTTTTTTACTTTTTTGAGATAGTTTTTTACGATCTTGTCATTTTGTGTGCCAAAGAGGTTAAGTACGCTTTTTATCATTGTAGGTGTTGCCTTTGCATAAATTGATATTATTTTATCTAAATAGTAATTAATATTCCGTTAGAAAAAGACAATGTATACATACGCTTAGCTCACAATTTTATGACAAAATGCCATATATTACCACGATACAAGTGCTATTTTGGTATATTTCAAATTATAAGGAAAAAGAATGAAATTATTATCGTTATTATCATTGGCATTTTCACTCCTCTGTGCCAACATAGAGTTGCCTCAAAATTTTCAAGCAGACTTCATTCAGAAAATAACAAATACGAAAGAAAAAGTGATCATTTACAGTGGAAANGTACGTTTTTCANATGAGAGNTTGTTTAAGTGGAATTACACAGAACCAACGAAGAAAGAAGTATGTACCGATGGTTTGGAATTGCTTGTGGTAGACCATGATCTTGAACAGGTTTCTGCGTATCGTATTACTCAGGGTATAGATATCGCCAATATTTTAAAAAAAGCAACCTTACATCGTGACAACATCTATGTTGCAGCGTACAAAAATAAGCAATATACAATACAGGTTGATCAGCAACAAAAGCTTCAGAGTATCGCTTATTACGATGATCTAGATAACAAAGTGCAGATAGTCTTTAAGCGCATGAAGTATGGAAAAGGAAATCTTCCTACCCAAAGTATGAAGTGCAACTACCCACAAAACTATGACATGATACGAGGATAAATAATGCAAGAATTAGTGTTAAAAATACAGAGTGATTCTACATTAATGCTCATGGTGGGTTTGGCATTGGTCATACTTTTGGTTATTTTACTGGTGATCGTGGTCTCAGCCATGAAAGTCAAAATTTATAAAGATAAATTTTGGAATACAGAAGTAGATAACAAGGAAAAAACAGAACATATTTCTGCTTTGGAACTTGAGCTTGAAGCTTATAAAATCAAAAATGCAAGTAATGAACAGGCCTTGCAGCAATTTGCAGAGACGAAGGAAACACTCAAGTCGACCCATGAAACATTGTTGATATTGCAGGGAAAATTTAATGAATTGGAAAAAGAACTTAGTCAGACTAGGGCCCAACTTGAGAGTGCAAACAGTATCTATGCAACGCTCTTAGAGGAACACAATACACTAAAAGAACGTCAAGACAGCATACTTGAAGATAACAGCAGATACCGTACAAACAATGCACGTTTATTGATGAAACTTGAGAGTGAAGAGAGGCATACACTGTCTCAAAAAGAGATGATGCTTACACACAAAAAAGAGATCAAAGATGAGTTGGAATCATTGGCTAAAAAAGTGTTTGACGGCAATTCTCAAAAGTTTGCAGAGTTTTCAAAAGAAAATCTGGACAACATGATCAAACCGTTACAAACACAAATTTCAGAGTTTAAAAAACAGGTAGCAGATACCTATAACACGGAGAGTCAAGACAGGGCAGTGTTGAAAAATGAGATTAATTCATTGAAAGAACTCAATGAAAAGATAAGCAAGGATGCGATAAACCTTACAAATGCACTCAAAGGTGACAGTAAAACCCAAGGTGTGTGGGGTGAGATGGTACTTGAAAATGTATTGGAAGCTTCCGGACTTCGTAAAGGGTTTGAGTTTGAACGTGAGGTAAGTCTACGTACCGATGAAAATGAAATCTTACGACCTGATGTGGTGGTGCATTTACCTGACAACCGAGACCTTATCATCGATGCAAAAACATCATTGGTGGCTTATGAGCGTTTTGTCAATGCAGGAGATGATACAAGCAAAGCATTACATCTTACGACACACTTAAGTTCTATAAGGGCACATGTAGAAGGACTTGCAAATAAAAATTATGAACGCCTCAAAGAAGTTAATACTTTAGATTTTATTTTTATGTTTATGCCTATAGAAGGTGCCCTCGCTTTAGCATTGGAACATGATAGCAGTATTTATGACAATGCCTTTAAAAACAAAATACTTCTTGTAGGACCAACGACACTATTGGTTGCTATGAGAGCAGTAGAAAATGTTTGGAAGTATGAACGTCAAAATCAAAATGCCCAAGAGATAGCCAGAAGAGCAGGGGCAATGTATGATAAGTTCGTCGGCTTTTCGGAAGATCTGATGAAGATATCTAAACAGATAGACGGCATTCAGGGTAGTTTTTCTGCTGCGCGTAGCAAATTGAGTGATGGCAAAGGTAACCTTGTCAGGCAGGTACAACAACTCAAAGAATTGGGTGCGCAGACAAACAAAAAGATACCTAAAGCGTTAAATGGTGAAAAAGATGATTAACCACAAGATCAGAAATCGTGACACTAAATATAAGGAAAATAAATGGCAAATGTAACCATCTGGCATAACCCAAGATGTTCTAAATCAAGAAATGCAGTCACACTTTTAGAAGAAAAAGGTATAAATGCAGAAGTTGTTAAATACCTCGATACACCTCCAACGAAAGAGGAACTCATCGCAGTACTAAAAATGTTGGGAATCTCTGCAAGAGAATTAATGAGAACAAAAGAAGCAATTTATAAAGAGCTAAATCTAAAAGAAGAAACAGACGAAGAGAAACTCATAGAGGCGATGGTGGCTAATCCAAAACTGATAGAGAGACCAATTGTAATCAAAGAGGGTAAAGCTGCGATCGGTCGTCCCATTGAAAATATCATTGACATTTTAGTTTAATACTTTGACACATCTCAAGCGTTTTTAACAGGTATTAAAGCGCTTTCATGACCACTTTTTCGACTTTCAGACCATTATGTTAAAATTCCAATCATTATATACAAGGATAAGATATGCTAAGTACAGTAAATTTAACACAGCGCTATGGAAAAAGAGTGCTTTTTGATAAGATCAATATCACTTTAGATGCAGGTAAACGTTATGGTCTCATTGGGGCAAACGGCGCAGGAAAATCAACATTTATGAAAATACTTGCAGGAGAAATCGAACAAAGTGATGGTGAAGTACAGCTTCAGCCAGGACTCAAACTTGGTATGCTTAGCCAAAACCAGTATGCCTTTGAAGAGTTTACACTCAAAGACGCTGTACTCTATGGAAACAAAAAACTTTTTGATGCACAAAAAGAGAAAGAAAAACTCTATATGGAAGGTGACTTTGAGAGTGATGAGGTCAACAACCGTTTGGGTGAACTTGAAATGATCTGTGCAGATGAAGACCCTACCTATGAGTCTGATGTAAAGATAGAAAAACTTCTTGCATCTTTGGGTTTTTCTGTATCAGAACATGAAGAATTGATGAGTTCTCTTACCGGTGGAGATAAATTTAAGATTTTATTGGCACAGGTACTTTTCTTAAAACCAGATGTACTGTTACTGGATGAGCCTACAAACAACCTTGATATGGATACGATCACTTGGTTGGAAAATGAACTTAAACGCCATGAAGGTACACTGCTTGTTATTTCTCACGACAGACACTTCATCAATGGTGTCGTGACACACATTCTTGATTTGGACTTCCAAAATATACGTGAATTTACAGGAAACTATGATGAGTGGTATATCGCGGCAAATCTTATCGCAAAACAAGCAGAAACAGATAGAAATAAAGCGTTAAAAGAGAAAGAAGAGCTTGAAGGGTTTATTGCTAGATTTTCTGCCAATGCCTCTAAAGCGAAGCAAGCCACATCAAGACAAAAACAATTAGATAAACTCGATGTTCAAGCCATCCAACTCTCCTCACGTCGTGATCCTTCTATTATGTTTAAAGCACATAGAGAGATCGGTAATGAAGTACTTGAAGTCGAAGGTCTTTCTAAGAGCTATGATGGAGAAAAAGTATTTGAAAACTTTAGCTTTAAGATAAATAAAGATGAGAAGATTGCACTGATTGGTACGAATGGTGTAGGTAAAACGACACTTCTCAAAATTCTTATGGAAGAGACAGAAGCAGATAGTGGAACATTTAAATGGGGACAGACTATCACACACTCTTACTTTCCACAAAATACAACAGACTTAGTAGTAGGAGATGAAGAGTTACCACAATGGATACAAGGGTTTGATCAGAAATGGCACATAGATGACATAAGAAAAACACTCGGTCGTATGCTTTTCTCTGGTGAAGAACAGAAAAAGAAGGTAAATGCGTGTTCTGGTGGTGAAAAACACCGTGTTATGCTTTCTAAAATCATGATGGATGCTTCGAACTTTTTGGTCATGGATGAACCCAACAACCACCTTGATCTTGAGGCAATCGTCGCTTTAGGTGAAGCACTGCATAATTATAAAGGTGGGGTAATCTGTGTCTCTCATGATAGAGAACTTATTGATGCGTTTGCAAATCGTATCATTAAGATCAATGAAGATGGCACAGTGATTGATTTTGAAGGTGGGTATGAATCATTTGTGGAGCAGTACGAACAATAATGATGTTCATCTTTGGGTCAGTCCAAAGATGAAAACAGCTTAGCTAGTTGGTGTTTTTTTAGGCGATATTGGTATAGACAGCTTGTACATCTTCATCGTCTTCGAGTTTATCGATGAGTATTTCTGCTTCTTCAAGTTGTTCATCGGAGAGTTCTATAGGTGTATTTGCAATGCGTTGGATTTCTGCTTTGCTGATCTGTATACCTTTCTCTTCCAAGGCTTTACTCAATTCACCAAATGATGCGAATTCACCAAAAATTCTAATAATCGCTTTGTCATCACTATTTTCTTGTGGTTCAACATCTTCTTCTATCTCTTCAAGACCAAAATCTATCAGTTCAAGTTCAAGTTCTTCACTGTCCATCTCTTCTGTTTTTTCAAAAACAAATACAGATTTTGTCGTAAACATGAAGTCAAGGGAACCATTTTTAAGGGCTTCTCCCCCGTTACGTGTTAAGATAGCTTTCACATTGGCAACAGTTCTGGTATTGTTGTCTGTAGCACAGTCAATGAAAAGGAGCACACCATTTGCAGCTTTTGCTTCAAAAGAGACTTCTTTGATATCGGCTGCATCCTTGGCAGATGCTCTTTTTATCGCTGCATCGATGTTGTCTTTGGGCATATTTTGTGCTTTAGCGTTGAGAATTGCTGTACGAAGTTTGGGGTTCATATCTGGGTCTTGGCCACCTTCTTTAGCTGCCATAGTAATGATCTTACCTAATTTAGGAAAAACTCTTGACATGGTTCCCCATCTTTTCATTTTCGCTGCTTTACGGTACTCAAACGCTCTACCCATAGTGATATTCCTTACAAATTTAATTGTGTGATTATACTCCTATTTTACTTAAGTAAGTTCAAAGCATCTGTGTGTAGAATGCAAGCATGAAATTAAATGAATTAAAATTAAGCAACCCATACTTAACACTCTCAGATGAATGTTACGATAGCGTAGCACCAACGCCTCTTGTGAAACCTCACCTTATACATGCCAACAAAGATATAGCAAAAATACTTGAAATTGATGAAAATGAACTACAGACCGAATCTTTTGTACGTTTTCTCAATGGTGAGCATGCAGTAGAAGCGTCCGAACCTTTTGCCATGTGTTATGCTGGGCATCAGTTTGGATATTTTGTCCCTAGACTTGGAGATGGAAGAGCT
>JGI11705J14877_10000057_pt1 | contig 67122 bp, 54 predicted proteins | sample Etolaghawater15m_FD_14877 | JGI IMG/M metagenome (IMG submission 14877) | reverse complement strand
CGACACTCTTACCTACATGGGTGCAACCATTGTCAAGACCAATCACCTTCTACAGCAAACTGTAGAGTTGGGCGGTACTGATTATACCGTTGCTGCTGCCTCAACTGCTGGTCAGATTGACACCGAACTAGACAACATTATTGTTGCTCCCGGTGGTGGTACCGTGTTTACTCAGAGTGACCTAGAAGCAGATAAGATCGTTGATCTTGGTGATACCAAGTACAACTTTGACTGGCTTCGTTTCTCAACTGCTGGTACTCTTTCTGGTGGTGTTGGTTTTAGTGCCATGTTCCCAGTCAAGGCTCTTATCTGGCAGCGAGATGCAGTTGCATCCCTCAGCCTACAGGGCATGAAGGTTGACACTATCCGCGACGTTCGTCGCAATACTCAGTTCACCGTTGCATCTGTGATGCGTGGTGGTGGCGTTCTACGACCAGAGCTTTGTGCTGCTGTTTGTGGTTCTGCTATCGTCTGATAGACAATTAAATAACAACTAAATATCTGGGAACCTAGGGGAGAAATCCCCTAGGTTTCTTTTTTCTCGTTTTATAAGGAGGTATTATGGATAATCCATTTAAAAAGAAATCACAAGGACTAGGAGACACAGTAGAAAAGGTTGCTTATATTGCTACCCTTGGTGGTCTTGTTGCTCCAAAGAAAAAGGATTGTAGATGCAGCGAACGCAAGGAAGCACTAAACAAGAAGGTATCTTACACAAAAAAGGAAAAGTAAATGGGAACATTCTCCAGATTGGATGCAGTCAACCACATGTTGCTCATGTCGGGTGAACACATTGTCAACCATCTGGAAGACGATTCCGGTGTTGATACAAGTGTTGCAGAGCATATCCTAGATGAGACAATCACCTCCTATGTCATGAGGGGTCTTGTCAATAATTCTTATTATAAAAAATACCAACCCAACTCTCAAGGGTATGTTTATCTTCCTTCGGATACGCTTCATGCAGAACTGTGTGAGCCTATTTGGAGTAAAGACAGAGATCAATATGTCCTCGCTTCCTATAAGGGAAGCCCACCTTATTTATTCAATGTAACAGATCATACTGCTGATTGGACAGACAAGGGAGGTAGTGATGGTATATTGATCATGTTGATTACAGATCTTGAGTGGTCTGATATTGAGACTCCTATGCAACGTGGTATCATGTCTTCGGCTGCTAGGGATTATCAAATGATTACCCAAGGCGATCACAATGTAGACAAGTATCTTGCTCAAAGAGAAGTAACTTATATGTCCAAAGGTAGAGCATCGGACATCACCAATAAGAAACGAAGTTTCCTTGGTCAAGATCCCGGTACATTCCTTGCATCGACAAGAGACTATTCCTTCAGAGATCCTAGGAGGAGATACAGATAATGCCAACAACAAGAGTACCTATTCAATCACTAAATGGTGGTGTCTCCAGAAGAGAGTCATCCAAAAGACTACCACAAGAAGTGGAGAATGCAGACAACGTACTCTTGACTGTTGAAAGATCAGCCGAAAAGAGACCACCTCTTACGCACATCAAGACAAGTATGGAAGGTGATTACCTAAACGTACCCAACATTGTGGCTGGTGGTGGCTTCAATCCAGATCATTTATATTTCCATTTCATTGATGTTGATGGTCTTAATAGATTTTGTATTGTCATCAACCGGGCACAAACACAGACAAACCTAATGGTTCGTGTGTTCAGAATAGAGCCTACGGAATGGATTGAAGAAGAGTTTGATAAAAATAGTTTTGATAGAGGCATGAAGGAATATCTTATGCATTACAACCTATCAACAGACTCTTCTCTTCCCATTGATGACATCATGGGTAGTGTTACCTATGGATCTGGTGCAATCTTTTGGAACAAACAAATGAGGCTTGGGTTTTTACCAGACAACTCAGACAAGGTTGTTCCTTCTTGTGACCTTGGCTCTCCTTGTGTAGATGGGTTTTATGAACCAGATCCATCATACATTCATTCTGGTGACAAGATCCATTATAAAACAGCAGATATGTTTTTTGTTGACTCAAGTGGAAATACTGCTAATGGTGGATCAGGACAAGTAAGACTGCCCGGAGCAAACGAAGAAGACAAGTCTGCTGTTCCCTACGAGCCATCAAAGGATAGTGATAATCTATATAATCAATGGATCAGTGTTGTTGCAGATCCTGCTAATGGTGGTGGTTATAAGAATGTCATTGATGATATCGAAACAAGAGTTAACTCTGTAAGCCTTGAGTCCTATGCAGTAGGACATAGTGTAGAAAACTTTTCTGAGGTTGCTATTCCACCCCCAGACGATGATGTTAATTCTCATTGTGGATGGAAAGCACAAGCAATGATGCAGCATTTGTATCATAGAAGCGAGAATGGCATTTCAGGATCTACAAATGATGCGGGTTATTTGACATCACCATTTAAAGACATTACTGGTAGCGATTCAATTTATAATTATGAAACCGCCAACACATACGGAAAGGGAGAGATTTGGTATGCCCGTGATCCATACTTCTCATTCCCATCTGGGTTTTACAGAACAGTAAGCAACTCCGAAAATGGTCAACCTTACTTTCAACCAGTAAGATCAGAGGATAAGAATTCTGTAATCGACCATAGAACTTTTCCTGTCATGATCCGAAAGGAATCTGATGGCAAGTGGCGTATCAGCTATTCTCCTTTGGTTCCAAAGACAAGTGGTACTGCTATTAACAACCCCGGTCCAGAAGCAATCAATAGCAATGAAACCATCAAGGCTATGGAGTTTTGGAAGGGTAGACTATGGATAGCCACAGATACAACCATCTTTGCTTCTAGAGTAAATGAGTTTTTTAATTTCTTTTTAAACGACTCATTGAACATAACCGACTCAGATCCAATTGACATATCGGTAAATACAGGCCAATTTAATAGAGTGCAAAGTCTAACATCGTTTCAAAACTTCTTATTCATCACAACAAGAAGTGGCAATCAGTTTGAGATCAGAGGATCATCAACCAATGCTGGCAATGTTTCACCCACGTCTATTGAATTGAGAAGCACGTCGTTCTACTCTACAGCATCCACAGCAAACCCAGTTAAAATGGGCACCAACATATACTTTTTTGATGAGGAGAAGTTGTTCTTGTACAGTGGGTCAGATGCATTTGGCAATGAGTATTCAACCGCCTATGAGTTAAGTACTCATTGTCGTGGATATCTACCTGTCAATTACCAAGAGGTAACAGCAGTTCCATCATACAACTCAATCATCATGGTTGATAAAGATAACAAGAATCATATGTATATCTATACCCAAAAGGTCAATGGTCAGCAACTTGTGCAAAATGCATTCTACCGATGGGTATTGGATGAAAACGATCAGATCATGGCAGTACAAGGATATGAGACAGGTTTCTATCTTGTTGTTAAGAGAACCAATGGTGTAACTCCAAGGCTTTATGCATACTATGGTACCTTTGAGCCTGTCACCCTTGCCACACCTTTGCTTGATAGGTTGATTAGAGTGGAGTCAAACAAGATTACATATGATGCGGACTCAAATATCACAACCATCAGGCTACCATACTTTGATCCTGCGGCTATTGAAGTTGTTTTGGACGATGGATGGTCAGAGAGCAGAAGATATACAAGACACATTGCAACAGGCGTTGTCTCACAGGAATATGATGGGCACTTTACCACTAACTTATTGGTGCCCGGAAACCTTGCTTCTGAGAGACAACCTAATGGATCATATCAGCCAAGGCGTGTGTGGGCAGGGCGACCGTATGAGATGAACATTCAACTATCACCTCTTCATGTGAGAGACGCAGAGAACATAGCAAGACCCGGAGTCTTGAATCTTAAGAGGATGACCACAAGACACCGAAACTCTGCTCAATATAATATTGAAATTGAAAGATACAATAGGGCAAGATCTTCAGTAAGGAGCGAGACGTTTACCTATAACGATACTACAGATCTTCTTGGAATGCTTCGGATTGAGAGGGAAGGAGAGTTGTTGTCAAAGATCCTAGGATATGCCGACTCAACCACCATCTACATCAAGAGTGATTTCCCAACACCTTGCAACATAACCTCGATAGAAGTGATTGGAAACTTCAGACCGGGCGACACTTCAATCCAGAAGTAAAGGAGAATCAACATGGCTGACTGGATTCGTTCACCGTCATATAGATGGTTTACAAATGCTCAATGGGTGCAATACGCCTTTGAGAAGACGGAGAATGAAAACGCTCAGTGGAATAGTTATTATGGATCCAATCCAAAGATTACTATTTCTCCCGGCCTTAATCCTGATAATCCTACACACCAACTTGCTGCATTAGGATCATCTATTTGTAATATTTGTGATTTATACAACAACTGCGGTAATACTCTTTGGTCGTTAATTTGTATAATGTCTAAATATGTAGGCCAAGAAAACTGCAATTGCGGTATATGTGAACAATGTGCAGACAATTTAGGGGGAGCATTTTGTGATGCACTTGGTGAATTTTGCGACAATGGATCAACAATTCCTTGTGGTGTTATTCCAGAAGATTGCAATTATGATCTAACTCTTTGTGGGGTTTTTCAATGTGATGCGCTGGATAACAATAAATGTATAAATGAATATGGTCAGTTTGTTGATTGCGACAGTGAAGATTCATTGTGCAATCCATGTAATGGTGGATGTGATGATTATGTTCCATGCCCGTGTGGTGAGGGCGGCGGATGTAAGTTAATCCCATCTACTGAAACATGTCCATCAACATGCTGTGTACCCGGAGAACCCGGCTGTGTTGAGTGTTGTTATCCGGGTTTTGAAAACTGTGGTATCTGGGCACCAGAAGATTTATGTTGTCCAACGTGTGGTGAAGGGTGTCAACCATATGGATACCCAATGCCTGAAAGTTTTTGCCAATCATGTGAGTACTGTAACATTGACCCAACTGCTGAACAATGCAGTGTAAATTGTTGTCAATGCCCAAACAGTTCTATATGGATTACTTGCGAAGAAGTCGAACAAGGGGCATGTGAACCACCACAATGTGCAGACTTTAGTGCCAATTGTTATGAGTGCGGAGGAAGTTACATTCCTATTTGGTTTGGTTGTTATGAAGATGATCCATGTCCAAACCCATACAATCCAGACTGTACAACAGGAGAAGAAACAGTGTGTTACGATTTTAATACAAATGATCCAATCTATTACAACCCATCCAACTTGGGTGCCTCGGTTATTATTGAATATGATAATCCTACTACTGGAACCCCCTATGGATACGGTAATGTAGCAACACTGTGTTCTGTACCTGACTCACTTCAATTATGTGTCTATCTTGTAGATGGAAGCGGAAACAAAACTCAACTAACTTATGAGACTGATTTCCAAATCAATGAGCAAGATGCAACAGTTACTTTACAACAATCGGTTACTGTTGCTGGGTTTGCAAAATTAAGATTTGAAAGATGTAGTGATGACAAGAGAATGTTCTTGACATTCAAGGATGGAGCCAAGTTAAGTGCTGAAGATCTTAATACATCTTTGCACCAGTTGCTCTTCTTAATTCAAGAAAAGGAATTTGCAAGTAACAACTATTATCAAGTTGCTAATGATGATGGGTCAGGTGGAGCATTGTTTACAGTAACACCATCAACCAGTTCTCCATTTAACTTTGACCTGTCAAGCGTAACTGCTAATGATGTATTGATTTGGGATGGTAATGGATCATTTGTGGGGGCACCACCCTCACAGATTGCTGGTAATATTACTTTAGATAATCTAAATAATGTAAGCATTACCAGTGTAACAAGTGGGGAGTTCCTTTCTTTCAACGGAACCAATTGGGTTAATGCATCCCTGCCAGCCGCTGCAACTTACTTTGAAACCTTTGAAACCTACAACACAACAGCCAATAATGATCTTGATGACTATTATGTTCTAGGGCAGTGTGATACTGATATAGATGCTGCATGGGGAGCATTGACTACAGGCTGCATGGCTGTACCCAAGGATCTAATACCCAATGCCATTACATCCTTTGGGTTGGGATACTACGCCGCACAGCAACAGATCTCAGATCAACTAGGAGATCCAACGGAACAACTACCAGTATATATTGCAAATCAAATCAGTACCAGCACGGCATCTGGCGGCATAATCCTAACATCATTTAGATGGGAAATTGGTAGAGGAGAGGGTAGAAATATTTCAAGTATATCAGACTATCCCCTTGCTTATTTTGATATCAACAAGTTTGATACCTTAGACCACCCCGGCACAGGGGGTACTCTAACAGGATCAGATCCAACACAATCAGATTTGGCATACTATAGGCCATGGCCTGCACTTACTTGCTCAGTATGCAAGAACAAGTTATATATGACCAATATTGAAAAGTTCTTATACAACCCAAGCAAGACCCATACCTTTGGATTAGAGTTTACAAGTGGGACACTTAACCCAACTACAGACAGATATCTTTCTAGAGTTCGCAGTGTCATTAATAAATCTGACTGGGGCACAGCACTTGGTTATACAGAAGAACATCCATTGACCGATTATCCAAATGCAAGTGTTCAATATACAGATCAAACAAACAGTATGATTACTGTCAATTATCAATTTACCGATGCATTGAATCTTAATAACTACTCCAATACAAAACATGTACCAAGTGTTGTTACATACTACCTATCGCATCTGTGGGATGGAACAGGAAGCCCACCTTCGTATATCGTATGGGATGGTAATATGGATACGCTTGGTAAAGTTGATGAGTCGGGGATTCCCACTGATGTTTCAACATATCTTGGAGCAGGGACTGGGAGCAACTGGTTCTATTGGCGATGGTGGATAACAGGTTATGATAGTGGGAATGACTCAAGCGATCCAGCCAATATAGACAGTACCAGTTATTATAATCCATTTGATCCTGCTAAAGTATCTCTTGAAAATGACAATAGTTATACTATTCTACCAGCATCTACAAACTGGTATACAGATTATTTAGCAGATCCTACTGATTTAACCATGGCTAAGGGCGGTAGTTATTCAATCAAAGTTGACGCAAATAAAGTATTCACAAACCTTGAAAGAGTTCTTCCTGACATGTATGATGAGTATGTGTTTGAAGTTCAATTCTCTACGGCTGGGTCTGTAACAACTACAAACTGCCCTGATGCAAATTGTTATGAGATTGTAGCAAAGGTAGAGAAGTACATTGATGGTTGTGATGACGGGGGCACCGGATGCACTCAAATTGGATCTGGCGGAACCAACTCAGATGGTTATCATATTTACCCAGATGACTTTGATGCCAATGTAGTAAGAGCATGGGATACTTATCCTTATGAAAAACTTGGTATTGACATTAGGAACAAGACAGGTAATGGATTTGATCTTGTTCTTAAGGTACCAAGACTTAAACGAATTGGTTTAATTGATGTATATGCTGATAGTGATGGTAACTTTAGACAACTTGCATTGGATTGGCTGGCAGATTATCACGCTCATGATTGGGATAGTACTTCTGTTGCACAACCAGAAGCAAATAGCACATCAAATATAAATAATCATCCACCTTATTATGAAGATATGTATATCAATAAGCACAACAATAGCCCAACAGATGGTGGATCTGCCGCAGCATTTAGTCTTGAAACAGCAGTACAGTTTATCCGTCTTGGAATCCCTGCAAATATTAGGGTGAGTTTCTACACGGTGACAACTCCACAAACCAATTTGTTTGAGGGATAACAATGGCTACAGTAGAAGTAATCAAATCAGCAGGAAGTGGTTATGATATTGAATTTATATCATGGTCTCCTATACAACTCATTCAAGAACTTGGGGTTGCTCAATTAAAGATTTACTTTGCGGTTGACAACAACACCAACCCATGGACTGAACTATATAGACCATCATGGATCCATACTTTAAGCAACGCATCAACGGTCAGTTTAAAAAATGCTACCTATACAGGACAAAGCAATGAGCAGATTCCAGCATATCTAGATCCTGCAATACACAAACTTAAGTTAGTTAGGGTTACTTCCACTAGCCTATATACTACTTTTGTTGATGGTGCAAAGTTAAGTGGCAGAGATTTGAATGTTGTAAATACTCAGGCACTTCACTTGTTGGAAGAAGAGGCAGCACGATTGGATGGAGAGGATGCAGACATCTATTCATTTATCAGTGCTTCTCTTGCCAACTACTATAACAAAACAGAAATTGATGCAGTCCTTAATAATTTAGGATTGGTTGAGTCTTGGCAAGAGGGTACTAGTTATATCCAAGGTGATGTTGTTAAACATGACGATCCTAATACAGAAGCAACTAATGATACTGTTTGGTATTGTACAACTAGCCACACAGGAACGCTACAAAACCAACCATCGGAAAGCGGAGGTGGTGTAGCATATTGGTCATCGCAAAAATCAACAGTATTGAATAGTCTAGGATACATTAGAAAACTTCCGGGTGTAACTGGAGAAGAACTTGAGTGGAACACTATAAAAGTTTCAAATGCAAATGCCTCAGCATTAAAAATCATAACACATGCAAGTCAATCTACAGATGTATTATCAGTAAACAATTCTAGTAACGATATCATATTCAACCTTACTTCCAGTAATTCCCTTATACTCAACAACAACATGTCTATCTGGGCTAAAGGAAGTGTGTACTCTTCTGGAAACAATTGGTTTAATTATACTCCAACCGACACAGTAGTAAATACTCCAGTGGTATCTGTTAAAGGTAGAGGAAATCACAATGCATTTGAGGTTGTCAAATCAACAGCCTCAACTAATACATCATCTGGAGATGTATTGTTTACAATAAACGATGACAGTTTGTTTGCTGGTGCCACAAGCCATTATATTGATGGTGGAACAGTAGAGTTTATAAACAAACTAATATGGTTTTCTAATGGAGAAACACAGGATTGCTATGGTAATGATACTCTCGATGTTAACAACGAGCCACCGTTTACAGGAGTTAGGTTTGGTAGAGACGCCCAGTTTGGTACTTTAGCCTCATGCTCATCGCCATTTGTTCCAACCCTTAGTCTTTCTGCAACAACAGGAAATATTGGTACAATAGGAACCATAACAACATCAAATACAATAACTGGTTGGGATGTGGTAGTTGACAATGTTCAAAGTGCGGATTATCTTAAAACAGATGCAACTGGTAAGATTATTGCTGGCATTGGCTCACCAGTAACAAACCATGTTGCTTGGCAAGTAGCAGGATCAAACACTTCATTAGCAAATAGGGATGTTGTTTATTTAGACAATGGAACAGGTCTGTGGACAAAATCACAAGCAAACAATCCAGCAACACTTGGAATAGGAATGATTGATGGACTGTCTGGTTCATCAGACAACCAAAGTTTTTCTGTTGTATTTATTGGAGCCGTGTCTGGATTTACCAATTTGGAAATTGGAAACTGGTATTGGCTATCTGCTACAGTTGCAGGAGGAATTACATCTACATCCCCATCAGGTTCTGGTGCATTGGTAGATCCAATTGGTGTTGCTGTAAGTGCAACAACACTATTTGTAACCCCAGCCAGAGCAAGTAAACTACCAATAGTATAAGGAGATACCATGCCACAGAATTATGATATTATTGAGATTATCTCCAGCGATCAAACTGGTGGATGTAACTGTACCTCGTCTGATTTTTCAAATGATTTTATTGCCAAAACAAATGGCACCTATACAACAAGCCTAAGATCAAGTGATAACAATTCAATATGGACACCATCTAGTTTAACAATTGGAAGTGCTAATGCATCAAGCCTCCAATCAATTGTAATTTCTAGTAACTCAAATACAAACTCAAAGATAACAATTCAGTCAACATCTGATAATACAGAAATATACCCAGACAAGATATTGAGTGATAGGTTTCAAGCAGGATCAACAGATATCAAAGAGACTGGATCCATTATCAATGACTTAACCTTCAATGGTGATATACTACCCGGAACAAATAATCTATATGACATTGGATCTACTTCAAATAGAGTAAAGAAAATTTGGTCCATTGATGCAGATTTATCAGGCACATTGTCAATAGCAAACCTAAGCCCAACTACTTTAGCTGTAGGATCCACATCAGTTTTTACTGGTCTCGCTACCTTTAATGGGAATATTGAAGTACCGGGGATATCCACACTTGGGACCATACTTTCAACCACTATAGTGGCACAAACTGGAAGTTTTACATCATCAATTTCATCTGCTTTAGGTTCATTTACTACTGCAACTGTTAGTAACCCACCAACTATATCTACAAGTGTTGTTCGTAAATCAGATGTTGAGCTAACTCCAAATCAATCACTGAATATTTACAAACTCTCAACAAATGCTGATGGGTTTATTGACAGCATCACAGCAGCCACTGCTGATGATTTACCAACCCATGTTACAAGACATCACACAACAACAAGACAGACTGCTGCACCGGGCAGTGGTTTAGGTGGAGACGGATTAAACTCTTATGAGATTGGGGCAGTAGAAAGAGCCAACCCAGTAGTGAGTAAGCCGTTAAGAATGACAACATCACCCAATCACACCTATGGAACAGCCGTTCCTTACTTTGTAGTAATCGAGACAGGAGATCAACCAGAAACCTCTGGACCAGAAGGCCAGATCATATTTAGGAAAGCCCAACAATGAGTAATCATATTGGAGGACCGAGCCAACCCGGAGGACCACCAGAAGAGAATGGAAAACTGTGGATTAGAGACAACACAGGAACAGCCTTAGAAATAAGTGATGTATGGATTAGAGAAGAAGGACAACTGAAAAAAATTGATAAGGTTTGGATTAGAGATAACTCATATGCATATTCATCTGCTGTCCATTATGATAACTTACCAGAGCCTTTGATAGCACCACCAACACCAACATACAATGAACAGGCACTTGCTAAAGGACACAAAAGAGAACTATATGTTCCTCAAGCAGCAGGCGATTCAAATAGTACTGGTACTATAAATGATTCAGCAGTTCTTAATTACATTGCAGGACGACCTTGGTTAAACGACGCAGAATATGGGATTCTTGATTTTGAAACCCCATACATGAGTTGGTTGGCTCAAGGCGTAAGCAATCCACCAAATGATAATTATTTCCATGCATTGAATGAAATGATTGATCTTATCCAAAAAGTTAAAAATTCATTTCCACAAATTAAATGGGCTTTTTATGGTGAACCAAATGTTAGATTCTTTATCTTTAGCAATACTTGGTTAGGATTAGAGCAAAGTAATCAGTATGATTTAATAAACGAAAGATTAAATCAATATGTAACAGCATATGGTCCACTTCTTGATGAGCAGGATTACATATCACCTTCATTTTTTGATAAATATGTAGCCCCAGAAAGATCTGAACAAACTAAAAGATGGGTGCATTATAATATAGAAGCAAGTAAAAGACACAATGAAGACAGAAACCAAGACAAACTAATAATTCCAATGCTATGTCCAATGTATCAATATATAAATATTGGTGATAATTATTTGCCAATATTTGTAGGTAGTGAAGAAGTAAGAGATGAAATGATTTATCCAGCATTGGAAAATGGGTCGTATAATAACTTTACTTTATGGTCTGGTCAAACTTTTTGGGTACCGAGTGCGTTTGATCTATCGACATATCCTCTAGATTGGACAGATCTTCCAGAAGACGAACAAGCCATGGGTCAACGAATAAGCAGATATAGAGCAGCATATACTGAAGAATTTTTTAATGGTGTTGCCCCAGATTGGAACAGTCCAACAGACGAAGAAACACTAAGACACGCTGTGTGCCAAAGAATGATTCAATACATGGATGACATGAAAGCAGATGCTATTGAAAAATTACAAACCAATCCAATAACACAACTTGTATACGAAATCTAAAGGAGAGATACAATGGAAGGAAAGCACCCAGACTTATCAACTGTTTTACAATTGCTTCAGATAGTAATTATTGCTATAGGTTTGGCTGGAGTATTTGTAAGAGTAGGTGAATATCAGGCAAATCAAGTCTACAACACAGGTCAACTAGAAGATTTAAAAGAAATTGTAGAAGAGTTGACCAAATCGCAGATTGAATTTGTTGCAACAGATGCTGCTTTAAAGGAGAGAATAGATGCGCTTAGAGTACGCATGGATCGTCTTGATCGTTCTAATTAATGGGTGTTCCCCTTCCAAACAAATAGGAAAGAATGTTGTAGAGGTTTCTAGAGTAGCACAGTCAAGCAAAGAGCGATTCCAAACTATTGAGGAAGAGGTCCGTAAAACCGAGCATATGGATGTTCTGCTCATCAGTGATGAAGCAAAACATGGAGCAAGAGAGCAACAAGATATTATTGATATTATGTACAATACCGTGGAACTGTTACCAGAGATTGATGACACAGTTCCATGGTGGGCACCAATACTGGAATACGGATTGTTGTCACTAGGAATCATAGGAGCCTTCGTCATCCTATGGTACCTTGGATTGGGAAAACCAATTAGAGCGTTTATGAGATTGTTTGCCTCAATGATTCCCAAAGGGAAGAAAGAAACCGCAAAGTTGATGATTGAGGCAGAAGACGATACTTCCAAAACAAGCATCAGAGAAGCCGTGGCTGTTCTCAGAGCAACAGACAAGGACTTTGATGCTGCATACAAAAAGGAGAAAAAACAATGGAAGCATTCCTAGGAAGTTTGTGGTTTGCTGGGCTGATGTGCCTAGCCGGATACATCGCAGGATGTATATTTCCCATCTCTAAGATTAGAAGCCTTATTCGATGAAGAGTAAAGTACAGATCTTAAATGAGATGCTACTGGATTCACTTGTTCGGGATCTCAAGGATCCTGACAAGTGTACTCCGGGGCTATATACCGTCATCCGTGGCATCATCAATGACAATAGAGAAGCAGCAGATGGCATCCCAAGTCAAGCACTTGAAGAAGTAACCAAGGCAATGTCCGAGGCTGCACCCTTCAAGATCAAGGAATCAACATATTGATTAAACCTACTGAAGAAGTCGTTAATGATTTCAGGAACCATGTGTTCTTTTGCATGAAGCACCTAGGACTTGGAGAGCCTACCCCCATGCAATATGAAATCTCAAGACAACTTCAGTATGGACCAAACGATTTCATTCTGGCGGCTGGGCGTGGAACAGGGAAGTCCACGCTCACCGCCATGTTTGCCTCATGGTTCATGATGGCAAATCCAAACAAGACTGTATTGGTGTTGTCTGCCACCCAACAGAAAGCCATTGAGTTTGTATCTCAAACAAGAAAGATCCTGAACATGGTGCCATACTGCAATCACATGATTCCAGATGAGCATACCAAAGACTCGGCACTTGGCTTCAATCACAATATCAGAACATCATTCACACAGGATCTATCCTGCACTGCCAGAGGATCAACCTCTCAGATTACAGGACTCCACGCAGATCTCATCATCTGTGATGACGTAGAGATCTCAACCAATACCCAAACTGTAGAAGCAAGAGAGCGTCTTCTTCACAAACTAACCGAACTAGAGTCCGTCAGGAACAAGGGATCAAGAGTCTTGTTCCTAGGGACACCGCACTCTGCGGAATCAATATATACAGTACTCAAGCAATCATATCCATTGGTCAAGTATCCTGCTCTCATGCCTGACCAAAGCCTCCCCGGTGAATCCGAGGATATTGCTGATTGGATATGGGATCTTAATCTTGCTGCTGGCGAGTCCACCCAGCCTGAGCGTTTTGACACGGAAATGCTCATGGAACGCAAGGCTAAGATTGGACCCAAGGCTTTTGCCTTGCAATACATGCTTGATACTACCCTGTCAGATATAGACAAGTATCCGTTGAAGCTGTCCGATCTCATCGTATTCGATGTGCCGTTTGACAAGGCTCCAGAGAAAGTCATCTGGCAGGGTCAAAACGCCAATAAGAAGATGCCAAGTTGGGGACTGGGTGGGGATATGATCATGGAACCTATGCACATATCCTCAAACTATGTGGACTATCAACATAGACACATGGTCATAGATCCCTCTGGTCGTGGGGCAGATGAGACTGCTGTATGCATTGCCTCCACGGCTGGTGGGATGATCTACATCCACGAACTGATTGGATGGGAGGGGGGATACAACGATGCTGTCCTAAACAAAATTGCTAAATTATGTTTAGAATATGGGATCAAAATGGTACGGGTAGAGTCCAACTTTGGTGATGGTCTCTTTTCCAAAGTCATTACCCCATTCCTCATTGAGAACTGTGGGCGTATAGGCATCGAGGAGTTCCGTGTATCGGGACGGAAGGAAGCAAGGATGCTGGATACCCTAGAGCCTGTGATAGCCCAGCATCGCCTTGTATGGGATCGTAGGGTAGCCAAGGATGAGAAGAACCAGATCCAACTCACAAGGCTCACAGACGAGCGTGGATGCCTCAAACATGATGACCGCATTGATGCCCTTGCCAGTGCCGTGGACTTCTACAAGGACATGATGCAATACAATACAGATAGACTTATTCAAGATAATAAACAAAAAGAATGGGAAAACATGGTTGCTAGTTGGGCTAGCGATTTCAGGGCTTCTGACTGGATTCCCCACAGTGGGGCTATTCGCGAACTGACAGCCAAGAAGCAACAAAAGAAAAGTAACCAATGGGGATGGAGGTAACATATGGATTTAGGAGCAATTGCACTAGGTGCTGGCATAGTAAGCGGTATTTTTCAAGGTATTACAGGCAATTCTGCTGCTAGAAGAAGAGAGCAACAAGCACGACAGGCTTGGATTCAGGGAGAAATGCAAAAGGCCATCAACAATGGTAAGCAATTATTCAATGCCTCTTATGCCCAGCAACAACAAATGGAACGAAATGCTGCCATTCAACGAGCAGCATATCTTTTTGAGAGCGATTCACTTAAAGCACTTAGCCTCCAAAAATCATTTGCAGATGGGGAGATGAGCAAAACCTACAGACAAATGAAAGGTGCATTAGGTAATCAACTAGCAGCATCCAAAATATCTGGAGGCACAGCCAAGGCATTGAGCCTAGCACAAAGTGCAAACTTCCTAAATCAAACAATGCAGTCAGATAGAAACTATAAACAAACAGAAAACAATATCAAGAGACAAATGGAGAATATGATGAATCAACAACGCTTTGATTTAATCATGCCCAACCTACAGTTATCCAGTCAAAAGCCAATAGGAGAATCCTATGGGGCAATGAATATTATTGCAGGAACAGCAGGTGGTCTTGCGTCAGGTCTAGGCGCGTATGCCTCTATTTCCGGCATGGGCACATCAGCACCACAAGTTGGTCAAACACCTGCACCATATTACCTAGCAAGACCTTAAGGAGACTTTAAATGATTGATCCAAGAATGATTCGACCAGAGGCAGTACCACCTAATACCGATATTGTCACACCGTCTCCACAATACTATGGACAGGGGCAGGTTGTTGGAGGGCAAATCCAACTTGGAGATGTCTATGGTCGTCTTCCCAGTCAATCACAAGAAGAATACATGTATGGTAATCTGGCTAATATTGCAAATGCTGCAATGGGACTGGCACAAATACCGGGTCAACTAGAGCAGGCACAAAGACAAAGAGACCAAAGACACGATCAAGATGCAATCAATGCATACCAAGTCGAGTTGAATAAAGTTGAGCAAGCCTCCCTCAATGGAGAATCACTTTACAACTACAACAACAATGAATATCCTATCAACAGACCAGAAGGAAAGTCTCAGTTGGAACTGGATATTCAAGAAAGAATGCTTGGTAATCTTATCACATCTGGTGGGAAAGCAGAAGCATCTAGATTGAAAACGTCAATCTTAGCACAAAGAAATCAAAATGTTGATGGCAGATTAAATGAACTTTTCCTTGAGTATCAAAAAGAAGTAGATAGATTTAATAGAGATAATCCTTTATTGAATCCTGCTGCAATGGATATAGCGTTTAGATCCGATCCAAAAATAAACGATTTGGTCACACAAATAAATTCATATCGTGACACAAAATCTACAGCAATGGAACAGATTCAACTAGGTATATTTAAAAACAACTCTTCTTACTCTAGGGGTGCTAATAGTTATCTATTAGAACAGGCTACCAAAGGATGGAAAGATTCAATGTCAACTGTGGTTGATGTTCTTCCTGAGTTTGTAGCCTTATCAACAAATGGAGACATAAACACAATCTTCCCAAGTTTTCAACAATTGGTTGGAGATATGCCAAATGCCGATCAGTTTTTTCAAGCAATTGGTTTTGCAGATGGAGATATTGTAAATGGCTCTATTATTGACAGCATAGTAGATAACCCTACGGCTAACAATTTGAACAGATTGGTGCAAGCCATAGCAGATCATTCATTACAATTTGTGCCAAACTTAACTCCTGAAGAAAGAGAAAGCCAAATTCGTGCCTTCGTAAGTTCAGTTGAAGGGCCTATTGTAAAAATTGCTAGTAAAGAGACAGAAAGAAGACTACAACAAGAAAGATATGCAACAGTATTGGGTAGAAGTATGGAATTAAATGAGTATGCTAGCAATCCAGAAGGAGCAAAATATATTCCACCAACGGAGTTGTATATAGGAACAACAGAAAAAGATGCTGTTGATGGAATGAGAGGTTTATTGACAAGACCACCAGAAAACGAATACAAACCTCTTCCTTTTGTAATATCCCTAACATCAGCATATTGGGATGACAATCTAGGATACAGAGGAATGCCTTTATCTTCCAGTCAAGTTAGAGTAGCAGAGTTGCACTTCCAGACAAGCAAAGAAAACTTGGTAGAGAGGGGATTATATACTGAAGAAAACGGAATATATTTCCTTACAGAAAAAGGCATGTCTTATCAGCAATCAAAGAAAAATGAGATGCTTTCTACAGTAGTCCAATCAAGAGAGTATCAAACCATTTATCAAAATACTTTGAGTAATCTAATTGGAGATACTCATATATTAGCCTCTGCTAATGTGGACCAAGCAGCAGATAGAATCAATGCATCGCTTATTAGAATAACAAGAGAATTATTCCCATTTGATCAGAGTGTATCCGATGCTGATATTGTTGATACACTTGGACTTGGTGATCAAATAAAACTGCCTTCTCAAAAAGTGTTGGGAATTATGGGAGATTCTTCTTCTACAATCCAAACCAAAGTCAGAGCAGTGCTTAGTGCGTTTGACAACAGGCAGGCAAATTCTGGAGCATCAAGAGATGTAATAAATAGATGGATAAACACAGAAGATCCGCTTAAAAACCCCATGATGAGATACGAAGCATTAGATTTTCTAAAAAGATATAAAGAAAATCCAGATAGCCTTGATGATTTTCTAGGGGACTTATTACGATCAGGTCACAATGAAGCATCAGCCACAAAACTATATCAAACAGCCTTAGACATTGAGTATAGAACACAAACAGGAAACATGTTTACAAAACAATTGGTTGGTTGGGGGCTTGTCAGTCCCAATATAACCATATCATCAGAAGAGTTATTTAATTTTGATAAATCATCTATTGCAGATGTGAGAAATTTGTGGGAAGATCCTAATTTATTCAATAAGGAAGCAGGACAACTAACTCAAAAGGGAGCCGTAGCATGGGCATACCTTAGCAATGATTTGATTTATGGTCCCACAGTAGATGAGAATAAAATTAATAGAATGGAAAGTTTCCTAATTTCTGTAGCAGATGCTGAAAGGAGTTTCGGAGACGAACCAGATATGATAGGTACTCCACTTACATTTCTAACTGCATTTATTGGAGTTGGAGAAATGGTTGCCAATGAGGGAATATCTCTAAGAGATAATGCAGCATTTCAACTCAATCTATCAGATACCATGATTGGTCGTCCTGCTTCATCTAATATTGTTGACCTAACATATGACCCATCTGTAAGATATCAAGATAGATTTACAAGGATATTCAATAACCCAAATGAAAAAACTGACAACATATCACTAGCATTTTCTTTGAATGTCGCTAAACAACTAAGAGCATTAAAAAATGTTTCTCCAGAGGATAAAAAAAGAATTCTTAGAGAAACATCGTTTGGTTTTACAACTCGCTTTGCTATAGCAGGCGATGATAAAGCAAGTCTAAATAACATAAGAAATTCAAATTTTACCAGTGCTATGCCTGAAATTAGGCCCAATGGAAATGATTTAAATGCAATGGAAGCAGCGAGATTATATAGGTCTTCGCTACAAGATCGTGATGACTTAAACATAGAAACACCACTAGGTCTTCTTGTTTCAATAACAAATACAAGGGCACCGCGATCTGAGCAAATAGTTATCAATGATGACAACAGAGGACAATTGTCTTTAGATACTACAATAGGAATGCTGAACTTACTTAAAAGAGCAAACCACAACATTACTATTCGAGTTCCAGAAGGAGTTGCTGATGCTTGGAATGCATCGTCTTTAAATGAATCAGATACAATTCTTCCGGGTACAGTAATACCATTATGGGCAAATGATCCAAATGTTATATCATTAAATAAAATATTGCAATCATATCGTAATCCAGAAAACCAAAGCAGACTTGCGGAATTCGGTAGTAATGGGTCTGATCAAGATCAACTAGAGATGATGAAAATTTTATTGGATAACTTTGATGCCTTTGCGTCAGAAACTACACCGGGACGTTCAGATAATTTTGCATTTACATTAGGGTTCTTAGCATATGCTAACGAACAAGGATATATACCCCCAGAACAAGGTCTATCTTATAGCGATAGATTTGAAAAAATTGCAGATGAATTCCTTTTGTCAAATGTCACAAGACCAGTGGGTCCATATTGGTCCTATCGCTCAACAAACATGAGAGGTGGATTCGATCAAACAAAATCTTTAAATGTGCCGCCGCCATATTTAAATAAAAATGGAAGACCATCATGGAACTTCCCCAATAATCTTTTACAAGACTCAAATGGAAAACATGTTTTTGCAAATGATAAACACCAAATAGCAGGATTGTTTTTCAACTCTAGACCAAAACTTTCCTTCAATCCTGAACAATATTCAAAAAATAGATTAGAGTTTATTAAAACTGGAATTCCCGGTTTTGGAGCAACATGGAATCAACTATCTGACAAAACCAAAGACACAATACAGACGCTTGCGTTTTCAGATATTACATTAATAGATTTCATGAGAGGAGCATCATACTTGGCAAACAAAGAAGTACCATCATTTGCCAATCCTAGATATCCAGATTTTACATACAATTCTGGCAACTTGGAAGATAATGATCTAAGAAGAGCATTTGATCAGGGAGGATGGGGATTAGTAGAAATACCTAGAGATCCGTATGGATTTCAAAGAAATAATGAGGGTGCGTTTATCATAAGGAATAATGGAAGTAATCAAGAACTACCGCTTTCTGGAGATCTTATGGCATTTATTGATTTAAGATCAGTTGCTAATTCAATTGTAAATCCTCGTACGCCAAAAGAAATGAGAGATTTAGAAAGAGTGGCTATTGGTATGGGAGGACTTTATGGTGCGCTTACTTATCAAACAGCCCCAATATTTAACGGTAGAAAAGAAGTTAAACCAATAGATCCCAAAAGACGAACCGCAGATCTTCCTAAAAATGTAATAAAAGTAATAGAAGAAAAACTAGGAGAGGATTACTTACCAAGCGAAGAATCCAGTGGTGGTGGCTTTTTTGATGGGGAAAAAACAATACCATTAAGTTCTAATACTGCATCAGGAGGTTCGCTTGGTACTTTGGGATCGGCTGCTGCTATGCTCTCTCAAACAACAATGGCTTTGCCACCACAAAGAGATGTAGCAAAATTAATTATTGGTGAGGAAGGTTTTATATCAAAGCCAAGAAAGGCAACTAAAACTGAGCAATACTTAACAGTTGGTCATGGACACAGATTAGATGGTAGTAGTAGAAGTAGGGCTGCCTTTAAAAAAGCCCTTCCAGATAAGAACTACGATGAGTTTATGAAAGGCAAGGGATCAATAACCAAGGAAGAAGCCCTTAGGTTGTTTGAAACAGATGTGCCAGACTATATAAAACGAGCCAGAGAGTTCACAAACCACGAATATATCTACAATAAAAAAACACAGCAAAGACCAAAGGGTGGAAAACTAGGTGGATTAACCTTTGACGATCACTCTGATGAACTTCAAAAATACATTATCTCTGCTACATTTAGGGGTAGTTGGGGCAAGTCACCTAAAACCAGAAGACTGCTTTCTGAAGGCAAGTATGAAGAAGCAGCAAAAGAATTCCTAAACAATGATGAGTATCGAACAGCGGTTGAGGATGGTCGAAGAGGTATTCGGAAAAGAATGGAAGATGTTGCTAAGGCAATTCGAGACGAAGCCAAGAGGAAACGATCATGAGTTTATATGACTGGTGGAAAATGAAGAACGAGCCATCTGAGCAAGAAAGGCTTAGGCAGGAAAAAAACCAAAGAATATACGATATGATGGCTGGATCCATAGCAGAAGAAACAGATGAGAATATGGAAGAGTTTAATAAATTTGTTTCAGACCTTGTTGTTTATACTAGTTTTTATGAAAGCGTAGATCCCAGTATGGTTCAAAGATCTCAATTAGAACAAGAGATGAAAGAACAACAAGCCCAGTCAAGACAAGAATCATATGATTTTATAAACAAAATGTTAGACAATTCTGGTGGATTAACAGAAAACCAAAAGAAACTACGCAAAGACCTTGGTCCACTGGCTCCTGTTATTGGTTTCGATTTAGAGACGGGAAACCTTGTTTCTAGAGATATTGATCCGCAGCAAGCGTTTGATCAAGCATCCTACGGAAGACTCAACCAACTTGCTTTATCTGCTGTTGAAACCCCATCTATCTATAGAACTACTAGATTATACACAATAGGAGAACAATACTTTGGAACTCTTGAGAGAGAGAACCCAGAGTTGTTTCCTCGCTTAACCCCAGAAGAAGAAGCATTTAGAAAACGATCAACTGCCTATGATTCAACTTGGGCAAAGATCCTTGACTACATTCCTTTTGTCGATAATAGACGAGAGGGAATGGAAGATGTAGATACAAACTTCTTTTTATTTGAAAATATTAGAGCCTTGTTTGGCGAAGAGGGGATCCTTCCAACTCAAGTATTTGGGGAGCAAAAACAAGAAGGATGGGATGCTAAAAAGGCTTGGGAACTCATGCAAGAATACCACCCAGACTACTCTTCATATCTAGTAAATGTTGCTGGAGTAAATGTAGAACAATTGTTAAGGACACCAAACCATTGGGAGTTTAGATACGCTATCAATGAAGCCGTGGATATGTCCCACATCCAAGCAATACTTTCATCTAGAGCAAGAGATCAAAACTGGGTTGAGAATAAATTAGATTTTGCAAAACAGTTCATCATTCAGAGTTTTAGATCTGCCGACATGCCTGTAGAACTTGCCCTTACCCTAGCATCAGCAGGCGGCTACGCAGGCGTAGGAGCCGTTACAACACTAGTCAGAGCAAACAAAGCAAGATCTTTAAGCAGAGGAGTATACAGTGCTGCTAGGATGGCTGACAATGCCAGAGATCTAGCCAATGCCACAAAGAAAACAAACTCATTGTTGCAGAATCTAAGAACATACCAAGCACTCATGGTCCCAAGTAACTGGGGTTATATTGTAACCAACAGTATCCTATCAAGAAGACTGGCTGTTGAAGGTGTACAATGGGGATCAGAGGTTACTGCGGGTAAGTTCATGACTTCGGTTTTCACTGACTTTGGGCAAGGTCTTGTAGAAGGTGCCTTGTACAATATACAAAACCAGATTACAGACAATATGGAATGGAGCAGTGGAAGACTTTGGGGTGAAATGCTTGAAGAGGGTGTTGGTCAGATAGTATTTGGAAAAGTTTTCAGGGGAATCAACTTGGGATTGGGACAGGCAATTGAAGGAATAGGTGCTGATCAAATTGGTCCAGCACTTTGGGATAAGGCAACCAGAAAAATAGACCCTGCTCTCAAGCAAATGATTGAGTTACAAGCAAACCTCAATGTGAAGGATGTACCAATTGAGGTTATCCAAGAGACGTATTTCAATGCATTCCTTCAACTCCATCAACACTTCGCTTGGCAGCAGATGACTGGGGATAAGTCAATGCCATTAAGTGTAATACGATTGCAGTCAGCCCTTCAACGACAAGCAGCCAACAAGGGTGTCAACATTGATCTCAATTCCATAATCAGTTCAGTGTTTGATTCTGTCCCAGAAGGCGTGCAATTGACAACAGAAGAAGCAGCCATTCTTCTGCATACCCATACAGTAGATCGTCTAAGAGAAAGAAACATTCGTGTTGGTGATGAAGACATGAAGGCTCTACAAAGGGCTATTTCAATTGAGTTCATTATGAGAAATAAACTTGAGGAAAAAGGCATCTCAGAAACCGACCTTATGAGATTGGCATCAACAGATATAGATGCCTTTAAAGAATTGATTCAAGATACTTATGAAGAGATTAGTGCTGATCCTGAAGCAATCACAGAAGCAGCAGAAAGAATTACTGAAATATATAAATCAGCAAGAGAAAAGACAAATCTACCAGACTTAAAAATAGATCTTAATAGTTATAATGAAAATGCACAAGCCTTGGAGTTCTTGGATATCTTCAGAGATGATGATGGTGTTATTGATACAGAGTTGGCTAAAGAAGGCATTACCATGGTTGAAAATCTAAATGCCAACATACACAAAAATACATTAAGTATTGTAAGAAGATTGATAGAAGAAAGGGAAGCAACACAAGCGACTAGACCTGCTCCTGAGGCTGCTCCTGAGGCTGCTCCTGAGGCTGCTCCTGAGGCTGCTCCTGAGGCTGCTCCTGAGGCTGCTCCTGAGGCTGCTCCTGAGGCTGCTCCTGAGACTCCTAAACCACCAGCAAGTGAACAAGCCGAGGGTACGCCTACATTACCCTTAGAACAAATCACAACACCTGTAGATGAAGGTGTTTCGGAAACAGATACCCCACCAATTGATCTAACTAAAACAGAACCTCAATCTGACTTTGATCAGTTTATTGCTGATGCAAGAAAACGAACGGATTGTTAACAAGGAGATAGTATGGACCCATGCTCACCAGAACTTATACAAAAAATTCTTGATGAAAGACGCACTCAACTAGAAGGCAGAGGATTGAATGCAAATCAAATTGCAGCAGACCTTGCCCATGTGGAGGCAGCACTTAGCGATCCTGCTGGATATGCTAGATTGGTGCAACCCAAAGGGCTGAATGCAGATGAGCAACGAGAATTGGATGGACTGATTGAAAAGGCAAGACGAGGCTTTGATGCCGGTATACCAAGAATTTCTAGTATTCTTTCACAAGGTGAGACTGAAAGACTTAGAGTGTTGGTCTATAAGAAATCAAACAGAGGGGGTCCACAACCAAAAATAACTAGGTTTGAAACAGCAGAGAGCATGATCCAACGATATCGTGATTCTGGAGATGAGGTAAAGGCAAACCGTTTAGCAACTCTTCTTAGAAAAGCAAGAGAAAGAGCCGAGGCAAATAACAGACGAGGGCAAGACAATGCTAAACTTAATGAACTAGAGTTGAAATTGGATGATCTAAATCAAGATATCGACACAATTGTAATGCTTCTAAATCAAAACAAGCCTAAAGCAATCAACGAAAACAGACTAGAGTTGGTTAAGTTAGGCAAAAGATTACAAAGAATCAATAATAAAATTGACTCTGAAAAAAATTCTAAACGAAAGGGAGCATTAAAGAAGCAAGCGTCAGAGATTGTAAAGAAAATAAAAGAACTGGAAAAGAAGTCTAATAAAGTAGTAGAGCAATTTAAACAAAGAAACCCATCAGAAAGAAAAGCATTGGCAGAATTGATCAAACAAAAGCGAGATCTTATTGATCAGTTGTCAAAAGACTTTGGTATCTACCGAGGAGTTTCCTTGGACTCATTCATTGACAGTGTTCCACAAACTCTAGCAAGCATAGCCAAAGACATAGAAGAAATGAAGAGAGACATTTCATTCAGGGAAGATGTCATTGAAGAAATGTTCAAGGAAAGTAATACAATTGAATCAGCCTTGCTTGCTAAAGTATTGGGTGAGAATTTTGTAATGCAACGGGTGGACAAAAACAAGCCGCTTACCAGAAAAAAGGTCAATGAGTTGTTCAAAGAGTGGAAGAGCCTTTCCTTTGAGTATGCAGGATCTAGAGAAAAATTCATTGCGGATACTGATTTTGCAGATGAGGAATCCCTTGATGAACTTGCTTCATCACTGAATGATCCAACAATAGAGGGGATCATTGACGAAACAGATGGACAGATGCTACTGATACCTGACAAGTCACTGGCAGAAAGCATAAGAGATTCTACACCGGGCAAGATCCCAAGCAAGAATGTCCTTGGAGAAAAAGACGGAGAGGTTCTCTATCGAGCATTAAAGTCATTGCTATCTCGAATGGAAACATATCGAAGACTGCCCCAATTTGGAAGGTTTGTCGATATAGCATTTATTGCCAAGATCATCAGCCAAATCCCAAAGATTGATGACGTAGATGCTACTATATTGTTTAAGAAGGCAATTCAGTGGAGAGATTCGGATACCAGTGCTGGAGACATGTCATATGATGAGATTCTCAGTATAACAAAAACTCTGCTAAAAGAACTAGGATTGGATGAAGATGTGCTATCATCCCCAGAGTTTACCGATCCAGTAAACTGGAAGAAGAACACAAAAGTCTTTTCATTGGGTCTTGAAACATATTTGGATGGTGATAAAAACATCCACACCGTCATCTTTACAGAAGAGGGCAGGGAGAAAGATCCTAGTTCTGTTCGATCAAGTGCAGATGGTGTGGCATTTACCAGCGAAGAGTTGATGGATCTATTGGTTGAGATTGAATCAAAACAAAACCAAGGCATGGCTTTGGTAACATATAACGGCAACGCATTTGATCTATATGCCATTGCTCAAAAGATTGGAACACGAGAAGCAACCGAAATGGCATCTAGGATCATGCTTCGTAGTTTCGATATATTCCAAAACATGAGGGCATTCCGAAGCACAACGGAGAACTCAACAAATGCCACTAGCCAGATGTATAAGTTGGGCAATGTGGCATCAGCAGTAGGTGTATCTGAGTTTAAGACAGAAGATAACTACATGCCTCCATTGTTGAAGAAAAGATCTCTTGATCAGACAGTAACCATTGAAGATCTTTCTGCAATACCAGATGAAGTATTGTCCGCAGAAGAAAAGGAAATAATTGTCGAGGACATCAACAAAGTAACTTCTGATCAGGCAAGACAAAGACTGGAAACATATTCACTGGCTGATGGAGCATTAAACATTCAAGTGTTCAGGGCCATGCAGGAAAGAAACGGTGCTTCTGTCAGAGTCAGACACACCAACAGGAACGTCTATGCTGTAACTATTGAGGAACTAGTGCCTACTTGGGCATCCGTTACACAACACTCATCTACCTATAATGGCATATCTGAATCTGTTGCACAGTGGACTACAACAGCATTAGGTAGAACAATGGCAACGGCATTTGATAGTTTCCTTGGACAAGAAGAAAACAACAAAACGGTCATAGATCTTGACAAAGCCCAACCAATTGTAATGGCTCTTATGGCTGCATCCTTAAGATTTGCGCCAAACACTGAAGCCTTTGGAAGAGTTCTATCTAAGGTTATTAAAGAAGGTCTTACGCCAGAACAACAGGCATACATGACAGCCGTTAAGATTTCCAAGTTAAATGCGGAGGCTGCTAAGGAAATCAACAAGAGTACTTATCTAAGCAACGACAGTAGACTTCCAATTGGGATTATAGGAGCAGATAAAAACGGATTGATTCCGGGCATTGAGTTTGCAGAAGGGAATGAAAAAGACCAAAGGAACCAATACATCAGTGCTGTTGTTGATGGATTCAAGGAACAACTAGGTAGATCCTATCAGAAAAGACTTGCTGAACTTGCAGAAGCAGAGAACTTCAAGCCGCAAGAATCAACAAACCGAGAAGATGACTACATTATGGAATTCCTCATTGCCACAATCAAGAAGTACAGTGATTTGAAAGACTTTGATATTGTTGATTTTGGAAATGGAAACATTGACTATGCCGTAGCAACAAGCCTTGGTCGTGGTATTGCACAAATTATTACAAACCACCGGCAAGGATTTAAACCATCATTAAATTCTAAACCTAGTGAAGAAATAAGTGCTAGGGCTAATAGACACCTATTGTCATCAGGCGGTAAACCAGATAGGAAGGTATATCAGTCTCTTATCTTTAGGGCACCGGTTGTTGGTGAGGTCCATCATATTTTCCCAAGGGCATTGCCAGACATTGAATCTGCATTTGTAGATTACAGATTAAGACAACGCATTCAACATATTCTTAATTCCGACATCGACGATCCAGAGTCTGTTATCAATGCCTACAAGAATCTCACAGAAGATCCAGATGAAGTCTTAACCGATAGAAGACCAGATCTGTTATCAATGGGCTTGAATCCAAATACAAATAACAGGGCTTTATCTAATAAACTACCAACAATTGAAGATCTTAGGGCAAGGACAATTGAAGCACTATTGGATATGCCAGAGTTGCTACTTCTTTGGCAACACGACTCAATGACATATGCACCCGGAGCAAAAATATTCTTGGATGAAAATACCAAAAATAGAATGTTCAAGGAAGATGCACTTTCTCCGGGGTCGTTGTCAGCAACCGCAGTTCTTTCGGGTATGGGTCCATTGTTTGCTCATGTCAAAACATATCCATTTTTAGGCGAAGATATTTTATATCAATCACTTGAAAGAGGAATCAAAGCATATAAAGAGGGTGGTTTTAGTAGAAGTAATTACTTTGACTTCAACATGAACGGTGCCCACCACATGGCTGCTTTGTCTTTGATGTACCTTGACAAAGATGGATCTAGGTTGGATGACATGTTAAGAGATATTGGTCTTGAGGATGAAGCAAAAGATAGATACCAAGAAGCCGTAACTCTCTTGCGTGATAGTCTTGATCAAATTGAAAAGGTATATATCTCACAGAAAGATACAAATGGAACGGAGCAGGCACGAAGACTAAAAGAGTTTTTAACAGAATCTGCTCAAGAAGCAAGAGAAGGTTTTAAGAATGCAGTTATTGCTAGACTATATTCTGGTGGGTTGAAAGCAGTTAGAGAGGGTATTGAAAATTGGATGTCTGAATCCAAACCAGTAGGACTTACGGGAGTTGATGCAGATTTTATTGCTCAACACTTGATGAACACCAAAGCATATCTTCAATTCAATATTCTAGATGAAGCATTGGGTGGTGTTACTTCTGAGCAAAGACAACAATTAGCAGCGGCAATATCAACAGAATTGCGGGATGTATACCAAAAAGATTGGACAAAAAATCTTAGACAAAAGGCTAAGGAAAATGGTTACACTATAACCGCAGAAAGAATGTTCTCCTTAAATTTCTTACAAGAAGCCATTGAAGAAAGAATTAAATTTATTGCTGAAATTAGAAAACTTGATATTAAAACAGTAAGAGCCGAATATCAAGAAAGAATTGATAAAGCAATAGAGTTTGTTGGTGGTTTAGAAAAAACTGAAGATGGGCTTATTAAACTGGGAGATGAGCAAGCAAGGAAACTTAATATTATTCTAATGGGCAAAGAAGAATGGTATAAGACAACACCTACTCTAATAGCATTGAATGCATTGCAAAGAGTTCCCTTTAGATTAAGAGGTATCGAGAATGATGGCATAAGAGGTAGAATACAAGAACATTCCGATATCCTTGGCCGTCGCATTGAGGAATCGGATATTCTTGGTTTTGAAGATTTCAATGTCTATTTTACAATGGGGTTTGATTCAAGTGGTGGGCGTGGGTATTTTGTTGGGCATAAGTTCCAACCTATCAACTCAGAACTGTCATCAGTCGAAAGAGAAAATACCCCCGGTGGAAAAGATGATCAGAAGTATGCCATGTGGGGATTCAATAAAAACAATCTTAGCAAATTGAGTAGAGATAAGGCTGAACTTGAGGTGCAAAAACTTATGGCAAGACATATTGCTATGCAACTATCACCACGATATGCACCAAAGTTTGGTAACTACAACATGGCTGAATCCGAAACAAGAGAAGGATTTATGCAAGAGTGGTATGAGCGATCAACTAGAGAAGACCAATCATATATTGACTATATTCGCAATGAACCAAGTTTATCAAAAGACGCAATTGATTTAAGAAGAAGCAATGGTGGCTTGCTTAAGAATGCAATCCGATTCTTGGTTGACCCATCTAGAACACTTAATACTGCAATGGATATTGAATACAACCCCGGATCAGAAAAAAGCATCAAGGGGCTTGGTGCATTCAGGCCAGAGTATGCAGCCATTCCTTGGCAGGAAAGAGGCATCATGTCACTTCAACAGATGTTCTATAATAAGTTGATCCAAGATGCCAAAGCAGACAAGGTAGCTAGAATGGACAAAGAGATAACTTCTGTCAATGATGTTATTCCATCTGAAGCAAGAGGATATGCCAATAGGTACAAAAACTCCAAGGCTCCATATGTCTATCCCACACCAGTTGATGGCATCTATGAGATGACAACTGGAAACACATCTAGACGATTGGAGTTGAGAGCCAACAACCTTCAATACACTCTTGAAAAATTTGGCATGACCCATGGTCATAAAGATCTTGTAGAAGAACAGAACTGGGCAAAACTATATACCATTTGGAAAATCAACAATCTTGCAATCAGTCCTTACGTTAGAAAAATGGCTAAACTTAAAAACAAGCCGGGACAAGAAAGAAAAGAATATGTATTGGCTCAGTCACACGCATTGAACATGTATCAAGCATTGACCCAACTATGGTCATTTCACGACAGCGTATCGGCTGAATCAAGATCTTATCTTGAATTTGGCAAGATGATTGGTATTGAGGGCAAGACATTACAAGAAAAACATTACATTGACATGTTGTTTTATTTTGCTAAAAGAGGAGTCAATGTCCTTAAGCCAATTACACTAGGTCTTGAGCCAACAAACAACATCGTTGCTTCTGGAGAACCTTCATCAGACGAACGCTCTACAAGAATAACAACTCTTACAGTGCAGAGTATCGACTCCTTACAGATGATTTACAATGTTGTATATGAAACTGAAGGCAGAAAAATAGCAACAGAGTACATGAAAAAGGTAGACCCAGAAAACTTTAAATCGCTGGAAAAGGATGGTAATGGCTTTGTACTATTGAGTTCTGTACCAAAAGAACATCAGCAAGCAGTATTTAGAGAGATCTTCACATCGGATAGAACGCAAAGAAGAGAAGAGTTTGATCTTTACTTGTTCATTGATGAAGTTACACAAGAAACTCAAATTGGAAATAAAATAGATTTTGACAATGCTAAGAATCCTAAAGCAAGGGGACGGGATGGTGGAATGCCTAGGTTCGATACTTCACGAACCAATGGCAATACAATCTACAAACTAACACCAGAAGATTTGCAAAACATGTTTACCCAACTTCAAAACCAAGTATTGTTGTATAACACAGAACTAGCAACAGCACTTGGAACAGATATTGGCATGGTAGACAATGAGAATATGGTGTTTATGAATGCAGAACGAAGACGATTCTACGAAACACAGAGAATGGCCTATGCTGATGAAATGGATATCCTTTCAATTCTGCACTCTCGCTCTACTTCTCCATTAAGAACAACATACAATGTGGGAATGAGTGGCGATTTTGGTTTGCCTGTTGAAGTATATGATGCTGGTTTTTATGTTGCAGGAAAAGATGCTGACCCAAGAGGCACCGCATTTGATAGAGCATGGCAGGGTAAAATCTCAAGAGCAATTGAGACGGCAAGGATGTATGGACTTACAGAAGAAGCAGAAAGACTTGAAACTCTATTAACAAGCGACAACAAGTATCTTATTCCAGCAATCATCATCATGTCTCAAGTTGAAGAAAGAGAAGCAAGACTACAAAGATTAAGATCTTATGTTGGATCTGCTATGGATAATAAGCAGTTTGAAAAGATTTATCGAGATGCTTCTTTATTTATAAATGATTATTTGAACGCTGTTACAAGAGATGTACCTAGAAACAAATTCTCCCATCAAGCCAAAAGATTTGTTGAGTTGAATGGACCAATTGAAGTTATAAACATTAGTCCAAAGGTTCTTAAGGCTATTGGTGTTGAGGATACCTCTAGCAGAGAAGAAGTTCAACTCGCAAAGCAAGCCCTTGAGAATGCCAACAAACAATACACCCAAGAGGCTGGCATCTTGTTAACAGACAACAATATTGAGACACTTGTCGAAGACGACGGTCTTACTGATGCATTCCAATCAAATGGACAACATATTGAAATACAAATCTCTGCACTTGTTCAACAAGGAGCAATAACAGAAGAAACTGCCGAGTTGTATAGAGGCATGTTTGGAATCATTCTAACTCACAACAAGGAGTTTGCAAACAACTTATCAATTGTTTTAGACCCTAGCCTTGAGCGTGCTGGTTTAAGTCAGAGATATGGCGATAGGTTTGTAATCAAACTCAACCCACAACTATTAAAGCGTAGAGCCGTACCTGAAGCATTGGAAGTCATGGCACATGAGATTTCACACATTGCAAGGCTCAGGCATTTGGAAACCGAAAGTGAAGCATATCGTGGATTTATTGCAGCATTCAGAACCAAAGAAGGAAAAGAAGCAATTACCGACATGGTAACTTCCATGTATGCTGGAGACAAGGGTGAAATAAATGCATTGCTTGATCACTATACCACAAATGCAGAAGAATTTCTTGCAGAGTGGGGAGCATTTGTTTTAATATCAAGAACCATCAATAACAAGAGTGTCATCAACAATATTAACAAACTCAGAGAAAAATACAATGTTGTTGATGAGGCAACCAGTTGGTGGGAGCGAGCATTCAATAGAATAAAAAGAATTGCCTCGTCCATAACACAAAGAATGCAGGTATTTAGACAATCAAATCGCAAAGCAATGGAGTATATGGACAACCTTGTTGAAGTCATGTTTAACTTTGGCAATACATACAGCACATCTAGGGCTGCGGTTGACAATATAACAGGAACATTCGGCACTCCTCTTGTAGAATTGGAGCGAGGAACCGGAATAATAGACAGTGATAAAATTGTTGACCTTTTGGGCAAGTACAATACAGTGGATGCACTAGAATCAAGGGTGGAATATCTTAGTGAAGAGGAGCAAGCCACACTTATAAATTACAAAAACGAGTTGGCTGAACTACCAGCAAATACAATTCTAGGTTTGGACACAAAAGAGTACATCGAAACCATAAATAGACTGGTTCAATATGGTAGTGAGACTGGTCAAGTTGAGATTACAAGAAAACCAAGAAGCAAAGATGAAAGAATAGCACTTGCTACCTTTGTTTTGGAGAGAATCTCAAAGATTAGAGGCGTAAGACCAGATAATCTTTCTGTAATTTCAAGACTTGTAAGGGATATGCCCAAGGCAACAAGAGTAAGAAACTGGATTATTGAAACATTCTTGACCGGAACAGCAAGAAAAGTCGGAGAACAAGGTAAACTTGGCGGAGGTTTGGGTGGTGGTAGCAGTGCAAACCTTACCTATGCGTCTGCCGAGTCAATTTTGGTTGCACTTGGCTTCATTATGAACACGGTTAAGGGTGGTGGAATCTTCAGTGAAAAGGTTGGGGGCATTCTTCAAGACAAAAACTACATTGAACAATGGTCAAGACCTGTTGTATTGATGTCAGAAAGAATTAAAAACTCCTATAACCAAAGAGAAGCACAATTAATTCGCAGTGCAGCCTTCTATTATATGCTTTTAGGAAAGCCATCTGATAGAAATCAAATACCAATTGGTGAAGATCTTACAAATGAGATGTTTGAACTTGCCAAACAGTATGCTGAAACATATGCAAGCAACATTTCAAACTTTGTAGATCTTGCTGTAGAGTATGAAACCTACACTTCAAGCTTTGTCTCGCCTGAAGATATGATTGCTTTGAGAATAAACAACACATTCTTTGAGAAAGATTCGGAAAGTGCTGGTAGATTTGAAGAAGCATTGTCCAAACTATACACCAAAAAGGTAGAAGACAACATGAAAGATGAGGGCATGGTAGATGTATACTCCCTCTACCTGAGCGGTGGCATGTTTAGTATCAGCGATGCATATTCAAACAACAGCCCAATTGAGGAATTCTACAATAAAATCCAAAGTGAGATAATCAAACTAAATGAAGCACAAAGACTTATTCTCGATGAAGTTGAGTCTTTTGCTTTTGAGTTATACAAAGAAAAGAACCCAAATACCACTTTGACTCTTAGTTCGTTTAAGTATTCCTTAAAGTTAAACACAACAAACAGCAATTGGCAAGCCGCCAAAGAGCATCTTTTAGAAGCCGCAACTAGAATCCTAAGACAAGCAAACTCTGGTAAATCATATAGTACTATCTTTAAATCTTTAAATTCAAGTCAAAGAAATACGATAATTAAATACCTACAGGGTAACTTAAACAATCAAGTTAGTGAATCGGCGGTACGACAAGAACAAGATATTGTAAGAGGCAGACTGCCATACATCTTTTATGGTTCTACAAAACCACCAAAGTATTTTAAAAACAATGTTCTTGACAAAAAGAATTCTCCTATTAGGTTGAGAGTACTTAATTTAATAAACTCACAAGGTCATAGTACTGTTATGCCTAATGCCCAGTCATTGGATGTAACTGCCAAGGATATCTTTATCGAGGCAAGTGGTTTGAATCCAAACGAACGAAGCATCCTTAGAAATGGGTTTTCAACAGATCTAAAATCAATCATTGTAGGTATGGAAAGAACAATGGCAAGATCTGCCTATAACCGAAAAGCCATCCAAGACCTGTCTGGAGTCAGGGGAGTTAGTTTTGCAAACCTCATTGAAGCAATTAAAGGCGCAAAGCAAGATTCCGATTGGGATAGTGTATTGGATGAGGTCCAGAGAAAACACGATCTTGCAATTGGTGCTGCAACTAGAGTAATTGAAACTCAAGGATCGGGTGAAGAAAATTTTGGATTGCGTGCAGCAGACTTCTTTACCACTGCACTATGGGGTCCAAACCGAAACGCCGCAGCATTAATCAACGAAGGTACATTAAGTACCGTTGTTACCACAATCTATGGAGGCAATCCCATAGCATTCATGAAAGATGTGGTCTCTGGTATATTGCCCTTATTTACAAATGTCATCTCACGAAAACTTGGAAATAGATTGCTTAACAATTCAATATTCACATCTGTCCCTCAAGCCTTGTTCGATATCGACACAGCAACAAGAGGATTCTTAGAACATCAATTAATTACTAAAGATGAAGAAGAAGCCGTCAGCAGTCTAGATCAAAATGGATTCAAAAAAACAAAACCAATAAAGGTAAAAGGTGCTATTGATTCTTTTTGGAAAAGAATAAAAGACTCTCATCTTATAGTAGAACCTGCATTAAGAGCCGCAATGATGCGACAAGCACAGGTAGCATTGATTAGAAGAATCAACAAATTAGAGAAGTATCTTGATTTTATCGAACAATATGATGGTCCAAGAGGACCAGAAATGTACAAGAGATTGGAAGTAGAAGTAGGAACTACTAGGATCTTGGATCTTTGGGGATCTGAAAAACTGGTTGTCCAATACATGCATGAGTCTGGTTTGCTTGATCGAAAAACAATCAAGGCTCTAAAGTACATTGTAACTGAACTTAACGGAATCTCGAAAACTGGAATATTGGGAAGAGAGTTCTTTGATATCAGCGAAATCCAAAGAATGATTGAAGAATCTGTAACATCAAGACTGTTTGACAAGATGCCAAACTCTGGTGGGCTGACAAAGAACGATCTATACGAAGCATTGAATGCTGTTGGTAAATTCCAAGTCTCATTGATGAGACAGGCTATTACAGAAGGAAATACAATGGATAGGCAGACAGAAGGTCGTCCTATCCTATCATTCATGAATCTGTACAGATCGTTTCCAAAGTTGTTTGTAACCCAACATGCCTTAGAATCCTATGGCAGAACAACAGGTGGGATCCTTGCAACCAAGGTTATAACAGCAGGGTTCTTTGATATTATTTACAATCTTGCATTGTTGTGGGCTGTTGGTGTCATTACAGAAGATGACATAGAAAGATGGAAGAAAGAAGGACCAAACATAAAAGACTATACGCTTCTCACAACCGTTGTTGCACGAAACCCATTCTTTACGACAAGAATGCTACCAAGCATCGTTGCATCACTACTTCCCATTATTGCTGGCAAGACCATTGCTGGTGATAAAATCTCAATCTATGACATGACCTTGGCAGGACTGCCTCCAGCAGCCGCCGCAATCTTAAGCGGTGTAGCAAAAAGTATTCAAATTGGTCAAGATGCCATCAATAGAGATGGTGAATTTTCATTAGGGCAGGCTACTGATTTTGCGGCTAGGTTAATTCCATTTATTGACCCAATTACAAGATACTATATTGCATCAGTCATTGACCCAGAATTCAAACAAAACAAGAATAAAACCAATAGAGGAAGGAACACAAGCCCCATAAATGTAGGTAACACCTTGATGGATAATCAGTTAGAGACAGAAAGAAGCCTATTTAGGGCAATACTGAACGAAGCATTCCCAACAGGAATGAAGAACCTAGTCCAACCAATGCCTTCGTTTATGGACGCTCAGATGCCTCCTATGCCGTTCCAGCCTCCCAAGGCTACCGAACTACTCCAAAACCTACAAAGTCCCGCAGAGGGCGTCTCAGAGCCTCCTGCGGCACCTCAGCCACAACCAACCACAACTCCTAGCCCAATGGAGGGACCAAGGAGTATCAATCCTGCCAAACCACCAGAACAGTTAGGAGGACCGTAATGGCAAAGAAGAAAGGTGCAATGAAAGGTTGCAATATCGGAAACAAATGTAAAGATCCCAAGGGTGGGCTTACCGCCAAGGGAAGAGCCATGATCAACCGAAAGACAGGCTCCAACCTCAAGCCACCCCAGCCGGGAGGGGGTCCACGAAAGAAATCCTTCTGTGCCCGCAACCTAGGACAAATCAAGAAATTCAATATTGATTGTAAAAAGACTCCTGATAAACGAGCATGTAAGGCAAGAAGAAAGTGGGCGTGCTGACATGGCAAAAAAGAAAGCAAAACGAGACGCCTGCTACTCCAAAGTAAAAAGTCGTTACACCAAATGGCCCAGCGCATACGCCTCCGGGGCACTGGTAAAATGCCGAAAGGTCGGAGCCAAGAACTGGGGAAAGGGTAAGTCCAATGGCAAAAAAGGCTAACTTCGATCAAGAAAAGAAAAAGGGATTGCATGGATGGTTTAGTCGCAATCAAGGCAAGGGATGGGTGGATTGCAAGACAGGAAAGACATGTGGGAGGAAGTCTGCCAAGGGAGGAAGCAAACGACCATATCCAGCGTGCCGACCAACCAAAGCCATGTGTTCGTCAGCAAAGAACCGCAAGAAAGGACCAAAGAGAATTTCTTGGAAAAAATAATAAAAAAGAAAATCGACTAGGGGGTCAGGAATTTACGGAGGGGGAGTAACAAGTTGGGAGGTATCGTTACCCCCCCTTACCCCCCCAGCAATGCTACTGTGCTGGTGGGTGGCAACAGTGTGACCTCGGCTCCCCTCACAAGAGGGGAGCCATGGCTGTACTGTTACAGCACTTAGGGCTTGTGTCTGACCCAACACAAACCCAATCACCAACAGGGTCAACTAGGAGACTGGTATCATGTATAGATACCTGTTAAACAATGTGTTGCGTGCATCCAAGTTCATGCAACGGGTCGCCGAACATACCGGCGTCGATGACCGCGATGGGTTGCAGCAGTTGTTGCAGATGGGTCTCGATGATGGCAACCTGAGCATGTTCTCCCTCTCAGGTAGTGATGCGATCGACGAGGCCGGTGAAGTTGGTAACAACTACTCATCGTTGTTCATTCGGAACAACGATGTCGAGTCCACCGGCAAGACCACGGCTCGTCTTCAGCGTAGTGCCGCAGCCACGAGGCGGCGGTCGATGGCACCTGACGGTGTTCTGGACCTTGACTTGCCAGATGCCTTCAAGGATGCTGTGACGTACTTGTCGGAGACTGAGTTCGCTCCGAACAAGTTGGTGCTTCAGGCGATGCGGACTCTGGCTGCTGAGGGGTTCTTTGACCCCAAGCGGAACCAAATGGAACTCCTGATGCTTCAGGAGTTCACGAACTTTGGTGAGGGTAATTACTACCTCCCATTGTTCCCAGACTTCCGCTATCGTCTGTACACTGACTCGCGCGGCGTTGCCTCCTATCAAGGTGGTGATGCCCACCGTGCGTCGTGTGACTTCGCTGAGAAGTTGCCTGCTTCGGACGATGATATCCAGATCTTTCTGGAAGTCATCAAGAAGGAGTACGGTGTCACGGAGGACAACTACGAGGACATCCTTGCAGATCCCGTGAAGTTTGTCAGGGACTGCAAGGACAGCAAGCCCTTCTGTGCATTGCGGGCTGCTGAGGCAATTCGCGAGATGAAGGAAGAGGGTTGTTCTGGCTACATTCTCCAGCAGGACCAGAGTGCATCTGGTCCAGCGTGGTATGGCTGGTTCACTGGTGACGAGGCTCTGTGCCATCTCACCAACCTCTACCCTTCAGACTCGCCGCAGTCGTTGTACACTGCAATGTCTGCCTACGTCAACGAGGCACGTCTCCTGCCTGTTCATGTCAGGGACAACCCGATGTTCGTTGATCGGAAGACCGCCAAGACGTTTGCTGTTCCGATGATCTACTCGGCAGCAAACCCCTCGCTTACTCGGGGTGCAATTCTCAAGAACCCGCAGACCAGCCCAATCCAGTATGTGGACAATGCTGGTGATTACATAGTGGGATCTCTTGAAAAGGTCTCCAAGTTGGACCTCAACGAGAGGTACGCTGGTGTGTGGCAGGCTCTTGGATGGTCTCTGGCAGTTCGTGTTGCCAGTGATGTGGCTCGGGCATACGAGACTTCGTTGTTCGGGTCCAAGGCGGCTGCTGGTCTTACCAGCCGTCTTCGTCCTTCCATGATGGCAATCAAGCAGGCATCTCGTAACCGTCGTAATGATGGTCAAGTCCTTAACTGGACTTCGCCATCGGGATGCCGTGTCTTCAACCGCGGCATGGTCGTCGACATGGATGCCAAGCCGTGGGATGTGAGTGTGACCTTCGATGGCAAGCGTCATCGAATCTCATTCCAGCCACTTCACGCAGCGTCCTCAGATGCTGCGGCAGGCCCGAATGTCATCCACTCTGTGGATGCTAGTGCAATCCACTTCATGGCTCTCATGGCGGCAGAGGCAGGGATTCGCATTGCGCCAATCCATGACTCCATCGGAACTCCCATCGCCCACGCTCGATGGGCTCGGCAGGCCTTCAAGGCTTGCATCAGTCGGGTGGATCAGAAGTTCTTGGATCGTGAGATCCTGATTCCCTCAAAGGTCACGCCCCTGAATTATCCGGGTGCTGACCGCAAGCGGTTTGCCAAGTCCCGTCACATCCTTGGTTGCTAAGCAACACATGGACCCTTGCTCCCAGAAATGGGGGCAAGGGCATTCCCTAACCAATGTGGTTAGGTGTTCCTTTCTCTATCGGTGCTAAGCACCGGAGGTTAAGCATGTTTCCATGTAGAAAGTTCCTTCTGTGGTCAAAGGACCGAACCTCTCTGGTTTCCATCACCTTGGACAAGAGGTTCAAGATCTTGGAGGCCGAGGGAGACACTCAGGGACTTGCCATCAAGAGTGGATCCCCTTGGGGTCCGGTGACTGCCATGGCTAAGGCCATGGGCTGGGAAGTAATTCCCAACCAGTGGATGGCAAAGACTACCTACACCAAGCAGGTGTCGGAGTTGTCTTGGCGTGTGACCATCAAGCGTGCAAAGCACCCCATGGGAGACACGATCACGGTCACACATGTTGGTGGACCAACGCTGTCAGACGCCAAGGAGGAGTTCTGGAAGAAGTGGAACGCCGAGACTCGGGAAACCGGGTGGCACACGCACTTCAAGCCAACTGAGGCAAGGTACACCAACGAGGATTGATAGTTAGTTGTAAAATAAAAGGGCAATGAAATACCCTACGTTACCCTACATTACCCTACTGTTACCCTACTATACTGTTTACACTACCGTAGGGTACCCCGGACTGTACCTAAATTGTACTTTAGCGTACTTTCTTACCGCAGTTTACCGTAGTTTACCGTACTTTACTGGCTACAGGGGGTCGTACTTAGGGCTACCTGCTTTTTTCCATGTACGAGTTACATCTTACATCTTACGGCTGCCGCCGGTGGTAAGCCCGGCGTCAGCCTTTTGAAATTTGTTCACCCGGTGTGTGCCATGCCGACATGGTGTAGGCAAGGTAACGCACCAACTTTCACAGGAGTAGGTCCATGCCTACAAAGAAGATGGTTGTTAATGGGGTGGAGTACATTGTTACTACCACGCAGAAGGAATCTTCCTTGGAGAAGTATCGCAGGGTTGATAATCATCTCATCCTTGGGATGCTTGGACAGATCGAGGCCGGAACCATGAAGGATCCTGTCAAGATCGAGGCATTGATGGAGGTCGCTCAAGAGCGAGGTCTGGCAGTAGTGGAATAACCTCCCACACCTCCCCCGGTAGGATAAACCGGGAGTCGAGCCTAGGGTAGAAATACCCTAGGCTCCTTTAGGCTACGCCCTAGCCTTGGATCAAGCCAGAAGGGGCACCGCAAGCAACCTAGCCCGTAGGCGGTTAATAAATAGCGGGACAAAAAACCGCCAAGTCAATAGGTCTTGATACCTAGAGACACACAAGAGACAATGATAGTGCGTTTCTTGTGGGCAATTACTATCGTGGAGCCTAGGGTAGAAATACCCTAGGTTCCTTTTCTTGGCAAGACAGGTTGAGTTTAAGATCAACCGCTTAAAAAATAATACTTGGGCTGGTGGCTCAGCGGCCTAAAGCGCCCCGGCTTATAACTGGGGAGACGCAGGTTCGAATCCTGCCCGGCCTATTTGCAGGGCGAAGGCGGGTGGTAAGACCACTCACCGTCTTGCTTATTCCTCTTTCAAGGAGATCATTATGCCAACTCGTACTCGTTCGATTCGTACCGCATCTCGTCCATCTCGCAATGCTAGCGGAACCGTCAATGTTTCGCGAAACATTCTTACTAAGATCTTGGTCCTCAGCACTGAGAATCTAGCCAATTCTCTAGACTGCCCCGCGAAGCCGTACAGCAGCATCTTCGAGGAAGCCAATTCCCTTCGCTGCTTTGCTGAGAACCACGGCCTCGATAAGGAATACATGAACGGTGTTCGTCGCTCAGGCGCCTTCATCTTTGATGAGGTCGATTGGAATCTCGATTCCTACCAAGATAAGGTGTACCTGTCTTGTCTCTGACAGAAGCAAGCATCCTCTGAATTAATTTTACAAGGAGATCAGCATGACAAAATGTCAACTCCTTGATGTAAGAGTCAACAATGCCTAGGAGATCAACATGGCTAAATTGTCAACTGGCATAAAGAGGCAACGCTTGAGGGACATCCTCAAGAAAGGCAAGCCTCGCAAGATGAAGCCCAAGTGGGGTAACAAATGGAAAAGAGTCGCCAAAAGTGGTAGTGGAAGGAGACTACGGTGAATAATGAAACTGTTTCTGTTGTGGTATTGAATGATGGTGAAACTTTCAGTGGGTTGGAAGGTTGTTGCATTGTAGTTCTTACCAAGGACCAACTTGAACGAGTTTCAAATGGTAGTGAAAAGATATATGATGTCACTCCAATTCTTGAAATTGGTCTAAATGAATATCAATTTTAGCAATTGTTCCCGTGGCTCAATCGGATAGAGCAACTGCCTTCTAAGCAGTAGGTTGCTGGTTCGAGTCCAGCCGGGAACGCTAAGGAGACACCCATGGAAATCACTAGAGTTAGCATGTTCTCGGGTATCAAAAGAACAAAGATTATTGACATTACCCAAGAGCAATATGACAACTGGTTGAAGGGAGAGCATATCCAAGTCGTTGCTCCTCACCTGCCCCCTTCTGACAGGGAGTTCATCATTAGTGGAGTAACTGATGAAGAGTGGCAGGCTGAGTTCAATGACTGATAAATAATACGCATTGTGGGTAATAAAACTACCCTCAACTGTACGGTCTCGTAACTCAATTGGTAGAGTAGCGGACTTTTAATCCGTAAGTTGTGGGTTCGAGTCCCACCGGGACCATAGCCCAACGGCAGAGGCAGTGGACTTAAAATCCATCCAGTCTGGGTTCGAGTCCCAGTGGTCCTATATCTTTGTATTGTATATAGTTATGATACAGATCCCAATAACCTAGTATACAGAAAGGAAGCATGATGTAAATGATGCTTAAACCTCCAGAAAATCTTGAAGAATTTGATACGCAATCCCTTGTGATTGCACGGAATGTGTTTATTATGATAAAGGAAATGGCAAATGCTCAAGAATTGCCTGTCGATTTTCCAGATTCCAATGAGTTTCTGTCTGAAATGCAGCAAGAAATTGATCGCATTGACATTGAACTCTTATCTAGAGGAGTATCTCCGTGAAAGAAGGGATGTCAAAGAGCATTGGGAAGACGAGCCTTCGGAATTTGAATGGGACTCTTCCTACTCAGAAGTTCACTTTACTGGAAGACTTGTTGAAACAAGGGAAGATTGAGGATTACACCTATGATGGCTGGATCCTCAAGGGAAAGGATTGGATCCCCTTTGCTTGCTACAGGAAAGACAATGAGTTATCCATTTATACGATATGATGGCTGGATCCATCGAACAAAATATTATATCAGCAAAGATAATAATATATACCTTTCTGCTATCTCTGGGGAAGGAACATATTCAGATTCTGATTCAGTTGAGATTGCAATAATTGACAATGCCCTTATTCGCCATGATCTCATTGGAATGGGAGTCCATGGATATTTCCCTAGGAATAAACTTCAACCTTTTACTGATTGGCTTATTAATAATATCAACTTAATTGAAACCAAGCGTGACAATGAAGATGATCATATTGATTTGCCACAAATGTTTCTTGAACAGGAGTCTAACTCATGAGTGTATTTAATGTTGGCAAGACCAACAATGGCAACATCCTCAAGGATGCTAACCTCGACTGGACCGTTGAGTTGTCTGATTGTCTTCATGCTCCATGTCCGAGCGTGGAGGGGTATACCCTAGACAAGAGAGCCACGGTTCGTACGGACAATGGTAGAGTCCTTGGTATCGTGTCCGAGAACTATCAGATTGTTCAAAATAAAGAACTTGTGTATATGGCGGAGACCATCACCAGAAACAATAACATGAAGGTGTCAACTGCTGGTGAACTCAGCCATGGAGAAAAGGTCTGGCTTTCAATTGAAGCCGACGCATTCAACGTCTCTGGCAATGATGATGTGTTTCCGTATCTTTTGCTGACCAATGGTCACAATGGAATGCAGAGCCTTGGGGGGACGCCTACGTCTGTCCGTGTCATCTGTCAGAATACTTTGAACATGGCAATGAGAGAAGGTAGAGCCCAAGGTTCCTACATCTCCATCCGTCACAAGGGAAACATGGGTGACAAGATGGAGTCCCTTATAAATACTCTTGGTGAGTTCTATAAGAGAACTGAAGAGTTTACAAACAACAGCAGAACTCTTGCTGCTAAGAGTGTTGATTCCATCATGCTTTATGACTACTTTAGCCACATGTACAACAAGTTTGTAAAGAATGTTCCTAATAATCCCAAGTCTGATGCTGAGGTTCGTGCCCATACCAAGAAGATCAATGCTATTCTCAAGTGGAACATCAACTTCGACAATGAGACTGATGAGTGTGGTGCAAACCTCTGGACTGCCATGAATGCCATCACCAAGTGGCTTGATCATGACACTTCGTACAGGGGTGAGAACAAGACTGAGAATCGCTTTGTGTCCAACTTCTTTGGCAACAATGCTTCAACCAAGGAGCGTCTGTTTGCCACTACTCTTACTCGCGTTTAAGGAATAAGAATGGTAACAACCACTGATCAAATTCGTTATACCACTACAGTTCTTCGTCAGTGTCGTGAAGACTTGGAAGAGGTGTTGAAGGAACTTGCCAAGCAACCTGATGTTGTTGATCATCTTCCAAGTTACTCTTCTGTTTGGGGTTTGAACAAGGAAATTGTTCGTGCTATTATAGAACTGACTCGATACGAGTTGTCTGTTCTTGATAGTATTGCATGGTCAAAGGATGATCCTGTAACCAAGGCACTTAGCAATACCCAGAAAGTCCTTGATAAAAGACCTCAATGATTGATGTATCTGTATTAGGCTACAAGTGGACATCTCTTGAGAGAATGGGATGGACATACTACATCCATCTTCCAATCCTAAGAGCATTGTACGGTAAGGAGGACGTAACCCATCTCGCTATCCAGTATGGCGATTGGGTCGTCCATCCTTTTACAAACAAAGTACAATGGGTAACTAGAAGAGTTTCTGATCGAGCATTTGGTCCACCTTCATTATCAATTCCAATAACTGAAATTGAAGATGATAGGTTATTGGACATAGCAATGATGTCTAAGTATATTCCTGTCAAGAAGTGGACTGTGTATGCTTGGTTTTATTCGTTTGGTCTGCTGGGATTCCTCAAACAAGATTGTGTTTCGTTTACAAGAAAGATGTTGAATTATTCTTGTGACATAGACCTACCTTTTTGTGTTCTTCCTAGCACTTTACTAAGGAGTCTGAAAAACCATGGATATTGAATTGCTTGGGCGTGGAAAAGTCACCTTGATTGACCACATGGGAGATGATCTCACTGTTGTCAATGCAGCAAGAGTGTCTTTCAAAAAGGAGAAATTTAGTTTTGATAGTTCAGATGAGAAGTTGATTTCATATCTTGCAAGACACTATCACTGGACTCCCTTTGCCCATCCTCAGATCTCTTTGAGGATCAAGGCACCTATCTCCATCAGAACCCAGTTCTTCAAGCATAAGCAAGGCTTTGTAGAGAATGAAGTTAGTGGTAGATATGTGGAACTCGGTTTTCCAGAATTCTACCATCCCAAGTGGCGAGGCAAGCCAACCAACAGCAAGCAAGGCTCATCCAATTTTATTGAATGGGATCTTGAATCAGATGCGGAAGATCCTGTCAAGTCCATGGATGCAGCATACAGATTTGCAACTGACTGTGCATTCAGGTCTTACAGGAAACTTCTTGATTCTGGTGTTGCACCAGAGCAGGCTCGTTTTGTCCTCCCCCAAGGTACGTTCACTGAGTGGATCTGGACTGGCAGTCTTGCTGCTTATGCTAGATTCTACAATCAAAGAATTCATCCTCATGCACAATGGGAAATCCAACAGTATGCCTCTGCAATCGGAGTCATCATGAAGGAATTGTTTCCTGTGTGTTGGGAATATCTTACTGATAATTATCAGGAACATTAATGCTTTGGGACAAACTAAGTTCAGAAGAAAAGAAACAAAAGACAGACCAGCAACTCCTGTGGGAAGAGGATCTTCTAACCGCAGGAATTGAAAGGTATTGGAGAGAGTGGGATAGAGTGAAGGATGAAGGCAAACCTGAGCAGTTGCTTCTTGAGTCTGCTGTCATCCACCTCACTCCATTCTATCAACAATGGATAGACAAGGTATGTAGTGGTCCAAAGAATCCCGAGTGGCTTCCTCCTTTGTTGTCTATTGGTGCTGCAAAGATGGCTGACATCACTGTAAGAGCAGTGATTGAATTGTTTCTAAGCAGAACCAACATGACAAACATTGACTTTGTTCATGGTGTACCTTTGTCTGCACCCAGCGCACAAACAATTGCCAAGTTGGTTGCAGATAATGTAATCAATATTGTCTCATACCAAAGAGCCAAGAAGAAATTCAAGGACGATTGGCTGAGACAATCCAAGTTCATCAAGAACTGGACACCCAAGAGGGCCAGGGCCTTCACTAAGAAAATGGGAATGGTATATAAATACACTCCCAAACAGAAGGAAGACTTTGGTCACAACATGCTACGCATTGCATTGTCTTCCGACATCTTGGAAGGCAAGGTTGTCTGGACCGGACGACGCAAGAAGTCTCTTCTTGTTTCATTTGCTCCAGATGTACTCAAGGAACTAGGCAATAGGCATCAGATGCTTGAGACTGGAAGCATGGTCTACAGACCAATGCTTTGCCCTCCTGCATTGCATACCAAGGACAAGGATGGTGGTTTCTTGAATCCTTGGATCAGAAAGAAGATGATCAAGAGATATCATCCCATTGGCTGTGATCCAAGAGACTACAAGTCCAAGCCTTCTGATATGGTTATTGATGGCATCAATGCCTTGATGATGACTGAATGGTCCATCAACAAGAAAGTATTTGAAGTCATGTCCACCATGTTCAAGTTTGACTACAAGATTGCAAACCTTCCTGCCTACACGCAGAAAGACTTTGCATTCTCTCGTCCTTACCCAGAAGATGGCACAAAAAGAGAAAAGGCATTGTGGATGTCGGAATCCACTGAAGCATGGGGTGAGTGGTACAAGGAGGAACAGGCACGCAGCAGAATGATTGTGCGTCTGTCTCTTGCTCGGACACTTCTTCTCAATGACTTCTTCTACATGCCTTACACCTTGGACTTCAGAGGCAGAGCATACACCGTATGTGAACTTCTGTCATGCCAAGGCATCGACTTTGATCGTGCATTGATCCACTTCGCAGAACCAATCCAGCAGACGGAGAAGGGACTGTGGTGGCTCAAGGTTCATACCGCCAACCTGTTCGACAAGGACAAGTTGACCTATGAAGAAAGAGTCAGGTGGGTTGATGACAATATGGACATGATCAAATCCATTGCAGAAGATCCACTCAATAATCAAGAATGGGTATCCAATGCAAAGAAGAAGAACCCATCATTTCAAAGACTTGCTGCTTGTTTTGAGTTGTGTCGAACCGATGGCATGACTCAGTTGCCTGTTCAAAAGGATGGTGCAAACAATGGTGTGCAGCACTGGGCTGCAATCATGCGAGACAAGAAGTTGGCTAAGTTAACCAATGTCTTGCCAAGTGACAAGCCTCAAGATCTGTATCAACATGTGGCAGACAAGACTTATGAAATCATCTCCAACAACATTGATGATGTTGAATGGTATGATAAATTCAAAGAGTATTGGCATGATGAACTTCCAAGATCTGTCGCAAAGAGAAGCACCATGTGTGACTCCTATGGTCTAACCTTCTACGGCATACAAAAGTATGTCAAAGAAGAAGGTCATGTTGATTGGGTTCCAAAGGAAGAGCGAGGTAGTGCAATAGTTGAGTTGTCCCGTGCTTTGCAAAGTGGATTGCAAGGTACAATGGAAGAACCCAACAAGGGCAAAGACTACTTGAGAGAAGTTGCTCGTTTAATCAACGCAACAAACAAACCATTGCTTTGGGAAACAAGCAGTGGCTTTGTTGTTCAGCATGTGTACAATCAAATCATTGAACGTATCTCTTATGCTGAGTTGTTCAACAAGCAACAACTTGTGTTCTCCACATTGAGCAAGGATCTCGATGGAGATGCACAGTATCTTGCCATATCTCCCAACTTCATTCATAGTTGGGACGCAGCCCATATGTTCATGACCATACATGAGATGTGGCTGCAAGGTATCAAGGCATTTAGTTTTGTTCATGATTCATATGGTACCTATGGTCCATATGTGGACATCATGGATAAGATTCTGAAAGAATCGTTTGTAAAGATTCACACAGACAATCCCTTGAAACAATTCAAATCATATGTCGAAAAGAAATATGAAATCAGATTACCTGACATCCCGGAGAGAAAAGATGACTTTGACATCAATGAAGTCCTTGAATCACAATACTTCTTCAGTTAAATATTTAAAACCAATTATATATTTTTCTTGGGTTGATGCTCAAACAATTGGAGGTTCAGAATGGATGGAGATGTCAGACACAAAGAAGTACAGCAAGACTCAATTGCCTGTCATGTACACAGTTGGTTTTTTAATCCATGAAGATGCCAATCAATATGTGGTTGCATCAACTGTTGGCCCAGCCGAAACCAGTCAGATCCACAAGATTCCCAAGTGCATGGTCTTACATCAGCAGATTCTCTTAGACAGAATTAAAAATGACTAAGCAAGATATCGTATGGACAAACAGGGAATTCTCAGATGGTAGGTCACTTGTTTTCATTGTCGGTCAACAGGGAGTTTATGATCTTGATTCAGATGCTCTTGGTAAAATAATAAAGAACAATATTATTCTCCATGAAAGCATTCTCAAACAATGGAATAAACTCAATGATCTAAGAAACGAGGTGCTTGATGGCTGAAGACAAGAGCATCCGAAGAAAAGATCAAAGATCTTGGGACAGTGACAAGTACTTCAAAAAAAGAAAGGAAAAGAAACGTGACAAAGAACGCAGAAGAAGGCGTAAAGCCAAGTCTGAATAATCTTCAACAAGATCATATCAACAAATTAATTGATGTGTATAAGCCCATCGAAGCGTATGTTGAGGAATGGGTTCATGTTGCAGATGAAGAAGGTCAGTTTGTTTCTGCACATCCTGTGCCTAATACAAGAAAGCGTGTGGATCTCCCATCTCTAGCCGAGCAATGGCGAAGAGATGCTGAAGCACGGTGGAAGAAGAGATGAGTAGTGTACTAGTTGTTGGTGATCTTCATGCACCAGCAACCCATGACAAATATCTTTCTTTCTGCAAGAAGATAACAAAGAAATACAATACAAACAAGACTGTATTCATTGGCGACATCGTTGATCATGAAGCAATCTCTCGCCACGAAAAGAATCCAGATCTACCTTCGGCTTATAGTGAATACTTGATTGCACAGAAGCAAGTCAATCAATGGTATCGGGCATTCCCCAATGCTGTTGTTTGTATTGGCAATCATGACGAGCGTGTGATGCGTCGAGCCAAGTCAGAAGGTATTCCCAGTTTGTATTTGAAGCCTTATAACGACGTATATGGAACAAGAGGATGGACATGGGCATACGACCATGTTGTAGATGGAATCCTATACACACACGGAACCAATTGGAGTGGCAAGACCCCAGCATTCAATGCTGCCTGTTATCTAAGACGAAGCGTCGTCTGTGGTCACTTGCATTCAGTTGCTTCAATCTCTCATCATAACAATGGAACTGACACCGTCTTTGGTATGAATGTGGGATGTGGTGTGGATGCGGAACATCTTGCCATGCTCTATGGTAGATATTCATTAAAGAAACCATTCCTTTCATGTGGTGTCGTGAAGGATGGTCATCCCTACTTGGAGGTCATGTGACTGAAGAACAAAAGACTGAACAACCCAAACAATCGTATCCCCCTATGGTTGCAACCAATGCTGTATTACAGTATTTAAGGGAGATTTTTATGGCTCTGGACAACATCAGTTTCCAGATCCGCACTACCATGAACAACATTGTTGAAACAAACAAGAATGATGTTCAGAATTTCGTCATGAAGAACCCGAAAGAAGAAGGTGCTTCAGACCCAGTTATCGAAGGAGTAGAATCTGATGACGAAAAGTAATTATGGCAACAGCATTGTTGTCGGACCCGCAGAAGTGCGATGGTCCCATCTCATGTCCCCGGATGACAAGTTTGGCAACCCCAATCACTCTGTCACTCTAATTATTGATGATGAGATTAACAAGCAGTTAGAGGCTGCTGCAAAGGAACTTGGTGGCAAGAAGATCAATGGTCTCAAGAATGATCCTGAGACTGGGAATCGTCTTGTCCGGTTCAAGAATGTGCTTCAGGCACGCAAGGGAGTCAAGGCATTCCCTGTGCTTGACAGCAATGACCAACCCACTGAAACCATTCCATTTGGTTCAGATGTGGTTAGAGTCAAGGTTACTCCAGCACTCATTGCCAGAGACAACTCGGTCTCCTTTTACATGGAAAAGATCCAGTTGATCAAGCGTAACTACGAGCCGGGTTCCGGTGGTGGTTCCGGCATGGGTACTGTTGATGGGGGCTTCGTTGGAGCCGGTGCTGCCGAATCCAGCGATGACATTCCCTTCTAATGATTGAACTCACCTTTCCGGTGAGTCCAGTTGCCGCTTCTAGGCCTCGTGTTGGTAGGCATGGTTCCTACTACACGGGTGCCTACAAGCGGTTCAGGGAAGAAGGATCAAAGGTTGTCTCTGAAATGCTCAAAGGATTCACTCCTTTTGATGATGTATTGATGGTCGATATCAAATGCTATTGTAAGAGACCAAAGACAACCAAGTTGCCATTCCCAAAGTCTGATGTCGATAACCTAGCTAAAGCCGTTATGGATTTAATGAACAAGAAACTGTGGATTGACGACTCCCAAATCATTGGCTTGTATGTCAGCAAGAATTGGGCAGAGCCTGATCAAGATGGTTACTTCACAGTTGCAATGGAAAAGGCATGAACATAGATGCTCTGGAAAATCTCGCATTGAAACAACTCCCTTTGCTTAAGGGAAGAAAGTTTAAGCATGTGTCTATCATACTGCACAAGTCAAGACCTGTTGCAGTTGGTATCAACAAACGTAAGACTCATCCCCTTGCTGCTTCATACAAATATAGATTTGATGAAGTTCATTCGGAGTTGGATGCTTGGATCAAAGTAAAAGACAAGTGCAGGAAATATACACTAGTCAATTTTAGATTTGGTTATCTCAATCAATGGAGAATGTCCAGACCATGTTGTCTGTGCATGAATTGGTGCAAAGAAATATTTAATGAAATCTACTACACCACCCGTCATGGGATGGTAAGGGAAGTCTAGCAATAGGCTTCCCTATTTTTTTCCAAAGGAAACAAACATGCATTACAATCCAGTGTATACCGTTGAAAGAACTTTTGAGTTTGAAGTGGTTGACAACAACATCACATATCATGTCAGCGCAGAAGTTGAAGTGTATTGGATGGAAGATGACACCACTGTTGGTGGTAACTTCGGAACAAGATGGTGCGTTGAAGGCTATCATTTCCACGAGGCGAGAGTGTTTGGGCGAGACGTGGTCCTCGACGACGCGGAGCCCCACCTTCGCCTCCGGGCCGAAGCCACCATGTTTGGTGACGAAGATGACTTCTTTGTTGTCTATAACAATGACAGAAATAATAAGAATGAATTTATGAAGAACATGTGGGTTGAGATCGACAATGCCATTTCGCTTGAAGTGGAAAACTCCGATCCACCCAGCATCATGGAGGTTCTAGATGAAGCACATTTATATTGAAAGAATTTATTTCATAACCAATTGGATTGCTTTCTTTCTCGGTATGATTGGCTTTGGTGCTGCTGCCGTGTCTGATTCCGTATCCCTTTGGATTCCTTTCTTGATTCTAATCACACCAACCTCAATCTTTATTGTTGTTTCTGTGGTTGCACTTGCTTGGTCATTTATTCTGACAAGGGAGACTAATGAGTTTAGAAGCAACAGATAGCAAAGTTGTAGAGAGACAGTCATGCCCCAAGTGTATATCAAATGGTGGTGACACATCTGGTGATAATCTAGCCATCTATGATGACAACCACAAGTATTGCTTTGCTTGTGGCTATTATGAGAAAGGGGACAAGAAGTACATGACGGAAGTGAGAGATGAAAACATTGTAAGAGACTTCAATCCAATTGCTGGCGACATTGAAATGCTTCCCCATCGCCGCATCAATGCCGACACCTGTAGGAAGTTCAGGTATCAGACGTGCAACACAATGGATCGTCACGTCGAGATCGAGAACTATTATAGTTCCGATGGTATGTTGCAAGCACAAAAGATTCGCAACATCCAGAACAAGGACTTCAAGTGGATTGGCAACACCAAGCAACTACAGATGTTTGGTCAGCATGTATGGGAACGTGGTGGTCCACGCATTCTCATCACAGAAGGTGCCATTGATTGCCTAAGCATGTCTCAATTGTTCGACAACAAGTATCCTGTAGTCTCCATTCCAACCGGAGTACAGGGTGCAGCACGAAGCATCAAGGACAACTATGAGTTCCTTGCATCATTCGATACCATCGTTATCTGTTTCGATATGGATGATCCGGGTCGCAAGGCTGCAAAGGAAGTTGCAGAGATCCTCCCTCCGGGCAAGGTCAAGATCATGGACCTGCCCCGCAAGGATCCCAATGAGATGCTGGTTGCTGGAGAAGGCAAGCAACTGCTCCAAGCCTATTGGAATGCCAAGACCCACAGTCCTGACAGCATTCTGCATGTGTCTCAGGTCACTGGTGAAAACAACAACCCATCAATCCTGTATGAGTTCCCTTGGGAAAACCTAACCAACTTCATGGTTGGTCAAGACAGTGGAAGATTGTATCTATGGACTTCTGCCACTGGTCATGGCAAATCCTCAATCATCAAGGAGATCTTGATTCATCACCTTGAACAAGGCAATCCCACTGGTTGCATCTTCTTGGAGGAATCTCCAGAGTCTACTGTTGATGATCTCATCTCGCTCAAACTAGGCAAGCATGTGCGTAAGATCATGGGTCAACGACAACTCAATGATCTTAGAAAGAAGTTCAACAGAAGTGAAGTCGATCTTGGTGTTGCAGACAACCTATCCGATGAGGAGTATGGTGCTGCCCGCAGAGAGATTGGCGACTATCCGTTGTACATCTATGATCACATCGGCAACTCAAACATCGACAATGTAATGTCTCGTCTTGAGTACATGGCTGTTGCACTTGGTTGCAAGGTTCTTGTTGTTGATCACATCACCCTGCTTGGCAACATGCTTCTCAGTCAGCAAGACAATTATGGCAACTCTGAAAGGTTGATCCTTGATGATGTCATGAAGCAACTAAGAGCATTGGTTGAACGTACTGGTGTTATTGTTCATGTCGTATCACACATCAAGAAAACTGACAAGAACGTAGATGAAGGTGATAGGATCTCACTTAGCGATCTTCGTGGTTCTGGTTCGCTTGCTCAGATTGCAGACTATGTGTTTGCACTTGAAAGAAACAGGCAACATCCAGATCCAAACATCTCAAACACAACTTGCATTCGTGTTCTCAAGAATCGCAAGACTGGTGCCTGTGGCATTGGTTGTGCCCTGTACTACAACAAGGACACAAGTAGATTGCAAGAGGTGGAGTTTACCGTAACCCCAGACGGAGAGATTCTATACAATTATGGAAGTATTGGCATTTGACATTGAAGGTAATGGTCTGAATGAAGTAACAATTAATAGAAAAGGGGAATGCATTCCAGAGGCTACTCGCATCTGGTGTGCTGCAACTTGTAATGTCGAGACTGGTGAGTGCAAGTCCTATACCGAAGATCAACTTGAAGAATTCATCAAGGCTCTTGAGTCTGCTGATCTTGTTGTTGGTCACAACATCTTTGGTTATGACTTGCCATTGCTAAATAGACTTGTAAGAAAAGTTAATTACAAGAAAGTGTATGACACTTTGGTTGTGTCTCGTTTGATCTGGCCTGACAAGCCCATGCTTCCGGGTCAATCCCACTCACTCAAGTCATGGGGTCTCCTGCTTGGAGATCAGAAGACAGAGTACACTGGTGGGTTTGATGCATTCTGCCAAGACATGTTGGACTACTGCGTTCAAGATACCGTGGTCACTGCAAAGATCTACAAGTATCAGCAAGAGTTCAGAGAGAAGAATGAAAAAGCAATAGCCATGGAAATGAATGTTGCTAAGATCATCTCTAGTCAGGTGGAAAATGGTTTTGGTTTTGATCTTGTACAAGCAGAGGAAAATGAAAAGCAACTCATGCTTGACAAGGCTGAGATCGAAGATCAAATGCAAAAGATCTTTCCAGATAAAATAGAAGAAAGGTGGTCAGACAAGACTGGTAAGAGACTCAAGGACAAGATCACCGTATTCAATCCGGGTTCTCGTCAACAGATTGCAGAGCGTCTCAATGAGAAGTATGGTTGGAATCCTCCAACAACCGACAAGGGAAACCCAAAGGTTGATAGATCCGTGCTTGCCAAGTTGGAATACCCCGAGGCAAAGATACTGGTCAAATACTTTGATGAGACCAAGTTGTTATCTCAGATCTCAGACTGGATCCTTCGTGCCAAGTGCAGCCGTGACAACAGGCTTCATGGTAATATAAATATCCTAGGCACTGTCACTGGTCGCATGACATCCAACAACCCCAACATGCAGCAAGTCAGCAGCGACAAGAGAGCAAGGTCTCTATTCGTCCCTCGCAAGGGATGGGTTCTTGTTGGTGCCGACTTGTCTGGTTTGGAGTTGAGAATGCTTGCACACTATCTTCACAAGTATGATGACGGTGCATATGCAAAGCAGATTCTTGAAGGTGATATTCATACTCACAATCAAAATGCAATGGGTCTTGACTCACGCAGCAAATCAAAGAGTGCCATCTATTGTTTCTTGTATGGTGGTGGTGATGCAAAGTTTGGTAGTGTCATTGGCTCCTCTGCTCGTCAAGCAAGAGATACCAAGAACCAACTACTCAAGAACATTCCGGGTCTTCGCAGAGTCATCAAGGATTGTGAGTTCTCAACTCATGCCCATGGTTGCGTAAGACCATTCAACTGGCGGGATATTCCAGTCAGGTCTGCACACGCTGCCCTCAATACATTGCTGCAATCTTCTGGTGCCCACATTGCCAAGGTATGGGCATGTTATTGTGATATGTATCTCAATAGAATGTTTCCAAATCAATGGCGATGGGTTGCCAATGTCCATGACGAAATTCAAATCGAATGCTCACCTGACATCGCTCATGATCTTGGTCGCGAAGTATGCACCTGTGCCTTGCGTGCTGGTGATTACTTTGGTTGCAAGATTAAAACCGATGCAGAGTATCGCGTCGGTAGTAACTGGTCTGAAACACATTGATTATACTTGTTGGTAAGTGTAGTATATTTAATCCATAGGAGAACTTATGAAATTCATTCAACTGTGTGGTGCAGGAAGAGCAGGCAAATCCACCGTTGCTAGCATCATTCATGATGTAGCCATGGAGAATGGATATATCCCCATCATTCTTCCGTTTGCCAAAGCACTGAAAAAAGAGGCAAAGGAAAAAGGAATCACCAAAGATGAAAGCCCTGAAGAGTATCGTCGTTATTGCCAGAGACTTGGTGCCCAAAGGCGAAAGGAAAATCCTGATTACTGGGTAAACAAGGTCAAGGAAGAAGTCAATATGCTTATTGAAGTTGAGACTTTCCTCAAGTCAAGGAATGAAGACAGGTTTGAACACCTCATTATTCAAGACGATGTTCGTTACATGAATGAGATTGCATTCGGTCGTGAAGTAGATGCATATCAAATCTTCATTACTACAGGCAAGAGAACTCTTCCTGAAATGTTTGAGGAATGGAGACTTCATGAGTCTGAAACTCTTGCTGTCAACGTCGAAGCAGGCAACTCAGACTACACGGATCTATTCCATGAGTACCTTGTCAACCGACAGCCTATTCCTGAACTTGTTGAATATGTCAGATCAAACTTCTTCAAGTGGTTGACTGAAGACAATCCATCCAATGATCCAACAAACATCAAGTACAGAAAAGGTGAAATGGGCAACGAGGCATTCCTCAAATTGCTCATGCTCAAGGATGAAATCGACCAGATTGACGACATCCTTAACTTGATAGAAGATGAAATGGAAGACAATGAATAAACCAACTACTGCAATCATTGATGGCGACATCATTGCNTATCGTTCTGCATTCTGGGCAGATGGCGAAGGCGTTGACGAGTTGCCGGGTCGCATTGCAACAGACATCAAGGCATGGACTCCAGAAGGCGTGGATAGAATCATCATTGCCATGTCCTGCCCAAGAGAAGTAAACTTCCGTCGTGAGTTGTGGCCGTTGTACAAGCAGCACCGTGAAGGAGCCAAGTCTCCAGACTGCATGGAGTATGCAATCGAGTTGCTATGGGAACATCATCCAGTAGAGATGAAATCAACATCCACCACCTGCGTCAATAGACTGGAGGCTGACGACCTCATTGGCATCATGGTATCATCTGGCAAGGCAATTGGTGTGACTGTTGACAAGGATCTCCGTCAGGTTCCGGGCTGGCACTGGAATCCAGACAAGGAGAATGAGCCTGTGTTTGTGTCTGAAGAGGCTGGCAACAGATTCTTCTACAAGCAATGGATCACTGGTGATTCCACCGACAATGTGTGGGGTCTATGGAAGGTTGGTCCTGCCAAGGCTGACAAGATCCTAGACAACAACCCCCCAGAAGATTGGGAAAGTGTCATCATGGATTTTTACCTTAATGAAGACTGGGACCGTCGCCCTGAGAACAAGCGTCCTGATATGTCCAAGGAGGAGTTTGCAATCTCTCAGGCCGTCTGTGTTCACATTTTACAGCAAGGGGAATACGACAAAGCAGAGCAAGCCATTACCCTTTGGAGTCCAAAAACCAAGCATATAGCAGAAGGAGAAATCGCAGAATGAATATAACCGTTACAGATAAGGAATTTGTGCCCACTAGGGGAACCTCAAGTGCTGCTGGATTGGATCTATATGTCCTTCAAAACACCTTTATCCTAGCAGGAACCACATCTATGGTGGATACTGGGGTAAGTGTAGAGATTCCAGAGAATCACTTTGGTCTCTTGTGCTTAAGGTCCAGCATGGGCAAGAAAAACCTTACTTTGGCAAATACAATTGGCATCATTGACAGTGATTATAGAGGTAATATTATCATCAATGTCAAGAACAATGACAAAAGGTACAGTGTAACCTTGAATCGTGGGGATAGGGTAGCACAATTAATAATTGTTCCGTATATCTCACCTGAAATCAAGGTTGTAGAAGAGTTGAGCGAGACTGTACGGGGAAATGGTGGTTTTGGGTCAACCGGAGAGTAACATAAATGTGTGTTCATCACTGGTTCAGCAGGCTTTCTTATGGCCGCCCACTAGTTCAGACGGAGAGTAACATAAATGTCCAAATTATTTGAAGATTTTGTCGCAATTTCAAGATATTGCAGGTGGATTCCTGAAAAAAGTAAAAGAGAAACTTGGGATGAAGCGGTTGACCGATACATCAACTATCTCATTGAGCGGTTTTCAATCTCAACTAATGATCGTCTTGAAGATATGGAAACATGTCGAAAGGCAATGAAGAAAAGAGAGATCTTTGGTTCCATGCGTGCCCTTATGACTGCTGGTCCAGCACTTGATGTCGATGATGTTGCAGCATACAACTGCTCTTATGTTGCTATCGAAAGACCATCAGACTTTAGAAACATTATGTATATTCTAATGTGTGGTACTGGTGTTGGGTTCTCCTGTGAGTCTCAGTTTGTCAACAAGTTGCCAGAGGTTCCTTCTGAAATCAGGAAGGCTGAAGACAATATTGTTGTTGAAGATTCACGGGCTGGCTGGGCTGACGCCTTCCATAAACTAATCCACAACCTGTATTCAGGGCATCATCCATTCATTGATCTCAGCAAGATTCGTCCTGCTGGTGCCCGCCTCAAAACATTTGGTGGCAGAGCCAGTGGTCCAGAACCGTTTGAAAGGTTGATTAGATTCACAACAAACATGTTCTACAAAGCCAAGGGCAGGAAACTCAAGCCAATCGAGGTTCATGATCTCGTCTGTCAGATTGCAGAGATTGTGATTTGCGGTGGTGTCCGTAGATCCGCCCTGATTTCCCTGTCCGACTTGGGCGACCGAGAGATAGCCATGTGCAAGTCTGGTGCATGGTGGGATTCAGCAGGTCATCGTAGCCTCGCCAACAACAGTGCAGTCTATGAGTCCAAGCCCTCGTTCAGCGAGTATCTCCAAGAGTGGAGTTCATTATATGATTCTCATTCTGGTGAGCGGGGCATTTGCAATCGCAAGGCAATGGAAACAATTGCTCGCAAGGCTGGTCGTAGAGTGGAAGGTCACAAGTTTGGGACCAATCCATGTTCAGAGATCATCCTTAGATCCAAGCAGTTCTGCAACTTGTCAACTGTTGTGGCAAGGAGTTATGATAATAAAGAAACAATCAAGGAAAAGATTCGGTTGGCTACCATTCTAGGTACGCTCCAGAGTGGTCTTACTGATTTCAAGTTCTTTGAAGAACGTGGTGACTACACGTTCAGAGACAATTGTATGGAAGAAAGACTACTTGGTGTATCCATTACCGGCATCATGGATGCCAAGGAACTATGGTTCCGTGGTAGTGATGGTGAGAAAGGCATCTTGTCTGAACTTAGGCAATACACTCATGATGTAAACAAGGATTGGGCTGAGTATCTTTGCATCAATCCAAGTGCCAGCATTACCTGTGTCAAGCCAGAAGGAACGACATCATGCGTGGCTGGTTCGGCTTCTGGCATGCATCCAAGATATTCTGAGTACTACATCAGAAGAGTAAGACTTGATATCAAGGATCCAATTGGCAAGTTGATGAAGGATCATGGCGTTCCGTGTGAGCCATGTGTCATGCGTCCAGAGAATACTTTGGTATTCTCATTCCCAATTGCATCTCCCGAGTCTTCAATCACACAAGATAATTTAAAAGCAATGAATCATCTTGAGTGGTGGAAGTTCTTCCAAGAACATTATTGTGATCATAAACCAAGCATCACTGTGTCATATACAGATGACGACTTCTTAGAAGTTGGTCAATGGGTATGGAAGAATTGGGAATTGGTTTCTGGCATTTCATTCCTTCCCAGTCAGGATCATGTCTATAGACAAGCCCCATTCGAGGCAATTGATTTAGACACCTACAACAAGATGGTAAGTGAGATGCCTGTAGAAATTGATTGGGAATTGTTGTCACAATATGAATTAGAAGATGAGACAAAACACAATCACACTTTGTCATGCAGTTCATCTGGATGCGAAGTAACATAAGGAGAAAGAACATGAGTTTTTACTCTGTAAAAAGCGAATACGATCTCGACCTTGCCGTTGATGAATGTGTAAAACTCATGTCTATCAAACATTCCAGAGTCAAAATTGGGTTCAACAACATGGGCATGGTTAAGATATTCATGCACAATTTGGGAGAGAAAGTCAATGAAAAAGACATTGACCCAAGTGAAATGGACTTTCATGTTGATGTTCTTGTTGGTGAACCAAATCCAGAAGACAATGATGAGGAAGTTGAGCATGAATAGAGGCATTACAGATGCAGTCAGTAGTGCAATTAGAATGGCTGCAATCAAGTATAGAGTCGAAAGAGGACTGATTGATCGCAATTCAGATTTGTATTTTTTATATAACATGTATACGGAAGTAAGCAATGGAGCCAACACAGAACCTGTTCATCAGTCAGGAACTGATGGACGCACTGAGGAAAGCAATCGGGACAATAACGCCGAACGACCTAAGAAAAGGGGAGTTCGAAAGAGGCGTACTGTTCGGACAAGAGCAAGTGTTAAAAAAGATTCAACATTGGAAGGAGGTGTTTGATGGGCGGCAAAGGAAGTAGCGGACCGAGCGCACAAGAAATGATGCAAATGCAAAGACAACTTCAACAAGAAGCATTTACAATGCAACAGCAAGCATCTCTTGAACAAGAAGAAAGGGCTGCGGCTCGTAGAGAAGCAGAGCGTGTTGCTGAGTTGGAAAGAAGACGAGAAGCAGAACTTGAAAGAGCAAGACTAGAAGCAGCAGAAGAGAAGAGAGAGGATATTATTATGGCTGAGGCTGAAGGAATGTCAGCAGCAGACATGGAGAAATATGGCAATGTCAATTTGGATTCTCCACAAATTGAACAGCCAGATTACGCACCAAGAACAGAACTGGAGTAACAAATGAGCAAGGTTCCTGAAAAAAACATCAAAGAAAGATGGGAAGCACTGGACAGGAAAAGAGAATTGTATCTGGAGAGGGCAAGAGCCTGCTCTGCCATTACAATTCCAACACTGCTTCCACCAAAGAATCATTCTGAACAGGAACCAATGTTTCAGCAATACTCAAGCATTGCTTCAAGAGGTGTCACAAGTCTTGCATCTAAAATCTTAAGTGTTCTTATCCCACTTAACGATACTCCATTCTTCAAACTTGGTTTTAAAAATGGTAGAGATGCAGAGTTAAATATAAGAGAATACCTTGAGGTATTGTCGCAACAGATATACAACAAACTATTAACCAAAAACATGAGGGATGCAATCTATCTTGCACTACAGCATCTCATTGTAACTGGAAACTCATTGATCATCATGGATAATGACTATTCATTCCGAGTCATTCCTCTTGATCAGTTTGTTGTTAGAAGAACTGTGCAAGGTGATATCAAAGAACTTATCTATGTTGAATATCTAAGCAAACCAAATGATGAAAAGGTTGATGAGTCTAGATACTTCCAACATGGAGAGAATGATCAGACTGGATTTGATTCAGTTTACATTCGGATCATCAAGGATGATGAAGGTAAATGGTTTATGGAAAAAGAACTCAATGAGGAGATCATTGAATCAGGTTACTTTGAAGTAAGCCCCTTCATCATCCTTAGATGGACCGGAGTAGCCAATGAAGATTATGGCAGATCACATGTTGAGGATATCTATGGTGACATTGTAACTCTTGAATCTTATTCAAGGTCAATGATTCAGGGCATGGCGGCGGCTTCCACATTCTTCATGGGTGTGGATCCCGCTGGTCTTACGGAACTCAATGACTTGTCAAGGGCAAGCAATGGTGATTGGGTGCCAGCAAGAAAGGATGATGTATATGTCATCTCACCATCATCAACCATGAATCCACAGGTTCAAATCTCTCAATCATCGGTTGAGATCATGCGTAGGGAAGTTGGAAATGGTTTCCTACTTCAGTCTGCTGCAATGCCAACTGGTGATAGAGTCACAGCCACAGCAATAAGAGCGGTGGGCAATGAACTTGAAACAATTCTGGGTGGTACATTCTCTGCCATTGCAAGAGAACTTATGGAGCCACTTGTTAGAAGAACCATTCTATTGATGATTAATAACAATGAAATAGACATGGGAATGAAAGAACAGTTTGATGAAGAAAGTGGTCTATTGGCAATTGAAATAACCACTGGTCTTCAAGCCCTGTCAAGAGACAGCGACCTTACCAGACTCATGCAACTTGGTGAGATGGCACGAAACCTACCTGAGTTTGCAAACAAATTGTTCAAGTGGGATGAGTATGGTCGTGCCCTTGTTCTTGCTCTTGGGTTTGATCCCAAGTTGTGGGTCAAAAGTGAAGATGAAATTAGACAGCAAGAAGAAGCCATGGCTAAGGCTCAACAGAATGTACAGATGCAGCAGATCTTGGCAAGTAATGTGGCTGGTGTTGCTGCGAATGCAGCCAATCGGGATATTGAGCAGACCGGAGGTCAGAATATTCCTCCCGAAGCAATAGATCAAGCAATGCAAATGTTTGGATTAGGAGGACAACAATGACTGTAGTAAACGGATGGACTGTATTATCCCCTTCTTCTGATAGCAGATTAATTTATGTATCTAACACAGGCAATGATACCAATGCTGCTGCTGTATACGGTCGTGGCTACTACCTGCCTAGCGATCCCGAAATCGGACCCGATCCGATGAACCCGGTCGGTCCGATCCGGGCCTTTGCAGATGCCTTCGAGGCGTCCAAGTACGTCCGGGCGTCGCAATACAGCGGCGACCGGCCGGATGGGTTCCCAAACTACGACAACAGCCTCCCTCGAACCACCGGATATCCCGACTGGATGTTGTTCCGGCGTGGGCAGTCGTTCATGACGGTCAAGGAATACGTCAATCCCTACACGAACGCCCCAGCCACGATCGAACTGGGACAGTTCATCGGGGCGTGGAACCAACACAAGGGTCTGCTCCATGGGCACGGTGCCGAGGAGAACTTCACCGGCGGACCCCGAGGCCGCAGCGAGTCCGAACCGATGGTCGTCACCTCGTGGGGGCCGTTGTCCGATCCGCGACCCGTCTTTTCCAATGCCTTCGCGGTCATGGGCAGCCACCGCGTCGTGGCCTCGATCGAGATGCCCGGAATGGGCTTCAAGCAGGTCGGAGAGCTCAGCTGGATCGACACCGATGGCGAGATGACCGGACTGCTTGTCGAGGACTGCAAGTTCGTCAGGGGCATGGGCGGTATCAACACATCGCTCTACAAGAACGCCCGGTTCCGTCGATGCGTGGTCATCGACAGTTTCGATCCCGGCGGCCACAATCAGGGGCTGTTTCTTGCCAGACCCTACAACCGCGCATACGCCAAGGAGATCGGCTGGGATCTCGTCATCGAGGAATGCGTCTTCGACCGCAACGGATACAAGGAAGACCCCAACGAGCCGACGACATGGACTTGGAACATCGGATCCACCGATCCACTTCCAGCAGGTCAAGGCGTGCAACCCAAGCGGACCTACTTCGACCGGAACATGTATCTCTCCTCGTACGCAGATCTGAAGGTTCGAGGCAACGTCGTTGCAAGAGGTGGCGGCGGATCCGATCTTCAGATGCGCGTCGGGGGAGTGTGCGAACGCAATCTGTTCCTGTTTGCGTCCCAAGCATGCGGCTCCGGGCATCCACAGGCCATCAAGACCTACTGGAACGACTTTCTGTTCCGGCACAACGTCATGCTTCACGACGACATGTTCCTTCCACCGGGCGGGTTCGGATCCGGCCTTGGTGNGANNGGTCNGAACAGCAACGTGGTGATCGACGACAACATCGCTGCGCACTTCCACCGATACACCAACTCTGGGGGCTACTTCTCGTCGTTCTCGATGTCTCCGAAGACCAACACCAGCTACGACGGTCCCGGCGCATTGCTTTTCGGCGTGATGACCAACAACGTGGTCGATCACCGATATGGTGCCGACGGCACGAGGTTCTTCGCCTACTACGACACCAGCGACCCTGCCCATGTCGCCGCCCTGAACGTCGGCGGGAATCAGTTCTCGGTGCGCGAGGAGTACGACACCAATCCGAATCCCACGGGGCATCTGCTGTACTTCGATTATCGAGATACGCCGCCTTCGTCGATCGACTGGGGCGACGCGACCGGCAACCTCTACCACTCCGACCGCACGAGCGTCTTCTCAGGCGGAGACTTCGCCACCCATCAGGCGAAGGGGTACGACTCGTCCAGTACGTTCGAGACGAATTTCGCGACGTTTCAGGCGTCTGCGGGTTGGAGCGATCCCGATCGCGACATCGTCTCCTACATGCAATCGGTGGATCCGACCTACCGTCAATGAGGACGTGTACGTCGACGACGGGGCCACCGGTCAGAAGCAGGCGGTGCGTCAGAAGGTCTGGGAGGTGCTGGACGGCGGAAGTGGCGATCCTGCCAAAGAGGCGTGGGCCAAGCTGACGGCTCGTCGATACCACGCCTTCCTGACCTTCATCGAGAAGGCCCGCGCCAACCGCAAGGGTGCGTGGGACTCCCGATGGACCGCGGAAGAGGTAAATAATTACATAAGAGCAGGATTTGGAAAGGCTAGTATTACTGGAGATTATGATACTAGATCTCTTGATGTAAGAATAGCAGAATATGTTACCAATGCTCATGGACCAGTAACAAATCTAGTATTGACTACTCAACCAAGTGCAGGAACTAGTGGAAATCTTTTGGTTACTCAACCAGTTGTTGCTCTTAGGGATGCAGATAACATAACAACAGTCTCTGATAGTACAACTCAAGTATCTGTTGCAATTCAGTCTGGAGCAAATGGAACATTGGGTGGTACAACTACAGTTACTGTGGTAAATGGAGTAGCCACCTTTACAGATCTCACTTTAACTGGAGATGTTGGTGAATCATATGTGCTTAGGTTCTCTATTGCAAGTCCTGCATTACATGTGGATTCAAATCCAATAAGTGTAACATTACCACCGGGTGGTGGCGGTTCGGGTGAAGATCAGGTCCCATCAACTATAGTAATTACAACACAACCAGTACCAAATTATTCGGGACTTGAGTTTGTATCACAACCAGTTTTGGTTATTGAAGATCAAAATGGATCGGTCATAACCACAGATAACACAAGTTCAGTTCGGGTAACACTAAATGGATCTAATGGTTCGCTGCAAGGTACAAGCCAAATTACTGCTGTAAATGGTGTGTATACGTTTACAAACCTTGGTGTAACTGGTGATCCAAATATAACATACTCATTAACTTTTCAATCTAGCGAACAAGGTGTGAATCCTGTTACATCTGATAATTTCAATCTTTTATTTGATGAACCCGCACCAGAAATACCAAGCGCATCACCAATTCCAACTGTAATAAGAAATGATCGTTACATTCCTTATCTCATGTCAATAAACATTGATGGTGATTTTAATAGAGGAGATCTGTTAAGTCTTCGTGTTAACCAAACGCAGTTCATGGGAACTGGTACAAAAGAGTTCATTGTAAATTATAGGAATACCCTTCTTTACAATAGAGAACAAAACTACAATATTCCAGAAGATTGGGATGTGTTTTGGAGCAAGACACTTGGACCTGTAAAAAACCCAAATCAAATTGCTCCATGTTTTGCTTGGTACAAGCCAGAAGAATTCACGGCATCAGATGATGGAGCCACATATACAACACTATCAAACAGTTCTTTATATGCTGCAAATGACCCAGATGATTTCTTTCAAGAAACAACCAGTCAACAAGCAGGAAGAACTGCATATGGTTTGAATGGATTTATTCCTTTGGATTTTGATGGTGTTGATGATGTGTTTGTGAATCCAGAAGATACCGATAGATTCCAACTTCCACTAAATACAGATTTTATTTTTGGATTTGTTGTTGTTCCGGGTGCTTCTACAGGAAACGAACAGGTCATCTTTAGTCAAGGTGGCATTGGTACGGATGGATCATTACAAATTATACTAGATGATTCAAACGGCAATAACAGAATTAAATTTAATACTCAATACGATGGCACACCAGAAACAGTTTTATCAGGAGATGGGGCATATACAGTTGGTAATCCAGTAATTATAATTGTATCGAGAATAGGTGGTATTGTAAAGTTTAGAAGTAATGGAGTGGAACCGGGTTTCCCTCCTCAATATTCCGATATTCCTTACAATACCATCATCACAACTGATGCTGCTTATATTGGATCAGCCTTTGATGCTGACACAGAAACATTGGTTGATTTCTTTTCTGGTGATTTTTATGAATTAGTTTTACTCAAAGAAACACAAGACCAAGCCATTGATCAATTATCATACAGAGAAGAACTTGAAGGCTACTTTGCAGAAAAATATAAAGTAAAGAGTTTGTTGCCATCAGGTCATCCATTTAGTCTCAATCCTCCCCGAGCATCATTAATAAAAGAAGAAGTTTCTCCCGACGAAACACTTCCTCAATATGGTTGTTCAATTACCAGAACCACAGTATCAAATACTCAGTTTGATGATACTTCTCATTCAGGAGAAACAATTGCTGTTGAAACACAATCTGATTGCCAGTGGAGAGCAACAACAAACGACAGTTGGATAACACTGACAAACACATCATATATTGGCAATGGGACAGTTACTTTTGATCTTGCTCAACACAGTGGATCAGAAGATAGAAATGGAACAATAACTATTATAACTGTTACTGGCATCACTGAAACAATTTCAATTACTCAAACTGCTGTTTCTGGACTACAAGCCACCGGCGGAACCGAGACTACGTCCGGCGGTTACAAGTATCACACGTTCACGTCGTCGGGCACCCTGACCGTCAGCAGCGCCGGTGATGTCGAATACCTCATCGTAGCTGGCGGTGGCGGAGGTGGTACGTTTCAGGGTGGTGCAGGTGGCGGCGCTGGTGGAATGCTAAGCGGAACGTCGGCATTGTCGGTGCAGACATATACCATCACGGTTGGGGGTGGTGGTGCGGTTCAACAAAACGGGAACGACTCGGTTGCCTTTGGAGCGACTGCCATCGGGGGCGGCGCCGGTGCGGGTAACCTTAATTCCTATACAGCAGGCAACGATGGCGGCTCTGGGGGCGGCGCACGGGTTGTCCAAACGCCAGGACAAGGCACATCTGGGCAGGGCAACGATGGCGGCAATGGTTCCAATGTGCCCGGCGCTTTTGGCGGTGGCGGTGGTGGAGGTGCTGGTAGTGTTGGCGGGGACGCCACTCAGGCCTCCGGCGGAAACGGTGGCGCTGGTGCGGAGTGGCCGGTGGGCAGCGGCGACTATTACGCAGGCGGCGGCGGTGGCCGCAGCGATGACACAGGCACGCATGGCACTGGCGGCCTTGGCGGCGGCGGTAACGCTTTCCAAAACGGCACCGCAAACACTGGCGGCGGCGGTGGCGGGAACAACCCGGGAGGCTCCGGCATTGTGATTGTCAGGTATCAAATTTAAGGAATAAATTATGATTAAGAAATTTAAATGTAACTGCGGTCACACTACTCGTAAAACAGGATCACATGCTAAAGGAGCAATAAGTGGCAAAAAAGAAATGGATTCAGTCCGCTATAAAAAGACCCGGCGCACTTACAAAAAAAGCAAAGGCAGCCGGTAAATCAATTTCTGGTTATTGTCAATCCAAGGATCTTTCAACTCGCTCAAAGCGTCAATGCAACCTCGCCAAGACGTTGAAGGGTTTTAAAAAGAAAGGAAGGTGATCCATGTCTTTTCATAACATCCATAAGGTTGCACTATCACAAGGAGGCAAACATGCCTATGAAGTCTAAAAAGGAAATGATGAAGGATTACTCACCAATGAAGGGAAAGAAGAAGATGGGTAAGGCTGTTGCTCCAAAGGGCAAGAAGCCTATGATGAAGAAGAAGTATGGATGAAAACTCCACATAACACAAAGAAATACGCAATTGAGAATACCGGGTTAAAGCCCGATAGTTCCAAAGCGACTCGCAAGAAGCGAACAATCGCAAAGGAGATGAAGAAAAATGATAGAAGAAAACAAGCCTGAAGAATCCACAGAGACTCAGGTAGGTAATGATATTGTCATGCCTAAAGAACCAGACGAGGATCCTGTTGTTGCAGGTGAAAGGGCTGCGTTTGTAAGGTATGTCAAGGACCAAGGGGAAAAGATTCCCCAAAATTTTAAAAATGCTGAGGACTGGTTCAACTCTTTGAAGAGTGCCCAGTCACAGTATACCAAGTCTCGGCAAGAGATTGCCGAACTTAAGAAGCAATACAACGAGACAGCGGTTGGAAATCCAAATTATGACCCGCAGGCTCAAGAACAACCTACGCAACAGGAAGAACCTGTTGTTGAGGACATCAGCAATATTCCTGATGAGTTGTCAATTTCAAAACCTAAAGATCCAGAATACGGTAATATCACCGAGCAGGATTGGGCAAGGTGGGGAAGGGAGATTGATAAGAATGGCGACCTTACGGAAGCCACAAGAAAGGAAGTTGCCAAGAGACTCAACGCAGATCCTATTGTAGTCGAGCAAATGGTTCGTGGCAGACAAGCAATGCAGAAGCAAGCATTCGATGAATCTGCCAAGGTTGTTGGCGGTACGGATAATCTAAAAAGGATTTTCAAGTGGGCGGGTGAAAACTTGTCTGCTGCTGAGGTTGAAGCCATGAACAGAGGACTGCAAACCCCTGCCAGTGCCTCTATACTTCTTGGTCTTCAAGCAAGATATCAGCAGGCTCAACCAGCCACTCAGAAATCTCAACCTGAGCCGTCTGTCTCAACCCCAAATGCCGTACCAGCCGGTCAAGTTCCCAAGCCCGGTGTTGAAGCACAAGCATTCAACTCGGAGGCGGAAATGAAAGCAGCAGTTTCAGATCCTCGGTATCGTACCGACCCTGCTTTCCGGCAAGCCGTCGAAAGACGTATGGTGATTACTCACCAACACGGCTACAAGAGGAGATGACCCTAACAATCCCCGTGAGAAGGGACTAGGATAATCTAATCCTTACTGTTTGTTAAGTTTAAAACATAAGGAGATTATCGCAATGGCTGATAATGTTTATAATTACCCATTTTCTAATAGTGCTGGTGAAAACNCTGGCGCACTTCCTACTGGCTGGCTAACTGGTGGTCAGGCTGCTGCCAACACCTCTGCTGGTGCTATTGGTCAATACACAGTTCCACAAGATGGTACTGCTGATTATTGGCTTCCTATTTGGAGTGGTGAAGTTCTCAATGCGTACGATCAGTACAACATCTTTGAGCCACTTGTCACCACTCGGGCTATCACTAGCGGTACCACCATGCGATTCCCAATCACGGGAACCGTTGGCCTCAAGGCACAGTGGAAAGCCGGTGAAGAACTAGAGGGTTCAACTGGAACTACTGATCCTCAGTGGTTCGATATTTCGCTTGATGAGCGTCCCATGGCCTCTCACTTTGAACTTGACGATATTTCGCTCATGCTTACTCAGTGGGAGTATCGTGCAGAACTAGCCCGACAGGCTGGTCTTGCACTAGCCAATGCAAGAGACAAGCAGATTGCTTCTCTCATTGCTCAGGGTGCATTCATGGCAAGCAGAAGTCCTGCCGTCACCAAGGGTGGTAACTTTGGTGGTGCTACTACCGCTACAGATCTTACCAGTGCCTCTTATGACATGCCTGCTGATGCAGCGTTTAACCATCTTGGTCACTCTGCTGCAACTCAGGCTAATCGTGCCACTGCTGCACTCAAACTTCTTGAGTACATCGAGCGTTATATGGTTCGCCTACAAGAGATTGATGCACCAACCAATGGTGTGTATGTTGCTGTCAGCCCCCGTGCTTTCAATGACATCCGTGCCCTAGGTGTTGCTCGTACCAATACTGAAGTTCAGAACATGCAGCCCATGTTTGGTGGCGTTGCTGCTGCTGGCGGTCTTGGTGCCCCATATACTCAGGGTATGAATGCTCTTACCGACACTCTTACCTACATGGGTGCAACCATTGTCAAGACCAATCACCTTCTACAGCAAACTGTAGAGTTGGGCGGTACTGATTATACCGTTGCTGCTGCCTCAACTGCTGGTCAGATTGACACCGAACTAGACAACATTATTGTTGCTCCCGGTGGTGGTACCGTGTTTACTCAGAGTGACCTAGAAGCAGATAAGATCGTTGATCTTGGTGATACCAAGTACAACTTTGACTGGCTTCGTTTCTCAACTGCTGGTACTCTTTCTGGTGGTGTTGGTTTTAGTGCCATGTTCCCAGTCAAGGCTCTTATCTGGCAGCGAG
>JGI11705J14877_10000055_pt1 | contig 67306 bp, 73 predicted proteins | sample Etolaghawater15m_FD_14877 | JGI IMG/M metagenome (IMG submission 14877) | reverse complement strand
ATGGCTGGACTCCTGATTGACAGACCGACAGTGGTCATCCATCAGTGTGCTACCAGACCTTTGACAGGGGTATTTTTAAGCTACCGCGGAGCGGTTTAGTTCAACATTTTTTATGGAAGGAATCCTGATTTTCAGGAACTAGAAGGATTCCTTCTAGTTCTGCATTCAAAATTCCGTTCCGGGCATGTTAAGCGACTTACAAATGCGCTGTCAACGCATTCACTATTTCGAAAAAAATGCGTAGAAACAGCCACATAGAGGAGCCATCGAATATCCGGCAGGCTCCCTACGGCGCTTGCCCCGGCACGACGACAGTCTGCTCCGCATCCGAGTTATAAGGAAACGCGCCGTGAACGCTTCGTCCTTGAAGACGTATCCCCGCCTCAACCCGCCTGCTGCAAGCGGCTCTGTATGCGTGCCGATTTCAGATATTTTTCGTCCACCACCCTGGGGTATAGATGCCAGTGGTGTTCCACCGAGATGGCCTGTATGTGCAGGGCCTGCTCCAGGCGCTGGCGCTCGCCATCGCTCAGCCCCTGCAAGGTCAATAGCGACGGGGCGATCCAGTCGATGTAGTGTTCGACCCGTTGCGCGAGCGCCGGGTCCTGCCACTGCTGGTTGATGAGAAAACGCGGGAAGTCCGCCGCTGCGAGCCGCACCCCGGTGGCTTCTATCTGACCACCACCCTGTCGGTCGCGCTGCACCCACAGGCGCGTGGTGTTGAACCCGGCGCGCTCGCGCACCTGTTGTTCCAGCTCGCTGCATTGCTCGAAGCGATGCTGGCTGGGCACGCCCTGGGTGCCGACACTGGCGCTCCAGTAGCGCGGTTGCGGCGATGGTGGTTTCTGTTGCGGGGCGATACTGGCGAGCAGCACGATGGGCGTGATCCGGTCGCTGTCGAACAGCCACAGCTCGCGATCATCGATAAGCTCAAATGGCAGGTTTTGAAGATTGGCCTCGATCTCTTCAATGACCTCGTGACACTGTTTCGATAAGGGGTCACTGTCAAGCTCGCTGTTAAGCCGGGGCGACAGCGGCCGGTTGACCAGGCCCTCATCGACCGACCACAGGCCGTAACGGATGTAGGCCTGGCCGCTGGCGCGCACGTTGAGGCTGCCCCAGGCGGCCGGTTTTTCGGCGATGACCTCGATATCCCAGACCACGCCATTGGCGCTGATGGCGCGCCCGGCCGCTGTCTCGATCACCTGGTATACCCCGCGAAACGGGTTGACCCGGCGCAGGCCGTAACAGCGCACGTTGCCCGCAGCAGGGGGCGACTGTTCAGGCGGCATGGTCGAGCTTGTCTCGCAACTGGCTGATGAGCTTTTCAGCCGGGTCCTGCATCTCGGGTGGAATGACCTCGAACAGGTATTCGAGTTCATCGAGCACGGTCTCGATTTCTTCCCGGGTTTGCAACTCGTTCATCTGCACAGCAACCTGCTGCATGTAGGCATAGGGATCGACGCCGCTCATGTTTTAACTCCTAAGCTAAGTGACGGCACAAGCATAAATGCACGAATCACGCGAGGCCAGCGCAACTGGCGAATTTCACAAAATCTTCACGCCGAATTCACGGGGGGTTCACGGCGCCAGGTTTTTAATGTCAAGCGTCAACCAATTACCGGAGATTTGACATGACCGCATACGAGAAGCAGATCCTTGAAACCGAGCAACACTACGACCAGATGATGCAGGAGATCGAGCAGTTCGATCCCAACGTGATGTATTCGGTCGTGCCCGGCAGCAGGCTGCATGCACGCATCAACAACCCGGTGACCGAGGGCATTGACGAGGGCTGAGGCCGCGTCAACGATCCTTGCTCAGACAATATCAGACTGGAGACAGACATGCGCATTTCAACCCTGGACCCGATTTCCATGCAGGATGTAACCGACATCGCCGACGCACCCTACGTGGTTGAGGGTGTCGGACCCAACGCCCTGAAGATCTATTTCGAGAACGACGCCAACCGCGCCGAGTACCTGGAGATTCCGCTGCATGGCGCCAATTCAACGCTGATCGCGGCGTATGCCCAGGTCGCGGATTCGGACATTACCGGCACCATCAACTAAACCATCGCGCTGGCCTTTGACCAGCGCTCAGGAGACCTGAACATGAGCAATCCAAACCGATTTTTTATCGTACCGGTGGTGGTCACGGCGCTGGCCGTGGTGGCGATGTTTAGCGTACCGCCCAGTAACGCGCGCGAGGCCAACGCAGACCCGGTGGCGACAGGCTGCCCCCATGCCGGGTTCAAACATGGCAGTGCTCAGCACATGGCTTACCAGCAATGGTTGATATTGCATGTACACGGCCTGCACCCCCCGATGCAGGAAGACAGGGTAAAGAAGCAGACACCGGTCAACCCGGCTTATCGCCTGCTTCAGGTTAGCCATGACATCAACCCGGCGCAGGCCCGCGATGCAAACGTCGTTACATTTTGAACGCCGGGTTCACTGGCTGGGTTATCTCGGCCTGGCGCCGTTGGCGCTGGGTAGCAGCTGGGTTCTGATCGAGCCCGCCAGCGCAACCGCGATTGATTTCGTAAAGAATTATGCGGCGATCATCCTGACCTTTGTCGGCGCCATTCACTGGGGTCGAGCCATGCACATGCAGCATAGCAGCCTGTTGACCTGGTCGGTGCTGCCTTCGCTGCTGGCCTTCAGCTGCCTGATGATACCGTCCAGTATTGCGTTGCCATTTCTGGCGCTCGGTTTCATTCTGCAGCTGATGCTCGACAGTCATCAGTACCGACCGCTGCCCTGGTTTCTGCGCATTCGTTTCCACCTCACTGCCGCGGTGGTTTTACTGTTACTTGTAGCCTGGCTGTTCAGCCTTTAGAAGCAGGGACGCTTTATTTTTTCGCATGAACAGACGCTACCCACATCGACACAAGGAGTCCGGCGCGAGCGCAATTGCAGCGCTTGGCCAGCCCCCATTGCGTCATCTTGACTACACCTGTAAAAGCCATTTCAGTTAATATGCAACAGTTCGCGAGACAACCGGTTTTAAACGACATGCCGATGAAAACGGATGCCACGATCCTGCTGATCGAGGACCATACCGATATTGCCGAAATGGTAACCGCCTTCCTGGAGAATCGCGGTTTCAACGTGGATTACGCCGCCGATGGCCTGACCGGCCTGCACCTGGCGGTGAGCAACCGGTACGACGCCATTGTGCTCGACCTGATGCTGCCGGGCATGGACGGCCTGAGCGTATGCGAAAAGATACGCCAGGATGCGCGCAACGACACCCCGATCATCATGCTGACCGCGCGCGACACACTCAACGACAAGATCACCGGGCTGGAAACCGGCGCCGACGATTACCTGGTAAAACCCTTCGCCATCAAGGAACTGGAAGCGCGGGTTCAATCACTGATTCGACGCAGCCGCGGCGAGGTGACACGCGACCTGCTCAAGGTCGGTGACCTGACGGTTGACACCTCTACCCTCAAGGTCGAACGCGATGGCTGCGAGCTCAACGTGACACCTATCGGGCTGAAGATTCTGACCGTGCTGATGCGCGCCTCACCGGCCGTGGTCAGCCGCAGCGAGCTGGAACGCAAGGTATGGGGCGATATCCTGCCCGACAGCGATACCCTGCGCAGCCACCTGTATAACCTGCGCAAGGTGGTCGACAAGCCCTTCTCCACCCAGTTGCTGCATACCATTCAGGGTTCCGGTTACAAGATGGTCGATACCCGTCACGATGCGGGCTGAATTCACCCGCGCAGTGCGCTGCTTTGACGGACTCAGGGCGCCTGACACAAGGCTGCACCATGAGCACTAACGACCAGGGCATACTCAGCAAGATTACCCGCGCGTTCCTGTTTCAGGGCGCGCTGATCGCACTGGCGGCCATCCTTGGCGTGTTCTTTGCCAAGATCGTTATCGAAGAGATTCTGATTCGCAACGCCATTCTGGAAGAAGCCGATTATTTCTGGACCAACTACCAACGCGACCCGCAATTCAAACTGCCGGACACCAAGAACCTGACCGGTTACTTCGACCCGGCGCAGATTCCCGAACCGGTACGCCAGGCCCTGCCCGACGAGTTGGGCTTTTACGAATACGACAACAACGGCAACCCGCTGGTGTTGTACCTGACGCGCGAACATGACCGCCTGTTGTACCTGCTGTACTACCGTGGCCAGGTCGACCGCCTGGTGTTGTATTACGGCCTGTTCCCGCTGCTGACGGTGCTGCTCATACTGTACCTGTCACTGTGGCTGACCTACCGCCTGAGCCAGCGCACCGTGTCGCCCATCGTGCGCCTGGCGCGACAGATCAACCAGCTCGATTTCAGCCAGCCGGAACTGACCATCGACATCGAACAGACGCTGGTCGGCAGCGATGACGAGATCCAGATGCTGGCCGACGCCATCCGCCGTCTGGGTGAACGGCTAGCCGCGTTCATCGCACGCGAGCGCGATTTTACCCGCGACGCCAGCCACGAACTGCGCAGCCCGCTGACCGTTATCAACATTGCCGCCGACATGCTGGAAAGCGAACAGGAGCTGTCGAAACCGGCGCGCAACTCGGTGATGCGCATTCAACGCGCGATTGGCGACATGCAGAAACTGACCGAGGTTTTCCTGATGCTGGCGAGAGAGGACAACAAGGCATTGACGCGCGACATGGTCGACCTGCACGATGTGCTGCGCGAGGAAGTTGAACGCGCCCGCCTGCTGAATCGCAAGCCCGATGTGCAAATCAATTTTCACGCCGACAATCACCTCAAGCTGTCGAGCTCCGACATGGTGTTATCGGTGCTGTTCGGCAACCTGATTCGCAACAGCCTGTTATACACCGACCAGGGCACGGTCAACGTGCGCCTCGGCGGCCGCGATGTATACATCGAAGACAGTGGCCACGGCATGACCCAGCAGCAGGTCGGCAACATGTTCCGACCCTACCAGCGCGGCGAGAATGTCAACGCCTCTGGCTACGGTATCGGCCTGACCATCGTCAAACGTCTGACCGATCGCTTTCACTGGCCGATCAAGGTGCACAGCGAGGTGGATAAAGGAACCACAGTGCGAGTGTCGTTTCCCGATTCGACCATTGATTAGGCGATCAATCCTTCAAGCGATCAGACCTGGCAGGAAGCAACCCGCGTGCTGAGCTTGAGCCGCGCCCGAATATAACGCGACAGGCCATCGATGACCAGGTTGAGCATGGCCGTGATCAGCAGTAATAACATCACCCTGTCGAGGCGTATATCGGCCAGCGCGCTATCGATGTAAAAACCCAGCGTGGCGATACCGAGTATGCCGAGTATCGCGGTTTCGCGCATGATGATTTCCCAGCGATAGAACAGGTACGCCAGAAACTGGCCGTACAGCCTGGGCACGATTTCGAATGCATAACGATTCACGCCACTGGCGCTGTCAGGCCGCAGGCCGATCTCGTCGCTGTAACGCCCCAGCAGATGACCGATTATGGCCCCATTATGCAGGGCCAGCGCCACGATGGCGGGCAGCATGGATGGCCCCCACAGATGCAGAAAGATATACACCAGAATGAATTCCGGCGTGGACCGCATCACCACGAGGAACACATGACCGATTGTACGCCCGATTCGGCCGAAGAATTTTTCCGAGATCAGCGGAAAAAAGGCCAGCGTCAGCATGCCGGTGGCGACCAGCGCAATTTGCGTCAACACGACGGTCGCGACGATGCCGGGCAAGGCCTGGTCAGTGAGCAACATGCCCAGCCACTCGGCCAGATCAGCCATCACCTGGGCATCGAATTGCTCGGCATTACGCAATGGCGCAGGCACAATGTCCTCGCTGAAAAATCGGGCAATATTCTCGAAGCGGATATCCGAGGTACCACTCAACAAAAACGGGGCCGCCACCAGATACAGGCCCAGCAACTTCGGCCTGACCCACAGGCGCAGCGTCGCGATCATGATGTAGAACATGATCAACTGTGCCGCTGCTTCTGAATAATTGCCCTCGCTGAACGCCGTCTGCAGGTAGTACCCGAGCGTCGGCAGCCCGACAAAACCCAGTACGGCACTGGAGCGCAGGCCGCACTCAAAACGATAATAGGTGTAGTTCTTGATATGCACCCAGACATCGGGCAGGCGCACATAGAAAAATGTCGAGATCACCGGAGCGCCAACCGGTAAAACCCTGAGCGCGGCGGGCGGCGCCTCGTCCAGCGTTTCGGCGTACACCTTGGCGCAGATTCCGGCATAGGGGATCGCGATGGCGAGTACACCGGTGAGCGGTGACAGGCCGAAAATCTGCAAGAAAATCAGCGCCCAGAAGATCTCGTGAATCGAACGCGCGATCGCACATAACCAGCGAACGGGGCCAATGTGAAAAAACTGGGCCAGAACGAACCCCATCAAGGCGGCCAGCGCGACACCCACCAGGGCGAAGGCGATGGTTTGCAGCACCGCGCTGCCAATGGATTCGACGGCGAAAAAATCAGGGGTCACAACGCCCCAGGCCATGCGACCGAGTTCAGTCCAGGGGTCGAGGGTTGTGATCGCCAGGTCGGCGAAGATCAAGCTGACTAATGCGATCGCAACAAACAACAGGCTGATGCGAACAGCCATCGAGTAGCGGGGCCGGGTGGCAGCGCCCGGCTCAGGGGTGAAGATCATCACCAACCTGGTAGAGAAAATCCAGATCGGACAGTCGCAGTCCGATGTTTGCCTCATCGAGCGCCACGCGCCCGTCCTTGAGGCCGATGATGCGCGACGCATACTGCAGCGCGAGTTCAACATCGTGCATGGCCAGCACCACGGTATCGAAACGTTCGTGCAGCGCATCCAGCACCGTACGCGACTGATAGTTATCGACAGCCGACACCGGCTCGTCGCCCAGTACCAGGTCCGCTTCCTGATGCAATGCCCGGCACACCGCGACGCGCTGCTGCTGCCCGCCCGATAATGAACCGGCGCGCTCGAACAACTTTTCCTCAAGCCCCAGGCGCTGCACCAGCGGCCTTACGGCATCGATTTCGCGGCGCTGCGGCCACACCAGGTTGAGCAGATTGTAGGCGGTCGAGTGCTGATTGAGACGGGCCATGTAAATATTGTGGAACACCGTCAGCGTGGCAACCAGGCCCGGGTTTTGTGGAATCAGCGCGGCCTGTTGCGCCAGGCGCGCCTGAATGGCGCCAAGCAAGGTCGACTTGCCGGCGCCACTCTCACCAATCAATGCAATGCGATCACCCGGATTGATGGCGATCGACACCCCGCTTAATACAGGCTCCTGACCGTAACCAAGCGTTTCATTCTGGAGTTCCAGCAACACGGCTAGCGCTGCATCGTCCGCGTCAGTGAACCTTGCATCAATCGATCAAATTGATCTCGCGCGCGGTATCGAGAATGGGCTGGTAATCGGCATTGGTCGCCGGGATGAACCCCTTGCGCGGGAACGAGGCCAGCAGGTCGGGATCCTTCATATCGAGCAGCGCCTGCTGCACCTTGTCCTTGAAGCCCTTGCCCCAGCGCTGGTCGACGTCGCCACGAATCGTCCACTGGTAATCGGGGTATCCGGGCGTCTTCCAGATCACCGACAGCTTGTCGGGATCGATTTTGCCTTCAGCCAGTTCACGCTTCCATACCTTGTAGTTCGTTGCACCCACCTGGTACGCGCCCGACTGCACCAGTGCGACCGTCTTGGAGTGATTGCCGCTGAAGCCGACCTTGGAGAACACCTCATCCGGCGCCTTTCCGAACTGCTGGCGGATGTGATACTCCGGCATAAGTCGGCCCGAGGTCGACCCCTTCGATCCGAAGGTGAACGTCATGCCTTCGATCTGTTTCGGAAAGTCTTTCGATTCTGTCAGCCCGGTGCTGGCGTGGGCGATGAAATAGGTCTCGAAATTCGGATCTTCGACGCCCTGGGCAATCGCCTCTGAGCCATCGACCAGCAGTCGCGCACGCACACCCGACAGCCCGCCGAACCACGCCAACTGCACCTGGTCGTTGCGGAACGCGGTCACCGCCGCCGCATAGGACTTGACCGGGATATACTTCGTTTTAACGCCCAGCGTCTCGCTGAGATAGTCGGCAACCTTGCCGAAGCGCTCCATCAGGCGCGCTTCATCCTGATCGGGTATCGCCGTGAACACGAAGGTGTCGGCAGTGGCGATCGATGTTGCCAGCATACCTGCAGCCAGCGTGGTGAAGAGTTTCTTTGCATGTTTGAACTGGATCATTCGTGATTTCCTTTTAGCGTATTGTTTTGAGGTGTTGGTTTGATTCTGCGGCAGGGAACCAACCCGTACAGTGGAAGCGGCTGCCGTCATGCCGGGTAAAGGTAACAAAAACCAGAGCACGCCGCACATCTGGATCTGACCAGCTTAACGGGGCCTGGGGGAATTTCTATCCCCAACCGTCAGGATTTCAGTATATTGGGTGTATATTCGGCTAAAACCCTGATACTCAGCGGGGATTGAAACATTTGGACAATTTCAGTTTGATGAAAAATTCGACCGGAGACTGACTCCACAATGTTTGCAAATGAGCCATACCAATCAACAATCGATGATGGGGTGAATGACGAACCCGGTCATTAAGCCCGACTCAGCCCGTCGCATTCTCACCCAGCGGATCGGAATTCCAGCCTGCGCTGACATCGCCCAGACCCGGAATAGTGGCCCGGTTGTCCACATACGGCGCGGGCCAACCAAGCAGCTGGCTGGCGGCTTCGCAACGCTGACGCAGGTCGTCAAGGTCCTGCCCCCCCAGATGCATGATCCCGTAGCGGTAACTGTCGAGCCATTTGAAGTCGCGTTCAATCTGCCCCGCCAGCTTGGGATACTGAAACAGCAGGGCATCGGGAAACGCGCCATGAAACGCTTTCAGGCGCGCCGCGCCCGGCATCACCGGTACGAAACCCCGATCGAAGCTGCGATAGACAAAGCTCGATACATGGTTGGCCTGCGGCGCCTGCCTGGGCAGGCTTTGCGGATCGATGCCATGGCTCATGGCCAACTGCATGGCATGCAGGTTCAAACCGTCGACGCGCGCATACAGGTCCGAGAACTGCGAGGCCATGCGCGGGTTGAACTCGACAACCTTGACCTGCCCGCTGGCCTGATCGACGATGAATTCCATGTTGAACAGGCCGTGGCTGAATCCGACCGCCTGCATGAAGCGCTGCGCGACCTGCCGGGCCTGCTGTTGAAGCTTGACGGGCAAACGGCTGGGATAATCGAAGCGCATGAACGCATCGGTGCCGGGGTACATGATGGCATCGACCACGCCCAGATGACGGTATTCACCGCCAAAGAAATACCCGTCCAGGCAGAACTGCGGACCGTGCAGGGGCTCTTCGATCATCAGGCTGTGCGCCGAGGGCGCGTCGGGCAGACGCTGCTTCAGAATTCGCTCAAAGGGTTCCACCAGGTGACGGATAACCCACAGCTCCCACGGCTCGAAGCGGGTGTGCTGATGCAACTCGCGATGACTATGGATACGTTTTGCCAACACCGAAAACGCGGCCTTGACCGGTTTCACGAACAACGGATACACCAGCCCCTCTGGCACATCGCCACCGTATACGGCATCCAGACGGGCGAACGGAATATTCGCCTCTGGCGCCACACGCTGCAGCACCTGGCGCGCGTAAAGCTTGTGCTGGCAGGCCAGCACGGCCTCAACCGAGGTGCCCGGCCAGCCATTTTTTTCCGCGATGAGGGCGGCGCACAGGGCCCCGAACTGTTCGTGATTGCTGACCACCGCGGTGGCCCCGAAAGCCTTCGCCTTGAGCGACGCCAGCGCACAAAAGCGCTGCATGTCGAACCAGGCCAGGCGCGCATTGCTGGGAAAGCTGAAAAGATCGAAACCCGCCGTAATCTGCGGCCATTGGCGGCAAGCTTTGTCGAACTCCACGGCATCCCAATCGTAACTGAACAGGGTCAGGGTTTTGGCTAAAGCCTGGGGCGAGGATTGTTTGGTCATCCGTGGGCGACTGCCGGAATAGTGTTTGTAATTAATAAATTTTATGAAGATTCTAGCGGTTTAGCCTCTTGCCCGGCAACCGCTAAATCCACCTGTGTCGACTGCCGGGTGCTGAATCGCGGTTGTCAACGGGCCAATATGGGCCAGGCTGATCTCATGCATGAGGCAACACAAAAGCCGAAAGGTTCGTATTCTTAGCCAATTCCCATTCGCGCCAACAGCCTGCGCCAGCCTTCTCGCTCCCCCTCCACCGTAAACATCGGCTGACGCTGCAGGCAAAGGGTTTCGAGCTGACGGTAGAACTCGACGTCCTCTTCTGCGCGGCGCAACAACCCGGCCAGCGCGCCCTCGTCCTCGACCGGGTAATAACCGGGGTAATCCTCACCCAGCAGACCGACAGACCCCTCGATATCCGAGGCAATAATCGGCACACCGGCCACGATCGCCTCCGAAATCACGTTGGCGCCGCCCTCCATGCGCGAGGGCAACACCAGCAGATTGCTGCGCTGGTAGACCCGGCGCACGCGGTAATACGGCACCTCCCCGTGCCAGGTGTAGCGAGCGTTACGCGCCATTTCCTGCCGGGCATGCTCGGCCCAGTCCACCGTGTGCGCCTTGCCATACTGGTGAACATGGATGCGGCTCTGCGGCGGCAACAGCGCAGCAGCCATGGCCGGGCGCAGCGGGTCTTTCTCGTCGCGCAGGTGGCCCAGCACCGCGACATGGAAGTAACGTCGATAGGGTGAACGCCCGGCGATTGGCTGCGCCGACTGGTATATCACATTGACCTTGTGGCGCTGGTTCTGTGGCAAAGCATGGGCGATCAGGTCATGCAATCCGACCAGCTGGTCTGCCAGTTGCATGGAGCGAATGGTGGTATCGGGGTCGCTGTGAATGAAGCGATAGGCATCGGTACCGGTAATGGCCACGATGAGCGGTTTTTGCGGGTAAAGCTCACGAAAGCGGGTAACCGACCCGGCGCTGCGCCAGGCATGCAGGGCGATCATCAAATCCGCCGACTGATCGGCATACTCCACCGCTATCTGTACCTGGTGGCCCAGTTCGCGCAGGCGCGCTGCCCAGCGCGCGGCCGTGGCGCGGTTGCCCGCTCGCGAGCGCGGTGGTGCGGGCGTGATCAAGATAATTCGCATGCTCATTCCGGGTGTTTTGGCGCAACGATAGCACATCGCCGGAGCGAAAGATGACAGGCGCTTATGTGCATGGGACAATGCGCGCGAATTTCACACAAGCAACCAATCCCGATCATGCCCATAGCGAATGCAGCAACCCTCGCACAGCAGTTACAGGATGCTCACCGGCGCACCCTCGCCTTAATCGCAGGTTTAAACAGCGAGCAATTGATGGGGCCCAGGCTGCCCATCATCAATCCGCTGCGCTGGGAGATCGGCCATGCGGCATACTTCTACGAGTACTGGATATTGCGCCAGCATCTCGGTCGCCAGTCGCTGCGCAGCGATTCCGACAGCCTGTACGATTCCATCAGCATCGCCCACGACGACCGCTGGGACCTGCCCCTGCCAAGCATGCAGGACACCCTCGAATACATCGAAAACATTCAGCACAAGGTGCTCGAAGCCTTGCAACAGGGCGCGGATGACAGGCGCGACTACCTGACCCAGTACGCCGTATTCCATCACGACATGCATAACGAGGCCTACACCTATACCCGGCAGACCCTGAATTACCCGGCCCCCGATTTTGGTCAGGCATGCACCCTCCACGGCGGCGGCGCGCTGCCGGGTGATGTCGAGATTCCGGGTGGCCGCTTCATGCTGGGCGCGGCGCAGGGCGATGATTTCGTGTTCGATAACGAGAAGTGGGCGCATGCGGTCGTGATCGAGCCGTTTAAGATCGCTCGCGCGGCGGTCAGCAATGCCGATTTTCTGGCCTTCGTCGAGGACGATGGTTACCGCAAGCGGGATTACTGGGACGACGAAGGCTGGGCCTGGCGTGAAAAGACCGGGCTCGAACACCCGGTTTACTGGGCGCATGGCGCAGACGGCTGGACGCTGCGCAGCTTCGACCAGTGGATCGACCTGCCGATGAACGCCGCGCTCATCCACGTGTGCTGGCACGAGGCCCAGGCCTACTGCCGCTGGGCCGGTCGGCGCCTGCCCACCGAGGCGGAATGGGAAGCCGCTGCGGCGGGTGAACCCGCTGCCGATGGCCGCAGCCTGTCGTCACGCAAACGCCATTTTCCCTGGGGCGATGAAACACCCGGCCCGCAACATGCCAACCTCGACGGACTGGCGCTGGGCACGCTCGATGTCGGCGCCTGCGCAGAGGGCGACAGCGCGTTTGGCTGCCGCCAGATGATCGGCAACGTGTGGGAATGGACGCAGGATATGTTCGGCCCATACCCCGGATTTACCCCCGACATGTACCAGGACTATTCACAACCGCTGTTCGGTATCACCCGCGTGCTGCGCGGTGGCGCCTGGCCTACCCGTGGCCGCATGATCCGCAATACCTGGCGAACCTACTATGGCCCCGAACGCAACGACGTATTCGCCGGTTTTCGCACCTGCGCAATCTGACGCCCGCCGACACCCAGCATGAACACCCAGAATATCCAGTTCCACGACCTGCACAGCTCGCGCGACGAGTTCCTTGACGACGTGCTCAACGGCCTGTCTCGTCAGCCACCGATGATCCCGCCAAAATATTTCTATGACGCAAAGGGGTCAAAGCTTTTCGATGCGATCACACTACTCGACGAGTATTACCCGACACGCACCGAGACCGCTATCCTTCGCCAGAACGCCGCCGACATCGCGGCCCACATCGGTACCGGTAGCCTGCTGGTCGAACCGGGCGGGGGAAGCTGCGAGAAAGTGCATATCCTGCTCGAAGGCCTGAAACCCTGCGCCTATGTGCCGATGGATATCTCGCGCGACCACCTGCAGCTGGCAGCCGAGGAACTGGCCATCGAATACCCGTGGCTGGAGATCCATGCCGCGTGTACCGATTTCACCCGCCACATGGACCTGCCCGAATCCCTGCCCGCGGGCAAGCGCGTCGCGTTCTTTCCCGGCTCCAGCATTGGTAACTTCGATCCTGCCGATGCCGTGGTTTTTTTAAGCGCCATCGCCGAGCTGGTCGGCCCTGGCGGTTACCTGCTGATTGGCGTCGATCTGAAAAAAGACAAGGCGCTGCTCGAGGCCGCATACGATGACCGCGACGGCATCACTGCGCAGTTCAACCTGAACCTGCTGCAACGCATCAATGACGAGCTGGGCGGCGATTTCGAGCTGGCGAACTGGTCACACCGGGCACTCTACAATGACGAGCTGGGGCGCATTGAAATGCATCTGGTCAGCATGATGGATCAGTCGGTCGAGGTCGCGGGCCAGCGCTTCGAATTCCGCAGTGGCACAACGATCCACACGGAAAATTCCTATAAATACAGCGTTGACGAATTCATTCACCTCGCCGAACAGGCCGGCTTTGGCTCCGATAAATTGTGGCTGGATGAGCACAACCTGTTTAGCGTGCATCTTTTTTCGGTTAGAACGTAAATGCAATCCAAGAGTCCTGTAGCCAAAGACCTGGTGCTGGTCGGCGGCGGTCATGCGCATGTTGGCGTGCTCAAACGGCTGGGCATGAAACCCGTGCCCGGCCTGCGCATCACCCTGATCACGCGCGATATTCACACCCCCTATTCCGGCATGCTGCCCGGTTATATCGCCGGCTTTTATGACTACGACGAATGTCATATCGACCTCGGCCCACTGGCCCGCTTTGCCGGTGCGCGCCTGTACCACAGCGAGGTGCAAGGAGTCGACACCGCAAAACAGCTCATCCATTGCGAGGGGCGGCCACCGGTGGCCTACGACCTGTTGTCGATCAATATCGGCTCGCGCCCGCAAAGCGTCAACGTGCCCGGCGCCATGCAACATGCGCTGATCGCCAAACCCATCGATATCTTCCTGCAACGCTGGCAGGCCCTGCAGGAGCGGGTTGCCGCCAGCAGCGGCGATTTTCACATCGTCGTGGTCGGTGGCGGCGCCGGGGGCGTCGAGCTCGCCCTGTCAACGCGTCACCGCCTGCGCAACATGTTGAGCAGTGTTGGCGACAACCCCGACCGTCTGCATTTCCGCCTGCTGACCTCGGGTGAGCGCATCATGGCCAACCACAACGAGGGCGTGCGTCGGCGTTTCGAGCGTATTTTTGGCGAACGCCACATCGATTTGCATTTCAACAGCCGCGTCAGCGAGGTGCGTGCCGACAGCGTAGAAACCGAAAACGGCCAAAGCTTTGCTGCGGATGCCGTGATCTGGGTGACCTCGGCATCGGCGCCGGACTGGCCGCGCGAATCCGGCCTGGCCGTGGATGAGCGCGGATTCATTCGCGTCAACCGGCAACTGCAAAGCCCCTCGCATGCCAACATCTTCGCCGCCGGTGATATCGCGGCGCTGCCTGATCCACGCCCCAAGTCCGGGGTATTCGCGGTCCGCCAGGGCCCGGTTCTGGTGGACAATCTCAAGGCCTTTGCCACCGGCGGCAACCTGCGCCCGTATCGCGCGCAGAAGAACTTCCTCGGCCTGATCAGTACCGGCAACCGCTATGCCATCGCCTCGCGCGGCAACTGGTCGTTCGAGTCGGCCTGGCTGTGGAAGATCAAGGACTGGATCGATGTCAACTTCATGCGCAAGTTCAATGAACTGCCGGAAATGGACGAACAAGACCGGCCTGAACTGGCCGCAGGCATTGCCGATGCCGAGGCCATTCGCGAACTGTCGAGCATCGCCATGCGCTGCGGCGGTTGCGGCGCCAAGGTCGGTGCAACCGTGTTGTCGCGCGTCATGCAACGCCTGCCGGATACGCGGCGCGACGACGTGCTCATCGGCCGCGATGCCCCCGACGATTGCGCCATGCTGGCAGTGCCCGCAGGCAAGGTCATGGTGCAAAGCGTTGATTACTTTCGCGCCTTCATCGATGACAGTTACACCTTTGGCGCCATCGCCGCGAATCATGCACTCGGCGATATCTTCGCCATGGGCGCCGAGGCCCAGTCCGTACTGGCCATCGCCACCGTGCCCTACGGCCGCGAGCGCGTGGTCGAGGAGACCCTGTACGAACTGCTTGCCGGTGCGCTGACGATCATCGAACCCTCGGGCGCGGTGCTCGCGGGCGGGCACTCCAGCGAAGGCGCTGAGCTGGCTTTTGGCCTCACCGTCAACGGCCTGATCGACAAGGATCAGGTATTACGCAAAGGCGGCCTGCAACCGGGTAACGCCATCATACTGACAAAGCCCGTTGGCACTGGCACCTTATTTGCGGCCGATATGCGCAGCAAGGCCAAGGGGCGCTGGGTGGATGCCGCGATCCAGACCATGCTGCAGTCCAATTACCCGGCGGCGCTGTGCCTGCGCGAACATGGCGCAACGGCCTGTACCGACCTGACGGGTTTTGGCCTGGTCGGCCACCTGGTTGAAATGACGCGTGCATCCGGCGTCGATGCCGAACTCGACATGAGCGCCATACCCCTGCTCGATGGCGCCATGCAATGCGTCGAGGCCGGTATACTGTCTTCCCTGCAACCGGCCAACCTGAGGCTGCGCCGGGCCATCAGCGACCTTGACAAGGTTTCGTCGCATCCGGTATTTCCGTTATTGTTCGATCCGCAAACGGCCGGCGGACTGCTGGCCGGGGTGCCCGCCGACAACGCCAGCCAATGCATCGACGCATTACGTGCGCTGGGCCTGCCGCATGCCCGCATCATCGGCCATATACGGGCCGATTCGGGCAGGGAGTCACCGATCAACCTGGTCTGAGCGCGCTATCAGCGCCTGCGTCCGGGGCGAAAATAGTTGGTATTATCGTAATAGGCTTCCACTGCGTTGGCCTCATCCCAGCCCGGCAGACCGAGCAACGGAAACGGATTCAGGTCGCGCGGTTTTTTATACAGTTCAGCTTGCTCGAATATCTCGGCCAGGCGCGCATCGATAAAATCCAGACGACCCGCCATCGGCCGATCGAAATAATCCGGCCCGACCTCGATCAGGATCGTATTCGCCGTCATGCCCAGGTAGGGCTTGAGCCCCTTTTCATACATGGCGTGACCGAACACGACACATTCGAAACGTGATTGGAGTTCGTCCCGGCGATGCCAGAACAATTCCTTCCATTCGAAGTTCCGCACCAGCTGCAGTAACGAGGCATCGCTGGACAACAAGACCGCGCCGCCCTCGTCAAACAACGACAACATGTTCTCCACGGGTGTGCGCCGCCCACTGTCGCCGCCATCTTCAAGCCGCGCCCGGGCGAACGGCACGTGGATGGAATTGATGACCGCCTTGGTGCGCGGAAACACGAACCAGCTCAACAGCTGGAAGAAGTCATGCCAGTTGCGGGTTCGGGTTTGAACCTCGCCGTTCAGATAAATCCTTGGTGCATAGTGCTGGTCGAAATGATCCGGCCTGCCGGATTGCGCGACCACCCTGAGCGCCGCGCCATGGCGCGTGCGCAGAGGCTGATCGCGATCATCCAGCAACTGCTGATAGGCTTCCAGCCCCGGCCACTGCGGAAAATGACGAAAGCGAGCCAGCAACGGACGCAGCGGCTCGAACATGGGTTGTCCGCTGTCAAACTCGGGGTTCCAAGGCACCAGCGCATCGATTCGGGTATTGGTTTTCACGGCTAACTCTGGGTAAGGCTGCAGAAAGATAATTGACAGCAGGACTGATGCCAATAGCCATTTTCAATCCGGTTGAATCCTGTCGATCAGATTTCGGTCACTGCAATGGACCTGCTCGTGAGCGCTGTTCAAGCGCGTCACATCGCATACTTGAATACGCCAAATACGATACCTACAAGGATTGAAATGATTGGCACCAGCGCGGAACCAATGAAATTGGTCATCAGTTGATGGCTTTTTAGCGCCTTGATGCCATCCAGTATGGACCACAACACAAGCGGCGCCAGAACACAGCCCAGCAGCATGTGTAACGACTTGTTTTCTACCGCGCCCATGATGATCAGCACCGGACTGAATACAGCGCACACCCAGATGATACTGACCCCGCTGCTGCGCAGGAACGTTGCGAGAATGTTCATTTTTTTATGCTATCACCAAACAGATTTCATCCGCCGCGAGCGGCGGACGGCGTTAATAATAAGGCTGCAGCCTAACGCGACCAATTTTCTGATTGAATGTAAGCACGATCAGGTGCGATTCCCCCTCCGCTGATGTATTGGCATAGATAGGAGCCATCGTCTCTGAATCTGAACACATTCAATCCGCATCGGCCATCTGGACACAGATGAGACCCCTGGTCAGACTCAAATAGGCCACTCGAATATTTCTCCTTGAATGCTCGCCGATCCGATTTGAATTCATCGATCACTGATTCACACAAGGCCTTCGACTCTGCAGGCATCACATAGCTGATATGATAAAACGACCAGGCAACGACCAGAACCGCCAGTCCCAGCCCAAGTAGCAGCAATTTTACAGCTATGTTCAACAATCTGTGCATCCCGCCACCTATCCTCTGACGGACATGCACACCCTGCACAAAAATCGACACCCGCGCCCGCGCGTGAACCGGCGTGCTGAAGCGTCCTGATCTATCGGCACGATCATGACTCCGCAGGTCATGTAAGCCCCATTCGATTCAGGCGCGCGCCTTGAAGTGCCGACATTCGGCGAGAAATTTTTCCGTGCTTTTGGGCATGCAGGTGCGGGCGCGGGTGATATCGGCGATCAATTTAACGCCCATTTTCAGCAGGTGCTGGCTGTCGAACTCATCGAGAACGGCCCCTATCGATGGATCGATATCCTGCGGCGGCTGGAACTCGACGATGTATTCGCCGGCGACGACGAATTCGGCCCATACGTCGAGTACGTCTTCATCGGTACGCAGGGTTTCGCATTTGAGCTTGGCCATTTCGGCGTAGTGACCAATCATGGCTTCAAGGCCTTCGAAATGCGGATCACCTTTGATACAACCGCTCATGTAACCGGCCACCTGGTCGATGTTCTGCATGGTCATGGCGATCTTGACGTAGCGGCTTTCGTAGAAATCCTCGATCGACATGACGAAGGCCTTGAACGGTTCGCCCCATAACTCATCGATACCGGCATCCCCGTTACGATGGCGCACCAGTTTGCCGTATTCCAGCGCCTCCTGCAGGCAACGACCGCAGGAACGCATCAGGTCGTTCTGCGGGCTGATGTGGACGCCGCAGGCTTCCAGTTCCACCAGTTGGGTAAAGATATCGGCGGCGCGGTTGAACAGCGCACCGGCCAGCATGGCGCCCTTGACGCGTTTCTTGTGCGTATCGGTTTCAGCCTCGTAGGCGCTGCGAACCCTGTCCAGCAGGCGGCCGGGGATATTGATGCCGTGCTCCATGTGGTTGAACAGGCGGCGGGTCAGGGATTGGATCAGCAGACGTTTGGCGGCCAGGGTGTCACTGGGCGGTTCGTAGGCCTTGATCCAGTAACCGTAGTAATGAACCCTGAGTACCCCATCTATTTTTTTGTACAGGCCGTTCTCGATGTCGATCTCGTCATGGTCCCGGACGGATGTTGTTCTTGTTGCAGCGATCTCGTTCACGATTTAACACAGGTTAATAACATCTTCGTTTCAAGTATCCATATTCCATGCAGATTTACCAGAATAATCCCATGCCGTTTCATTGGGTATTTTAATAGGTTTTATCGATTACTGGAATCCAAACAAACGATTATGCAGATTTCAATACGGCCTCCATAATTCACCCATCTTTAAACATCAACCGGAGAAAATTCCATGTTTGAAAATCGCGAAGGCCAAAACGTACCCCAGGTTGTATTCCCGACCCGCAAGGATCACGAATGGGTGGAAGTGACCACCAACGATATCTTCAAGGGCAAAACCGTCATCGTATTCTCATTGCCCGGCGCATTCACGCCGACCTGTTCGTCAACCCACGTACCGCGTTACAACCAGCTCGCAGACACCTTTAAACAACATGGTGTGGACGACATCGTGTGTGTATCGGTTAACGACAGCTTTGTCATGAACCAGTGGCAACAGGAGCAGGAAGCCGACAAGATTACCTTCCTGGCCGATGGCAACGGTGATTTCACCCGCGGCATGGGCATGCTGGTGGCCAAGAACGATCTGGGTTTTGGTGACCGCTCGTGGCGCTACTCGATGCTGGTCAAAGACGGCGTCATCGAAAAAATGTTCATCGAGCCGGACCAGCCAGGCGACCCCTTCGAGGTTTCCGATGCCGATACCATGCTGGCACACGTCGCACCGGACGCACCGGCGCCGCTCAACGTGACCGTGTTCACCCGTGTCGGCTGCCCGTTCTGCGTGCGCGCCAAGGGCATGCTTCAGGATGCCGGCATCGACTACGACGAGCTGGTGCTCAACCGTGACTTCCGCGAATCGACCATTCGCGCCGTGTCCGGCGAGGTCACCGTGCCCCAGGTCTTCATCAACGGCGAGCGCATTGGCGGCTCGGACGCGCTGGAGCAATACCTGGCCGGCAGGGCTGACATTGCCGCCTAGGCTTACTAAACTTAGGTGAAATTCACCGCCCCGGCCAGTCCGGGGCGGTTCAACCTTGAACTAGAGATTTCAGATATGAGCGACACACATTTCGACTTACTGGTCATCGGCGGCGGCAGTGGCGGCCTGGCGGTGGCCGAAAAGGCTGCGCAGTCCGGCCGCAAGGCGGCGATCATCGAGAACTACAAGCTCGGCGGCACCTGCGTCAACAACGGTTGCGTGCCCAAGAAGGTGATGTGGTATGCCGCTGATATCGCGCACGCGGTTGCCGATGCCGAGGCCTATGGCATTCCGGTGTCACGCAACGGCGATGTGGACTGGAAAAAAATCGTCACGGGCCGGGAGAACTACATCGGTAACATCAACAAGTTCTGGGACGGTTATGTCGAGGATCTTGGCATCACCCATATTCAGGGTTATGGCCGTTTCGTCGATGCCCGCAGCGTCGAGGTCAATTCCGTGCAGTACACGGCCGAACATATCGTCATCGCCACCGGTGGACAGCCCATCGTGCCCCCGGTACCGGGCGCTGACCTGGGCATTACCTCGGATGGATTCTTCCAGCTCGAGCAGCGCCCTGAACGCGTCTGCGTCATCGGCGGCGGTTACATCGGCGTGGAACTCAGCGGATTGCTGGGCGCGCTGGGATCGAAAGTGACCCTGGCCACGCTGGACGATCGCATCCTCAACCTGTTCGACCCGATGTTGAGCGAGGTACTGACCAGCGAGATGCAAAAACAGGGCATCGATGTACACACCAATTACCAGGTCAACGGCCTGAGCAAATCGGATCACGGAATCGTCGTCAACAGCGCCGATACAGACCTGGGTGAGTTCGACTGCGTCATCTGGGCCGTTGGCCGCCGCCCCAATACCGCCGCACTCAATCTTGAAGCGGCCGGCATCGCGGTACAGCCCAACGGCATCATCACCGTCGATGACTACGAGCGCACAAACGTCGACAAGGTATTCGCCATCGGTGACATCACCGGGCGCCCACAGCTGACGCCGGTGGCCATCGCCGCGGGTCGACGTCTGGCAGACCGGCTGTACAACGGCAAGCCCGATTTCATCATGGATTACAGCAATATTCCGAGCGTGGTGTTCTCGCACCCGCCGATCGCCACCATCGGGCTGACCGAGCAGCAGGTGATGGAAAAATACTGTTGCATGAGCGTCTACCAGAGCGACTTCACGCCCATGCGTTATGCCCTGTCAGCGCATGGCGCCACGACCGCGCTGAAGCTGATCTGTGCCGATGAAGACGAAAAGGTGGTGGGCATCCACATCATAGGGGACAGTGCCGACGAGATGATGCAGGGCTTCGCCGTGGCATTGAAGATGGGCGCGACCAAGGCCGACTTCGATCGCACCGTGGCCATCCACCCCGGCAGCGCCGAGGAACTGGTGACCATGAAACAACCGGTCACCGATGTGCCCTGTCACGAGGTGGATGCGGGTAACGAATGGAAACAGGTTGCCGAGGCCTGAATGCCGGATGCAGACCAGCCCCTGGCCGATTACTACGGACGATCAGTAAGTAAGTAGGAAAAACACGAGCCACGGAAAGACACAGAAAAGCACTGAAAAAATATTCCAGCCTTCCGGGGCTGTCCGTGGCTTTCCGTGGCTAAATTCAGTCTCCGCCTCGACCACCAAGCGCCCGGCGAAAGCACCGTCTGCACCGGCTCACAGGACCTGCGAATCCAACAGGTAACCGATGCGGTCCTGCATGCCGAAGTAATCGTGGATCTCCTGCGGGTATTCGCCACTCTTGAGGGCCTTCTCGATATTGAGATCCTGATATTGCGAGAGGCGAATAATCACCGCATCCTGCTTCGGTATATCCGGATCGTAGATCAGTATATCGGGCTGCATTTTGTCGTCACTGTTGGAGGCAATCACCAACCCCAGACGGTCACCGGTCAGTTGCACCACGGTGCCGGGCGGATAGACGCCGAGTACATCGACCAGCCGCGCGACCAGCGCGCTGTCCAGGCGTTTATCGTAGTGACGGTACAGCCGCGCCAACGCATTCTTGGGGGTCAATGCCTGGCTGATATCCGGTGGATTGCACAGGCGATCGTAATGATCGACCACGGCCACGATACGCACCATCTGCGACAGCGCGTTGCCGCGGATTCCACGCGGATAACCACTGCCATCGAGGTATTCATGGTGACATTCGATAATGTCGAGCACCTCACGTGACATGGCGCGCACCCGTTCTACCAGCTTGCGCCCGTAATCCGGGTGACGTTGAATGATTTTCTGTTCCGCCGGGGTAGGGTTGGCCTTCTTGATCAGACCCGAGGGCAGGCTGATCTTGCCGATATCATGCAGCATGGCGCCACTGGCCAGCGCCTTGAGGGCATCCCCCTGCAACCCCACTGCGCTGCCCAGCATCAGGCTGAGCATGGCGACATTGGTGGTGTGATGCACATCGGAGTATTCCTTGTTCGACAGGTCGACCAGCCGCGTCAGCATATTTTCGCCGCTGGCAAACCGCTGCGCCAGATCATCCACCAGTTCATCCAGATCGTGAATCGCATTGGCCGGCTTCGATTTCATGTTTTCGGTCAATTGCCTGATCTGATCGGTCTTCTCACGAAATTCTCGATTGCCCTCGCGGCGCCGCAGGCGCAGTTCGGCGGCGCGTTTTTCCTGGGCTCGCTTTTCTTCCAGCAAGGCCTCGAGTTCGGGGTCAGACCCGGTAGCTGCGCGAGCTTCGCCGCGTTCCTGTGTCAACCCGGAGAACACGATGCCTTCATGGCTGCGACCAGGAAACACCTTGACCTTTGCCGGTTTGAGCCGCTGGATCGTGGCGATTTCCTGTTCTGACTTGATGACGAAGCGCGCGAATGCAAACGGGTGTTCGGTCCAGGACAATTCCAGGTCGACATACAGCCCGGTCACCAGGTTGCTCGATGGTATGTAGATAAAATATTTTCCAGCGTCCATTAGTTTTATCCGTGCCGTCAACGAGCGCTATTCATTGACATTGGTTGCGAATCTGCGATGCGCCAGCATCTGTTTATATCACCTTTTGTATCGCCTGTTATATCACCTGCGAATCCACCAGGTAACCGATGCGATCCTGAATGCCAAAATAATCATGGATCTCCTGGGGATACTGACCACGTTTCAGCGCCTGTTCGATGTTCAGATCAGCATATTCGGACAGGCGAATGATCATTGCGTCCTGCTTGGGGATGTCAGGGTCGTAGATCAGAATATCGGGCTGCATCTTGTTGCCGTTGTTGGATGCGATAACCAGCCCTAGCCGCTCGCCGTTCAACTGCACCACGGTACCCGGCGGGTACACGCCAAGTATTTCGACCAGCCGCGCCACCAGTGCACTGTCCAGTCGCGTGCTGTAATCGCGATACAACCGCGCCAGCGCGTTCTTTGGCGTCAACGCCTGATCGAGATCGGGCGGATTACACAGACGATCATAATGATTGACGACTGCAACAATGCGCACCATCAGCGACAAGTCCTTGCCGCGCAGGCCGCGCGGGTAACCACTGCCATCCAGATATTCATGATGAAATTCGATGATATCCAGCACCTCGCTCGACATCGAACGCACCCGCTCGACCAGCCTGCGACCGTATTCCGGGTGGCTTTGCATGATCTTTTGTTCGGCCGCTGTCAGGCTGGCCTTTTTTGCCAGACCGGCAGGCAGATTGATCTTGCCGATATCATGCAGCATGGCGCCACTGGCCAGGGCCTTCAGGTCATTTCCCTGCAAACCCGCCGCGCTGCCCAGCATCAGGCTGAGCATGGTCACGTTGGTGGTGTGATGCACATCGGAGTATTCCTTGTTCGACAATTCCACCAGGCGGGTCAGCATGTTCTCTCCGCTACCGAATTTGTGCGCCAGATCATCCACCAGTTCGTCCAGATCATGGATGGCATTGGCCGGCTTCGATTTCATATCGCTGGTCAATTGCCTGATCTGCACACTTTTCTCACGGTACTCGCGATTGACCTCGCGCCGTCGAATACGCAACTCGGCAGCACGCTGTTCCTGGGCACGCTTTTCTTCCAGCTGGGCTTGCAGTTCGGGATCCGGCTCGGGCGTCGGCGCCGGGTTGTCACCATCGTCCTGGGTTAGCTCGGAGAACAGGATGCCTTCATTACTGCGCCCCGGATAAACCTTGACCTTGCCGGGTTTGATGCGCTGAATCGTGGCAATGTCCTGTTCGGATTTGATCAGGAATCGTGCGAATGCAAACGGATGGTCGATCCAGGGCAGTTCCAGGTCGATATACAACCCGGTCACCAGCCTGCTTGATGGCATGTAGATAAAATATTCTTCGGCTTTCATTATTATGGCTCTGGGCTCAGCGGACGCGTTGGGATGCTGAGATGCACTGCGCTACAGCACAGAGCATAGCCGCTTTCGGACACTTGTAAAATGCCTGTGAAGGATGTGCCGGCATTGAGCCCGTTGGCCACAGGCGGCCTGCAAGGGCCCGCTGCTGCGGCACAACGAAGGGATGAAGTTAACGGGCTTAACCCGCGTGCCGCCAGTCCAATTGCGCACGCATGCGGCGAGTTTTTTCCAGCATGCGCCAGGTCGAGCGATTATTGTTGAAACGTGAAACCTGGTGCAAAGGCACCCACAAGACCTGGTGCGACTCATCGTTGCCAGGTACCGCCAGACGATCGTCGATTTCGATGACGAAACGGATGTCGATATGCTGGTGCGCCGGGTCATTGGCCATGGGCGGAATGGCGTGAATATCGACGTCGAAGATATCTTCGCTAAGCAGCCTGAATACCTCGGGGGCTAGACCTGTTTCTTCCATGGTTTCACGCAGCGCAACGGCCAGCACATCGGACTGACCATCGGCATGACCACCCGGCTGGAACCACTGATCGTGTTTCTTGTGATGCAGCATCAGCACATGGCTGCGCGCCGGATTGACTACCCAGCTCGACCCCGTGACATGGGCCGGCCACAGCTCGCGGTAGAAGCAATCCTCGTGTTGCTCGATGAAATCGATCGAACGGCGGACGAATCCGGCCTCTTCGATGAAGCCGGTTTTATAACGCCGCAGCCTGTTCAACAGTTCCAGTCGATGCATGCAAATCCCAACTCAGGTACCCGGTGGATTGCGCATGGCGGCAATCGCGGCCGCCGCCGCTTCCTCGATATCGGCCTCGCTGCCGGCCAGGGTCAGTCGCCCGTAAGCGCCGACCGCACGGCAATCAACCAGCTTGATCGAGGCGGCCTTTTCCGCCTGATTGGCCGCATACACGATGTAACCCGCGGGCTGGGTTTCGAGTATGAACATGCTCTCGCCCGGTATCATCATCGACCCGCCGCGATGCTGGCGGTTGATGAGCACCGCGTGATCAGCGGTCATGCCGCGAATGATCTCCTGCCACTCGATTCGGCATTCGTCGCGCTCATCGAGTTGTGTACCCAGACTCGACAGCAACACCTCGCCGGCCTGACGCACATCCGCCTGTGAGCGCGAATGCACAACCATCGAACCAAAAGCGCGCTCCACCACCTGCTGCGTCAACTTGACCTGGGTGGCCTTGAGCGCGATATCGGTAACGCGATGCACGGCCATGCCTGGCGCCACCTCGACCCACAGGCAGGAATCACCCGGCACCGGTGGAAAGCCCTGCGACACCGATGCCATCAGCTCCGCTAACTGCGGTTGCAAGGAATCGATGAAGACATAGGTACGCAGCTCGATAATTGACGACTCGCGCCTCATCGAACGCCCCGTAGCCATCGGCCGGGCGCCAGAAATCGGATAGGCAGAACGCATGTATAGGCCAGCAATGCAGAAATCATGACCGGCAGGTTAGGCCAACGTCGACCCCTGATCCAATAAATAATTAATCGCAAATCCATAGATTAATATCTATTGAACCTATTGTATCTATTGAGCATAACTGCCAGACATGGCGTAAACCGTTGATTATTCTGACTTCTGCCCATGGATTTATGCGCCTCCGAACTTGACCATCCGCGTAACCTGAATATCGGAAATGAACACCACGCCCGAATGTTCGTTGAAAAACGGGGCGAATCCCTGCAGGATCGGCTTGACGAGTCCCTCCGGCACGGCGGCAATGATCATGATCAGCACGTCATCCTCGTTGAACATCAGATGCCCTTCGTGAAAACCGTGCTGACCCTTGCCCGACAGGTTGTTGATGATGGTGTAACCCTTGACCCCAGCGCGATCGAGCAGATCGGTGGCGAATTCCATGTGTTCGCCGCCGAGTATGATTTCGAGCTTCTTGAGTGGACTGAAATTGAGATTATTCATCAGACGAATTCCTCTATATCGATGTCTGGTTGGCCGCCCGGCATGTCACCGACGGCATCGAAGGATCGCTGACCCAGCTGTTCCCAGTCAGCATCGGCAAAACGATGAACGAGCCCGGTCATGGGATCGAGGATGAGCAGCCTCAGCCAGTGGTTGCGCACCAGGCGTTTCACCGGGGCCACGGCCTCGATCGCCTTGACGGCGTGTTCAAACGGCGCCTCGATCAGGGTAATCAGACGCATGGGTTCATGATACGGCATACCGCGTTGCAACACCGTTTGCGCCGGCAGGCCGGTACGCAGATCGCTGAGGTTGCCGGTCATCACGGCGAAGCGGCCAGCGACATTGTGGTACACCTTGCTGCCACTGCCAAAACGTTCGTTATCGACCGTCGAAAAATAATGTTCCAGATTGATCCACTGCGCCACCACCAGAGGGCCGCCCAGAATGTTCTCCAGCAAACGGCGATTGCGGTCGGCGCGGTAATCATAGGAATGCAGGAACGAGCGGCCCTCAAGATTCGACTCGCGGGTCAGATCGCGTCGCCCGATGACGAAATAGGCATTCCGCGACAGCCCCCATTCCGGGCGCACCTGCGACCAGTCCATGGCGTTGCGCTGGATCGCCGCCATCGCCCGCGCCGGATCGCTCTGCGCTGATTCCGGCTGCAGGCTGCCCAGACGCTCCTGCGCACACAGGCGCGAGGCGGCGACCAGGCCGTTGCGCAAACGATCCATATAAATCAAATGCGAGGATGGTAACAGGTCAAGGTCGTACAGCATCAACTCGTCGGTGGTGGTGTTATGCATGGCCGGCACGAACCACACATCATCATCGATCAGCAGGCCCTGTTCGGCCAGCCGTGCACGCACCCTCGGCTTGTTGGCCATTTGCGCCAGCACCCGCGCATTGACCAGGCCATGATTACCGCCACAGGCGCCACAATCGAGAGCCGACTCATACGGATTGTTCTGCGAGCTACTGCCATGCCCGACCAGCAACACGAAACGCGAAAACTGCCCGGTCAGGCCGATCGAGCGCAGGGCCTGGCTGACGAAACCCACCTGTTCCTCGATGCTGAATCCGATACGACCGAGGCGCTCCAGTTGCAAGCGTGCGGCGGCCGGGTTAATGCTGTAGGTCGATCGCAGGCGCTGGATAAACCGCGCCAGGCGTTGCTCGTCGATATCCAGCTGCTGGCGTATCTGCGGGCAGTCCTGCTGATGCTGGAGCGCGCATTCACGCAACTCGCGCACCATGTCATCCGTTATACGTTCCTTGGGCAGCTCCAGTTCGTGCTCAACTGCATTGACAATGACCGTTCGCTGCACCGCACGCACGATGGAATCGGCCTGTTCGCGGCTCAGCTTGTCCTGCAGCAGGTAGGTCACCGGTTTTTCCTGGTGCAGGGATTTGCGCCAACGCGTGTAGGTCGTTGGCGCCAGTGTCTTGCCAACCATGTCAAAGCCAAACAACAGGCCAATGGCCTCAACCGTGACAAAAGGGGTCAGCACTGACGCCTTGAGTTCATGCATGGCCTTTTCCAGCGCGCTAATCGCCGCCTCGTCCATGATCTGCTCGTCACGCGAGATCTCAAGCACCAGATTTTTCGGCGTCAGCAGAATGGGACACAAGTGAGTCTCACTACCCTTGCCATGCTCCATAAAACTGAATGGCACGCCAAAGAATCCGGCAATTCCATAGGTCTGGTAATCACCAACCGATTCCAGGTGGCGACGTATCCGTTCGGAACGGGTGTCGATACAGAACAGGGCCTGTACAAACGGGCGTTTGTCACGTGGCAGGTCAGGCTCCAGACGCAGCTGGCCGAGCAATTCGTTCATCGCCTGTTGCTCCAGTGCATTCAACCACAATGCGCTCGCTCGCTTATGCTGCAGGCGAGTGGCACCCAGGAGTTTATCCAGTTGCTCGGCGCTCAGCTTGCGCAGGGCATCGTCGCAATCCAGTTCACGCGCCACCGCCGACAACCTGTCGGCGCATTGCCCGCTCAGGCAGGCGCGCTTGCGCCGAATGTATTGCCGACACAATGCCTCGCTGGCTTCGCCTCCTGTGCGCGCCAGGCTTTCTTCGATGGCCTGCGCCATGGCCGGGTAAACGCCGCCACCATATAACTCGTGGCGTAAAAACATCTGGTAAGGATTGGCATCGATGGCCTGGTACAGAGCCTGAATATTTTCGATACCGAAATCGCCGCTTCGCTCGCGCAAAACCACGAGTGCCAGCGTCAGACGTACCGCCAGGTAATCGACCAGATCTGCCGGATACCGCTTACCCCAGTAATAATGCTTGGCGCTTTCCCGCCAGCGAATGAAACCCACCCAGCCATGCAGGCGCGATAATTCATGGGTGAAATAATCCATCCATTTACCTTCGTCGATACCCAGGCTCAACAGGATGCTTTCAATCACCGCTTCGGGGCTATCGGCATTGGCGACGATGGCGTGAATGCTGCGCGCACGGCGTGACAACCAGCGATTGCGCGTAGCCATTTCACACCAGGCGCCGAAAAACCCCCGGTCACGAGCGGGCATACCCCATACCGACTGGCCCTCATCGAAAAAATCCAGACAGGCCTTGATAACCAGTTCGTCAACATCGTCGCCAAGACTGCAACCAAACAGGCTGTCGATGGACTCATATAACGGTCGGTCGACTGCCAGTTGAACCTTCAGCTGTTGCGCCAGGGTCGTTGCATCCACATCGTCCGTGTCGTCAGCCGTGACGGCTTGCCATGCCGCTTTCACAGCATGCCCGTTAACCAGACCAGCGCCATCGATGATGGCCTGATCCGGTCGGGTTAGCAGGCGCATCATCCATGCCTGCAGATCGATACCGGGAATGTCACTGAATTCATCCGCCAGCCTGGATACCGATGCCTCCAGGGTATCTCGACAAATCTTGCCTGCCTGCAGATAGGCCTGATAATTTTCGCTGGGCAGCGCGGTGCGGGCATGGAACAGGCTCTGCGCCTTTACGACCGCCTCATCGAACGGCAGATTTTCAAGACCATGCAAGGGATTATGGTGGATAAAGGAACGCATCGGCCAGAAAAACGGAATGGGCGCACCCGCCACATACACCATGCTGCGAATGCTTAGCTTGCGCCCCAGCTCGATACTCATATCAAACCTTGCGCCAGCAACAGGCCTGACAATGCCAGGCAGAACAGCGCCGCGCTATAGATCATCGCAAGCGGCATGCCGAGGTCGGTGATTTCGCCCGATGCCTGCGCTGGCGGCCCCATGACCAGCCCTGACAACAGGCGCATTCCAGCCCATGACCACAACAACCACAACCCAAGCAACAACATGGCGATCAATGGCGCCATGGTCATGTGTGTCATCACCGACGATAGCATGGCGAAAAATCCGGGGAATACCGGCGTGGCTATGACCGCCAGAATGGCCAGCACAATCAAACCCGCAAGGCGCGGCTGGGTGACAGCGATACCCCTGCCCAGTCCGGCATAAGCCGCGTCAAACCGCTTTTCCAGCTCACCGGTCAACAGGACCAGGATAACCAGCGGCAAGGTCAGCGCCAGCATCACCAGCATGATCGGTTGCACGCCCTCAGACGCCAGCAGCAACCAGCTCGTCGCGCCCAACGACACCGACATATACACAATCCACAGCCAGACATCACGCAAGGCCAGCGCGCGAAAGGCATATAACAACGCTGTCGCCAGCGCCCAGACCTGTAACCACGCCGGAACCACGTCGGACATACCACCCAGCAACAACAGACCACATTGCGGCCACACCAGCAACAGTGCGGCCCTCAGCCAACTGTGGCGAATCCTGCGGGCAAGCAGCGAAAACAACATGCTGAACGGAAACAATGGCAGGAACACGGTTGCCAGCAACCAACCCTGATTCATCATGTCCACCTCAGCAACCGGTTGAGCCTCATGGCCAGCGCAATGGCGCGGCGCGAAAACCAGTTGAACAGTTCGATAACGTAAAGCTCGCGCGCGATCAGCGCATAAAAATTGAGCCAGACCGAGTTTTTAAGGCGGCCACCAAGATTCGAGCGATCCGCGTAGTACACCATGACCCAGCCCAGCACGATAATCAGCGTCACCACCGCCACCAGCAAATCGAACCAGATCAGATCGACCCCGGCGGCCGCGTACAGCAGGTCACGCGCTTGCGGGTCGGGATACAGGAACAGATCAAAGCCATGGCTGATCGAGGCATAACCGATAACGACGATGGCGAAGGACGCAATGATCATACTGAACAGGCGCCAGGGGTTTGCTGATTGCATCTTGTAGGTCGCGAAAATAAGCTGCGCGCCCGTTACCCAGCCGAAGAACAACAACACGATAGCGCCCTGTTTCTGGAAGTAATCCTGCGCCACCAGCCAGTGCGCGGCAACCAGAATCATCAATGGAATCACCAGTGTAATCGCCGCCATCATCAACCACGGCTGGCGACGGCGCTTAACCTGTCGCTCAACAACAAAGGTGTACAGTTCGTGTTTGGGCACCCCATCGGATTGGCGGGCCTGACCAATAACGCTGCCCGCGCCCAAAAACAGGGTACCCTTGAACAGGCCGTGGGCAATAAGGTGGAACACCGCCAGCGAAAAAGCGCCAACGCCGCATTCCATGATCATGAAACCCATCTGCCCCATGGTCGAATAACCCAGCGCCTTCTTGATATCGTTCTGCGACAGCATCAGCATCGAGCCGATCACCGCAGTGACCAGGCCGACGATAAACAGCAGGTGCAATACATCGCTGGTCTGCATATATAAGGGGGCAAAGCGATTGATCAGGAATCCGCCAGCATTGACGATACCGGCGTGCATAAGCGCCGACACCGGCGTCGGCCCGGACATGGTATACGGCAGCCAGGTATGCAAAAGGAACTGGGCCGAGCGTGCAAAGGCCGCCAGCGCCACCAGCAGCCCCGCCAACTCGGTGGCCTGAATGCCTCCCACGCTCTGGACGTCAGGGGACGCGGTAATTCGAGCGAACAACTCGGCCAGCGACCAGGTTCCGTAGGCATCAACCAGCACGGCGGCTGCCAGTACCAATGGCAGGTCACCCAGACGGTAGGTTAGCAATGTCCACATGGCGTAGCGCTGGGCCGATTGACTGGCGGTATTCTGACCCAGCAGGAAATACAACAATATTCCGACCAGATGCCAGGCAATGAGCAACACTATCAGGTCACCTGCAGCGACCATCAGCAATAACGCGGAGGTCATCAGCCCCAACAACACGAAAAACCGGGTAAACCCCTCTTCGTCCGCCATATAACGAACCGAAAAAACATGCACAACCAGGCTTATGCCAGAGATGAGCACGCTCATCAGCGAACTTAAGGGGTCAAACTGAAAAATACCCCATCCGTGGCCCAGACTGATGGCAACGGGGGTATTGTCGGAGAAGGCCACAATCAGCAGGCCAACCGCCGCCGCAAAGGTCAACAGCATGCCCAACACGCTCAACCGGGCAACCCGGGCCTGCTGTTGGCCAGCCATAAACTGGCAGAGGATTGCCATCAGCAACGGTATGCTCGGCACGGCCAGGATTAAAATTTTTATGCTCATCTACCCGATACGATTGCCTGGCTCAAGCACCTGACTCGCAACTCCCCCCAGTTTTATTAGGTCTAGCTTACGCATCGAATCGATAAGGTAAAATCGATAAAACAAATACAATAGATTGATGTACATCTATAGATACATTGATATATGCAGAGCCGTCCTGTGGATTTGGCCGACGCTTTCAGCAGGAAGCAAACGCGGATGGCGGCGCCGCCCGGTCATGCATTCAGCGTAACGCCGGATTGCGCTGCCCATCAGTTTTCAGAGGGTCTTCAATGCGCAGATAAAAATCCGGCGTATCGACGTTGACAAAATCCACCTCAAGGTAATGCAAGCCATGGTCGAGCGGCGTGAAATCAAAGGTCGCCGCATCCCATTCCCAATACACGGCGCGATGCCCGTTGCGATCGGTCGATACACGCTGCTGTGGTTCGAAAGTGGTCTGGGTGTCGATCAGCGGCCGATTCCGGCGTTCCCACAGGCGCAGCTTAACAGTAATGGCAAAATCGGCCTGCTCGGCGAAGGGCTTGCGTGGCGACAACATCAGTGTGTGCGCATTGCCAGGGTGCTCCACCGTAAAACTGGCTGAGCGGGTGACGACCGGATCGCCCTGCCGGGTGCCGCCATTGCCCTTGAAGCGGGTCTCGAACAGGGTACTGCGATCGATAGCCGTGGTGACGCTGTAGGCGAAAATGCTCGCAATCACGCCGCCCAGGGCAAAACCGCCCGCAGTGAGCCGGGTTCGCCCTAACCCCCATCCGGCTAATCTTGGCCCTGACCAGTACACCAGCCAGGCCAGACCCAGGGTCATCAGTAATATGAAGACACTGAGAATAAGTGCTTCGTTCATGAGCGCTATTCAGCGCGTTTGCGCGCCAGAGTCAGCCCATCACCGACAGGCAGCAGGCTCAGGCTGATGCGTTCATCACCATGCAGGCGCGCGTTGAGCGCTCGAATGGCCTGGGTATCCTCGTCATCCGCCGCGGCATCGAGCACGCGGCCCGACCACAGCATATTATCGAACAGTATCAGCCCACCCTGGCGCAACAGCACCAGCGCACGCTCGTAATAGTCGGCATAGGCTGTTTTGTCCGCATCGACAAAGACCATGTCAAAACACCCGGTCTGGGCATTCGCGATGAGCGCATCCAGCGTATCCAGCGCCGGGGCTATCCGCAGGTCGATACGGCCTTCAACGCCTGCCTCGCGCCAGTAGGGTCTGCCGATATCGGTCCACTGTGTGCTGATATCACAACAGATAAGGCGACCGTCAGTGGGCAGGGCCTGCGCCATGGCCAGCGCGCTGTAACCGGTAAAAGTGCCAATCTCGATGATATTGCGCGCCCCCATCAGTTCAATCAGCAGGGCCATGAACTGCCCCTGCTCCGGTGAAATCTGCATGCGCGCCAGTTCGTGTGTTGCCGTGGCCTCGCGCAGACGGCGCATGATGGCGTTTTCACGCAGCGAGTGATCCAGCAGGTACTGGTAAAGACGATCGTCAAGTTCAATGCTACGCTTGGTCATACCCCGACAGTAACAGCACTGACCCAGACCTTCAATATTCAGCGCCTGATGATATGGCAGGGCTTCCCGGTATCAAATGATCTGTTATGATCGGCGCAAAATCATACTGACAGGAACCGACAATGATCTATCGAAAACTCGGTCGCAGCGACCTCGACATCAGTGTTATCGGGCTTGGCACCATGACCTGGGGCATGCAAAACAGCCAGCAGGATGGCTTCGAGCAAATGGACTACGCGATCGATGCCGGCATCAATTTCTTCGACACCGCCGAGATGTACGCGGTACCCCCCAGCCCCGATACCTATGGCGCGACCGAGACGATCATCGGTAACTGGTTCGCCGCCAGGGGGCAACGCGACCGGGTCATTCTCGCCTCCAAGATCTGCGGCCCCGGACTGGGCTGGGTGCGCGAGGGCAAGAACCGCATCGATAACGACAACATCCGCCTGGCGCTTGAAGCCAGCCTGCAGCGCCTGCAAACCGATTACATCGATCTGTATCAGCTGCACTGGCCCAATCGTGGCTCGTACCATTTCGGCCAGCAGTGGGGTTTCGCGCCGGATTTCGACGCCGAGGCCGAGAGAGCGAACTTCGTCGAGGTGCTGCAAACCCTGCAGGACCTGATCCAGGCAGGCAAGATCCGTCATATCGGCCTGTCCAATGAAACCGCCTGGGGCCTGTCAACCTACCTGCAACTGGCCGAAAAGCACAACCTGCCACGCATGGTTTCGATTCAGAACGAGTACTCGGTCATGAATCGCCAGTTCGAACCCGATCTGAGCGAAATGGTGCTGGCCGAGGACGTCAGCCTGCTGGCCTGGTCACCCCTGACACGCGGCATGATCAGCGGCAAATACCTCCATGGCGCGCGCCCCGAAGGCACTCGCCTGACCATGGAAACACGCAAGGAACACCGCGAACATCCAATGACCGATGCGGCCATCGAACGCTACATCGCACTGGCGCGGCAACACGGTCTGGACGTGTGCCAGATGGCGCTGGCCTTCGTCAACAGTCGGCCATTCCTGACCTCGACCCTGATTGGCGCCACCAACATGCAACAGCTGAAGAGTAATATCGACTCCATCAATCTTGAGCTGTCGCCCGAGCTTGTGCAGGGCATCGACGCCATCCGGCGTGACATCCCCATGCCGTTCTAGGAACAGGTTGTCCCATGCGCACCCGCTTCCAATCGAGTATGGTGTCGGCTGGCTCGTACATTCCGGCAAGCTGGGACGCGCATGATTCAAACTGGAATAAAATGGCCCTGCGCACCCGCCAGGCCGACCCGATCTGTTGTCGCAGCGAGTGGCAGCTGGCGTATCACGAGGCCTTTCAGCCTGATCGCAACCTGTATCTGCGCCATTCAGGCGATGGCCTGATCGCGTTTGCCGAGCTTAAACATCCCAGCGGTTTCGCCATCTTTACCCCGGTCGAAGCGCACTGGCTGTTCGGCTCACCGCTGCTGGGCCCGGAGTCAATCGACCTGCTGGAAGACGCCATGATTGAACTTGGCAGCGTGCACCGCGGCCGACTGCGCCCCCCGGCCTTTGTCATCAGCGGCCTGCGGCCCAATGGGGCTATGCTCAAGACATTAAAACGTCGACTCAACAGGCAATACGATTTTCGCTTTCATGCCGACGAAACATTGTGCGGCGCTTCTTTAAAAGGCGGGCTGGATGGATACCTGTCGCGGCGTTCGCCCAACCACCGGCGCAAATTGCGCAAGCAGATGAAGCGCGCGCGACAGAAAGGCGTCACTTTCGAACGCCATCAACCCGACCCGGATAGTGACCTGGTGGCGTTATATAAACGCATGATCGCGGTCGAAAAGAAAAGCTGGAAAGGTATGAATCACTGCGGTATGGCCGAGCACCCGGCGCGCGAGTTTTATCGCAGCCTGCTGCAGCGGCTGGCGCGCTCAGGCGCCGCTCGCATCATGTTTGCCCAACACGACGGGCAGGATATAGGCTTCATCTTCGGCGGCGTGGCTGACGGCATCTACCGCGGCCAGCAGTTCAGTTTCATGCATGCCTGGCAGCGCGAATCGATCGGCAACCTGATGCAGCTTGAACAAATCCGCTGGTTGTGCGAAGACAATGCGCAACGCTACGACATGGGCCCCATCATGGATTACAAACATCACTGGACCGAGAACAACTACCACAGCCAGACCTGGGTGCTGGCGGCGCGCTAGGAGCCTGTTGGACCCAGGGGACCGTAGCGGGCAAGGCAGGAATGAGAGGACAGATTTTCACGATTTTGAGGCGCATGGTGGGCCTGCGCAACGAAAAATCGGGGAAATATGGGCCTCATTCCCAGCGGCGCAGTAAATTCGGCCTAAGTGCGACAGGCGCCTGGTGCAGGTTTCATTCAATAGTACAGGACACAAGACCCCATATGGCACCCCCTGAGCCATTCGCCATCCGCGCCATCGCTGTGAGCGGGCCGCGCGCCACCATGCGCTGCATCGAGGCCTCCGAGCGCGCTCATCGGCATCGCGACAACTGAGGTCGCCCGACACGGAGCCACGCACAACATGCCGATTATGCAATTCAGCCTGTCCCTGTCGAGCGAGCGTTACCAGGCCTGGTACGCCGGCGCTGCGAAGGCCGTCCAGGTCCGCGCCGATGATGGCCGCACAGTGCGATTTCCAGCCGCCGAGCTTCGCCCTTTCATCACCCACGACGGCATACACGGGCGATTCGAGATCGAGTTCGATGACAATTACCGGCTGATTGCCCTCAGACGCCTGTAGCCCCGGACAAAGCCTGATCCACCCATATCCTCGCGGGCCTGGCGCGAGCAGGACCCGATAGCGCCCAGCCGCGCATTCTTTTTTACTAAATATATAAACATAACTGACTGTTTTTAATATATAAATTTAAAAACCTGCCGCTTTTTTCCAATGTCCCATGTTTCGTATGGTTGAAGATGGGCTGGATCACCTTCATTATAATACCTGAGTAATTTAGTAAGGAATTACCCGAGGAATTGTAATGAATGCACCCGCTCACTCTGTAGAGTCGCTGATCACGCCGGAATATGCGGCCGGATTCTCGACGCTGATCGAATCAGATACCCTGCCGCCCGGCCTGGATGAATCCGTTGTGCGCGAGATCTCGCGTCGCAAACAGGAACCCGACTGGATGACCCAGCAACGCCTGACGGCATACCGCCACTGGCTGACCATGCGCAGCCCCAACTGGGCGCATCTCAAGCTGCCGACCATCGATTTTCAGGACATCTCGTATTACTCCGCGCCCGGAAAAAAAGGGGACGGACCCAAGAGCCTGGATGAGATCGATCCGGAGATTCTCGACACCTATAACAAGCTAGGCATCCCGCTGGACGAGCAAAAGGCCCTGGCGGGTGTTGCCGTCGATGCGGTGTTTGACAGCGTATCGGTGGCCACGACCTTTCGTTCCACGCTGGCCGAGGCGGGCGTTATTTTCTGCTCGATATCAGAGGCCATGCGCGAACACCCGGAGCTGGTGCAAAAATACCTTGGCAGCGTGGTGCCACATACCGATAACTTTTTCGCCGCGTTGAATGCCGCGGTGTTCAGCGATGGCACCTTCGTGTATGTGCCGAAGGGTGTGCGTTGCCCGATGGAATTATCCACCTACTTTCGCATCAACGAGGCCAAAACCGGCCAGTTCGAACGCACCCTGATCATCGCCGAGGAAGGCAGTTACGTCAGCTACCTGGAAGGCTGCACCGCACCCATGCGCGATGAAAACCAGCTGCATGCGGCGGTGGTTGAACTGGTCGCAATGGCCGACGCCACGATCAAGTATTCGACGGTACAAAACTGGTATCCCGGAGACAGCGAGGGCCGTGGCGGCATCTACAACTTCGTGACCAAACGCGGCGTATGCCAGGGTGATCGGGCGCATATCTCGTGGACCCAGGTCGAAACCGGCAGCGCCATTACCTGGAAGTACCCGAGCTGCATCCTGCGCGGCAAGGATTCGGTCGGCGAGTTCTACTCGGTGGCTGTGACCAAGGGCAAACAGCAGGCCGACACAGGCACCAAGATGATCCACATCGGCGAAAATTCGCGCAGCACCATCGTCTCCAAGGGAATCTCGGCCGGACAGTCGAGCAACACCTATCGCGGCCAGGTCAAGATCGCGCAGCGAGCCCGCCACGCGCGCAACCACACCCAGTGCGATTCGCTGTTGATGGGTGACCGCTGCGCCGCGCATACCTATCCGTATATCGAGGTCAGCAACCCCGGCGCCGATGTCGAACACGAGGCGACCACCTCGCGCATCAGCGACGACCAGCTGTTCTATTGCAAACAGCGCGGACTGGACGAGGAAGCCGCGGTTTCCATGATCGTCAACGGCTTCTGCAAGGAGGTATTCCAGGAGCTGCCAATGGAATTCGCGGTCGAGGCCAGAAAACTTTTGAACATCACGCTGGAAGGCGCGGTCGGTTAACGCGCAATCCAACCAGACGAGGTTATTAACATGCTGAAAATCAACAATCTGAATGTATCTGTCAACGACAAGCCGATCCTGCGCGATCTCAACCTGGAAGTGAAGGCTGGCGAGGTGCATGCCATCATGGGCCCCAACGGCTCGGGCAAGAGCACCCTGTCACACGTACTGGCGGGTAAAGAAGGTTACCAGGTGGTCAGCGGCTCGATCGAGTTCAATGGCATCAACCTGCTCGACCTGGCAACCGAAACCCGTGCGCACCAGGGCATATTTCTCGCCATGCAGTACCCGGTGGAACTGCCCGGCGTCAACAACCTGACCTTTCTGCGTGAGGCCCTCAACAGCAAACGTATCGCCAACGGTGAAAAGCCCCTGAGTGCGGCTGATTTCATGCGCAAGGCGCGCGAGGTGGCCGAGCTGGTGCAACTGCCGGACAAGCTGCTCAAACGTGACGTCAACAGTGGTTTTTCCGGCGGCGAAAAGAAACGCAACGAGATCATGCAGATGGCGCTGCTGGACCCGCGCCTGGCCATTCTCGATGAAACCGATTCAGGCCTGGATATCGACGCCCTGCGCATCGTCGCCGGCGGTGTCAACACCCTGCGCAGCCCCGACCGCGCCATGATCGTGATTACCCACTATCAGCGCTTGCTCGACTACATCGAACCCGACGTGGTGCACGTGCTGGCCGAGGGCCGTATCGTGTGCAGTGGCGACAAGTCACTGGCGCTGGAACTGGAGAAAAAAGGCTATGCCTGGTTGCAGGAGGATGCGGCATGAACCATCCACAGCAGACCCGCGACCCGGCCCGTGATGCCGCTCGCGACTGGTTCGTCGGGCTGGCGCGCGAACATGCCTGTGTCGATGCCACGGCAACCACCACACTGCAACATATCGAGCTACCGAATCGCAAGCAGGAGCCCTGGAAATACACCCATCTGTCCGGACTTTACCAGCAGATGTTCAAACCCCAGGACGAGGCATTCACAGCCGTGCAGGCTAGCGACATCGACGACTGGGTGTATGCGCGCGAGCACAGTGACCGCCTGGTGCTGGTCAACGGCCAGTTCAATGCCGCCCTGTCGCAGTTGCCCGATGGCGATGGCGTGACGCTCAGCAGCTGGCAACAACTCTCGGCTAGCGACCGCGAGGTTCTTCAGCAAGGCCTCGCCAGCGTGCATGAATTCAACCATGATGCCTTTGACGAACTCAACCGCGCCATCTCGGGTGACGGCTACCTGTTACGGGTAGCCCCCAATCACCGAGTCGACCGCCCCATCGAAATCGTTTACCTGAATCTCAGCGAAAGCGATCAGGTGGCGGCATCCAACCGTTCGCTGATATGGCTCGAAAACGGCGCCGAGGCACGGGTGGTCGAGCGCTGGACAAGCACCGGTAACTCGCTGTATTTCTGCAACACGCTGACCCGCATCATCGTGCAGGACAATGCCAGCCTGGCGCATCACCGCCTGCAGCAGGAAAGTGCAGGGGCCTACCACCTCGACCGCTGTTACCTCACGCAGCATCGCGCCAGTCGTTATCGCAGCCTGAACATGGCCTGCGGCGGCTTATGGTCACGCAGTGAAACCATCGTCAATCTCGAAGGCGAAGGCAGTGAATGCGATCTGAAAGGCCTGTATACCGTGAGCGACGGGCAATACAACGATATGCATATCGATGTACGCCATCTCAAGCCCCATTGCCGCAGCACTGAACAGTTCAAGGGCATACTGGCCGGAAAAGGGCGCGCAGTGTTCGACGGCCGGATCCTGGTCGAACAGGATGCGCAAAAAACCAGCGCCGAGTTATCCAACAACAATTTGCTACTCAGCGAACAGGCCGAAATCGATACCAAACCGCAGCTAGAAATCTATGCCGATGACGTCAAATGCAGCCACGGCACGACCGTTGGGCGACTCGACCCGAACCAGCTTTTCTATTGCCGCGCCCGCGGCCTCGACGAGGCTCAGGCCATAGGCCTGCTTAGCCTCGGTTTCGCCGAACAGGTCATCAGCGAGCTTGAGGACACAGCAGTCAGACAGCATGTGCATGAGCAGATTACCCGCGTACTTGGAGGCAAGCGCCAGCATGAACGCCCAGACAGCGAATAATGACGCAACACGCGACAAGATCATCGTGCTGTTGCGTCAGATCTACGATCCTGAAATACCGGTCAATATCTACGACCTGGGCCTGATCTACGACATCAAGGTCGATGGGCTCAGGGCCGACATCACCATGACCCTGACGTCACCGCATTGCCCTGTCGCCGAATCCATGCCGGAGCAGGTGAAAAGCGTGGTGCGCTCGCTGGACGAGATCGATGAAGCCGATGTCGAGCTGACCTGGGACCCGCCCTGGAACCCGGGTGTGCTCAGCGATGAAGTAAAACTGGAACTTGGCATTTTGTAATACCCTTTGTAATACCGTGGAGGCAACCATGAATCTGCAACTGACCGAAAACGCAATCAATCACGTCAAACGCATGCTCGACAACCGTGGTCACGGGCTGGGCCTGAGACTGTCAACCCGACAATACGGTTGCAGCGGCTTTGGCTACGTGGTCGATTATGCCGACGCCATCGGCGACGACGACGAGGTCATCGAAAGTGGCGGCGTCAAAGTCATCATCAGCCGCGACAGCCAGCCCATGCTCGAAGGTCTGACCATCGACTATGTACGCAGCAACGCCCTCAACGAGGGCTTTGAGTTTATCAACCCGAATGTAAAGGACATGTGTGGCTGCGGTGAATCTTTTACTGTCTGAGCGCTATCCACAGGCTGCCCTCATGAGCAAACTCGACGAGTACGTGACCTCTTTCGAACTGTTCGACGACTGGGAACAGCGTTACGAATATCTTGTCGATATCGGCGAACAGCTGCCCGACATGCCGGATGAGCTGAAAACCGAGAATAATCGGGTCAAAGCCTGTATGAGCAAGGTATGGATCGATATCAATCTCGACGACGCTGGGCTGGTGCACATCCAGGGTGACTGCGACACCAGCATCATCAAGGGCGTTCTGGCGCTGCTCATCGATCTGTGCAATGGTCTTGCTCCCGAACAGATACAGTCCATCGATATGGACGAGATCTTCCAGCGCCTGCATCTCGATTCGCATCTGTCGCCGAACCGGCACGTCGGGGTATATGCCATGTTCGAGCTGATTAAACAGAAAGCCATGGCGGCGCAAAAATCCGGCTGCAACCGGCATAACGATATGCTGATCAAGCATTGAATTATTATTAACCCGGCGATATGCATCGTCGGCTGAATGATCAACCGCAACAAGAGGGCAGAAAAAGCGATGGCCTACTCCGAGCAACGCGTTATCGAGAAACGACATTGGTCTGACAATATATTCAGTTTCAAAACGACCCGGCCACAGGATTTCACTTTCAGAAACGGCGAATTCGTCACCCTGGGGCTGCGCAATGACAACAAGCTGATTCCCAGGGCCTATTCCATTGTCTCCAGCAACCAGGACGAGGCGCTGGAGTTCCTCAGCATTCACGTGCCGGATGGCCCGCTGACCAGCCTGCTGACTCATGTCGACGAAGGCAGCCCGATCTGGATCAACCACAAAAGCACCGGCTCATTGACTCTGCAACACATTCAACCGGGACGGCACCTTTACCTGCTCGCCACGGGCACCGGCGTGGCGCCGTTCATTTCACTGATTCGCGGCGCCGAGGTCTACCAGCATTTCGACAAGGTGATCCTGGTGCACACGGTACGCTTCCTCGATGGACTGGCGTTTCGCGACGAGCTTGAAGCGCGCCAGGACGACAGCTTCATCTATTTTCCGAGCGTGACGCGCGAGGCCTTTGAACACAACGAACGCGGCGCCGAGTTGTTCTGCTCCGGGCGTCTGAGCGGGCTGGTCGGTTTGCCCGAGATAGACCCGGATCAGGACCGCGTCATGATCTGCGGCAACCCCAACATGAACCGCGACGTCAGGGCCTGCCTCGAACAGCGCGGCTGGTGCATGACCAACCACAAGGGTGTCGGCAACTTTAGCCTGGAGCAGGCCTTCGTGCTGTAAACGCCCGGTTCAACCGCGGCTGTTATCGACACGGCGAAAATGCTCCGGATGCCGCGCATGGTCGATAACCTCATCCAGCAGGTCCCAGTGCATCTGGTGCATGAAGCCATGCACACTGGCCGGGTGATGAGCCTCCTCGTGGTCAGGATGGTGCACCAGCGCCATACACGCTGCACCGACGGCACAGGCCCCGGCACAGATTGAAAACGCCAGCGGGAAATTGCCCATGTCACCCAGCGTACCACCCAGCATGGGACCGACAATCCCGCCCACACCATACGAAAGGAAGATGAAAGGATAGTTCTGCCCAACCCGATTGTTGCCGAAGATATCGGCGGTCAGGGTCGGGAACAGGGCGAAGTTGCCGCCAAAATTGAAACCAATCAGCGCCGCGCCCAGATACAACAGGTATTCGTTGCCTGCCATATGGGTAAAGGCGAACAGGAACACGGCCTGCGATGCCGTCATGATAATGACCGAACGGCGACGACCCAGTTTGTCACTCAGCGTGCCCCAGGCGATCCGCCCGATACCATTGGCCAGGCTGAAAAACACCGCCATCGCTGTACCGGCAATGGCGCTGGCCTCGACCGCGCCGTATCCCGACGCCTGCAAGGCCTCCATCGGGTACAGCTTCATCAGGCCAATCGACATCAGGCCTGCGCCCGCACTCACGGCAAAGGTGATGAATATCAGGTAGAACTGCGGGGTACGCATCATCTCGATCACGCTAAAATCCTCACGCCCCTTGGCCGCCGCCGGGGCAGAGGCTTCGAAACCCTCGGGCTGCCAGCCAGGCGGTGGCATTTTCATCCAGATACTGCCGACCAGAATCAACACGGCAAAGGCCGCACCATACACGATGAAGGTTGCCGCCAGCCCGTACAGCTCGATGAAATGCCCCCAGGAACCGGCCATCTTGACCCAGCCCATGGCGCCAAAACCAAAACCGGCCACGGCCAGCCCGGTGATCATGCCTTTCTTGTCTGGAAACCAGCGCATGCCCACCGCGATCGGCACCACGTATCCAAGACCTATACCCGCACCGCCCACCAGGCCGACACCCAGACACACCGCCCAGAAGTCGGTTGCACCCAGCAATCCGGCCAGGGCATACCCGGCGCCCAGCGTGAGGCCGCCTGAGATCGCCAGTTTACGTGGCCCCAGGGTCGTTAACAGCCTGCCCGCAAACACCATGACCAGGGCAAAAGTAGCCAGACCGACCGCAAACACGATCTGTGTATCGAGCTTCGACCAGCCCGCCGCTTTCAGGGCCGGAGTGAAAACAGACCAGGCGTAAATAGCCCCAAGACTGAGTTGAATGAGGATAGCGCCAAGGACGACAAACCAGCGGTTTGGCGAGGATTGTGTTTGCATGATAGTGGCTCCGCCAGGAGAAATTTGTAAGATGCGCGAATATATAGCACAACTGACAAGGGGCTCAGTTAAGCCAGATCAATAACCGGGACGAAAATGGTGAACAGGTGAGTGAATGGAATACTGGCCGTGATCGAAACAGTCACGGTCCAGCATTCACAAAGAACAAAGCACTGCATTGGCCTTGAATAAAAAACGCGTGCGACTCAATCCCTGGACGAGCCACCCATGGTGATATGCTCGGCGGCGACGCGCAGCTTGCGCCCCTCGACCGTTATTTCGGTGTAATCAGTATCGTCTTCGGCCATGACCGCGCGATAGTGTGCGACCTTCTCGGCCAGGGTTTGCCGGACTTGCAACTCGTGAGCTTGCTTACGCTTCTTCTCAGCGTTTTCGTCTAGGTAATTTTTCAGAAACTTGAACATCGTACTCCTCTCTCGTCAGTCGTTGCCTGGCTGCTCTGATAGCTGTATGGCATCGTGCCCGGCAAAAACTGTGATCCAACCCGGCCTCAGTAACATCCATGTTAATTTTGCCTCCATTTTCGACCCACGATGTGAGCCACTTGGCAAAATTTTTCACCATCAGCCGGGTTTTCGATAGATGGTCGACTGGCACAGGCTGAGGCCATGCAAAAGGTGCACGACATGACCTTTTGCCGTTATGATGGGACCGAAATCGGCCTCAACACATCATGCAGGGGATATCCATGTCCGACTCAACGCAGCCGCCATTCAGTTTGTCCACCACCATGAACACCAGCGACGACACCACCGGCAAGCCATTTGAAGCGCAGCAACGCCAGGTGCTATCCATCGCCATGCTGGGTAATTTCCGCGGCCAGCGGACAGCAGCCAGCCCTATCGGCGAGCGCGAATTCATCGAGATCGACCGCTACAATTTCGCCGAGGTAATGACCGCCATCGCACCCGCGTTGTCGGTCAAACTCGAACCTGAACACACCACGCAAATCCGTTTCCAGTCGCTGAAAGACTTCCAGCCTGACCGCCTGTACCAAAACCTGGAGCCCATCGCTCGCCTCGCTGACCTGCGTAAACGCCTCGATAACCCGGCCACCTTCAAACAGGCCATGCAGGAGCTGGACTGGCCCGAAGTGGAACAGCATTCCGGCGAATCTGCCGCTCCGACAAAGCCGTCGACGACGTCAGATGAGATCACGCCCTCGAACACCGAGGCTGACACGGGGGAAAACCTGCTCGACTCGATACTCAGCGAAACGCAAAACCGTGCGGCTTCGCTTGATGAAACCCTTGAACAGCAGAGCCGCTCGATGGTCGATGCACTGGTCAAACAGATTGTTTCCAGCAAGGCGCGTCCTGTATCGCGTGATTCACGTCAGGATGAAATGGTCGCAGCCCTCGACGATGAAATCACCCATATCATGCGCCTGTTATTGCATGACCCCGCATTTCAGGCGCTCGAAGCGGCCTGGCGTTGCGTGTATTTCATGGTCAAGCGGGTCCGCAGCGGCAAGGCTGTAAAACTGTACCTGCTCGATATCGAACGCGACGAACTGGCCCGGGATGTAGCGGCCGATGATATCAGCGCATCCGCGCTTTACCGGCTTGTTTGCGATCAGGGTATGGGAGGTATCGATTGGGATCTTATTATCGCGGATTATCGTTTCAGCGCGGATATCGATGATATTCTTACCCTGTCGCAGCTTGGCATCATCGCGCAGGCGGCAAACGCCCGCTTCATCGCGGCAGCCGATGAAAAACTGATCGGCTGCGCCAGTTTCGCGGCGACCCCGCGTATCGACGACTGGGATTTCGAAATCAGCGACGCCGTGATACAGGGCTGGGACCTGCTGCGTAGATCGCCAGTTGCTGGCAACATCAGTCTGGCTCTGCCCCGTTTTATGCTGCGCGCGCCCTATGGCCAGAAATCCACCCCGGTCAAGGCCTTTGCCTTCGAGGAAATGCTCGACCCACCCGCGCACAAGGACTACCTGTGGGGTAATCCGGCCTTTGTCAAAGCAGAACAGATCGCACGCGCTTTCATCGAAGGCGACGGTCAGATTCATTATGCCGGAGTCGTGAATTGTGAAGACATGCCCGTTCACTACTACGAGACGGATGGTCGTGCTATCGTCAAGCCCTGTGCCGAGATCGCCCTGACCGATGAGGGCGGCGCCAGGATGATCGCCACCGGGCTGATCCCGGTGTGGTCGGTCAAGAACACCGATCGCATCCATTCCGGCGATTTCTTTAGTATCGCCGTGTAAACACAGCCGCCCGACAAGAGGAAGCAGCAGCATGTTAAACATGGATTTCAACCAGCGTATCGCCATCAATATCAGTGACATGCAATGGGAAACCAGCCCGGGCAAAGGCGTGTTACGCAAACCACTGGCGCGGGAGCTCCCGGAGTCCGGGCATGCCACGAGCATCGTTCGCTACGAACCCGGCTCCAGTTTTTCTCGCCATGTTCATCCTCGCGGTGAGGAAATCCTGGTGCTCGAGGGCGTGTTTTCGGACGAACACGGCGACTACCCGGCTGGTACCTACATCCGCAATCCACCGGGCAGCGCGCATTCGCCATTCAGCCAACAGGGCTGTGATTTACTGGTCAAACTGGAACAGTTTGCACCCGGTGATACGCGTTCCATCCGAATCGATACTCGCAACACGGACTGGCTGCAGGGGCAGGGCAATCTTCAGGTTATGCCCCTGCACGATTTTGAGGGTGAACATACCGCCCTGGTAAAATGGCCCGCCGGTGAACACTTTACGGCCCACCGGCATTTTGGTGGCGAGGAGATCCTGGTGCTATCTGGCACCTTTAAAGACGAACACGGCGACTACCCGGCGCTCAGCTGGATACGCAGTCCGCACATGAGCGCACATGATCCATACGTCAACGAGGAGACGATCATCTGGGTCAAGGTCGGGCACCTGCCACAGGCTTGATTCGGCGCAACTCGATGCTAGCCGGATGCCTGTTTCAGGGTTTGCAAGGCGAGCAAGATGACCACGGCATAACGTGCTGATTTGCCCAGCAACGTCAGGCTGAAGAAAATCCAGAAACGAACACGCATGGTGCCCGCGATGAAGGTCAGTGCATCTCCGCCCACCGGCGCCCAGGCCATCAGCAGCGACCACACACCGTATTTTTGAAACCAGCTTTGCGCCTTGCCCAACTGATCTGGCTTGAACGGAAACCATTTGCGATCCTGGAAATGCAACAGGTACAGCCCAATCAACCAGTTCACCACCGCGCCCAGGGTATTGCCCAGCGACGCGACGATCCAGATCATCAGCCAGTTCTCCGGTTTCAGCACCAGCGTCGAGACCACCACCACCTCGGAGTAAAAAGGTAACAGGGTCGCGGCAATGAAGGCCGAACCAAATATCAGCAGGTAATCAAGCATACAGGCGCTCAGACCGGCAGCGGCCGGCCGCATCCACCAGCGAGTGATTCGAGCAAGACCACCGTCCCCAATCCGCAGCATCGATCTCAAGATTCGGCAATTCGGGACTGAGGTGCACAGCAAATGTTCGACGGGGCTTGTCGTGCTCAGTTCGCAGCCGTTGCGGGAGTTTATATTGCGACATTCTGTCTCCTCCTGTCACCAGGCTGACACCTTAGCATTAAACATTGCTGCGCTTGCAAGTGATCGAATTTTAATCAGTTATTAACCGGCAGCAAAGGCGGAGGACAGTCTTTCGCCCTGTGTGATTCAAGCCGGCATGCCCTAATCTGACGACTCGTGCACGGCAGCCCGCGCCAGGGCATGCGAGGCCAATGGCAGGGTCAGGACGAGAAACACCAGTAGCGCCAGCAGACGCAGGCTCCATCCCGCCCCCCAATCGGAGGCCGCGGCATACGCCATCAGGCCAACACTAAACAGACTGATGCCCAGTGTGGCGGCCTTGGTGGCGGCATGCTGCCTGCTCAGCGCATCCGTTAGCCGGTAAACGCCCAGCGCCGCGATCAACAGCACCACCACCGCCAGCACCGCGAGAATCCAGCCAAGATAGATCATGACTGTTCCTCCGTGGACGGCTTTACCGGCGTCTGCTGAATCAATCTCGCCCACGACAGGGTCGCCACGAAACCGGTCAAGGACAAACCTATCGCGACATCCACAAATTCGCTGCGGGCGCTGGCCCAGGCAGCGATGAGACAGAACACAATGGCGACCGCGAACAACAGGTCCAGTCCCAGCACCCGGTCGGTCATGCTGGGTCCCGCCAGCAGGCGGTACAGGCCGGGCACCGCAGCCAGCCCCGCCAAGACTGCCAATACCATCAACAGGTTCATGCGCCGCCTCCGTTCAAAGTCTGCAAAGGGTCTATAAAATCGTGCTGAATGCCGCGCAGGGTTTCGTTGCAGCGCTGCAGATCGAGCAGATGCAGGGTAAACAGTTGCTGCTCGGTATCGATGTCAACCGTGGTTGAGCCCGGCGCCAGGGTGATCAATGCCCCGACAAGCCCCGCCTGCTCGGCGCTAAGCCCCTGGTAGTTCATTTGCACCAGGCCTGCGCGGTGGGTTCCGGGCCGGGCCAGAATGATGCGCGCGGTGTCCCAACCGGATACAACAAGGCCGCTGATAAAATTGGCCATTAGACGTACGTACACCCACACTCTCATGTCAGACTCCCCATACATGCAGGCTCTGCGCCTGCAGAAAACGAATCACCGGATCGGGCGCCACGCCCATGATCAATATCGCACAGGTCAACAGCGCCACCGCGAACACCGCTGCCGGGGGCATCGCTACCGCTGGCGCCGGTGATGTCGCCGGGGTCGGTTTCCAGAACCCCTCAAGCCAGATCTTGACCATCGAATACAGCGTCAGAATGCCCGTCGCCAGGGCGATACCACCCCACACAAAACGTTGCTGGTCAAAGCTCTCCTGCAACAACAGCAATTTACCCCAGAAACCACTGCTAGGCGGCACCCCAACCAGCGACAGTGCGCTGATCAAAAAGAAGACGGCCAGCCATGGACGCGCCGCGTACAGGCCGCCGCCCTGCCTCAGATCAAAGTGGCCCATACCCAGCCACATCAGACCCGCGATCAGGATCAGGTTGGCCTTGACCAGCATATTGTGCGCCAGGAAAAAACCCGTCGCGGTCGCGCCATCCGGGCTTGCCAGCGCAATACCCAGCAGCAGGTAACCGATCTGGCTGATGATATGAAACGCCAGAATGCGCCGCAGGTCCCAGTGGAAGGCCGCACCCAGTACCCCACTCAGCATGGTAACCACCGCCAGCCAGCCGATGGCCTCCTGCACAAACGACAGGTCGAACACCTGACCGCCAAGGCGCATGACCACGTAGAAGCTGATCTTGGTGAGCACGCCGCCCACCAGCGCCAGCAATGGTAGCGGCAACGTGTGATAGGCCGCAGGCAGCCAGGCATACAGCGGAAATATCCCTATTTTTACGAACAACGCCAGCAGCAGTAAGCCACTGAACAAGGGCAGCGACTGCCGCAGCTCCTCGCGCTCGGCGGCCTGCGCCAGCGCCTGGAAGTTAAGATGCCCGGTGGCGCCATAGATCAGGCCGATCGCGGCCAGCATCAGCAGCGTACCCAGCATGCTCAGGGCGAAGTACTTTAACGTCGCCTCCAGATTTCGCGTGCGGCCCGGCAATACCAGCAGCCCGAGCAGCGCCATCAGCATCAGCTCGAACCAGACATACAAATTGAAAAGATCCGCCGCCAGCAAGATCGCCATGGCCGAGGCAATCAGACCCTGTTGCAGCGCCAGATAAGCCGGCTCATCGCAGTCTACGCGCCAGCCCAGCTGAAAGATCTGCACCGCGAAGGCCACCAGCGCCACCAGCACGATCAACAGCGCACTCAGGCCGTCAGCATAAAACTCGATGGCGTAAGGCAAAGGCCATGCGCCGAGCGCCAGCGACTGCGCCCCGCTGCTGCTCACCTGCCACAACAACCACAGGGCGCAGCCCAGCAGCAATGTGCTACTGAGGATGTTCAGCGTCTGCAGCAAGCGGCGCCCCACCGCAGCCAGGATCAGCGCAGTGACCAGCGGAATCAGAACAATCGTCACGAGCATCATGTCATCAATCCATCAGCGGGGGTTTGGTGGCGTCCTGTCCGGGCGAGGCCTGAGGCTCGCTGACCTGGTACGCGCCCACGTCGCTATGGCCATGCGCACGCGACACGCGCGCCGCCAGCACCAGGCCAAAACACAGCAATGCAAAACCGATCACGATCGCGGTCAGCACCAGCGCCTGGGGCAAAGGATTGGCGGCGTCGGCCGCCAGTGTCGCCGCCCCCTCGACGATGACCGGCGGCGTCATGCCACCCGGTCGTCCTGCCATGAACAGCGCCAGATTCGCCGCATTGCCCAGCACTGCCAGCCCCATGATGAGGCGGAACACATCGCGCGACAACAACAGCCAGGTCCCGGCAGCGACGCACAGGCTGATCGCCAGCGCCAATAGAATAGTCATGGATTTGTCCTCGAATGGTCGTCACCGAAGCGCAGCGGATCATCCAGCAGCGCGTAAACATAACCCGTCAATGCGCCCCACACGGCAAGCATGACGCCCAGGTCAAACAGCATGACGCTGGACAATCCACCGAACCACAGGTGGCGCAGGAACCCAGGCCCCCACACGGCGCCAATAACGCCAGCAGCGATCGCCAGCGCCACCCCGATCAGGGCCATGGGCACGGGCGCCAGTAATTGCCAGCGCAGAGCCTGGCGGGTATCAACGAGGATCGCCAGCAGGCTGCTCGCCGTCACTGCCGCCAGGCCGGCGATAAACCCGCCGCCTGGTTCATTGTGCCCGCGCAACAGAATCCACAACGCAACGGCCAGAATCAGCAGGTACAACGGTTTGGCTGACAGCGCCAGCAACGGCGAAGATGCGCGCCGGGGCGTCTGATCGCCGTGATCTCCCGCTGCCTGCAGGAGCGGGCGGGCCGCCAGCAGCGCAAACACCACAACAATGATTTCGCCCAGCGTATCGAGCGCGCGAAAATCGACAATGATGACATTGACCACGTTACGACCCATGGCCTGAGACAGGCTGTTATCGCCAAACCACTGGGCCAGGGTGTTATCCACCGGGGTATTGATGAAATGCAACAGAACCAGCAACGAAACAACTCCAGCGGACGCCGCCAGCAGCAGCCTGACGTTTGTTCCACCCGCTGCGGACCTGACGGTCTGCGGCTGCAACGCGAAGGCCGGCAACAACGCCGCTGCCACCACCACCAGCACGGTTTCGACACTGAACTGGGTAAAGGCCAGATCGGGCGCACCCGCGAACAGGAACAGCAGCGCCGACGCGTAACCCATCAGGCCACAGGCCATCAACACGGCTATGCGCTCGCGCATGAACGTCGCCGCCAGTGCACCGATCACCATCAAGGCGAGTGCAACCAGCCAGGCCCAGCCGTGCGCATGCCAATCGAAGTCGGCTGCCAGCTTGAGATCGACCTGCCACAAGGCATACACCGCCATTACGCCGCCGCCCGCCAGCAGCAGGCGCAGGTAGATATCCAGTCGACCCGACTGCATGATGCGCGCATGCCACGCCGCCAGCCGCCCAAGACCCCGCAGAAAATGCTGATATTCCGCTTCCGGACCCCAGCGATCGAGCCATCGGACCTCGGCCAGTAGCTTGTGAATTCGATCCCAGGCAAGGAACAGCACCAGGCCGGTTAACAGGGTAATGGCGCTTGCCGTCAGCAATTGTTGCATCGCCACACCGGCATAGTCCGCGCTCGAATCAAGCCCTGGCGAAATGACCTGAGCGGCCGCCAGTAACAAGGGGTCAGCCAGGTGCGGAAACAATTCGAATTCGATACCGACCAGTGTCAGCAGCAGTGGCGGCAACAACATGCTTAACGGCACCTCACGCACCCTGGCCAGCGGCGCGGCCGGAGGCCCCCAGAAAACCCTGATCGCCGCCACGCCCGCAACCGCCGCCGCGACCGCGTTGACCAGCACCAGGGCGTAACCGATCATGACGAACAGGTCGGCCTCTGCCTTGGCATCGGCGATGAATCCCTTGGCGACAAAACCGAAGGCCAGCGGCAAACCCGCCATCGACAGACCGGCCAGTATGGCAGCCAGTGCGGTCCATGGCATGACCCGGCGCAATCCCATCAGGTTATCGATAACGCGGGTGCCGGTGGCATGATCGATATTGCCGGCCACCATGAACAGTGGCGCCTTGTACAGCGCGTGGGCGAACAGAAACGTGATGACCGCCAGCCCGGCCTGGCTGGATGGCAGACCAATGAGCAGCGTCAGCGTACCCAGCGCCGACACGGTACTGCGCGCCAGTATGCGCTTCAGATCGCGCTCTCGCAGGGCCAGCACTGCTGCCCATACCGCGGTCACGGTACCGACGCCGATCAGCAGGATCTCCCATAACAACAGGTCGTTGAATGCCGGATCGAGTCGCGCCATCAGGTAAATACCCAGCTTGACCATGGTCGCCGAATGCAGGTACGCGCTGACCGGCGTTGGTGCGGACATCGCGTTAGGCAGCCAGAAATGGAAGGGGAATTGCGCCGACTTGGTGAACGCGCCCAGCAGTACCAGCACGATAGCCCAGGACAGGCGCGGGTCGGCCGTGTGCGCAGGCATGGCCTGCACGATGCCCGAAAGAAACCAGCTACCCGTGATCTGCGCCAGCAGCAACAAACCCGCGAGCAGGGCCAGACCGCCAGCCAGCGTAATCAGCAAGGCCTGGCGCGCCGACTCCCTGGCCTTGGCATCCTCATGATTGAAACCGACCAGCAGAAACGAGGTGACGCTGGTCAGCTCCCAGAACAGGAATAACACGATGATATGGTCGGCGCTTACCGCACCGAGCATGGCCAGCATAAACAGCGACAACACGGCGAACAAGCGGCCGCGCCGCGAATCATGCGCCATGTAACCCGCGGCGTAGACGAATATCAGCGTGCCCACGCCGGTGATCAGCGCCAGCATCTGCGCCGACAGCGCGTCGATTCGAAACGCCAGCTCTATACCCAGACTCGGTATCCACGGCACGGACCATGACCACGGCAGATCCTGCACATTCAGGCCCCATACCAGGGCCACGAACAGCCCCAGCGGCAGCAATGCCGGGGCCAACCAGCGCCTCTCGCCGGGATGGCTGGGCCGGGTCGCGTCCATCAAGTCGTCACTCCCCGCGAGCTGGAACCCTGCGGTTTCACTGCGGGTAACGCGACCCGCGCCCTGGCGCATTGCCGCACGTGGCAACACAAACTCGTACCGGCGGCGAAATACGCAACATTATTGCATCGGGTCATGTTATTTGCTCAGGCTGCCAGGCGATGATCGGGAGGCGGTGGCGACTCGGGTTCGCCCTGCCACAACATGTCGTAACCGATTTCAAAGGTATCGTCGCACATCGCCATCAAGGCCGAAAATTTCTCCTTGAAAGCGTCATCAGCATGAGAACGTTCATGCTGCTCGAACGACTGCCAGTAGGTAATGATGACCAGATGAGGCTGATCCAGATCGTTTGCCAGCGCTGAATCTGCATGGCTATCGACACCGCCCAGCGTACCTTGCTCACTGACAAAACCGGCATAACTGAACACCTGTCCGGCGATAAAACCGCCGCCATCGCCGTAGCTGTTTTTAACGACATTACACATCTCGCCCATGGCGAGCTCGGCATCGTCGAGGGTATATCCAGGCTTTAGCCGCACCACGTTGAATAACATCTTTGCGCCAAACGGAATGCTTAGGGAATTGAACATCTTGACTATCTCCACGTGAATGACTCCACTGTTATATGAGGTTAGGAATAGGTTTATAAACATCTGGAAAATCGTAATTAACGTGTATTCACATCGCTTTTTTCGAATCTTCACGGACTCGCTCACGAAGCCTAATCCGAGCCTCGTACACCATATGCTGATAATCGATCGAAACTACGAAGATCCCGGGGAGAAACGAACGATATTGTTCTGCGGTTGTTTGACTAAAGCCGGCGCTTTATACTTTTGCTGCTTTCAGCAGAAGGCTAAACCTATAACGAACGCCTGGTTAAAAATAATCATGAAAATAATCATCTCACTTGCAATCCTGCTCGCCGTGGCCGCGTGGGCGACACTGGGCCTGACATTTTCCAATCTGTTGTCAGGTAATCTGGAAGAAAGAAGCTGTCTCACCGACTGCGTGAAAAACTACTATTTTGTCTCTGCCGGAACCGGCATGGTCGCTGCCGCGCTGGCGCTGCTTGCGCTGTTTCGCGCCAGATTCGCCAGCTGGTCATTCTTGTTGCTTATCGTTTGCGGCATGCCATTTGCCGTGGTTGCGGGCATATTTACCATCGGCACCCTCGGTACCATGCCGCATTGATTGGAATCTGCTCGTCGGGGTCGTCCATTCGAGGCCCCGACGGATCAAGTGAACTTGAATCTGTCTGAAATCAGACAGGTTCAATGAGCTGAAAATTCGACTGCCTTATTTTTTAGTCGCCTTGAGGTGTTTCTTCAACGAGGGCCATGCCTTCAACATGCGCTCCCGAATATCCGGCCCACACTCGATGGCGAAATCCAGAAACGCCTGTGCCGCCAGTGATAGCTCCTTGCCCCTGGGGTGCACCAGATACCAGTTGCGTATGATCGGAAAGCCCTCGACATCGAGTATCGCGACCGGGCCTTCGCTGCCTTCCANNGTCAGGGTATGCAGCGACAACACCGAAATACCCAGACCACCCACGATCGCGTGTTTTATCGCCTCGTTGCTACCCAGTTCCATGCGCACACGTGGTTTACAGCCGTTTTCCTGGAAATAGCGCAAGGTCACATCGCGTATTCCCGAACCCGGTTCGCGAATGATCAACGGTTCTTCGCAGAGACGTTTTATGTCGATGTTTTTCTTGCCCACCAGAGGATGATTACGCGGCGCCATGACGACCAGCGGATTGGGCGCGAACTGAAACGAATCGACCTCCATTTCACCAGTCGGCGCCTGACCCATGATGTACAGGTCGTCCTCGTTGTTATCCATGCGTTCGATTATGCGCTCGCGGTTGGTCACCTTCAGCGCCAGATCGATGCCGGGATAGTGCTGGCTGAATTGACCCAGCATCTCGGGCGCCAGGTACTTGGCCGTGGTGATCACACCCACGCGCAGACGGCCGCGCTTGAGGCCCTGCAGATCTGAAATCTTCATTTCCAGGTTGGATAACACCTCAAACACCTGACGGCAGGCCTGGTACAACTCCTTGCCGGCTTCGGTCGGTTCGACGCGACGACCCACATGTTCGAACAACGGCAATCCAATGGCGTCGATCAGCTTCTTGATTTGCATCGACACCGTCGGCTGGGTCAGGAACAACTCTTCGGCCGCGCGGGTGAAACTGCCCAGTCGAAACACGGATTCGAAAATCTGCAACTGGCGAAACGTCGAATGACGAATCAGGTGATCGGGTCGCGCCGCTGGTGGGGTATAGCTGTCTAGATCATTGGAAGTCGACATAGGGGCCACCGAATTTCTGTTTCAGGTGATTGAGTTTTTCTACAACTCCGGCGCAGTCCGGGTGATATTCAGTCGACTGCTGGCATTGCTGCATATGGCTTATGGCCGCGTTCAGGCGCTGGGTATCCGGCGCTACAAAATCATAAGCCTGCAGGCTGAGGATGAGTTCAATCAGAGACACGCTGCATCCCTGCCGAAACACCCACCGGGATAGTGTAGGGTCATGCGTCGCTGCATGCAAACGGCTGGCGGCTCAATCCGGCCACACCCGACGCCCGCGTTGGAAAACATCGATTAGCGCCTGCTTGTGTGAGCGGTCGGGCTTTGTCGGCGCGGCCTTCTTTTTGCGCACAACGCCACGGCTGGCTTTTTTGGCAACGGGGGCCGACGCCGGTTTGTCTGCAGTCGATTCAGTGGATCGAGTGCGTTTGATCGATGCGACAAGCTTGTCGCCGTCAGAAACCTTGCTAGTCATGTCACAGCTCCAGTTCTTTGATTAATTGTTGAATCTCGTTCGCCGCGTCCGCGCCCTGACTTCCTATATCAAACACACTGCGGCCATCGATAAGACTATGGCGGTACACCGCACGCCGCCGAATGATGGTTTGAGCCGCAACGATCTGTAGCTCGGCCAGCGCCTGCTGAGCCGCGCGCGACAACCGGGTGCGCGATTCAAACTGGTTGACCACAAGCCATGTCCTGAGACGCGGGTTGATCTTGCCAACCCCGACCACGGCCTGCTCGACATGCACCGTGGCCCAGATATCGAGGGGCGATGGCAGCACCGGGACTATTGCTATATCAGCGATTTCAAGGGCCTGGCGCATCTGCGGCGATTGCGCCGAGGGGGGGCAATCGATCAGGCGATAAACCGCGTCACCGGCGACCGAGTCGACGCTGGCGGCAAGCGAGTCACCGGCGTCCAGCACCCTGACTTGGGACGTTTCGTCCCCCATGCGGAACCATTGCAACGAAGACTGCTGCGGGTCGGCATCCACGATGACCGTCGGCTGGCGTGCAGCGAGGGCAGCAGCGAGATTAACGCACAGCGTCGTTTTACCCGCACCACCCTTGTTGCCGATGAGCGCGATCACCGGCATCGCATCATTCCCGCGCGGTGCTCAACATTCCCATGAGCTTTTCCAGCTGATCGGCAAACTCGCGCTTGTCGTCATCCAGCGCTTTCTTGCCTTCGTCGGCATGGATGGTGATGTTGACGTAGTCGCGGCCAAAACCCATGTCAGGGTACAAGCCCCTGCTTTCGGAAAGATCGGCGGCCATGTCCAGAAAATTGCGCAGTTCTTCGTAATTGACGAACTCGTAGCGCTTTTCCAATCGTGGCGGACGACTGCGTTCCTGCCAGTTCATATTCATTTGGATAATCCTCGCTTGCTTGCTCTTGCTGTTTCTTCAACTGCTCGGTCAGTGCCTAGCGTCGAACCATTCCGGGCATGACACCACGTGGCGAGAATCCTGCCCGCGTATTGCTCACCCCTTGCGGTTGCAGTTCGGCGATCCACTTTGCCAGCTCGCTGGCGTGCTGCTGTTCTTCACTGAGCAGTTCGGCGAAGAACACCCGATCATCGTGATTCTGGCTGCGCATGCAGTAATCAACCGCAGCCTGGTACAGCCCCACCAGTTCCATTTCGAACTGCTGGTCTATGTGTAAAAGTGTTAGCAAATCCCTGCCCAGAGTGACGGGCCGTAACTGCGAGGCATTGGGGGCCAGGCCATGCGCCAGCATGCGTGCAATGATGCGCTCGACATGCCCCATTTCCTCCTGCGCCTCGTGGCGCAGACGTTCGGCCGCCTTGTCCATTCCCCAACCCGCCAGTAAACGGGCCTGAGTGGTATACAGCTGCACAGCTGACAGTTCCAGGCTGAGGGCCCGGCCCAGATAACCTGGAACTGTCATGTTTTCGCTGTCAACCAACACGCGGCTTGCTCAATCGTTGCAGGTGCAGCCGGATCAGGCTGCAGCTGTCGAACCCAGTGAACCACCCGTTGGCAGTACGGGCTCGACTTCCTTATGCGGACGCGCGATGATGTGCGCAGCCACCAGGCCATCGCCTACACGCTCACAAGCGTCAGCGCCAGCACGAACCGCAGCGTTGACGGCACCGGTTTCACCGCGTACCAGAACCGTAACATAACCGCCACCGACGAACTCGCGACCGATCAGGCGAACCTCTGCAGCCTTGGTCATGGCGTCCGCTGCTTCGATAGCAGGAACGAGGCCACGCGTTTCAATCATGCCCAGGGCAATACCATAGTTTTCATTAGCCATTGTTTATCTCCGAAATATCTTCAAATTGATTAATTGATGCGGGGACACCGCAACAGACTTCACTGCTTTGCGAGCACCGGCTCGACTTCACGATGCGGACGCGCAATGATGTGCGCCGCCACCAAACCATCACCGACCCGCTCACAGGCATCTGCGCCTGCACGGACCGCTGCATTAACCGCACCGGTTTCACCGCGCACCAGCACGGTGACGTAACCGCCGCCGACGAATTCACGACCCACCAGGCGGACCTCGGCCGCTTTAGTCATGGCGTCCGCTGCCTCGATGGCGGGAACCAGCCCGCGTGTTTCGATCATGCCCAGGGCAATTCCATAGTTTTCAGTTGCCATTTTCGTGTCTCCTGTTGACTCGATTGATTGAAAATTCAGTTGTTGCTTAACGCATTCATTGCTCGTTCGTTATGACCGGCACATCCGGCTGCCAGTTTTCGATAATGCCGCCGATGGTGAGATCGGTGAGTATCGAAAAATCACCAGCTGCAAATCGCGCCGCCGAACCATTGACGGTAAATACCCAGTTGCCATCGCGCGCGCCGATCGTATCCACGGCCACGCTAAGCCGACCGTTCACATCGCGCAGTACGCGCAGGCCGATATGTTTGAGGCCGTCGACCCGACGCGTGCATACCAGCGGCGATTCGACCTGGAAGACTTCCATCAGCCCTGCTCCGCGCCAGCGTCATTTGACTCAGGCGGCCAGCGATCGATGATGCCAACGATGGTCAGGTCACTCGGGTACTCTTTACTGCCGGCGGCCTCGCGTGCGGCCGAGCTACCGACACAGATCACCCAGTCGCCGGGTATGCAGCCGACAGCGTCGACGGCCACGGCCTGGGTCGAACCGTCGCGCACGACCTGCAGATGTTTATGTTCGAGACCTGCGATACGGTTGGTCGCGACCAGCGGTTTTTCCACCTGGCAAATTTTCATCAGTGCATCTCCGCGCCTGTTGCGGCATTCACCGTACAGGCCAAGGTTTCTAGTCCGGCATCACCCCGGCAATCGCGAATCACCTGCAGGATGTGCAGCAGGCCGCGCTGCGCCAGGTCGTGATAACGTGCGTTCAAAGCATTCGCGACACGCTGACAGTGGGCGACCGCGCGCTCGCGTGCGCCTGGTACCTGGCCGTGGTAATCGAAACGCACCACCACCGGAACCGGCAGACCATGTGCCGCATTCAGCCCGCTGAAGATCTTGATGCCAACATCCAGATCCTGGGTTGCCTCTTCGACGGTGTCGAGATAGGCAAAATACATCAGGTTGCGCAGTTGTATTTCCTCGAAGCCTACTCCGGCACCGATAAAACGTTCGGCGTGCCCCGTATCCGGGTAAGCCACGCCGAAGTAGCGGCGAACATAGTCGATCTGCGACAGGTTGTTCTCGATCAGGCGCGCGCAAAACTTGAGCATGCCTTCCACGACATCGGGGGCGCAGGCGCGTACCTGGTTGGCGATAAATTCGCGGCCTTCATCGGCGCTGCCAAAACGTGTCACCTTGTAAACGTCCAGCGTATCGACATAACGATCGAGGCGAATGTGGCCTTCGGCATCGGGCACATGCACGCGCATGGAATCGGTATCGGTATCTATACCCACCAGCAGCAGATCGATGGACGCGCCGCAACAGAAGCTGTTCTCGATGGCCTGCCGGAATCCGGTTAATTGCTGCAGCCCGGCGCTGGCGGCTTTTTCGGTGTCAGAGCCGTGCGCGGCACAGCCTTCGTGCGCAGGATCAACCGAACTGTAGTGATAGGCCACCATCTTCAGGTAACGGGTCGAGTCATCCGCCAGGTTGGGTTTGCCCTCACGGTAACGCAGCATCTCGGTCTCGATCCATTTCTGAATGCTGTCATCGATATCGAACATGGCGCCGGCGAACGACTTGCGGCGCACCACGCGTTGCGGCAGGCGTAACACGTAGCGGATGACATGCGCCAGACGACCATCGGCACAGGGCGTGATATCGAGAATATGAAAACCGCAGGATTGCAGGAAGCCCTGGAAATCCTGTTCGTGCGCATCACCCAGAGGGTCGTTGCTGAAAAAACTTTCACAAAACCGCTGATAGGTGGAAAACACACACCAGGCAAACAGGCGGCGCATATCCAGTTGTTCCACCCAGGCGTCGCCAAGAATCGATTGCGGCAATTCAAACCCGAGTTGCTGCCGGGCAATACGCTGGGCCTGCTGTTCAAAGTCTGGCTCGTGCTGCAACGCCGATATCTCTTTCAAGGTCGGTACGATGCTGTCAAAGGCCTGCTTTACGCTGGATTCATACTGGTAAAGGCGATCATTCTCCCGGTTGTTGCACAACGGATGACCCGAGTCTGCAGGCTGAGCAGAACGGGCCTCGACTCGGCCCTGGCTGCTCGCCTGTGCAGCGGCAGCGGAAACCGCACCCGGACGCCGCATTGGCGCGGTGGGCAGGCTCCAGCGTTTGTGCCGGGCTTGTTGTCGTTGTGTTGAGGTCATCGCATTCACTGCCGCTTGTTCTGCTACCTATTACCCGCGCGCACCGCCGGAATAGGTGATCAGCGCACCGCGATCGGTATTGCCACTGCCACCGGTTACCCGGCTGACCGGCATTGGAAGCTCTTCATTGCGGTTCGCCTGCTTCATGCTCATGGCATTGGGCGCCGGGCCGCGCAGGGTCTGATTGCGGCGCGTGGCCGATTTACCCTCGGTCCCGGTGACGCGATCACCGCGCTCCCAGTCATCGCCGGTGATTCTGGAGCCGGCATCCATACCCTCGCCGGTTACGCGAGATGGCGGGCGCTCATCGCCGGATGGCGCCGCAGCGGTCAGCGCGGGTTCCGGCTGGGGGATGCGATCGAATCGCGCCTCCTCGGTACCAGTGAGCTTGCCGTTGGCCTTGCCAAAGGAGCCGGTGATGGTACCCATCTCGTAATGCGAGCCGGTGACGCCCGATGTGGCCGCCTTTTCGACATGCGCGGCACGCGCTGGCGAGGTGACGCTAAAATCTGTACCTATGGCCTCATCCAGGGTCTGCGGAAAATCCGCGCTGTGCGCCTCGGCAGCAACTGCCGGGCAGGCCTCGGCCATCTGGTCCTGACCGATATAAGGCGTTCCGCTAACCGCTTCGCAGGCACCCTTGCTGTCGCCGGTCATCTTGCCGCCGACCGATGGCTGAATACCGGTCATCGAGGCGCCTGCCCCGGCCATGGCCATGCTTGAGCGCATACGCGCCGCAGCTTTGCCCGCCTGATCGCTATCGCAAAAGGCCTGATACTGCTCGGCCCCGGTGTAGGGTGTACCGGTCACGCTCTTGCAGGTGCCCGGCTCATCGCCAGTGACGCGAGACGAACGACCGGTCATGGTGCCGGTCACCGACTCGCCCTTGAATGTTCTGGATTCGCCGACCTTGCGTTCGGTCTTCTCCGGCACGGCTTTGCAGAATGATTTGAACTGCTCCTGGCCAAGGTAATCGTCACCGGTGACATTGCGGCAACTGCCCGCCTCGTCGCCGGTCATGTTCTTGGCACGCCCAATCAAGCTGCCAGTGACGGAACCGCCGCTCAGGGTTTGGCTGCGGCCGACCTTGGGGGGTACGGAACCAGAGCCTTTGCCATCGATCAATCGCGTGTACTGGGTGCCGGTCAACTCGCGGTCCGCGCCGCTTTCATCGCCGGTGACCTTGCTCGACCGACCAACATTGTCACCGCTCACGGGCTTGCCCTTCTGGGTCAGCGCCCGCATGTCCGGTCTGGGTTTTTGCACCGCTGGCGCGCCACAGAAATCCGGTGACTGCTCGGCCCCGACATACTCGGTGCCAGTGACATTCTTGCAGGTACCCGGTTCATCACCGGTGACCTTCTGGCTGCGCCCGACACGGTTGCCAGTCACCCGGGTACCGGACGCGGTTTTGCTGCTGCCACCACGCTGCACCGCTTTGGGCGGCTCAGCCTGGCAGAATTTTTTAAAGATATCCGCACCCAGGTATTCGGTACCCGTGACATTGCGGCAGGTGCTCGGCTCGTCGCCGGTCACCGACTCACTGCGTCCAACCATGGTGCCGGTAACAGTCTGGCCATGGCTGGTATTGCTGGCGCCAACCTTCCACGGCGCATCCTGGGCCGGGCCGTTGGCATTGTTACGCGCTGGACGCATACGTCCGGTCGGCGCGCTTTTCTTCTGTCCTGCGCCGCCGCGGCGGCTTTTCTGTTCACGCAGGGCCTGGGCCAGTTCACGACCACTCAGACCGGGGTTGGATGCGCGCGCTGTTTGCGCGGCAGACATACCGGACTGACTGATACCGGCCTTGCCACGCGACGAGTGCGCCTTGCGCCGGGCCAATGCCGTTGCGCGGCAGGTATCGGTCTTGATGTGTACGCGCGGCTTGCGCTTGAGGTTTGAACGAGCAGACGTATTCGCCACACTGCCGACCTGGCTGCTGGGCGTACTTTGCTGCGCGCTGGATGCTTCACTGTTGCCCTTGCAACCGCAGCCGCAGCCGCCGCCACTCGCTTCGGGGGTCTTTTTTACGCGAGTAGCGGCAGTGCGGGTACGATCACCGCTGGCAATGGCGGACTTACCCTGGGTCGACAAGGCGCGGCGCCGGGCAAGCGATGCCGCTCGGGCGCCATGAGCCGCCGCCGGGGCTGCCGCGATGGAAGCCGGAGCTTTGGCAGGTGTCGCAACGACCGGGCGCGGCTTTGCGCTCGATGACGGTTGCGAGGATGCGAGCGGTGCAGACGATGCAGCGATGCCTGCCTTGCCTGAACCAGACATTGCCTTGCGTCTGGCCAGGGCATGCGCCCGGCCGCTATTCATCTGTGGTTGAGTTATCTGCGCCATGTGTATCCTCGTTATTGCCTGTAGTTGCTAACAATAGTTCGCCATGAAGGTCCAGGGTTAAGGCCGCTTACGCGCGGCCCTCGTAGACCACGAACGAAGTGCCCTGACTCTGGGTGTAGTTATCATATCCGAGCAAGCGGACGTGATGGTCCGGGTAGGCACGGCGGCAGGCCTCAAGCTCACCCACTACCTTTTCCAGCGATTGCTCACCGAACATCGGCAGCTTCCACATGGTCCAGTAATGGTTATTCGACTGGCTCGGATGCTCGTGTTCGATGGCCGGGGTCCAGCCCTGGCTGATCAGGTAGGCGATCTGCTCATAGATCTCTTCCTGAGTGAACTTGGGCAGGAAGCCGAAGGTTTCGAGGGTGTGGGCGGTTTTGAAGTCACCCATTTCGTTACTCATTGACATGTTGATTTCCTCTGAATTCGTTGATTAATCGGTGTGTTCAATCCGGCCGTGATCAGCCCACGTCCAGCTTGTCGACGGTATCGAACTCGAACTTGATCTCTTTCCAGGTCTCCATCGCGATCGCCAGTTCCGGGCTGGTACGGGCGGCTTCGGTCAGGATGTCACGTGCTTCTTTCTCGATCTCACGACCCTGGTTACGGGCCTTGACGGACGCCTCAAGCGCCACGCGGTTAGCCGCGGCGCCTGCCGCGTTGCCCCATGGATGGCCCTGTGTACCACCACCAAACTGCAACATGGAATCATCACCGAAGATGGTGACCAGCGCCGGCATGTGCCACACGTGGATACCACCGGATGCGACGGCGAAGACGCCGGGCAGCGAGCCCCAGTCCTGATCGAAGAACACGCCGCGCGAACGATCTTCAGGCACGTAGGATTCACGCAACTGATCGACAAAGCCCAGGGTAGACTGACGATCGCCTTCCAGCTTGCCTACAACGGTGCCGGTATGCAGATGGTCACCACCGGACAGGCGCAGGCACTTGGCCAGTACACGGAAGTGGATACCGTGCTTGGGGTGACGATCGATAACCGCGTGCATGGCGCGGTGGATATGCAGCAGCATGCCGTTCTCGCGACACCAGTTGGCCAGGCCGGTATTGGCTGTGAAGCCGCCGGTCAGGAAGTCGTGCATGATGATCGGTGAACCGACTTCCTTGGCGAACTCGGCGCGCTTGTACATCTCTTCCGGAGTAGCCGCGGTAACGTTCAGGTAGTGACCCTTCTTTTCGCCGGTTTCCTGCTCGGCCTTCTGGATGGCCTCACCAACGAATTCAAAACGGTCACGCCAGCGCATGAACGGCTGCGAGTTGACGTTCTCGTCGTCCTTGGTCATGTCCAGACCGCCGCGCAGACATTCGTAAACAGCACGGCCATAGTTTTTGGCCGACAGACCCAGCTTGGGCTTGATGGTTGCACCCAGCATCGGGCGGCCATACTTGTTCAGGCGATCGCGCTCCAGCTGAATACCGGCCGGTGGGCCACCGCAGGTCTTGATGTAGGCGATCGGGAAACGGATGTCTTCCAGACGCAAATGACGCAGGGCCTTGAAACCGAATACGTTACCGACCAGCGAGGTCAAGACGTTAACGATAGAGCCTTCCTCGAACAGATCCAGCGGATAAGCGATAAAGGCATAAAAAGATTCAGAGTCACCCGGCACATCCTCGATGCGATAGGCGCGACCCTTGTAGTATTCAAGATCGGTCAGCAACTCTGACCATACGGTACTCCAGGTACCGGTCGATGACTCGGCGGCAACGGCAGCCGCAACCTCGTCACGTGGAACACCGGGCTGTCCGGTACATTTGAAACACGCCAGCAAATCCGTATCGAGTGGAACATAATCCGGCGTCCAGTACATATCGCGATATTCTTTAACGCCCGCATCGTAGCTTTTGGTTGACATAAAAGGCTCCTGTTGTTTTCGGTCTGAAAATTTCGTTGCTTATCTCAAGCGTAGGCGAAGCATAGAGATGGCCCGATCCATAAACCAATCGATATTTTATTAAGTTTTGATAGATAATAATCTATCGATAGATTGCCACCTGTTTTGTTATCTATGGATAGATTCAGGCGCGCTGGCGAGGTGGCTTATGTGCAGGGGATTGATAAATGAATCCAGTCTCGAAACCATGGCATTGATTTTTTATCACGCAAAATCAATAGCTTGACAACAACATAACACCCCCCGCGATGACAAGCCTGCGGGGGATCTGATTCCTTATGGATTACTTCAGGGGTTTGCCAGGGCGTCAACCATGCGATGCGCGTGACGTCGCTGCGCAAACCCGATGGCCTGCTGCAGATCGATAAACCCGACTAACTCCGGCATCGCCCGCCCAAACCTACCTGAATGGGCCGCTGCGGATCAGGTCTTCGATCATTTCGTCGAACGCTATATCCGGCCCCTGTTCTGCATAGCGCATCTCCAGATAAGGCCTGAGGGTTTTCAGCGTGGTGATCTGGTCAGCCAGTTCGCGCACGTGACTGGCCGACTCCCGGATATATGCAATGTGATCACGGAAGGCTTCGTCAGTCTTTTTAGCAGAAGCGTGGTAGAACTGCTCAAAGGCCGCACGATGCAACGTACTGCTGTAACTGTATTCATCTTGCTCGTCTTTCAGTTCGTCTATCTGCCGCTCCAATACCTCGACAAGCTGTTTTTCATCCTTGCCGGTCAACCCTGCCTCATCGCCCACGTGCTGTTGATACATTTCGATAATCGTCATGACGTCGCCCTGCTTGCGCGCCTTCAGCAACTGCGCCATGAGCTGGTGGTTGAGCTTTTGACGCACTTCATCCGGAGCGCGATCTGGATGCAATACAGCCACTGTGGCCCGGAACAGGCGGGTGAATACCTCGTTGCTGATTGCGCTGGCGCTGTCTCTTACCCCGCTGAAGGGATCATCAAAATTGTCGCCATCAACAAACGGATCAAAATCATCGAATACATCGTATTCGTCATCTTCAAAGTCCATCTCGGCCATCCTGTCCTGCATGAGGTGCTCGCGCATTTCTGAGCGCCGTCGTTGATACGCATCGAAGGCCTGTTGCCTGGCGGCATACAGTTCATCGGAGAACAGGTCCGCCTCATCGGCGCGCTCAGGCGCGTCTGGAGTCGGCCCAAGCGCCTTGTCGAGTTCCTGCTCAACCTCTCGCTCCACCCTGGCGCGTACCTCGTCAGCCGATTCAGCGCCAAAAACATCAATGAACTCATCCTGCTGCTGGTCGTGAAACGCTTCAAGCTGCTGCGCGAGCGATTGCTCAGAACCCTCGTCAAGATCGATACCCAGATTGAAGGCGTGATAGCGGCTTATGTCATCTTCCAGCGCCTTATCGAGTTGACCACTGGCCACGAGTGGATCCACCAGCTCCATAATCCAGTCAGATAGTTCGACTCTGTGCCAGCGACTCAGGGTCTTGCGTTGGCCTAACACCAACAGGCGTTTGAGCAAGGGAATCTGCTCAAAGGCGGCCCGGCGCTCCTCAGGCAGGATTTCACGATGCATACGCTGCACGAGCTGATCCAGCCGTTCACGAAAGCGTTCGTTTTCCTGCCTTAATTTTGCCGCCCGATTCCACAGCTTGTGAAACCGGGAGAGCTTTTTAGCGGATTTCGGGTATGGCGTCAGCGCGGCCATTACGGCTTACTTTATCGCCAGCAACTCGATTTCAAACACCAGGGTCTGGTACGGACCGATCAAACCACCCGCGCCCTGCGCGCCGTAGGCGAGCTGATGGGGGATGAACAGCTTCCACTTCGAACCGACGGGCATGAGTTGCAGGGCCTCGGTCCAGCCCTTGATGACACCGTTGACCGGAAACTCGGTCGGCGCATTGCGGTTGTAGGAACTGTCGAACTCGCTGCCATTGATCAGCATGCCCCGGTAATGCGTGCTGACGGTGTCGGTGGCCGAAGGCGTCGGCCCGTCACCCATGGTGATGACCTCATACTGCAGCCCGGTGGTGGTGACGGTGATGCCGTCACGTATGGCATTCTGCTCGAGAAACGCAACGCCCTCGGCCGCCATGCTTTCCTCGTTCTTCGACTCCTGCTCCTTCAGTTGCGCCTGAATGACCTGGAACGCGTTGTTGATAGCCTGCCCTTCGACACGAGGCGGCAGGCTTTCAAGCACATCCATGAAACCGCGCAGGCCGGCTTGGGCAACCACGCCCGGAAAAGCGCCCAGCAGTTGCTGGCCCATCTGCAGGCCTATGCCGTAGGACGCGACGGCTTCAGTGGTATCGAGTTCAATGTCTGACATGGGTTTCCTCCGTATATGATGGTGTGAGTTGAAGACAAACCCCGCTTCAAGATTCATCGACAAGCAGCCCGCAACGGGCCTGAAGCCCCGCACTGTGCCGACTTCGGCCTCGAATTGCAAACGCCATTGAGCATGCGAATTGAAATCGGCTTCGGACGCCCATATTAACGCCAGCATTGTCGATTATTATCTCGTCCGCCTTTAGATGGGCATCGAGTGTCCCGGTCACGCTATAATAAAGCGCCGGTCGGCTTCTATTACTCTTTCGGGTATCCCCACGTGAATACATCCTTGATACAGCAAAAATTTGAGCGCGTGCGCAGCAACAAGGCATTTGAGCTTTTTGTCGTGTTTGTCATCATTGCCTCGGCATTGCTGGTAGGCATCAAGACTTACGAACTTGATCCAGCTTATCGCACAGCCCTGATATGGCTGGACACGCTGATCACGATAATCTTTCTAACCGAAATCAGCATCCGCTTCATAGCCGAGCCAAACAAACGCGCCTTTTTCAAGAATGGCTGGAACCTGTTCGATAGCCTGGTAGTGATGATAAGCCTCGTGCCCATCGATAACAGCGACCTGGTTCTGGTGGCTCGCCTGGTCAGGGTGTTTCGCGTATTGCGGATGATCTCGATCATTCCCGAACTGCGCATGTTATTGGCATCCCTGATAAAGGCGCTGCCACAGCTCGGTTACGTACTGCTGTTGATGTTCATCATTTTTTATATCTACGCCGCCATTGGCGCCACCCTGTTCGAGTCGATCAATCCACAGCTGTGGGGCGATATCGCGATCTCCATGTTGACCCTGTTTCGCGTCATGACATTCGAGGACTGGACCGATGTCATGTACGAAACGATGACGGTCTACCCGTTCAGCTGGGTGTTCTATCTGAGTTTCATATTCTTTACTGCATTTGCCTTCCTCAACATGGTCATCGGCATCGTCGTCAACGTAATGAATGCCGAGAACGAAAAAATGCTGAAGGCTCAGCAGCTGGAAGATAACGAGCCGACCATCAAGGATCTCCACGACAAACTGTTACAGCTAGAACAGCTACTGCAATCGCAACAGTCGTCAGCGCCTGCAGGTCACACAAAAAAATAGCGGCAAGGCATATGATTGATCCAGCGCATTCGGGCTGTAGAAAAATTCAGCAAGCACAACACAGGTCCAGGCGTGGAAGCGCCGCCGGGGCGCCAAAGGCAATTGTCTTTTGCCTTGGAGCCGCGGGCGGCCCTGCTGGATATCATTTATTTCGCCCCCTGCCATTGTTCCAATGAGTCCATCAGGGGGCGGATAAAACAGGTTCTACTCGCCCATTATCGAACGCATGACTGACCCGCCCGGTGGGCGTTTATCGGATCGATCGGTTCAGTCGGTCGAATTCACCCCGGGAAGGCCTGGTCTCGGCAATTCCCGCCATGACGGTACGTTTCCCGGCGAGTCCGCTCTGAGTCGGCCGTTTAATCATTCGCCTGCTACCGGCAGGAAAGCGGAAGTTCAGGTTTGCGCAAAAAACCGATTACTGAATGCTTCTGAAGCGCCATTCGCAGGTATTCATGGAGTTCACCGGTTTCGCTCGTTGACATTAAATGGCGCAGGTAATACATTCTGGTAAGATTTTAAATTTTTGGTAAGGATTATTGCTATGTCGCTTTCCACGCTCACCAGCAAAGGGCAGATTACAGTTCCTAAATCAGTGAGGGACGCGCTTAAGCTCCAACAGGGTGACAAGGTCGA